>VFSW01008910.1_pt1 | contig 14360 bp, 11 predicted proteins | sample 5358111 | NCBI WGS metagenome assembly VFSW01 (sample SAMN11554181, study PRJNA540505) | mine drainage metagenome | isolation source: sediment from site ElyBrook_90M | place: USA: Ely Copper Mine, Vershire, VT | collected 2017 | reverse complement strand
ATTCTCGCGCGAACTCGCGTGCTTTCTGGTAGGTTTCGCGCGAATCGATTCGCACTTTCTCGACATTCTCGCGCACGAGATCGCGCATTGCCCGCAACGCGAGCGCAAGGTCCTCGTGCAGCATGCTGCACGTCTGCGCACTACCGATGCGCTCCTGTATTGACAGCCACACGCGACGCAGATAGCGGATATCCGTCCTGAGCTCCTCATCGCTTACCGCTTCGGCGACCGTGCGCAGTATGTAACCTCCCTCGTCGCCATTATCCATGGCGGATTTCACGGCAGCACGCAGACGTTCGCGTTCGACATCGTCCCCGATCTTCTGGGAAATACCGATATGCTTGGTATACGGCATGTATACCAGATAGCGCGCCGGAAGTGTTATATGTGTCGTGACACGTGCACCTTTTGTTCCGAGAGGATCCTTGACTACCTGCACAACGATGACCTGGCCGTCGTGCAGCACCTCGCTAATCGGAGCCGAATCTGATGCCTGATTGGTGCCGGCCGACGCGGTTGACGTACGGGTCTGTGAAGCAGGTGCAACAGGGCGCACATCCGAGGCGTGCAGAAAGGCAGCTCGTTCAAGACCGATGTCAATAAACGCTGCCTGCATCCCCGGCAAAATACGGGAAACCCTTCCCTTATAGATATTGCCGACGATCCCGCGGTTGCGGGTACGTTCTATGTGCACTTCCTGCAGAACGCCATTTTCTACCACGGCCACCCGGGATTCCTGCGGAGTAACGTTAATGAGTATTTCTTCGCTCACGGAAGCCTCATCCCTAATCGCCTAAGTATAATTGCAAGCTCGTACAGTGGCAGTCCCATTACACTCGAGTAACTTCCCTCGAGGCGCGAGATAAAGCCTGCTGCCCTGCCCTGGATTGCGTATGCGCCCGCTTTGTCAACCGGTTCTCCGGAGTCCCAATAACGCGCGATGTCGTCCTCTGACATCGGACCGAAAGAGACGCGATTTTCGCTCAAAGCATGGTGCTCCACCCCTTGATCAACCACGCAAATACCGGTGAGCACTGTGTGGGTTCTGCCGGCCAGACGTCGCAACATTTCGCAGGCATGTTCCCGATCGCGGGGTTTGCCGAGTATGACCTGGTCGATCATCACTTCGGTGTCTGCACCAAGAACGGGGATCCGGCGCGAACCGCCAGACCCCAGGTGGCGAAAAACCGACCGGGCCTTGTCTGCGGCTACTCGAAGGACATAATCCGCCGGCGTCTCCCCGGCGCGCGCCTGTTCTTCAATGTTCGATGGTATCACCTCGAACTCGATAGCAAGCTGGCGCAACAACTCCTGTCGGCGCGGGCTCGCAGAGGCTAGATATACCTTCGGGTCGAGCATGTCCTGGTCCGGATCCTTGAGACGCGCCATCACAATCGGACTCCAATGCGCTTGCGCATTCGTCGCAGGCAGTAAGCCTTACTCCCGATGGTATGGCAGGTGATTCAGAATACTCCAAGCACGATACAACTGTTCGGCGAGCAGCACGCGCACCAGAGGGTGCGGAAGAGTGAGCGCCGACAATGACCAGAGCTCGTCGGCGCGATCCAGACACTCGCGCGCAAGCCCCTCTGGACCGCCGATGAGAAAGGCGGTGCTCCGGCCTTCCCGAAGCCATGTCTCCAGGGCGTGCGCCACCTGATCTGTCGTCCGTACCCGGCCCTGCCGCTCAAGCGCAATTACCCGGGTGCCGGTCGGTACTGCAGCAAGACAGCGTTCACCCTCCTGTCTCACGATCTGCGCGATGTCGGCTGCCTTATGGCGCCTGCCTGCCGGAATTTCCCTCAGCTCCAGCTGGCAACCGGCACGCACCCGCCTCGAGTACTCGCTGAAGGCAGCATTGACCCAATCCGGCATGCGTGTGCCAACAGCGATCAGGTATATCCGCATCGTGACTCGACTCGCAAAATATCATGCGCACCCTGCGATACGGCGCAGGCACGGCTCAGTGGCCGGCGACGTCGGCTCTCTCCCCGTCACCCCACAGCTTTTCCAGATTGTAGAAGTCGCGCGCTTGTTGCCGCATGATGTGAATGACTACATCGCCAAAATCTATCAGCACCCAGTCCCCTACATCCTCGCCTTCCGTACCCAGCATTACGCGACCATGATCCCGCATTTTTTCACGCACTTTGTCGGCCATGGAGATTACATGGCGGGTGGAGGTACCCGTCACGATTACCATAAAGTCGGTGAAATCAGTTACCTTGCGTACATCCAGGATATGGATCTCCTGACCTTTGGCGTCGGTCAATATGTCAAAGATCAGTTTCTGTACCGTGTTTGCTGGCATCATGTCCTCTGGGTTGGGTTCCGGTAAAGACCATGACTCGCGATGAATTCTTCCACGACTGCCGGCAGCAAGCCCTGAACGGACTCGCCACGGCCGAGTGCTGCACGTATGTGCGACCCTGATATGTTCTGGGGGCTCACCGGTTGAAATACCAGTTGACCGGCCGGTGACCGTGCGAGCGCCCCGTCGTCGGTGCAACGGCGTCCGCGCAGCCAGGCTGGAAGGGCGGTATCCTCGGGTGGCAACCCCCAGCCCGGCCGCTGAATCACGACAAGATGGGCAAGTTCGGGCAGTTCTGGCGCCCGATGCCATGATTCCAGGCCCAGGAAAGCGTCCATGCCCACAAACAGGCAAAGGGGAACCGGCCCGAGTTCCCCTCGGATCGATTCAAGGGTCGGCACAGAATAGGAAATCCCACCACGTCGAATCTCGCGGTCGTCGGCACGAAACCCGGAAGTCCCGGAAATTGCGAGCTCCACCATGCTCATCCGCTCGCTGGCGCCGGCGCTGGGCGCTGATCGGTGTGGGGGGTTAGCTGCGGGAATAAAACGCACTTCTTCCAAGTCCAGCGCCCGCATGATTTCCATTGCCGGACGCAGATGGCCGAAGTGTATGGGGTCAAACGTACCGCCAAGAATGCCAATGGGCCGCACTCGCCGCCTGTCACACTCCGCGTTGCCGCTTGATCGCTATAAAGTACATGATATCTATAATAGCGTGGCTTCGCGATCATCGCAATCTGCGCCCGCCCGCGCAGCCGCGGCCAACAACCGGACAAACCGGAAACCGCGCTGGACTTTTGGACGTCGGAATTCTGTCGGAGATTGGGCTATTTCAGGATGTGCCCGTCACCCAGCACGATGAACTTCTGCGAAGTCAGACCCTCGAGGCCGACGGGTCCGCGCGCATGCAGCTTGTCAGTCGAGATGCCAATCTCGGCACCAAGACCATATTCGAATCCGTCGGCAAAGCGCGTGGATGCATTGACCATCACTGAACTGGAATCCACCTCGCGCAGAAAGCGCCGTGCGCACGTGATGTCTTCTGTAACGATCGCATCAGTGTGCTGGGACCCGTACTGCGCGATGTGCTCAAGCGCCTGTTCGAGGCCATCGACAACGCGAATCGAGAGGATCGGGGCGAGATATTCGGTATACCAGTCGTCCTGTGTCGCAGCCCTGATCCCAGGAAGAATATGGCGCGTTGCATCGCAACCTCTCAGTTCGACTCCCTTTTCCTGATACATCGCGGCGAGAACCGGCAGCACCTTTTCGGCGATTGCGCGCGCCACAAGAAGTGTCTCCATGGTATTACACGTGCCATAACGCTGGGTCTTGGCGTTGAAGGCGATCCGTATAGCCTTGTCCGGATCGGCTTTGTCATCAATATAGACGTGGCATACGCCATGCAGATGCTTGATCACCGGAATTGTCGCCTCGAGGCTGATACGCTCGATTAGACCCTTTCCGCCGCGCGGCACGATAACATCGACATACTGCTTCATGCGTATAAGTTCGCCCACGGCGGCGCGATCAGGCGTGTCTATCACCTGAATCGAGTCGACCGGCAATGCGGTCTCGACCAGACCAGTCTGGATGCAGGCGGCAATCGCCTGGTTGGAATGCAGGGCTTCCGAACCCCCGCGCAGGATCGCAGCATTGCCGGACTTCAGACACAGTCCCGCGGCATCTGCGGTCACATTGGGTCGCGACTCATAGATGATGCCGATCACACCAAGCGGCACGCGCATTTTCCCCACCTGGATTCCCGAAGGGCGGAAACTGAGCCCTGAGATTTCGCCGACAGGGTCTGGCAAATCGGCAATCTGCCGAAGACCCTGCGCCATTGCGGCAATGCGCAGATTTGTGAGCTCGAGCCGATCCAGGGCCGCCGAATCGAGTCCTCCACGCACACCAGCCTCAATGTCCTTCTGGTTAGCCTCAATCAGGCTTTCGGACGAGCGCTCGATGCTCGTGGCTATTGCATTAAGCGCCGCATTCTTTGCGGCGGTCTCGGCGCGAGCCATGTGCCGGGCTGCCAGCCGTGCACGCTGACCGACCTGTTCTACGTACTGCCTGATGTCCTGGTTTCCCGACTGCCGCGATGCCGACTTCATATCAACCTCCAAAAGGCCCTTGCCGCGCGCGTCGTCAGACTGGCCCAAGGCGCTCCGCTGCTGCATTGGTGCGCACTCCGCAGAGCGCAAGCACCAGGGATTCAATCTCCATCCATACGTCACCTATGGCGCGCCCCTTGATGATGCGGTCAATGCGGGCAGCACGCGTTAGCATGGCTAGCCAGCGTGGCGCACGGAATCGGCGCAGCGCTTTCGCTACCAGTGGTCGGCGATTTGCCCAGACGCGATGAGCCTGGAATACGCCAGCCTCGGGGCGACCTTGGGCAATCTGCGCAGACATCTGGGCCATGGCGCGCATCTCTCGCACCAAGGCCCAGATAATTAGTATCGGCTCAACCCCCTCGGCGCGCAAGCGCTCAAGGATGCGGAGTGCCGAGCGCGCATCGCCGGCAAGGCAACTATCTGCAAGTCCATATACCGTGAAGCGTGTATTATCCGCGAGTATTTCTTCGACATCTGCCACGCGGATCTCGTCTTCGCCATAAAGCAGCGCCAGTTTGTCCACTTCCTGGGCGGCGGCAAGCAGATTTCCCTCCATGTGATAGGCCAGAACAGCCACCACCCCGGGTTCAGCCCGCAGTTTATTCTGGCGCATGCGTCCCTCGATCCAGGCTGGCAGGCGCTTGGCATCCAGTGGCCATACAGTCACTGCGATACCAGCCTCGTCGAGGGCCTTTGCCCAACCGCCCTCACGCGTCTGTTTGTCGAGCTTGCCGGTAACAACCAGCAGCAACGTGTCGGCCGGCGGGCGCGCCGCCAGCTCCATCAGGATCTGGCCACCTTCACCGGGCTTGCCATTCGGAATACGCACTTCGAGCAGCCTGCGTTCGGCAAAAAGCGATAATGACTGGGTTGAAGACAGCAGGCTGTTCCAGTCAAATCCGTTTTCAACAGTTGCAATACTGCGCTCAACATACCCGGCCAAGCGCGCCTGCTCCCGTATCGCATCGCAGCATTCTTCGATCACCAGGGTCTCTTCGCCACACACCAGATACACTGGCGCAAGCCCTTTCTTCAACTGATCCATCAGATGATCGGAATCTATGCGCATGGAAAAACGCCGTGTTACCTCGGGACAGAAGCTAACTGGCGGATAATCTGCTCCACCGCGTCGCGCCGCATCTCATCCTGAAGAAACCGGCTTTCACGTTCGGTCGCCAGCACGTTAAGCTTGTTGAAACTATATTCGCGCTCGAGCTTGATGGTGCGGTCTGGAATGATCTCGCGTCCGGCGGCGTCGCTTAGGCTGAAGCTTACCCTGTAATTCAGCTGGTAGTCGGTAGCCTTGCCGGTAACGTCAATCGCCACAACATCGCTGGTGATTGTTTCTCCCGACAGCGTCAATGTTGGCACTTTTGCTGCGACATCATCAGCAAGGCGCACCCCGGCCCGGGTTCGCAGCGCGTCTCTGACCTCCACGAGCAATGGCGGGTATGCAGCGGCGCCTCCCATGGTCACACGCATCACCGACAATTGGGGCGGAAATGTAGCCGCCTCCATACCACGCAGATGGAATCCGCAGCCGCCAAGCGGCAAACAGCAGACACCAATCAGCAGGCCGATTGCCCGGTGCATGAGATTGCCTGCCGGCCACAAGTTGCCTTCTCCCATTTCCTTATCCAGCAACCACGATATTTACCAGCTTGCCTGGTACTACGACGACTTTTTTCACCGCCTTTCCATCAACGTGGCGCGCGATCGACTCATCTGCAAGCGCAATCTGCTGCACCATGTCGTTTCCTGCATGCGCCGGGACAAGTACCCGGCTGCGCAGCTTGCCATTGACCTGTACCACGATCTCCACGTTGTCCTGTTCGAGCGCAGTCTGGTCTACATTCGGCCACGACACATCCAGAATATCCGCATCGAACTCGGCATGGTATTCAAGTTCGTGCCAGAGAACATGGGTAACGTGCGGAACAATCGGGGAGAGAATTCGCAGCAGGATTCCCATCCCCTCGGCCAGCATCTGCTGTCGGACCGGCCCGAGACGCTGTACCTCGTCCGCAGTGTCTCCATGCTGACCGGGTATGCTGCCTGCAAGCAGATTCAGCATTTGCATTGCTGCGGAAACGACCGTATTAAACTGTTTCTTGTTTATATCATCGGTGGTCTGCCGCAGCAGATTATGGAGCTTGCGACGTATATCTTTCTGGGCTTCGTTTGCGCCGGACCAGTCATACGGTCCACGCGGCCTGATCCGGGCGGTCCCACCAACCCCAATGAGCCATTCCTGATGCAGGCGGTAACCGAAATCCCACAGGCGTCGCAAAAAGCGAAAGGCCCCCTGAACACCCGAATCCGACCATTCGAGCGTCATCTCAGGCGGTGCAGCGAACATCATAAACAGGCGCGCGGTATCGGCTCCGTACTGCTCGATGAGCACCTGCGGATCGACGCCATTGTTTTTCGATTTAGACATGGTGCCGATACCACCAGACTCCACCGGCTCTCCATCGCTCTTGGCGATCGCACCAATGCGGTTCCCTTTGTCATCGAGCCTGAATTCAACATCGGCCGGACTGAAATACACAATACGTCCGCTTGCCGGTTTTCGGAAAAAAATCTCATTTAGCACCATGCCCTGTGTCAGCAGGCGCGCGAACGGTTCGTCACCCTGAACTAGCCCCAGATCACGCATCACCTTCCACCAGAAGCGCGAGTACAGGAGATGCAGAATTGCATGCTCAATACCGCCAACATACTGGTCCACCGGCATCCAATACTTTGTCTCATCGTTGACCATTGCATCCGGATGCCCCGGCGTGACGGGCAGTGAACAGTAGCGTGCGTAGTACCACGAAGAGTCGACGAACGTGTCCATTGTGTCAGTTTCGCGTCGCGCCGGCTTGCCACACTGCGGACACTGGCAGTTAACAAAATCGGGTCGCTTGTTCAGCGGGTTTCCGCTACCGTCCGGTACGCAATCCTCCGGCAACACCACCGGAAGATCCTTGTCTGGCACAGGCACGTCGCCGCAATGGTCACAGTGAATAATCGGGATCGGACAACCCCAGTAGCGCTGGCGCGATATTCCCCAGTCTCGCAGGCGCCAAATCACCTGACTCTCTCCGAGGTCTCCAGATTTCAGGTCGGCAGCAATTGCATCGACTGCGGTCGCGTAATCCATACCATCGTACTTCCCAGAATTTACGCAACGACCGCGCAACCTGTCCCCGTACCACTCCTGCCACGCATCTGCTGAAAAGCTTTCACCCGCGACCTGGATCACCTGCTTGATTGGCAATTTGTACTTTCGGGCGAACTGGAAATCACGCTCATCGTGCGCTGGCACAGCCATTACCGCACCCTCTCCATAGCCCATGAGCACATAATTGCCTACCCACACTGGGATCTGTTCGCCAGTGAGCGGGTGCGTAACCGAAAGCCCCGTCGGCATACCCTTCTTTTCCATCGTTGCGATGTCGGCTTCCATCACGGTGCCACGCCGGCATTCTTCAACAAATTCGGCAAGCTTCGGATCGCGAGCAGCGGCATGGATTGCCAGCGGATGCTCCGCCGCAATCGCGCAAAAGGTGACACCCATAATTGTGTCGGCACGCGTAGTGAAGACCCAGAGTTTCTTCTCGTCACCATCGGTACGATAGGGAAAGGCAAAGCGCACGCCTACACTCTTGCCGATCCAGTTCGCCTGCATCGCACGTACGCGCTCTGGCCAGTCGGGGAGTTTTTGAAGGTCCGCCAGAAGCTCCTCGGCATACCTTGTTATCGCGAGATAATACATCGGTATCTCACGCTTCTCGACGGGAGCACCGGTGCGCCAGCCGCGGCCATCGATGACCTGCTCGTTCGCAAGCACGGTCTTATCGACCGGATCCCAGTTGACAACGCCGGTCTTCTTGTAGGCAATGCCCAGCTCAAGCATGCGAAGAAACAACCACTGGTTCCATTTGTAATAATCCGGCCTGCATGTGGCCAGTTCGCGAGTCCAGTCGATCGCAAGACCCAGCGACTTCAATTGCCTCTTCATGTAGGCAATGTTGTCATAGGTCCACTTTGCCGGCGGCACTCCATTTGCAATTGCTGCGTTTTCCGCAGGCAGCCCGAAGGCGTCCCAGCCCATTGGCTGGAGCACATTCTTCCCCTGCATGCGCTGGTGACGCGCAATAACATCGCCGATGGTGTAGTTACGCACATGCCCCATGTGCAGGCGGCCAGAGGGGTAGGGAAACATCGAAAGGCAGTAGAATTTCGCCCTCAAGGGATCATGCGTGGCCTTGAAGCTCTGCTGCTTTTGCCAGTATGTCTGGGCCGCTTCTTCGATTTCTTTTATTTCTTTAGATATATAACGCTCGTGCATTGGAGTTGGCCAACACTGGAGGGGATGGAAACAAGTGCCGCACAGGATACCGTATTCGATGCTCCGGGTCTTGTCTGTCTTGGCTCCGCGGGCCCGCGAGATGCCGACAGGTCATGGCAGGGCGCTACCGGCAGCCCCGGAGCGCCGCTGGATCATCCCGATCAATTCCGGCGGCCACTCCAGGACAACCGCACCGCATACCCATTTACGTCGCAATCGTCCGCATTCAGCTATTTTGTGACGCCAAGCGTAATGCGCCCGGAACCTGTTGCGTACGACAGGACTGGATTAATCCGCCCGGTCCGAGTGATCTCCAAAAGAATCGACTTTCGTGGCAGGCCAGGACGCGCCGGCAAATTACTTCGCGGCACCTGCGCCGCTCGCGTCGTATTTCTCCATAACCTGCTGGGTAATGTCGAGACCGGGATCCGAATAGAGCACCATCAACTCGGTTTTCTCAAACACCAGGTTGAGTTTGTCCTTCTGGGCGATCTTGGCAATGATTCCTCTTATTTTGGCTACCGCCTTCTGTGTATACTCGCTATCCTGCTGGCGCACCGCTTGCTGGGCATCACCGGCCATATGCTGGTAATTCTGCATCTCGTCCTGGAATTCCTTCTGCTTGGCCTTCTTCTGGGTATCCGACAGAGTCATCTGGTTCTTTTCAAAGCTGTCCTTGAGCTTCTGCAGCTTCTGTGTCTCCGCGTCGAGCGCACTCTGTCTTTCCTTAATCATCTTTTCCATTTCGGCCTGATGCGCCTTGCCTGCCTTGCTCTCGACTATAACCTGACGCATGTCCACATAGCCGATCCTGAGAGTGTCTGCGCCGTAGGAAGGAGCGCCAACCGTAATGCCGGCGACAAGAAACAGGGCGGCCAATATTTTTGTCTTCATGAAATACTCCTGAATAGATTTGTCATCGACATGCGGCGGCAACCCAGCAAGCTGCTGGCGCCATCGCAGGCAGATTATTTCACAGTGGTAACCGGAGCGTAAGACCCGGAATCCGGACTTTTAACTGAAAATAGCAGGCCCGGGCAGGAGGCAGCTGGCCTGGGCGTTCAGGAGCGGGCAACAATAGGACCGCGCTGTCCGGATCTCAGCAGGGCAACAAGGTCATCTGCGCCCAGGGCGCGGCTGAACAGATAGCCCTGCATGGCATCGCAATCACGGCTTCGCAGGAATGCAAATTGGCTTTCGGTTTCGACGCCCTCGGCAATAACCTTGATATTCAGGCTGCGGGCCATGGCAATGATTGCCGTAGTTATCGCAGCGTCATCCGGATCAGTGGTAATGTCGCGCACAAAAGACTGATCAATCTTCAGCCAGTCAATGGGAAAACGCTTCAGATAACTCAGGCTCGAGTACCCGATGCCGAAGTCGTCAATACATAATTGCACACCCATTTCGGCGAGCTGATGCAAGATCCGCGCTGCACCATCAACATGGTGCATCAGCATGCTTTCAGTAAGCTCCAGCTCCAGGTCTCCGGGTTTCATGTTGCCGATTTCCAGCGCGCGCCCAATCACTTTGTCGAAACCGCGCTGGCGAAACTGGCGGGCAGAAATATTCACCGCAAATCGCGGTGCCTCGAGCCCCATCTTCCGCATGGCCTGGTGTTGCGCACATGCAGTATGCAAGACCCACTCGCCGATGGGCTCAATGAGTCCGGTGTCCTCCGCCAGCGGGATGAACTGCGCTGGCGGCACCATGCCAAGTTCGGGATGCTGCCAGCGTATCAGCGCCTCGACCCCGATGATCTTTCCCGAATTGAAACTGACGATCGGCTGGTAATGAAGAAGGAACTCGCCTTTGTCCAGGGCCCGACGCAGGTTGCCCTCCAATGCAAGCCGCTCGAACGCCTTGCTCGTCATTTCAGCGGCGTAGAACTGATAGGTGTTGCGACCCTGCTCCTTGGCCCGGTACATGGCGATATCGGCGTTCTTGAGCAGCCCTTCAATACTGTTGTCGTCGAACGGATACAGCGTAATTCCCACGCTTGGCGAAACAAACAGCTCTCGCTCGGCCATGCGAAACGGAACTGAAAAACTGTCAATGAGTTTCTGGGCTACCCGAGCGGCATCGTCTACGTGCGCCATGCCCGCAAGAACAAGCGTGAACTCATCGCCACTCAGCCGGGCAACCGTGTCGCCCTCGCGCACACATGTCGAAAGTCGGTCTGCCACGGATTTGAGCAGGCGATCGCCAGTCTCGTGCCCGAGTGTGTCATTGATGTTCTTGAAATGGTCAAGATCAATGAACATCACCCCTACCAGGCGCTCGTGGCGATCAGCATCGATCATTGCCTGGTGCAAACGGTCGTTCAGGAGCGCCCTGTTGGGCAGGCCAGTGAGCAGATCGTGATTAGCGAGATAGCTGAGTCGTTCTTCGGCTTCCCTGCGGTCGGTGATATCCTCAACAAAGCCGTCATAGCAAAGCACCTGGCCGTCGGCACGGGACACGGCATGCGCGCTGTTACGCACCCAAATGACTCTACCATCACCACGGCGCACGCGAAGCTCGACATCGCGTACCGTCCCTTCCCGGCGCAGCCGTTCCTGCCACTGCTTGAGTGCGTCAGAATCAACACAAAGGTCGAGCGCATTGATACTGCGCAATTCTTCCTTGTCTCGATAACCGAGCATCTGGACAAACGCGGGATTCGCCTCGACGATACTCCCCGACGGAATAAGGCGAAAGAGTCCGACAGGCACATCCTGAAACAGACTTTGATAGCGTGTTTCCGCCTCGCTTACTGCCTGACGCTGATGCGCGCGTTCCAGAAGGAGACGCACCGCCGTCAACAACCGCACGAAATGCTTCGGCGACTTGATTACGTAGTCGTCGAGACCGGCCTTCATTGCCTCAACCGCGATCTCCTCACTCCCGGTACCAGTAAACATGATGACGGGGCACTCTGCCCGGCGCGCCTTCACAGCAAGCAAGATCTTGAGCCCGTCACCCCAACCGAGATGAAAATCGGTGATAACGATGTCCCAGTTGCGTCCTAGCAGTTCGCGCTCGAAGCCCTGCGCGTCCACTACCTGCTGAACCTCCACGTCAGGATACTCACGCCTGAGTTGGCGGATAACCAGGGCGCGGTCATCCGGATTGTCGTCAATCAGAAGAATATGAATTTTTTTAGCCATGGGCTCCGACTTCTCAGGGATGCTGCGCGGCATCCTCTGTCCTGCGGAGCACGCCAGTATATTAGGATGCAAATACGGAACGTGCCTTTATGCCCTCGGCAGCTCCAGCCAAAATCGGCTACCATGACCAACGCGGGATTCGACTCCCACGGACCCGCCCATGCGTTCAATCCCGCGTTGCACAATGGCCAGGCCAATGCCCGTGCCCGAGTATCTTTCAATCCCATGAAGCCGCTCGAAAGCCCGGAATATCCGCTCGCGGTCATCGTCCGCTATGCCAATGCCGTTGTCCTCGACCCACAGCCTGGCATAGCGGCCGCGATCTTCCGCCCAAAGCCTTACTCTGGCCTTGATATCGGCTGCAACAAACTTTACTGCGTTCGAAATCAGGTTGGCGACGATCTGGACCAGGGTCGATGCATGTGCATTCACCATGTACATGGGAGCCTCTACCACAATATGCGCATGCCTGCCACCCAACTCCGGCTCTATCTGATTCAAGGCTTCGTCAATGACATCGGCAAGATCTGTGGCATTTACTTTCAACTGTGCGCGGCTCACCTGGCTGTAGGCAAGGAGATCGCGGATGAGTATTTCCATGCGCTCTGCAGCAGCGATAATGCGCCTGGCATAATCCTGCCCGACATCAGCAAGCATCATGCCATAATCCTCCAGCAGCGCCTGCGCAAGACCCTGCATGCCGCGCAAAGGTGCACGCAGATCGTGAGTGACCATGTAAACGAAGGCGCTCAACTCATCGTTCGATTCGCTCAATGCTGCAGTACGCTCTGCTACACGTCGTTCGAGCTGTGCTGCATATTCACGGACCTGGGCATACAGGGCGGCATTCTCCATGGCCGCAGCAGCCTGGTGCGCAAAAGCCTGAAAAAACTCGATGCGCTGTGGTGAAAAGTAGTTGCAATGGTCGCTATAAACGCTGAGCGTGCCCAATGCACGGTTGCTGCTGATCAGCGGAAACGCCGCGCTCGAGCGAAATCCCTGCGAAAGCGCCTCCTGACGCCAGGGGGCATAATCCGGATCGACGGAAATATCAGGCATGACCACCGGCTGCCCGCTGCGGATGGCGCGTCCGACCGGGCCCTTACCCTCGGCACTGTCGTCCCAACGCACCGTAAGGCTGCCCATGTAGGCGGCATTCGGTGGATAGTGCGCCTGGATCATTACGACCCCGTCAGGCTCAGTGCTTCCAACCCATGCAAGCTTGGTGTTGAACGCTTCAACACAGGAACGTGTAATTGCCGCGCACAGCCCGCTCATGTCGAGACTCTCCGACAGCCTTTGAGCGCCGTCATAGAGCGCCTCCAGCATATTCAGCCGTTCGCGCGCCTGCTGCTCGGCCTGACGACGGGACGTAATGTCAGATACCATTGCAAGCGCGGCGCTGAATCGCCCGCCTGCATCATAGAAAGGTGAGATCAACAACCGCGCCCAAAGGTCGGATCCGTCTGTACGGCGAAAACAGAAGTTGTTCTGCTCGTGCGTTCCTTCGCTTCGACGCGCCAGATTTTGCTCGGTTATGCGCCGACCGGCGTCATCCATGAAATCAAAGACCGATTTGCCGATCATGCCGGTCACCGGACATCCGAGCATTTGCCCCATCTTGGCATTTGCAAAGATCGTCCGTCCACCGGCATCTATCATCCACACCCCCTCATCGGCAGTCTCGACTATCGTGCGGTAACGCTCCTCACTCTGGCGCACGGTTTCCTGGGTAGTCCGACGTAGTGCAAGCTCCTTGTGTATGGACAAAAAGACAAGCAGCGCCATGACGAGTACGAATCCGATACCCTTCACGGTCTGCGCGAGGGTGAGCCAGTACGGGTCCCGAAACAGGGCCTCGACAAGTCTGTCGGAGAAGATAATCCACAGTGCCGCGACCAGGAAAAACAGGAGGGATATGCGCAGCGCGGCCCATGTATCCGAACGAGTCATGCCATTTTTCCCCAGCGACGGTAATGCCTTCACTCAGCGAATCTCCGGATGTCAGGTCGCAGGAACAACATCCGCCGCACGGTTTATGCGAGATTCTCGCGCCTGAAACGCGGGGATGCGGAATTTGCTGTATAAGAAGAGAATAGACTGCGAGTGCAATTCCGCCATTGGCGGGCCGCAGTGCCGAAGAGATGCTGCCTATTCCTTGCGGCGACGCCCGGCCAGTGTGGGCAAGTTGCGCGCTGCCAGGGGAACGGCGATCAGTGCCGCGAGAAGCCACACAAGCACCTGGTTGCCGTACCGGACATAAGGTGTAACACCCGTCAGTGGTGTCACGGTTCCGGTCAGAACCGATGCGCGAAACTGCGGGGCACGAGCAACAATATGCCCATGGGAATCGACAATCGCGGTAATTCCGGTGTTGGTTGCCAGCACCATGTCGCGACTGGCCTCCAGGGCGCGCATTTGGGCCATCTCGAGATGCTGGTG
>VFSW01008909.1_pt1 | contig 14363 bp, 8 predicted proteins | sample 5358111 | NCBI WGS metagenome assembly VFSW01 (sample SAMN11554181, study PRJNA540505) | mine drainage metagenome | isolation source: sediment from site ElyBrook_90M | place: USA: Ely Copper Mine, Vershire, VT | collected 2017 | reverse complement strand
GCCGCCGATCGGTCCGGCCCATCGCCCACCTGCACCAGCCGTGCAGGGAGCGCCCGCGACACCTGCGCAAAAATCTTCACCACATCGATGACTCGCTTTACCGGCCTGAAGTTCGACAGGTGCATAAGGATAGCTTCGTCGGGAGCCGCCAGCTTCTTGCGTGCCTCGGCGCGCAGGTGCTCATCTTTTATCGGGCCGTAGACGTCGCAATTCACAAAGTTGGGTACGACTTCGATGCCGCGTGTCACGCCAAAATCCTGTAGGGTTTTGTCCTTCAGGTACTGCGATATGCTCGTGACCCCATCACTTTCCTGAATCGAATAGCGCGTGATGGGAAGATAGCTTCGGTCAAGTCCAACGAGCGTGATATCTGTGCCATGCAAAGTTGTGACAAATGGCAGCCGCCGTCCGCGCGCGGCGAGCATTTGCCGGGCCAGGAGAGCGCTTACGGAGTGCGGAATGGCGTAATGAACGTGCAGCAGATCGAGTTCGTAGAACTCCGCCACCTCGGCCATGCGCGATGCCAGCGCCAGGTCGTACGGTGGGAACTCGAACAGCGGGTAGCTTGATACCGGCACCTCGTGATAAAAGACCCCGCCGTCACGACCGCTCAGGCGAAACGGCTGCGAGTACGAGATGAAATGGATCTCGTGTCCCAGGGCTGATAGTTCTATTCCGAGTTCCGTGGCCACCACGCCCGAACCGCCGTAAGTGGGATAGCATGTGATGCCGATGCGCATGAGGCCTTCTCGCTTATCTATCTTCTTCTTCCAGAGCTGCCAGTACTTTTGACGTTTCAGGTAGTCATGAAGATGCAGAAGCCCCGTTACGCAATCGAGTCCCGCTGGGGAGATGAGCGCAAGTCAGAGAACGAAATCAAATCGATCTTCGGGAATCGGCGCACCGTTCCGAGGGCCTCACGCTCGGCATCGCGTGAAGCCCGCAGCCGCGTCCGCACTCGGCCCAGCTCGGCATCGTTGTAGCCAGGATGGGTCACCAGCTCCCACGTGCCCTCAGGTAGCCTGTCCAGAAGGGAAGTGACGGTTGCGGAGTCCAGCGTGCCAGTCGCCAATACTCCCACGGCTCCATCCGTGGTCGAGAATCCCTCGTCCGCTACAATCCGTTTGAATTGAGATTCCAGCAGGCGCAGCAGTTGCACCTCCCAACGCCGCACCCTTGGAGCTCTCTTGGTGCCCTCCACGCTCCATACTGGCTCAAACGGATTGCGAACCGCACTTATGCCGGCTGCTCGAGCCGCACGCAGCACCGGCCGTAATACCGCTGGAAACATGTGTGTGTGTTTGTGCGTGTCGATGTGAGTCAGACGAACTCCCCTGCTCTGGAGAAAGGCAATCTGCGCCGCCGCCTCCTTCTCTATTTGATAATGACGCTTTGCGAGTACCGGCCACGATTGGTAAAGCCGGACCAGAAAGCGGAGAAGAGAAGGTTCAAACGGGGAGGGTCGGTCGCGCGCTCCCGCCAGCATCGGTTCCCCATCGACCAGCACCACGTGGCAGCCCACGCCGAGGGTCGGGGTGTTCCGGGCAATCTCGATAGCCTGCTCGGTCGCAGAAGCACGGGCCATCAGCGTCGCGCTGGTCAATAATCCGGCCTGGTTCAATTCCAGAATGGCCCGATTGATTCCGGATGTCAGTCCGAAATCGTCGGCGTTCACTATAAGTCGGCTCACCGAGTGAGTTTATCAATCCGACCCGTTGCAGTCGGGAACAATGAAATAGCGGCCACACACGCCGCTCAGAGGCCCTGTCAGGCAGCCGGCAGTCAATTCCCGAAGATCATAGACGGCAAAATCCCAGACCGCAGAAATAGTTCTGTCACCGGCAGATCTAAAATTCCTGTTCTTCTGACGCGCGCTGGTATGATGGGGGAAGGCCCTCTGTGGCCTCCCGCCAAAAGTGGGCGGTTAGCTCAGTTGGTTAGAGCGCCTGCCTTACAAGCAGGAAGTCCGGGGTTCGAGTCCCTGACCGCCCACCATAGAAAACCTGCCCGGCCAGATTTGTACCAGGTAGCTATTTCATTAAGCTCAGGGCCGCGCCAAGGATCTGTTCCAGATCTCCGAATCTAGCGTGATAATCATCAAGGCTGCGGCGAATCACCTCTATCGCTTCCTCACGCCCATACGTATGAGAAATCTCGCAACCGGTTGTCGTTGAGTCCGGAGCCTGTTTGTAAGTCAGAAAGTAGTGGCGCAAACGATTGAGCATGGCTATCGGCACATCTTTGATATCGCCCAATAAGCCGTACGTGGCATCGTGTTTGAGGACCGCAATGATTTTGTCATCGGCTTCGTTTTGATCCACCATCCTGAAGCCGCCTATCGGTATGCATTCAACGAGTACATTTCCGTGCTGGACCGGGCGGTCCGTCAAAACACAAATGTCCAGGGGATCGCAATCCCCTTCAAGCAGACGACCGGTCTTTTCGGTCGAAAAGGCTGCCACTCTTTCCCCGCAAAACGTTTGCGGAATAAATCCGTATAAGGCCGGGCAAATGTTCGAATACTTCTGCGGGCGATCGACCTTAAGGTAACCGGAGATCTTTTCGATCTCGTACTTAAGCGTGTCGGATGGCACGACCTCGATGAAGCACTGAACGATATCAGGCACGTGGTCCCCTGGCGACACCCCATGCCAGGGATGGGGCTTAAACAATACGCCCAGCAATTTCCATAACGGTTGTTCCGTTTGACTCACTTGAACCAACCTTTGAGACGTGCCAGTATGCTTCTGTCCTCAGAAGTAACTATGCGGTTCACACGCTGATCGTCTATCGTGCCACGGTAGCGCAACGAGTGGCAAGGGTTGCCAGGTCTTCATGGCTAATACTTTGGTGTTAGTGTCTCGATTGTACTTTTGCTTTAGCGTGCCGGCAATCTGCTGTCTAAACTCGAACTATTCCACGAGATCAAGTGTCTATACGTCAATTATATGTGACGTATAAGAGCCTATAAATCATGTAGAGACTCCGTTCTTAGACGCACTCATAGACCGCTGGTAAATACAATCAATCTTCAACGATGTTCCTGGGTAGGTCTTGCGCGGGCGCTTTAAAAGGGACTATTGTTGCAGCAAATATCAACGAAGCAACATCTCGCGGTATTGAATTGCCGAATGGCAATTTTAATTATGCGTCGGATGATTCATTGAACGAGATAAGCTCGACCCTGGTATAACTATCGAGCTATCCGGCCGAACCGCCGTCGAGCATCCGCCTAAAGATGAGTGAGGCCAATGTATATGAATACACAGAAGAGCATCGCGCTCCCTGAACCGTCGTTCGATATCGACCATTGGCCGGCATCGATTCTACAAGTCCTTAAAGAGCGGTTCGCCAAGAACATCCCGAATGCCACGCCCGATGAACTGTTTCGTGCGACGGCTGCGGCGATTCGTCCCCGCATTATTGATGCAATGATTGAAACAGAGAGTCGATTCCGATCGGCAAAGGCAAAATCGGTCTATTACTTATCGATGGAATTCCTGCTGGGACGATCTCTCAGGAACAACCTTCAGAACCTTGATCTGTACGGCCCTATCGAGACGGCCTTGGCTGAGTTGGGTTTGCGACTTTCTGATGTGCTTGAAATCGAACCGGATGCAGCCCTGGGCAACGGCGGCCTGGGCCGCCTGGCCGCCTGTTTCCTTGATTCGCTGGCTTCTTTGCACATGCCGGGTTACGGCTATGGCATCAATTATGAATTCGGTTTGTTTCGACAGAACTTTGATAACGGCTGGCAACGCGAAAAACCCGATTACTGGGCCAGCGATCAGTCTCCCTGGCTCATCGAGCACCGGGACCAGGCCGTAATCGTTCCCATCTACGGCAGCATCGAACACGGTTGCGACCGGCACGGTAACTACAATCCCATGTGGATGAATTGGAAGGTTCTGATCGGTGTCCCGCATGACTTTCCAGTGGTTGGTCATGGTGGACGAACGGTCAATACACTCAGACTGTTCTCAGCGCGCGCTTCCGATGATTTTGATATCGGAATCTTCAACGATGGTGACTATCTGAATGCCGTCGAGCAGAAGATACGGTCTGAAACCGTCAGCAAAGTGCTCTATCCCTCCGATGCTGCCGATTCCGGCCGTTATCTGAGGTTTACTCAGGAATACTTTCTGGTAGCCTGTGCGGTCCGCGATATCTTCCGCCGCTTTTTGTCTCGCTATTCCCATCCGCGCGAGTTTGCAGATCGTGTTGCTATTCAGATGAATGACACGCATCCGGCCCTTACCGTCACAGAACTCATGCGCACGCTGATAGATGAGTTCGACATGGGATGGGAAGAATCGTGGGAGATAACTCAGGCCTCCTGCGGTTACACTAATCACACTTTAATGCCGGAAGCGCTGGAACGTTGGTCAGTTGAAATGTTCGAGCGAGTTCTGCCGCGACATCTTCAGATTCTTCACGAGATCAATCATCGTTTTATGAAGCAGGTCGAAACGCGCTGGCCTGGAGATGAATCGCGGAAGCAGCGGATGTCGCTCATAGAAGAGGGTAATCCCAAAATGGTCCGTATGGCGAACCTTGCCATCGTCGGCAGTCACGCCGTCAATGGCGTGGCGAAACTCCATTCCGACCTCGTATGTTCACAGTTGGTGCCTGACTTTCATCAGTTCTTTCCAGGTAAATTCAGCAATAAGACCAACGGAGTCACCCCGCGTCGCTGGCTGATGCAGGCAAATCCCGCGCTTTCGTCGTTGATTGACAGGCAGATTGGACAAACATGGCGTTACGATCTGGACCGCCTGCAGGACCTCGAATCCGCCCACAAGGATTCAGGCGCCCAGAGGGAGTTTCTCGACGTCAAATTTACCAATAAGCAAACGCTTGCCCGGACCATCTTTGAACAAACCGGTATTCGTGTTAGTCCCCATGGCTTGTTCGACGTGCAGGTGAAACGTATCCACGAATACAAGCGTCAATTGCTGCATGCCCTGGGCATCATTGATGAGTATCTACGCATCGTCGAGGACGGAACTATTCCTGCTGTTCCGCGTGTGCACATCTTCGCCGGAAAGGCGGCGCCAGGTTATCTTCGGGCCAAGCTCATCATCAAGCTCGTGAACAATATCGCAAGTCGAGTGAATGGCGATCGCAGAGTGTTTGATCGTCTCAAGGTTGTCTTCCTGCCCGACTACAAAGTCTCCCTCGCCGAGGTGATCATTCCCGGAGCTGACATCAGCGAACAGATTTCTACTGCAGGCATGGAAGCATCGGGAACCAGCAACATGAAATTTGCAATGAACGGTGCCCTCACTGTCGGTACGCTGGATGGCGCTAATATTGAGATTCTGGATGAAGTTGGCGAGGATAATATTTTCATCTTCGGCTTGCAGGCTGCGGAGGTTCAGCGGCTCTGGTCCGAAGGCTATTCTCCCTGGGACTGGTATCACCGCGATGCGCGGCTCAAGCGCGTCCTTGATAGTCTTTCATCAAATACCTTTTCTGCAGGCGAACCTGGAATCTTCGAGCCGATCAGAAGAGCTTTGCTCGAGGAAGGGGATCATTACCTTCATCTCGCCGACTTTGCTTCCTATATAAGCGCCCAGGAAACAGCATCGACAACCTTCCTGGACACGGCGGCGTGGAGTTCCAAAGCAATATTGAATGTAGCCCGCATGAGCAAGTTTTCAAGTGATAGAACGATTCGTGAATACGCAACGGATATCTGGAACATCAAGCCCGTCGAGCCATCGCGAAGGAATTGACCGATCGTGAAGATTCTCCTCGTAGATGACGATCCTGTCACTCGCAGAATACATTCCGTGCTGTTAAGGGCCCAGGGGCACGAAGTCGTGGAGGCAGAGGACGGAGAGTGTGCATGGCGGATTGTCAATGAAGATCAAATCAGCTTTGTCGTCAGCGATTGGATGATGCCAAACCTGGCGGGCGTGGACCTCTGCCGCAGAATCCGGGCAGCCTGTCTCGGTCGCTATGTTTACGTCATCCTTTGTACTGCGAGGGGATCCAAATCAGATCTCATTGAGGGAATGGATGCCGGCGCTGACGATTTTCTGGTTAAGCCGGTTGGGCCTGAAGAGTTGCGCGTCAAGGTGCGCGCCGGTGAAAGAGTTCTGAGCCTTCAGCAGGGGCTCGCTGATAAGAATACCGAGCTTGCCCGTATCAATAGCGAACTTAAGTCCTCCCACCGACTTATTGAAGACGACTTAAAAGCAGCGGCATGGATGCAGAAGAGATTGTTGCCCCCTCCGGCGCTCGAAGCAAATGGATTGAATTGCCAATGGCATTTCGAACCTTGCGGATACGTAGCCGGCGACATTTTCAACTTTTTCGCGATGGATGATGAAAAGGTAGGCTTTTATCTTCTCGACGTCTCGGGTCATGGTGTTCCTGCTGCGATGCTCTCGGTTACGCTTAGTATGATCTTGACACCCGACGCCACGCGCGGTAGCCCTCTGGTGCGGATTGACCCGTTGACGCAAAAGCCTGAAGTGCTATCTCCAGCAGACGTAATACGAGAATTGAACCGCCGGTTTCAATCAAGAGATGACCGATACTTCACGATGGTATACGGTCTCTTCGACAGCGTAACATCGACCATGCGGTTCGCACAGGCTGGGCATCCCGGTCCAATTCTGATCGATAAAAAAGGGCGGCCCAGGATCCTTGGAACAGGAGGGATGCCGGTAGGTGCTTTCCCGAAGATCGAATTCGATTGCTTCGAGGTGCAGATGGAATTAGGCGACCGCCTGCTGCTTTACTCCGATGGTGTGACCGAGTGCCTCGACCTGAACGGTGCAGCGTTTGGTGAAGACCGATTGCTCGCATATCTTACGGGGACGGAATCACGGTCGATGGATCAATTGCTTGACGGACTACTCGAGAGAATCAGAAATTGGAGCGATCGTGCTGACTTCAGAGATGACTTGTCTCTCCTCACTATCGAGATAAAGTGAGATCGTGTTTCACGGGCCCCGCTTGAACCAACAAAACCAGCTAGGCAAGGAGATTTCATGAGGTTCGAAGAACGTAAGATAGGTGACGTATTTGTTGCCAAAGTGCTTGATAACCGCATCGCAGCGGACATTGCGCCGCGCTTCAAAGAAGACCTGATTCAATTCATCACCGACGGCAACCGGCGCATCGTCCTGGATATGAGCGAGATAGTCTTCATCGATTCAAGTGGGCTCGGCGCCCTAATCGCAAGCCTCAAAGTCATGGGCAGTGATGGGGAGCTGGCGCTTTGCGGTTGCCGTGAGACCGTTGCCAGCATGTTCAAGCTGACCCGGATGAACAAGGTGTTCCGTATGTTCAACAGCGCAGAAGAGGCCGCAGTGGCTCTGAGCTAAGCGACTTTACACTGCTGCCAATCGCGGCTTCGATTGTGGCCGCCTCCTTTTCACTTGACCGCGTTCATGGTCGGCTGCACCCAGGACAAAACGAAATCCGTAATTTCGGGAAACTGCGCAACAATCAGGCCCATCGCAGGCACGCCGACGAAGCTGATCATGCGTACCCAGAAATGGATTCCCAGCGATCCCGGCTCCGTGTTCGTAATGTGGCTGAGGGTGCTGTCGCGATCGAGTCCCGCGTAAACAATCCCGACAACGCTCCCAATCAAGAGCAGCAGCAGCATCAGCGAAAGAGAAATCGTGGGACGCGGCGTAAAGGGATAGAACCCCACGGACAATGCGATCGCTGCAAACAGGCCTGCCATCGAAAGAACCATCGTGCGCATCCGGCCCAACAAGTTTTGCAGGTAACCGACATAGGTCATGCAAAGAAACTCCTCGGCGAGGCGCACCGGCATTTTGTCGCTGAGGACTATGTGCTCGTGCACTTCTCCTTCCACGGGAGGTTCTTTCACATCGAGCGAGGCGCGCTCCTCGAGCCACTCCCTTACTAATAGCTTGTTCAATATCATCTCAGCGCACGCGCAAAATCGAACTCGGATGGCCTGAGCCTCATCATCATTCACCATGGCGAGATCGGGCCCTTTGCTTCGTTCCTGGACGAAGTGCCAGCCCTGTGCCCATGTCGCGCGTACGCTGTGGCGCAGAGTGCCGCAAACCCGGTCTCGCCATTCAACCGCCTCCAGTTCGTTTCGCAGGTGCAGTAACGATTCGAGCTGACGGGAAAATACCTTGTAGCGCGCACGCGATGAAGTGCCGCTTAGCCGCCACAGGGACCGCATCGACAATCCTTGAAGCGCAGAAAATGTTCTCCTTAATGGCAGACGATTCAAAGCCAGGAGCAGACGTTTCAGTGCGAGCCATGTGCTCAGGAATTGCCCGCTCTCCAGCAGTATCAGGTACAGCCCGATGGCAATCAGAACATGCAGAGTCCAATTGAACGCGGAATTTTCAAGGTCGTGCAGTACCAGGTCAAAGGCTTGTGTCCAGGCGCGCTGCAGCACAAAAGCCAGCAGAATGACAAGGAACAGCGGCACGAGGTACAGCAGCGCTGTGGTCCTTTTGAACTGCGGAAACGGCATTGCGGTGGCGTCGATGTTTTCAGCAATGTTATCGCTCACCTGAGAGAATCCGTTCGGGATTTTCGCGCACCGCGGAAGGATAGGCCGCCCGTTGCCGAGCAGTGCCAGCCCTGAGAGAGACTGCCAGAACCACCAGTAGAGGCCCGCGATGATGGTGATCACAGAGAGCATCGGCGAGACGCCGCTGGTCAAGTGAACGGATCTATATGCGGTGGTTACACCACTGTCGTTCGATGCGCCATAATCAAGGATGAGCAGTTCGGCAGCGCCGATGAGAGCGATCGAAACAAACATTGAAACGGTCCAAAGCGGTGAGAATTCAAGGCCATTTGTTTCGCTCGCCATCAACTGTCTGGTCTCAGCGTCAGCGCCGTCCGTTGGCACTTGGATCGCCGGCTCATACCACCATCTAAGTTCCATCGCAGCGAGCACCGCCCCGCCGACCGCCGCTGCTCCGGTAACCCAAACCCACACGTGGTCCATCAGGCCAAGCCACGGATATATCCGATACGAGACAAGAAACAAGACAATCAAAAGCGAACAGATTGCCGCCCATCCGGCCGAGATAAGCGCGGGTCCGCGGTGGCCATTCGACGGTCCAAACTGGACGAACATGCCAAGATTGGGATGTTTCCACCCGGTACGACATGCAAAAAAGTGCAGGCCCAGCCCAAGAAACGCAAGCACGCAACAGAGCCGCCATGAGATCGAGAGCGATAACAGTTCCCGGTGCGGCTGGTTGACCACTTCACCCCGGTTTTGCACCACAGGTTTAAGAACGGTCGCCGCATTGAAAAACCGCGGCGCATCCCCCGATGTCTTCTTCAGGATTGCAAGGGGCCAGTAGCCGTCCCGGCCGATCACAGAAAGCCAGGTGGCCGGCTGCGATTCTACCCCTTCTCCCGTTGGTACATCCCAGAAAGGAGGCGTGAAGTCGGGTATGTCCGCCTTTGCGGGATGCTTGAATGGAGTCTGAGACCGCGTCTCCTCGAGAGTTGCGGGAGGGTCCGTGATCAGAAAGCGTGCCGCCAGGTATGAGCCCTCCATCGTATAGCTGCCGAAGATCCGGTGTGCGTGCTGCGGTACCGCCTCAGTCTGCCACGTCCAGTCCTGTCCGCGTGGAAGCAATGGAAAGCTGGAGAGCGAAACGACGCCGCGAAATTCCGTCGAGTCGACCTCTCGTGCGAACAATAGGTCAGACCCCATGGTCACAATGTAGGCACTGGGATAGGCGCGGTGCAGGAAGCGCGTCAGGAAGAGATAGTCAAGACTATTGGTACTGCGCAGAATTACGAACCGAATGCCGTGCGTTCGAAGGGTGTTGACAATGCCGTAAAGCTGCGCCTCCTGGGTAAGCGCGAGGTTTGTCCCGCTGAACGGTTCAATGGTGTCGGTTTCGGTGCGGGTACCCGTGTCGGATGACTCCGGCCGCAATACCGTATGAGGTTGAGTCGAGTTGTCGCCCTTCGTACTCGGCGCGAAGAGTGACTGCTCCTGGTATGCAGAGCGTATCGCGGAAATATCGCGAGGGTAATAGAGATGCACCGGGCGGTTGGTGTACGGGTATTCGGGGTTGCACGGCGAGGGAACGGAACCCTCCGTAATGCTCGAGCGCGCATCCGGCAGACCGCCGTATGCAGTCTCGTCTTCAGAGAGAATCGCAATTTCCGAAAGACGATGACCGCGATCCTTGAGATAACGATAGAAGCGATCGGCTTGGAGGGCATCGTTCTCTTCAAAATCCGCGATGCGCACGGGAATCCTGACGGTAGTGGGCGACAGACTCGCCGGCGACGCAGGTGGGTCGAGTTCAGTCTTCAACCAGTGCCATGAGGCGCAACCGCGTATCCGGCCCGAATACAACAGCGTGCTCGTAAATGTTCCTGCGTACCGGTTTGCGTCCTCAAGTGCTCGCACAAATGACGGCAGTGATCCCGAGAATGTCGGACCCAGGACGCGGAGCACACGATCGGGCCTGCTCTTGCTCGTATGCCCTTCTATCCACCGCAGGGCGCTATCCCACTGAACGCGATCAAGGCCCGACGTTGGCCTCTCCCCTACTACGAAAACGATCATGCCGCATAGATAGGGAGCGTCGCCGGGACGGGGAACCGCAGTCGCTGAGAGTTGGCAATTCTCTGGCGTTGCCGCCGACATGTTTCTGCGGAACAGGATCACTCCTGGGCACGCCTCGCGTTCGGCCGTTTCCTTGGCTTCGGCACTTCGATCGCTCGCGCTTGATGCTTCGGTATTTTTCGGCTTCCAGGGAATCCAGGACGAATCGTAGGTGTACCGTTCATCCTGGGCCGCCTGCTGAAGAGCCTCCAGCGTCCGGTCGAACTGGAGGCTCAAGTGCGTGTGAATCGGATCGGGAAGCGTCGCAATCATCACGCGCATGCCCTCTGGCAACATTATGGGCACACTCCGCGGACGGTCAGACGAACCATCCAGAAACCGGCCTATCAGCGTCGCTATTTCGGCCTGATCCACGGTGGACTTATCGGTGTCGCCGCTCTTGTGCTCCTCTGACGGTATGCTCCCGAAAGCTTTGCACGTTCCTTCCGAGGCCGCAGGCACCTCGACCACGCCTTCGGCTTTCTCCGCGGCCTTGGATGGGGCGGATGAGCCACTTAACGTCGGGCTGCCGGCGAAGTGCAGTCCTGTCAGCGCGACAGTTAACAATGCGAAAAATCCGACACCTCGCATCATGGGACAGATCCTCCGGGGAAAGGTTTTGAGGCGATACCCCAGGCGCTGGCCGGGATGGGAAAGCGTCTGAAAATCATGGTTGCGAACGGGTCACATCTCGACTTGGAGACTTGTGAGCGCAGGTCCTAAGTCGTTACAAATACCCTGAAAGATTCGCCAAAATCGGAAAGATAGCCAGTAAGCAATTGGGTTATTCTCCAGGCCGGCTAACTCAAGGAATACGATGTTACAGCCTGTTTTCAGGCCGGACCAGCAAGTTTTTAGGAATTGTGAATGATTTCTCAATCTGATTGATATTCTTTGCCACTCCCGACGGCTCGGCTAGTATGAGTAGGTGAAGTCGTCAAGGCAACTCGAATGGTTCGTGATACTCATTTTTCTTTTCATGGCGATGGGGAGTTTGCCAGCCGCCGCTTACTCCCTGCTCACCCACGAGCAACTGATCGATCTTACTTGGAATGACTCCATTGTTCCTCTGCTGTTGAGCCGTTACCCGGGCCTTTCCGCGGCGGAATTGGAACACGCCCGTGCTTATGCATACGGCGGATGTGTAATTCAAGACATCGGCTACTATCCGTTTGGCGATGCGTCCTTTTCCCATCTCACGCATTATGTGCGCTCCGGGGATTTCGTCGTTAACCTCTTTCGAAATGCCGGTAACGCAGACGAACTGGCGTTCGCCGTCGGCGCGCTTTCGCACTATATTGGCGATGCGGATGGCCACTCGCTTGCCACCAACCGCGCCGTGCCGATTGAGTTCCCCAAACTCGCTGCCCGGTATGGCCCGGTCGTAAATTACGCGCAGGGCCAGAATCAACACGTGCAGACAGAGTTCGCTTTCGATATCAATGAACTTGCCCACCATCGCGTGGCTCCCTCCAAATATCAGCGCCACATTGGACTTGCGGTCCCGGTGCGCCAACTCGCGCTGGCATACTACCAGACTTACGGCCTTCAGGAAGACTTCAGCGGGAGACGAGGGCGCCGCATCAACATCGGCGGATATCGCTTTGCCGTTAGAACCTTCATCCCTCGCATCGCCGATGCCATCGCTGTTCTGCATCGCAAAGTTGAACCGCCCGACCCAAACACGCCCGAGATCGTTGAATTGCGTAAGGAAGTGGCGGCCGTTTCAGCCGAAAATCATTGGGACAAATATCGACGCAGGTTTGGTATCGGTACGTATACACTGGCCGGTCTGATATTCATTCTGCCCAAAATAGGTCCTCTCAAAATGGCAGCAGTCAAAGGTCCCACGGAACAGACTGAAGCCGAATACGTGCACAGCGTCGCGTTCTCTACCAGCGCACTACGCGGATTGCTGGCACGCTTTACGCCGCCCCCGGCAACCCGATCGACCGCCGCCAGTGCGGCGTCTTCAGACAAGAAATCACAGCCGCCTCCCTCGAAACCTCTTCCTGCTGTTCCATCCGCTTCTCATGACTCCCCCCGGCAGTCTCGCGATCCGCGGCATCCACTCAAGAATCGTGATCTCGATACTGGCAACGTCGTTCAGCCCGGTGGTTATTCACTTACAGATTTGACTTACGCCGATTTGCTTCACAGTCTGACGCGGCAACCCAACCAGCCTATTCCGCCCGGGATCAAGGAAGACATCCAGGCCTACTATTCCAATCTGGACCTGCCGATTACCACAAAGAAAGATCCTGCACGCTGGAAGGAAGTTCTCGCCGATCTTGAGACTCTTAAAACGATGCTTACCAGCAACGAACCTGAGCCATATCCCACCTACGGCGACGATGCTGATACTAGTCAATAGAAACTTGCAGCTCGACCAGGCGGCGCGCTAAATGGTGCAATACGGGTGGACAGGAAGGTTCAATGTCGATAATCACGATGCAGCCGATTGGTTTCGTTGAGAGTCCTTATCACGAGACATCGCAAGTGCCCAGGGGATTGGGCGCAAAGCATGAGGCGGCTGGCATTCTTCGCCTTCTCCCAGAGTTCGAAGCAGGTTTGACCGATATCGAGGGCTTCTCCCATCTTTACGTAATTTGGGTCTTTGACCGTTCGAAGGGGTTTGAACTCGTGGGGCGTGCGCCGACCGATGATCGCCCTCACGGAGTGTTTGCCACTCGCTCTCCGTTCCGTCCAAACCCCATCGGTCTGACTGTTGTCGAACTTCTCCGTCGCGACGCATCCCTCCTGCACGTGCGCGGAGTGGACATGCTCGATGGCACCTCCATCCTGGATATCAAGCCGTATCTGTCCAGCATTCCTGATGAAAAATTGCGCCGCGGATGGCTGGCCGAGGCCGAGACAAAAAAGCGCTGAATGGTCTATAAAGTCGTATGTTGGGCGCGAGCATTCCATTAGCCTTTGCGTCCCCTAGATGTGCAAAATGTTCCCAACTTCGGTCGGCGACAGAGTTCCCCGTAATCCCCGAGGGAACTCAGCGATCAAGGCGCGGGGCTCAAAGCAACCGCAGACTTTTCCGCCGCGTGCAACGGATGACTGCGAATCTCCGCGCGTGCCCCAAGACTCCCAGGGCCCATGACCTACGGCCGTTTTGAGCGTCTTTCATGGCCAGGTTTGCACGGCCGTTCTCACTTCCTCTATCAGGAGTCGTCTCCAATGGCATCCACCGTGCAGCGGCCCGAAGTCGGGCAGGATGGCGCCAATCCCCCCACTCCCAATGGTTTCGAGCACCAGGCTCCGGAATACCTCTCGGCGATTCTCGAGAGCCTTCAAACCATGAAGAATGGTGATTTCAGTGTCCGACTCCCGGTAACCTGGACCGGGCTCCCGGGAAAGATAGCAGACAATTTTAATGAGATCGTCGCCGCCAACGAGCAAATGGCCTTCGAACTTAAACGCGTCGGACAGGCTGTTGGCAAAGAAGGAAAGACCCGCGAGCGCATCCGCGTCGAGCGCCGCCGCGGCGCCTGGGACGACATGGAAGTCTCGGTCAACACTCTGGTCGAAGATCTTCTCCGTCCCACAACTGAGGTCACACGCGCCATCGCCGCCGTCGCCCAGGGGAATCTCACCCAGACGGGTCGTCTCGACGTTGACGGCCGTCCGCTCGAAGGCGAATTTCTTCGCTCCGCATCGAGCGTCAACCCCATGATTCAGCAACTCGGCATCTTCACCGCCGAGGTGACACGCGTAGCGCGAGAAGTGGGACCCGATGGCAAGGTCGGGGGTA
>VFSW01008908.1_pt1 | contig 14366 bp, 11 predicted proteins | sample 5358111 | NCBI WGS metagenome assembly VFSW01 (sample SAMN11554181, study PRJNA540505) | mine drainage metagenome | isolation source: sediment from site ElyBrook_90M | place: USA: Ely Copper Mine, Vershire, VT | collected 2017 | reverse complement strand
AAAAGGTTTATCAAGATTATAGTTCATCCTTCAGTCCTCCTTCCAAGGCTATAACCTCTTCCGCGAGACGGCGGTAGGCGTTAGCCCCAATAGAATTAGGATCGTAGATCAATATAGGTTTCCCAAATCCCGGAGCCTCAGCCAGCGATACGGCCCGGGGGATCTCTACATCGAACACCCTGTATGGAAAATGCGTACGCAGGTTCTTAGCCACATCCCGCGCCAGCCGTTCCCGTTTATCATACAAGGTCACCACTGCACCCGCAACACGGAGGGGGTGGTGCATGCGCTCGCGGAGTAAATCGACGGTCTGCAACAGTTCGCTCAGACCTTCAAGACTGTAATACTCGGCCTGGACAGGAATTATCACTTCATCGGCAGCGATGAGTCCGTTAAGAGTGAGTAAGCTCAAGGACGGCGGCAAGTCTATCAATATGTAGTCGTATTGCTGGCGCAAATTATGTATGAAATTACGCAAGTAATACTCCCGTCCCGACATTGAGACAAGCTCCACCAAAGCGCCGGACAGGTCTGAAGACGAAGGAATATAATGGTAATTCAGGATATCGCTGAACCTGATAAGCTGGTCATAGGAAACAGACCCAGTTAGACCATGGTATATATTGTTGCCGGCCGACCTTATGCCAGTAAGACTGGACGTAGCATTAGCCTGAGGGTCAAAATCTATCAATAGGACCCTGCGTGCAAGGGCTGCAAGATATGCGCCTAAGTTGACCGATGTCGTAGTCTTACCAACGCCTCCTTTCTGATTACAAATAGCGATAACTCTTGCCATTACTATCTTTACTATAACCTAAGAATATGGCACCATCAATTTTGTCGATAGCCGGAGTGGCGGAACGGTATACGCGCACGACTCAAAATCGTGTCTCGCAAGGGATGAGGGTTCGAATCCCTCCTCCGGCACAATATGCAATAATTCAAAACCCGCCGTACTGGCGGGTTTTGAATATAACGAACTAAGAATTCTATTTCTTCTTGCCGCGTTTGGCAGCTCTCTTAGTCTTCTTAGTGGTCTTCTTGGCCTTTGTGGCCTTCTTAACTTTCTTCTTTGCCATTTTTATTTTTAACTTTTGTTTAAACTCGACCTTTTCTAGAATTAGCTGGTTTGTTTAACTTATATTAAGTATAGCAAAAACGTATTCATAATTATTCACAAAAATGTGAATAACTTTTATTTATGCGCAACAAGCTTATTTAAAAATTTTTCCGATAATGCGTTACCGATATCAGCTGAATACCCTTATCAGCGTAATATCTACGGGGAATGCGTTATTGATGGGAGTATGCGCTCTAAGGACCAACTTTGGAAACCGCACTTGCAGAGGGATCTATCTCACGAAAAAATAATTTCACCAAAGCGAAGCTCGCAGCGCCTATCACCAGTCCACCTACTATATCGCTCGGCCAGTGCACACCAGACGCGATTCTAGCCATACCAACAATGACCGTAAGACCCAGGAACCACGCCCCTTTTTTACGGCTAAGCTGCCACAATGCGAGACAAATCGGCACGAGAAGAGTCATGTGTCCAGACGGAAACGACGCCTCTGTGCTGGGCTGGTATATAAGCGGCATGAAGGAGAGCGTCACAAACGGCCTGGGTCTAAAAAAGAAAAAATGGATAATCTCCGTTAAAATACCCCTAGATAAGATTACGGACAGGATCGCAAGGGAGAATAGATATAACCTCCTGCCCTGCGGGGCCTGGAGCACGAAATATACGAAAACCAATATTAATATATAAACGAGGTATTGGGCAAAGAACACCACAATCCAGTTCACCCATTGCGAATGACCGGTGAGATTGTGAAATATCTCAATTGTACGAGTATCGAGACCGAGCATTGTACTAGCGCCGTACGTAAGGAAGCAGGCCCATGAACCTGGCGCGCTTGATGGCCTGAGCCAAACGGCGCTGATGCTTCGAGCATGTACCGGTGTGTATCGGGTCGACTATCTTAGCCTGGCCCGACACAAAACGACGCAGGAAGTCAGTATCCTTATAGTCTATGTCTTCAACGTTTTGCGAACAAAAAAAGCACTGTTCTTTCTTTTTCATGTTTCTCTATATTTAGAACGGTAAATCTTCGGGTTTTATGTCGTCACCTATCTCGATGACTGGCATATCCTCAGCGGCCGATTCGCTGTTTGAACTATGACCTTTAGTACCTGGTCCGCCACCGGACGATCCCATTCTACGCGAACCCAACTGCATACGTTCACATATTATCTCCGTCGTCTTGCGTGACTGGCCATCCTTCCCTTCCCAAGACCTGGTCTGCAGACGGCCTTCCACGTAGACCTCACTCCCCTTCGTCAGAAATTTAGCTGCAATCTCTGCCTGACGCCCCCACACTACAATATTATGGAATTCTGTGGATTCTTTCTTTGCGCCACTCTTGTCGGTCCAATTGCGATTGGTCGCCACCGAGAATGAAGTAACCTGCATTCCTCCAGGCGTAGAACGGACCTGAGGGTCTGCCGTAAGACGGCCGATAAGGAATACTTTGTTCAGGTTCATCTATTTCTTCAATATTTCTTCGAGCTTTTCCTCCAATTCGGCGTTAGAGAGAGGTTCCGTCTTTGATTTAATGGCCGAATCTGCAGCTTTCTCGGGCTGGTGATGGAAATCAGTGCGTCGAGGCACCATCTTTGCTACCGGCGGAGTGATTATAAGGAAGCGGATGACCTTCGGCTCAAAACCGAGGGCGTCACTTATCCCTTTTATGATCGCCGGATTGGCGCTGAAATTGACGTAGCCGAAATGAGCCGAAGTCTCCTTCTTTATCGGATAGGCCAGGCTTATACGCTCGACCGGCCCCTCACTAGAGATCTCAGCCCCCATATCTGAGAGCTTTTTGACCACTATAGCCGCATCTTCCTCGCTTCTCAGCAAGAATGAAATTTCGTATGGTTTAACTGTTTTTTCCATAAGACAAGCCTAGATTAACAGGAAGCTTTAAATAAATCAACGTATCTATTAGCTGATGGCCTTTTCTTCATTCTCGGGGCCGACCTCGTCAGCCGGAGCGACCTCGCCGCGGAACACTGGACCGATTGGGAGTAACCTACCGATGATGACGTTCTCCTTAAGCCCAAGTAGGTGGTCCACCATTCCCTCGATAGCAGAGCGAATCAAGACCCGAGCTGTTTCCTGGAATGAGGCGGCGGCAAGCCAACCTTCTCCTTGGAGGGCGGACTGTACTATCCCGAGAAGAATCTCTTTTTCTTTAGCCGGCTCGCCTCCTCCTTCTTTCGTCGCTCTATTAGCCTCTATGAACGGCGATTTATCGACGATGTCGCCCATTACAAAGTCAGTGCTCCCAGGATCAACTATCCTGACACGATTGAACATCTGCCTGATTATCACCTCAAGATGTTTGTTATTGACGGACGCACCCTGACTGGAATAGATGCTCTCTATCTCGTTCATTATATAGCGATACGTTTCCTCCTTGCCTCTCAGCTCGAACAGTTCCTGGAGGTCGATGTTGCCTTCCGTAAGCGTCTGTCCAATCTCCACGTTTTCACCCTCCTTAACCAGGATACGCATTGAACGCGAAGTCGTATATTCAACCAGCTTCTTCTTTCCACGAACGACAGCGTCTATCGATACCACTCTCATCAACCCACTGTCTTCGATCTTAGCGACCTTGCCCTCTTCGTGGGATAACAAGGCTAGATTCTTCGGCGGCCTTACTTCAAATATCTCCTCAACCCTAGGCAAGCCCTTGGTTATATCCACTCCGGCGACACCTCCTGCGTGCTTAGTACGCAGAACGAGCTGAGTACCCGGCTCGCCGACAGATTGGGCAGCTATTACGCCCACCGTCTCACCCAGCATAACTGGCTTGTTATCGCCCAAATTTAGGCCGTAGCACTTTGAACATATGCCGTAAGCGGTCTTACAGGTAAGCGGAGACCTTATCTTTACTTCGCTTATGTCAGATTTATCTATCTCCGCAGCCGCACCCCTGCTTATGATCTCACCAGCCTTAACAACTGTCTTGTGGCCTATCTTTACGTCTTCCAATGCGGTGCGTGAGAACAGGTGCTCAGCCAGACTATAATTGACTATCCCGGCCGGCTCGCGGCGCACCGTAATCCCAGTCTTGGTCTTACAGTCCATTTCTTTAGTAACTACGGCTTGAGATGCGTCAATAAGACGCCTGGTCAGATAACCAGCTTCGGCTGTCCCTAAAGCGGTATCAGCCAGCCCCTTTCTAGCGGCATGAGCAGTGATAAAGTACCCGAGAGCCGTATGCCCTTCCTTCAATGAGGTTTGAACAGCGAGTTCGATCGATTCACCTTTAGGGTTGCTGACCACGCCCTTCATGCCGATCATCTGCAGCATCTGGCTCCACCCACCGCGAGCCTGAGAGTTAATGATAATCCCGACTGAATTCTCGTCGCTTAGGGCTTGCGGCAATGCTTTAGTCAACCCATCGGACGCTATCTTCCAAATCTCGATTACGCGCTCACGCTTTTCCCTGGACGTCAGTAAGCCATCGGCATAGTACTCTTCAACGCCATTGATTTTCTCGCGTGCATCCTTCATGATCGCACTCTTCTCCTTTGGAGTGGTCATATCGTTCATACCCCAGCTAATTCCGGAAACGCTCGCATATCGATAGCCCAACGTCTTAATCCCGTCCAGAATGTCCTTTGTCCCCTCCTGGCCGTAGCGCTCTATTAGAACGTTAATCAACTTACCGAGTGACCTTTTAGTCTGGACTTCATTTATGAACTCAAAGTCTTCAGGCAATATGCTGTTAAATATAATCCTGCCGACACTGGTTTCAATGACTCCTTTGCCCGGTATCCTTACCTTGATCGGGGCATTTACCTTTATGTAATCATTGGTGTAGGCAATCTTGGCCTCTACCATGCTTTCATACACATTTACCCTCACCTCAATCTTCGGATCTATCTTGGTCAGGTAGTAGCAACCCAAAACCATGTCCTGGTCGGGCCTGGTCACGGCATCTCCATTACCAGGTTTTAGCAGATTGTTCGAAGCAAGCATGATGTTAGACGCCTCAGTCTGAGCCTCTTCAGAGAGCGGAACATGCACTGCCATCTGGTCGCCGTCGAAGTCAGCGTTAAAGGCCGCACAGACCAGAGGCGGCAACTGGATGCAGAGGTCTTCTATGAGGCGCGGCTTGAATGCTTGAATATTTAGGCGGTGCAAAGTAGGCGCACGGTTTAATAGCACCTTCTTAGTGGCAATGATCTCTTCTAGTATCTCCCATATCTCAGGGGCGGCCTCGTCTATCCTGCGGTTGGCGTTTCGGATGTTGTGGGCCAGTTCGCGCTTCAATACCTCCCTTATCACGAACGGTCGGAACAGTTCCAAAGCCATTCTCTTAGGTAGACCGCACTCGTCGATCTTAAGATTTGGGCCTACCACGATAACCGACCTTCCGGAGTAATCGACACGTTTCCCAAGTAGGTTGTGTCGGAAGCGGCCCTGCTTTCCTTTAAGCATGTCGGCGAGAGAACGCAATGCCCTCTTTCCACCGACTGTCTGTTTGGAGGTCGGGCGTGCGGAGTTATCAATCAAGGCGTCGACTGCTTCCTGAAGCATGCGCTTTTCGTTAACGACGATCACGTCCGGGGCCTTAAGTTCCAATAATTTCTTCAGACGATTGTTCCTATTTATAACTCTGCGGTATAGGTCATTCAGATCAGATGTGGCATAACGCCCTCCGTCCAACGCAACCATTGGCCTAAGGTCAGGCGGCAGAACCGGCAGGATCGTAAGAACCATCCACTCTGGGCGAAGGCTGTTCTTGATCATGGACTTGAAGAACTTGAGACGCTTCAGAAGCTTCTTGCGACGATTCTCATCCGCAACGGTCTTAAGTTCTGACTCCACTTTCTTTAGTTCCTTTCCGAGGTCCAAATTTTCCAGAACCTTCCTGATACCCTCTCCGCCACTACCTACAGTAAAGACATTACCGAAACGCTTACCCAGGAAGTGGAACTCCACCTCCTCCAGAACTTTTCCGACCCTGAGGTCCATCAGCATCTTCTTGGAAGAGGCAGCCGACGTCTCCAGTTCGGTCAGTTCCTTGTTCTTGGCTCCGGTGCGCTTTGATTTCAGCTCGCGGGAGATCTCCTCCAGGGCAGTCTTACGCTTGGTCTCATCCAAATCTGTGACTATATATGCCGCGTGGTACGTCACGCGCTCCAACTTCCCGATGCCCTCATCAAGAGCCAGGCCCACCCTGGACGGAGCGCTCCTCAGAAACCATGGGTGCATGACTGACGCAGCCAATTTAATGTGCCCCATCCTGTCGCGGCGCACTGAAGATCTAGTTACTTCCACTCCGCATTTGTCGCAGACCACTCCGCGATAACGGACTTTACGGTACTTGCCGCAGTAACATTCCCAGTCCTTGGTCGGTCCGAATATGCGCTCGGAGAAAAGGCCGTCCTTCTCGGGGCGCTGGGTGCGGTAGTTTATCGTCTCCGGCTTTATAACCTCTCCGTATGACCATTCGAGAATCTCCTCAGGCGAAGCAAGCTTAAGCTTAAGGCCATTGAAATTGAGAGATCTTAGAGTTGTGTCCTTTTTTATAGTATACATTATTCTTGAGTTTTTGACGGCGCTTTTAATTCTTTATCCGCTCCATCCTGATATTTATGGTCGACCGACAACCCCAGTGCCTTCAGTTCGTTGACCAATACGTTGAACGAGGCGGGGACGTTTGGCTTCTTTATCTTCTCTCCCCTGATGATCGATTCATATGCCGCTGAACGTCCGACCACGTCGTCTGATTTTATGGTCAGCATCTCCTGTAAAGTATGAGCCGCGCCATAGCCTTCCAATCCCCACACCTCCATTTCCCCGAAGCGCTGTCCCCCCAAATGGGCCTTGCCGCCGAGAGGCTGCTGGGTGATCAACGAGTACGGGCCTATCGAGCGCATGTGCAGCTTATCAACCACCAAGTGGTTTAGTTTCATCATATATATGACGCCCACCGTAACCTTGCGGTCGAACTGCTTGCCGGTCCGGCCGTCATATAGCGTGATCTGTCCGTCCTCCGGGTACCCGGCCTCCTTGAGGGCATTCCTTATATATTCCTCGCTTGCGCCGGTGAACACCGGCGTCTCGGTGCGATAACCGAGTTTCTTAGCGGCCCAGCCGAGGTGGGTCTCGAACACCTGGCCTAGGTTCATACGAGAAGCTATACCAAGCGGGTTTAAGACTATATCCACCGGCGTACCGTCCTCGAGGTAAGGCATGTCCTCAACCGGCCTTATCTGTGAGACAACCCCTTTGTTTCCGTGACGTCCGGCCATCTTGTCACCGGCCCTTATGTTCCTCAGTTCTGCGACCTGCACCTGGATCTTGGAAATAACCCCTGGCTCAAGCTTGTCGCCTTTCTCGCGGCTGAATATCTTTATGTCCACTACCCTGCCCGACTTGCCGTGCGGCAGTTCGAGAGAGCTGTCCTTAACGTCGCGCGCCTTCTCGCCGAAGATTGCCTGTACAAGCCTCTCTTCAGGCGTCAATTCGCTTTCGCCCTTCGGGGAGATCTTGCCCACCAAAATATCTCCGCCGCGCACCTCTGCGCCCTTGCGGATTATGCCGTTCTCATCAAGATTACGGAGTTTGTCCTCCGAAACGTTCGGTATATCGGGCGTTGTTATCTCAGGGCCCAGTTTGGTATCGCGTACGTCCTCAGAGAAACTCTCGATGTGAATGGAAGTGAACAAATCCAATTGCTGGACACGCTCCGATAGGACTATAGCGTCCTCGTAGTTAGCCCCTTCAAATGAGGCAAAAGCCACAACCAAGTTCTGGCCCAAAGCCAACGTCGTATTGTCGATACTGTGCCCGCCGACCAGAGCGTCGCCCTTCTTAACGTGGTCACCCTTGTTCACCAGCGGGCGCTGGTTAATGGCCGTATACTGGTTGGACATCTTGAACTTTAGAAGGTCGTGACGGAAGGTCTTGCCATCTTTCATCTTCACAACCACTTTGGACCCGTCTGCCTCAGTGACCTCGCCGTCCTCCGGCGCGAATATAAGATATCCTGAATCGCGCGCGACGGTATTCTCTATACCCGTCCCGACATAAGGAGCGGAAGGCTTAACGCACGGGACCGCCTGACCCTGCATGTTCGAAGCCATGAGCGCGCGCTGCGCATCGTCGTGCTCCATGAAAGGGATCAGCGATGCGGCAGTGGACACCACCTGTTCAGGCGCAACGTCCATAAACTCCACCTCATCTTTTTCGTACAAGGCCGGCTTGCCGCCGAACCGGCATTCAGCCTGATCGTCCAGTATCTTGCCCTCCGCATCTATATTCGTATTGGAACTGGCGATGTGGTACTTCTGCTCTTCGGTCGCGTTGAACCATACTATCTCTCCGGTAGCCTTGCCGTTCTTAACACGTACATAAGGAGTTATAAGGAAGTTATATTCGTCGAGCTTGGCGAAGTTAGAAAGCTGGCTGATAAGACCGATGTTCTGACCTTCCGGGGTCTGCACCGGACAGATGCGGCCATAGTAGGATTCATGCACGTCGCGCACCTCAATGCCGGCACGCTCGCGAGAGAGGCCGCCCGGACCCAGAACGGTGATGCGGCGCTTATGCTCCACTTCGGAGAGCGGATTGACCTGGTTCATAAACTGCGACATCTGAGAAGAAGAGAAGAATTCGCGGACGAACGATATAAGAGGCTGTGGATTGACCAGCTGAGTTGGCGTCATAACCTCCGGTTCAACCATGGACATACGGTCCTGAATATTGCGCCGCAACCTGGCGAAACCTACGCGGAGCCTGCTCTGAAGCAACTCCCCCACGGGACGCACACGGCGACTACCCAAGTGGTCGATATCGTCGTCTTCGGCCTGCTCATCGGCATTCAGACGCATTAATTCCTTAACTATCTTTGTAGTATCTTCGAGGGTGAGCAAGCGGCTTGCGGAGCTCTTGATATCCAACCGCTGGTTCAACTTGAAACGGCCTACGATGGAAAGATCGTAGCGGTCGGTCTTCTTGAACATTGAATCCAACAGGCGTATGGCTTCGGCTGCGGTAGGGATATCACCAGGACGGACCCGCTTATACAGTTCTATGTAAGCCTCATCAACGGTCTTTGAGGTATCCTTTTTAAGGGTAGGTTCTATCGATTTACCGAACGTAGACAGCATGTCCTCATTGCTCATGCCGAATATGCGCAGCAGCGCCGTTACCGGGACCTTACGATGGCGGTCTATCTTGACCCCGATACCGCCGTCAGAATCGGTCTCAAATTCCAGCCATACTCCACGGTTGGGGATCAGCTTGGCTCCGAACAAATTACGGCCACGATACACCTCGGAAGTGAAGTAGACTCCGGGAGAACGTATCAACTGAGAAACGATCACGCGCTCCACCCCGTTTATGATAAAAGTGCCCCTGTCGGTCATGACCGGATAGTCCCCCAGGTACACCTCCTGCTCCTTGTTTATCTTAAGGGCCTTATTGGTCAGCCTAACATTGACCCTGAGCGGAGCTTCGAAAGTTATGCTCTTGGTGATGGACTCTATCTCCGAGTGCTTGGGCGCTCCGAAACTGTAGTCCAAAAAATGTATCTCGACGTCCTTGCCGGAATAGTCCGTGATGGGAGAGATCTCTTCGAAAAGCTCGCGGAGACCCTTTTCGCGGAACCAACGGTAGGATTCGAGCTGGATCGCGACCAAGCTGTGCTGGTCGATGAAATTTCCAGGGTGAGTCGAAATTTTTCTTACCGGTAAGCGTGATGGCATTTTTATTTATATTAATGTGGTTGTTTTATTTTTGAGACTAATAAAAAGGCATTAAACGAATCCCTTTGGGCCTGCTAAAGGGGTTTAATGTCAATTCTTATATTTATTGCAAGTATTTAACAATGTTTTGGCTTTGTTGGTCAAGTGTCTTAGAGAAGATCGTTGCGCCGGTCTTGGGGTCAGATATGAAGAACCAGTAAGGCGAATCTACAGGATGAAGCGCGGCGTAGATGGCGTCTGCCCCAGGATTGTCGATGGGAGTCGGCGGCAACCCGGTATGAAGGTATGTGTTATATGGGGAGTCGGTCTTCATGTCCTGCGGAGTCAAGGGTAAACACGGCTCCGGCTTTATGTAACAGAGTGTAGCGTCAATTTGAAGAGGCATATTGTTGGCGAGACGCTTCCAGATGATTCCGGAAACAATGGCGCGGTCGCTTTTGATGTATGGCGTTCCTGCCGATGCGGGCCTTATCTCATGCTCGATCAGCGAAGCTACGGTGAGCGTCTGCGAAATATTGGTGCTTTCTGAAAAAAGTGGCGCCGCCTTCAAATTGAAGTTACTTGTAAATTTTTGAAGAACTGATCCCGGTGAAGATGGAACAAAGAACTCATATGTATCAGGGAATAGATATCCTTCCATGTCCGCTGGCAAGCTCTGATTATCCAGAACCCCGACGTCGTTGAGCTTCTTGTTTATCTCTGCAACCGTATACCCTTCGGGTATCGTTACCGTGATCTTCGGAACGAACGCTTCGAATGGATGGTGCAGGATAAAAATAAAAAGAACTATTAAGCCTATGAGCGCCGTTAAAGCTGCAAAAATTAACCCTCTCCGCATCTAAAAAGCCGCCCGTTTGGCGATATTCTGAATAATACCGATAAGCACTGAGACTGTCAATAGATTTGACCCCCCATAGCTCACAAGGGGCAGGCCTATCCCGATAACAGGTAAGAGGCCCATATTTGAGCCCAGATTTATGATCAAGTGGGCTGCTATGAATATGGCGGTACCCAGACATATAAAGCGCGAAAGGTTGTTGTCCGTAAGCAGCCCTATCTTAAGTATCCGGTAGATCATGACCATAAATAGGGATATCAGGATAAGGGCCCCGAACACTCCCCACTCTTCGGTAAAGGCCGAAAATATGAAGTCCGTCGACGCCGCCGGCAGGAACCCCAGCTGGACCTGAGTGTCCTGTCCGAAACCTTGGCCGAAGAACCCGCCGGAACCTATGGCTATCTTGGCCTGAATTACGTTGTAGTTTATCCCCAACGGTTCGTAAGAGGGGCTGAAAAGCCCTATTATCCTCTCTTTCTGATAGTTAGCCAGGCCGAAATGCCATGCTACAACGCCGATAACAATGAATGCCAGGAAGAACGCTATCAGATATCTCCACGGTATCTCGCTTACGAGCAGATACCCGAACCAGATCGCGAATAGGACGAGCGAGGTCCCCATATCTCTCTGCAACAGGACGAAGATGAACGGAACTATGAAATATAGGAAAGATACGGCAATTGTTCTCCAGCGGGCTATCGAAACGTGACGCACAGCAAAGAAGCTAGAGAGCAGAATGATCAAGGCAGCTTTCATGAACTCCGACGGCTGAATCAGGACCGGGCCCAGTACGATCCAGCTATGATGGCCCTTTATCCCAGGAGCAACAACGTAAGTCAGCGCCAACAGTAAAAGCGCGCCCAGATAGATAGTTAGTATGACCCACCGATAACTGAGTATCGCCCGCAGATTCAGGTGTGACAACATGAATATCACAGCTAAAGCTATGGCCACCCAAATCATCTGCCTTATAAACAGGGTATGATCTATCGAAGCAAGGGTAACCAGGCCCACCAGAAGCAGCGACAGCACGGACCCAAGGAGCAATAGATCAATTTTTAGTGACTTCATAGAATACTTCTGTCCTTGTCTTATCTATACTCGCAGCAGTTCTGGCGTCCATCGAGGGGAAAGGAACCTTAAACGCCTCTTTTTGGGAGACAACCAGACCGCCTATATCATACTCTGAAGCGCCTATAATATTGCCTGATACGTCATAAATAATTGCAGACAATCGTACGGCGGACACATCTGAGGTACCGCTATTATAAATCTCTCCATCCACATATCCCCCGTCCTGGCCTATATCGGTGACTGTATTCCCTTTGTCGATCGAGATGCCGTAATCCGTCATCTGCGCGGAGGGAACCCAGGTTGTATTACTCGTTCTGACATCTACTAGGCCGACGTCGATTGCGTTAGCAGTAACACCAGGGAGAACTAGATATCGAGACCCATTGGGCAGTATGTAAGATGTGCCAGTGAACTCATCTATCTGGTATCCGATGATGCTATGTACAGTCACGTCATATGAAAAATTCACGCCGTAATCGCCACTCCTGTTCTTAAGGGTTACTAGGATTGCCGACTGATCTTGCCCCGCCTGCAACGGCAAAGGGCTGACTGATGCATCGATCTTAAGGTTCTTTGTTGCGCACGGCGCACATGGGCCGCCGCAATCTACTCCTGCCTCTCCTTGATTCTGTATATTGTCGAAACAAGTCGGTATCTTCTTGAACCAGACACCGTATACGCCCCAGGTCAGCAGAAATATCAATACAAGATAAGCCGTTCCATATGCAATTTGCTTGAAAGTACGTCCCATTGCATATAGAGAATAGCTCATTATCGGCCATAAAAAAATCCGCCAACGCGGGGAAAATGGTACTAAAATGCCGGCAAAGCCTACTTTCGCCCCTAAGGACTATCATCGGCCCCGTGCACTTTCACTTCTCTGTTCGGAATGGGAAGAGGTGGTACACACACGGGTAAATCACCGGCAAAGAAAAATAACATAAATCGTACTCAGTAAGCAAGCATGTAATGGGCCTTAAAATAGTCGGCTTCCAAATTAAATTTTTCGACCTATTAGTACTCCTCGACTTAAACCATTACTGGCCTTACATCTAGAGCCTATCAACCTAGTCATCTTCTAGGGGTCTGCACATAGTCTTAGGCGGGGCTTCGCACTTAGATGCTTTCAGCGCTTATCCCACCCGAACATAGCTACCCGGCGATTCAATTGGTATCAAAGCCGGTAGACCAGAGGTTCGTTCAACCCGGTCCTCTCGTCACGTAATCACATGTCACCATGTGCGTAGACTATATCTTCACCCTTCGTCAAAGCGACGATTGGGGTGTTGGCGTATTAATAAAGTTGCCAAAGCTTTATTCCGGTTCTGACCAAATAATGTAGCCAGAACACAAGTCGTTACGGGGTCAAACTTAAAATTTGAATTAGCTCTTTTTCTGACTTCTTCTTCCGGGATTGATAGTTTTCTGATTGAACAATAAGAATGTTCTTGATCAGTTTCCTATTCCCTGAATCACTTAGGCCCTTTTTAAGAACCTTAATGGAATTCAGTATTGCCTTAGCTTGGATTTTCTTGAACTTCAAATATTGAAGTAACTTGGACAGTACTGATTCTACGGTACTGTATCCATTTATCCTCAGTTCGGTCATACCATCGTTTCGACGAGATATGTATCCGACACCAAGAATCTTTTTAATCCAAAGCAACGGTTTCTCGTGGCGAGTGTCCTGATAAAAACAAATTGTGAACATAATCCTATTTCCTCTTTTGGAATCAGATCTCTTCTTAACTTGAATCATCAAGCTACCATCGCCATCTAAAAATCCGGCAATATAAGCTAATTCACTTGTTTTAAGTCGACTTCCCACGGTATTGTCTTCTAAAAATTTGGTCCTCAAGTAATTGTACTATATCCGAAGGACCGACAACGAATATAGTTATCAACGTACCAATTCTCTAGAAGATTCCACCGTTATTAGCCAAATTGTCATCGTGGATTACTCCACGAAGTAGCAAATTTCTACTAGGGTCAACTTCCTTCAAGTGCTTTTCGCCTGCAGCAGATAAAGACCAACCTGTCTCACGCATTAATTCAACTATTACTAATTGAGTGGACTATACCATCACCCTCTTAAACTAAAGAGGGGGTTGACGTGTTATAGAGCTGAACGCTCTATCCAATCTCTTTCGAGATTAAGTCTCTACGGGGTCACACATAAGAATTATGTGGACTTCCCTCGGTATTATCCTAAAGAACCAGGTTAGATTCTTAGGACTTCACCGATATGAGTCAACTTATCAGCAGAAGATTGCTCTTCTGCGCCGCCGTGCGGTTACTCGATGTTAAAGGTTCTATTAACGGTTTGAACCCAGCTCGCGTGCCCTTTTAATTGGCGAACAGCCAAACGCTTGGGAGCTTCTCCACCCCCGCGCTAGGGCGAGCCGACATCGAGGTGCCGAGCGTGATCGTCGATAGGGACTCTCGGATCACACCAGCCTGTTATCCCCAGGGTAACTTTTGTCCGATATCTCCGGCCTTCCTATAAAGGATTAATTACTTGCGTAATCAATATTGCCGTCGGGTCGCTAACTTCTGCTTTCGCATCTGCTTGACTTGTCGGTCTCGCAGTTAAGCCGGCTTGTGCGTTTACACGACGAGGTCGATTTCCATCCGACCTTAGCCGACCTTAATAAACTCCTCCGTT
>VFSW01008907.1_pt1 | contig 14366 bp, 16 predicted proteins | sample 5358111 | NCBI WGS metagenome assembly VFSW01 (sample SAMN11554181, study PRJNA540505) | mine drainage metagenome | isolation source: sediment from site ElyBrook_90M | place: USA: Ely Copper Mine, Vershire, VT | collected 2017 | reverse complement strand
GATGGGAGGTTCGGCAACAAACATCTGATCATCACGTGGGTGATGGGCTTGCTCTTCAAATGGTCAATTGAATCGACAGTGCTACATCCGACCTTTTCTTGAGAAATCCCTCAGGCGGAAGCCCAGCAGGAAAAGCACCCCGAAGTAGGTCACCGCCGCCCCGACCAGCAGTACCACCAGCCGAAGTATGCGGGTCGTTTCCGTGGCCTGGAGCCAGTCCTGGTCATGTCCGCCCAGCCCCCACAGAACCCCTCCCATGACTGTCAGCGCTACCAGAAGCCGCCATATGAAGGGTCCCCAGCCTGGTTGGGGGTGGAACAACCCCTGGCGCCTCAGCCCGAGAAACAGTAGCGCGGCATTGAAACAGGCTCCCAGGCTGGTGGCCAGCGCCAGACCGGCATGCTGCAGTGGTCCGATGAACAGCAGGTTCATGACCTGTGTGCAGGCGAGGACGAAAATGGCGATTTTCACGGGTGTCCTGATGTCCTGCCGCGCGTAAAAGCCGGGAGCCAGGATCTTGATGCCGATAAGGCCCGTCAGCCCGATGCTGTAGGCCAGCAGGGCATTGCGTACCATCAGCACGTCCGTGGCGTGGAAGGCCCCCCGCAGGAACAGGGTGGCGGCGAGTGGTACGCCGGCCAGCGCCAGCGCCAGGGCGGCAGGCAGGGTCAGCATCAGGGTAAGTCGCAGGCCCCAGTCCAACAGGGCGGAGTAATGTTCTTCTTCTCCGGCAGCATGGTGCCGCACGAGGCTGGGCAGCAGGATGGTGCCCAAGGCGGCCCCCAGCAAGGCAGTCGGGAATTCCATCAGCCGGTCGGCGTAGAACAGCCAGGAAATGCTCCCGGTAGGCAGGAAGGAAGAAAACAGCGTGCTGAGCAGCTGGCTGATCTGGCCCACGGAAACGCCCATCACGGCCGGGCCCATCAACTTGAGCACGCGGCTCACCCCCGGTTCGTGAAGGTTCCAGCGCCAGCACGGCAGCATGTGGATGCGCCGCAGGAACGGGATCTGGAAAAGCAGTTGGAGAATGCCGCCAGCAAAGGCACCCCAGGCCAGAGCCTCGATGGGATGTGCAAACCAGGGGGCCGCCACCAGTGCAAAGAAGATGAAAGACAGGTTCAGTAGCACGGGGGTGATGGCGGGAACCCAGAACAGGTTCCAGGTATTCAGGACGCCTGCCGAGAGGGACACCAGCGAAATGAACAGGATGTAGGGAAAGGTGATACGCAGCAGGCCCACGGTGGTGTGAAATTTTACCGGATCATCGTGAAACCCCGGAGCGGTCAACCACACTACCTGCGGCGCGAATATCACGCCCAGCAGGGTGGTCAGCAACAGGGCAACGGTCAGGGTCGTGGCCACGTGATCCACCAACCGATGTGCGGCCTCTTCTCCATCCCGTGTCCGGATGGACGCCAGAAGGGGCACGAAGGCCTGGGAGAAGGCGCCTTCAGCAAACAGGCGGCGCAGCAGGTTAGGGATGCGAAAGGCGACAAAGAAGGCATCCGTAACGGTTCCAGCCCCGAAGGCGTGGGCCACCACCACGTCCCGAAGAAAGCCGAAAATGCGCGCCACCAGCGTCATGCTGCTGGTCTGGACCAAGGCCTTGAGAAGATTCATGCGCCGGAGGGTATCACGGATTTCACGACGGTCCCCAGCGCTCCTTCAGAATGGAAAAAGCCCTCAAGTGATGCCGGAATCAGGATGAACATTGATTTTTATGGCGCAATATCCTAAAATGCCCGTTTTTATCTCACCTCTTTAACTCAAGAGACAGGAAACAGGAGTCACCAATCTCATGGCCAATTCTGCCCAAGCCGAAAAGCGAGCCCGTCAAGCCGAAGTCCGGCGCGCCCATAACATGTCCCTGCGGTCCACTTTGCGTACGGCCGTCAAGAAGGTGCGCAAGGCGGTTGTGGCAGGGGACAAGACCGTTGCCCAAGCGGTTTTCCAGTCTTCCGTAGGAATCATTGACCGCATCGCCGACAAGAAAATCATCCACAAAAATTCGGCTGCTCGTACAAAGAGTCGATTGTCCGCAGCGATCAAGGCCATGGCCTAATTCGCGTCGACCAATAGCGACACGGAATCAGGCGGCGGCGATAGCAATATCGTCGCCGATTTTATTTAGGGCAGCAGAACCGGGTACTTCAGGGATGTCGATGAACCACTTGATGAGCACTTATGCACGACTGCCGGTGGCTTTCGTGCGTGGAGAGGGGGCCTGGCTGTGGGACGAGGCAGGCCGCCGGTATCTGGATGCCCTGGCAGGCATTGCGGTCAACGGAGTTGGCCATGCCCATCCATGGATCGTGAAGGCCATTACCGAAAATGCCTCGCTGATCCACACATCCAACATCTACCGCATCCTTCGCCAGGAACAACTGGCGGACAGGCTTTGTGCCTTGTCGGATATGGATGAGGTCTTCTTCTGCAACTCCGGTTCCGAGGCCAACGAAGCAGCTATCAAGCTGGCCCGGCTCTACGGGCACCAACGTGGTGTCGAGGTGCCCACCATCATCGTAATGGAGCGGGCCTGGCATGGTCGGACCATTGCCACCCTTTCGGCCACAGGCAATCGCAAGGCACAGGCCGGGTTCGAACCGCTGGTGAGCGGGTTCGTGCGTGTCCCCTACAATGACATCCAGGCCGTCAAGGCAGTGGCTGCGCATAACCGCAACGTGGTGGCTGTGCTGCTGGAACCCATTCAGGGCGAGGGTGGCATCAATGTGGCCGACATGCAGTATCAGCGCGAGCTTCATGCTTTCTGCCACGAGCAGGGCTGGCTGTATATGCTGGACGAGGTGCAGACGGGAATTGGCCGCACCGGTACGCTGTTTGCGTTCCGGCACGCCGGTGTCCAACCCGACGTCCTGGCTCTGGCCAAGGGGCTGGGTTCAGGTGTGCCCATTGGTGCTTGCCTGGCCAGTGGTCCTGCCGCTGGCGTGTTCAAACCCGGCAACCATGGCACCACCTTTGGTGGTGGCCCGCTGGTTTGCGCTGCTGCGCTGGCTACGCTGGACATCATGGAGGCCGAAGGCCTGCCGGAAAACGCCGCGCGCCAGGGAACGCGTCTGAGAGAAGCCCTGTCGGCGGGGCTGCAGGATGTTCCGGGCGTGGTGGAAGTGCGTGGTCAGGGGCTCATGCTGGGTATCGAACTTGACCGGCCTTGCGGCGAAATCGTGACGCGGGCTTTGTCACAGGGGCTTCTGGTGAATGTCACTTCCGAAAAAGTGGTCCGGTTGCTGCCTCCCCTGATCCTGACGGAAGAACAGGCCGGTCAGATCGCCGGAATACTGGTTCCGCTGATCCGTGATTTTCTCGGGCCCAGATGATGAAGCATTTTCTTCAGTTCAGGGATTTCAGCCGCGACGAGTTCGAATACCTGTTCGATCGTACGAAGCACATCAAGGCGCTGTTCAAGTCTTACACCATCTACCATCCCCTGCGGGACCGCATGCTGGCCATGGTGTTTGAAAAACAGAGCACGCGTACGCGTGTTTCCTTCGAAGCGGGCATCCATCAGCTCGGGGGCTCGTCCATTAATCTCACTACGGGCGAAACCCAGCTGGGAAGAGGCGAACCCATCGAGGACGTGGCCCGCGTGATTTCCCGCATGGTGGATCTGGTGATGATTCGCACCTACGACCAGTCCATCATCGAGCGCTTTGCAGAATACTCCCGCGTGCCGGTCATCAACGGACTGACTAACCAGTACCATCCTTGCCAGATACTGGCGGACGTGTTCACCTTCATTGAGCGTCGGGGCGACATTTCGGGCAGGACCGTGGCCTGGATAGGCGACGGCAACAACATGTGCAACACCTGGTTGCAGGCCGCAGCCATTTTTGGCTTCAGGCTTCATGTGGCTTCTCCGGAAGGATATGCGCTGGATGACCGGTTGGCCTCCAGCAAGGAACTGGCCTGCCTGAGCGTTTTTGACGACCCCGTGGAAGCTGCGCGCGGGGCCGACCTGGTCACTACGGATGTGTGGACCAGCATGGGTTATGAAGCAGAAAAGGAAGAGCGGCAAAAGGTTTTCGCCGACTATCAGGTGGATTCGGACATGATGGCCGTGGCCCGCTCGGATGCCCTTTTCATGCATTGCCTTCCGGCTCATCGTGGCGAGGAAGTCTCCGAGGATGTCCTGGAAGGCCCGCAAAGCGTTGTCTGGGATGAAGCGGAAAACCGCCTGCACGCTCAGAAGGCATTGATGGAATATCTGGTTCTCGGACGCGTGTAGCGTTCTTTCAATCTGACAACGGAACAGGCGATGAGCGATATCAAGAAAGTGGTGCTGGCTTACTCGGGTGGACTGGACACTTCGGTCATCCTGAAGTGGCTTCAGGATACCTACCATTGCGAAGTGGTGACCTTCACTGCTGACATCGGGCAGGGCGAGGAGTTGGAACCGGCTCGCCGCAAGGCCGAGCAGTTTGGTATCAGGCAGATCTACATCGACGATCTGCGCGAGGAATTCGTCCGGGACTTCGTTTTTCCCATGTTTCGTGCCAATGCTGTCTATGAAGGCGAATACTTGCTGGGCACGAGCATCGCCCGCCCCCTGATCGCCAAGCGGCAGATCGAAATCGCGCGCGAAACCGGCGCAGATGCCGTTTCCCATGGGGCCACGGGTAAGGGCAATGATCAGGTGCGTTTCGAACTGGGCTACTACGCGCTGGAACCCGGCATCAAGGTGATCGCCCCCTGGCGTGAATGGGATCTCACCTCGCGCGAGCGCTTGCTGGCCTATGCAGAAAAACATGGCATTCCCGTGGAGATGAAGCACAAGGCAGGTGGCAGCCCCTATAGCATGGATGCCAACCTGCTGCATATCTCCTACGAGGGCAAGATACTGGAAGACCCGGCTCGTGAGCCTGAAGAGGACATGTGGCGTTGGACAGTCTCTCCGGAAAAGGCCCCTGACCAGGCCGAATACGTGGATCTCGAATTTTCGCGTGGTGACGTGGTAAGCGTGAATGGAAAGGCCATGACTCCCGCAGTCGTGCTGGCCGAACTCAACCGGTTGGGGGGCAAGCATGGCGTAGGACGTCTCGACCTCGTGGAAAATCGCTATGTGGGCATGAAGTCCAGGGGTTGTTACGAAACCCCGGGAGGCACCATCCTGCTCCGTGCGCACCGGGCCATCGAATCCCTGACCCTGGATCGCGAAGTTGCCCACCTGAAGGATGACCTGATGCCGCGCTACGCTTCGCTCATCTACACGGGTTACTGGTGGAGCCCCGAACGCCGTGCATTGCAAACCCTCATAGACGAGACGCAGGTTCATGTGAACGGGTGGGTGCGGATAAAACTGTACAAGGGCAATGTCATGGTGGTAGGTCGCGAATCGAAAACTGATTCCCTGTTCGATCCCCATATCTCCACCTTCGAGGATGATGGCGGCGCTTACCAGCAGTCCGACGCCGCCGGATTCATCCGGTTAAACGCATTGCGCATGCGCATTGCGGCACGTCTTCGTCATAGCTGAAACGGGAGGGGCTGGATGCCGTCTTTTGACATCGTTTCTGAAGTGGACAAGCAGGAAGTGCGCAACGCGGTTGAGCAGGTAAACCGCGAGGTGAGCACCCGTTTTGACTTCAAGGGGTCGGATGCCCGGGTGGAGCAAAAAGACTTCGATCTGACCGTCTATGCCGACGATGCCTTCAAGCTGGAGCAGGTCAAGGAAATCCTGCGCCTCAAACTGGTCAAACGAGGCATCGACATTCGCACCCTGGACTTTGGTCAGGAAGAAACCATCAGTGGCGGCAAGGTGAAGCAATCGGTGACCGTCAAGGTGGGGGTGGAAACGGAACTCGGAAAGAAGATCGTGCGCCTGCTCAAGGACAGCAAGCTCAAAGTGCAGGGCAGTATCCAGGGGGACACGGTCAGGGTGAGCGGACCCAAACGCGACACCCTGCAGGAGGCCATCTCCCTCATCAAGGGCGCAGACCTGGGTATCCCGCTGCAGTTCAACAACTTCCGGGACTGATTCTCGCTTTCAGTGCAAGCGCTCTGGCATACAGGGCCTTGCGGCCTGCCCCCGTCAGTTCGCACGCCACCTGCACGGCATCGCTCACGGACATCCGGCCCAACAGGATTTCCAACAACCGTTCATGTTCCCCATTGTCCTCGCGGGGCTCCCCGGCCCCTTCCACCACAAGCACAAATTCGCCTTTCTGATGGGCGGGATCCGCCAGGAGCCAGGCCAGCACGTCCGCCACGCTACCCTGCTTGAGGGTCTCGAAGAGCTTGGTCAGTTCCTTGCCAAGAGTCATCTGCCGGTCCATGCCCAGCGCTTCGCCCAGGTCAGTCAAGGATTCCACGATGCGATGCGGAGCTTCGTAAAAGACCAGGGGACAGTCCAGGGTTTTCAGGTGATCCAGCACTTTCCGCCGGGCGGCGTTTTTCGAGGGGAGAAACCCCTGAAAGTGGAACGGACCTTCCAGCAAGGGCGAAACCGACAGCAATGCCGTGACGGCCGAGGGACCCGGTATGGGCACCACGGGGCAGCCGGCCTGCCAGGCCGCACGCACGAGTCCGCTGCCAGGATCGCTGATGGCAGGGGTGCCCGCATCGGAAATGAGTGCAATTGAAGCACCGGATTGCATTTTTTGAACGAGTGCCTCGCCTGCCCTGCGTTCATTATGTTCATGCAGTGGGGTCATGCGCGTGGTAATGCCATGACGTGACAGGAGCACGGCAGAATGACGTGTGTCTTCGGCGGCAATCAGGTCCACCGAGCGCAACACGTGCAGCGCCCTCAGGGTGATGTCATCCAGGTGGCCGATGGGTGTGGCCACCACGTAAAGCGTGCCGGGCATTAGGTCCATGGGGAGCATTGTGGTGGGGGGCGTCGACACTTGCAAGCGGGGGCGTGAAGCTGAAGCGCTGGCGGCTTGTTTTCTCGAATGTCGCGGTCTTCGGGTGACCGCTCGCAATTACCGTTGCACGCGAGGAGAACTGGACCTGGTGGCACAGGAAGGGTCTCTTCTGGTGTTTGTGGAAGTGCGGCTGCGCACCGGTGGGCGGGCAGCAGACAGTCTGGATGCCAGAAAATGCCGGAGCTGGGTGAGGGCCGCCCGCCATTACCTGGTTCATTGCGCCCCTGACATGCAGGCCTGCCGGTTCGATGCCATCCTGATCGATGGCCGGACAGGGGCGCTGGAATGGCGCAGGGACGTGATCTGGCTGTAAGAAAAATTGACCGGAGGAAACCGGGGGATTTTGCCTTACAATGCCGGGATGGATCTCATATCGCGCATCATCCGGCACTTCAACGACAGTGCCCAACTCAAACAGGCGGTAGCTCAGTAACTGGCGGCACCCATCGCCATGGCGGCGGAAAAAATGGTCCAGAGCCTGTTGTCAGATGGAAAGATACTGGCCTGTGGCAACGGAGGGTCTGCGGCAGACGCCCAGCATTTCACGGCGGAGCTGCTCAACCGTTTTGAGATGGAACGCCCTCCGCTTGCAGCCTTTGCGCTGACCACGGACAGTTCCACCCTCACTTCCATCGCCAACGATTACCATTTTGATGAAGTGTTTGCCAAGCAGGTGAAGGCACTGGGTCACGGACGGGACGTGCTGCTGGCAATTTCCACCAGTGGCAACTCGCCCAACGTGCTGTGTGCTGTCCAGGCCGCCCACGAAAGGGAAATGGCCGTGGTGGCCCTGACCGGAAAGGGGGGAGGAAAAATGGCCACACTGCTTAACGGAAACGATGTACACATCTGCGTTGCTTCGGACAGTACGGCCAGGATTCAGGAGGTGCACGCGCTGGCCCTCCATTGTCTTTGCGATGCCATTGATTGCCTGTTGCTGGGAGCTGAATGAAATGAAGATTGTTTTGAATCATCGCCGTTGGCTGTTTAAATTCCTGATCCTGTGTGCAGGCGTGGTTCTTTTGCAGGGGTGCATTCCCGTCATCGCGACCGGCGTGGTAGGGGGAGGCATGGTGGCGATGGATCGGCGTTCCGCAGGAGCGGAACTGGATGACCAGGCCATCGAGTTCACGGCCTTCCAGAACATTGATGACAAGTACCATGACCGCGTGCACGTGGAGGTGAACAGTTACAACCGTCAGCTCTTGCTGACGGGTGAGGTCCCTGACGAAGCCACGCGTCAGGATGTGGAAGCGCTGGTTAAAAAAGTGAACAACGTACGCAAAGTGGTCAATGACGTGGTGATAGGTCCCAACATAGGTTACGCACGTCATATCGACGATGCCTATGTCAGCACGGATGTGAGGACCCACTTCATTTCTGATGCCAAAGGACGTTTCTATCCCATCCAGGTGGCCGTGACCACGGAAAACGGTGTCGTGTACCTGATGGGACTGGTGACCCATGCGGAAGCCGATGCGGCGATTGAAATCGCCAGCAAGGTCAGCAATGTCAAGCGTGTGGTGCCTGTTTTCGAATACATTGCCGACCCCAAGGCACCCCAGATACCCGATGCGGCGACGCCCGCCACAAACCCGCCTCCTGCCACTCCCCCGACCTCCCCCTCCCCTTCGGGCGACCTGCCGGCTGGAACCCCTGTGCAGATGTGATGAACGTCCAGGGAAAGTTCTCACCCCCCCTCTTTGAAAGCAAGATCGTTTCACCGGGCGAGGCGCGGGAACGTTGGGCCAGACTGCCTCGCCCCTTGGTATTTACCAACGGCGTGTTCGACATCATTCACCGGGGCCATGTGACCTATTTGGCCCAAGCCCGGGAGCAGGGCGCTGCCCTGGTGGTGGCTCTCAATTCCGATGCTTCCGTTCGTCGCCAGGGCAAGGGTTCGGATCGCCCCATCAATCCACTGGCAGATCGTCTCGCGGTCATGGCCGCCCTGGGCATGGTGGATGGCGTCACCTGGTTCGAAGAAGACACCCCCATACAGCGCATTCTCGAATGCCGGCCTGACGTGCTGGTGAAAGGAGGCGACTGGCCCGTGGACAGAATAGTGGGCGCTGACTTTGTTTTGGGCCATGGAGGGCGGGTGATGTCCATTCCTTTCGAGTTTGAACGTTCCACCACGGCCCTCATCCACCGGGTGCGGCAGGGCTGACCGGTTCGTCCATCAGGCGCGCAATCCCTTCCAGAACCAGCAGGTCTTCAATCCGCCAGGTCGATCCCAGCAATGGGGCCAGGGACTGGGCTTGTCCGCCACTCAACACTCGGGTTACGTTCCGCCCTGTTCGCTCCTGCAACACGGTGGTCAGTCTTTCAATGGCCCCTGCGGTGGCTTGCAGGACGCCTGTGGTGATGGCATCGGCCGTGGAACGTGGAAATGGAGAGAACATGCCGGTGATCGCCTCCGCGAGTCCGGCGGTTCCTGTGCGCAGGGCCCGTTCCATCATGGCCAGTCCCGGCAGGATCGCTCCTCCCAGAAAATCCCCGGAAGCGTCCAGGGCATCGATGGTGGTAGCAGTACCTGCATTGACCACCAGGGTGGGACGGGCGCCAGCCAACTGCCGGGCACCCACCAGAGCGGCCCAGCGATCTGCGCCAAGCTGTCCGGGCTGGTAGAGGTTCCTGATACCGCAGGCGGCAGGTGTCACGGTAATCCAGCGCAGTGCCAGGCCACAGCTTCGGCAAGCGGTTTCCAGATCCCGTGCGGCCAGTGGGCCTGCAACGGAAGCGGCCCCGACCCGCGACAGCGGCAACAGGGTCGGGATCAGCGACGACAGTTCGCCGGAATGTGCGGTGGGCAACGCGCTCTGTGTCATCCAGCGTCCGTTTTCGCGCACGCCCCATTTGATGCGGGTATTGCCCATGTCAATGATGAGGGTTCTCATGCCGTGCGCAGCGAGATCTCGCCACCATGAAAGCTGATCAGGCGGCCATCCTGGTCGAGGAGCAGGGCGCCCTCATCGGAAATGCCTGCACATTCGCCGATTTCCACCTGCTGGCTGGGCAGGATGAGCCGGACGCGGCGCCCACGCAGGGCACTGCGTTCCCAGCATTCCTGCATGAAGGGGGCAAAGCCCGTTTCGGAAAAGGCGGGCAGGTGAGAGGCCAATTGCCCGAGAATGGTGCCCAGGAGAGCGGGACGTGACGGGGTGTGCCCCATGGCATCGCGCAGGTCCGTGGCCGGTGTGCTGATCTGGTCGGCCAGGGCATCCTTGAGTTCCACGTTGAGTCCTATGCCAATGACGGCAGCGGTCTCGCCACCGGGGGCCCGGGTCAGTTCCACCAGTACGCCAGCCACCTTGCGGCCATGCCTGAGCAGGTCATTGGGCCATTTCAGGGCCAAACCGTCCACGCCAGCCGGTTCCAGGGCCCGGATCAGGGCCAGTGTGACCACAAGAGGCAGCCCGGACAGTTGTGCGGCCGGTTTTGCAAAAAGCCATAGCAGGGAGAATGTCAGTGACCCTGCCTCGTCGGACAGCCAGCGACGGCCCTGGCGTCCGCGTCCGGCAGTTTGTCGCAACGCCAGCAAACATTTGCCATGAGGTGCGCCTTCCCGGGCCTGTTCAAGCAACTGGAGGTTCGTGGAGTCGGTTTCTTCCACCACTTCAAGGCTCAATGCCGGGTTCCTGACGCCAGGTGGCCCCAGGACTGCTTCAGAGGACCAGTTTGTGTTCAGCATGGCAGGAGGCCACTTCCTGTTCGTAAGCCATGCGGGCCATGAGGGCATCCAGCAGGAGGGTGACCCGATCCGAAAGCTGGCTACCCGGACGGTAATCCGCAGGCGCAATGAAATCGACACGGTTGGCGGCCATCAGGTTAACGCAGGTTTCCCGGTCCTTGCGGTCGCGGGAAGGATAGACGGCAATGGTATGCCCCCCGTTTTTTTTGGTCAGGGCCATGCTGGGGACGTCGGTCATGCCATCGCCGATGTAGACGATATTGCGGAACGGGATGGGGCGCAGATGTTCGGGCATATGCTCATTGATGGACTCACCCAGGGTTTCCCGTCCCTTGTTTACGCGGAACAGGTACTGAGTCTTGGTGGTGTCGGTGATGAGCACCTTGGGGAACGTGGCAATGCCCTGGAAGTTGAAGTGGTATTCCGAGGCATAGATCTGGTGGAAGTGCCGGCGGATGGAAATGCCTTCCAGAATTTCCTTCATGCCTGCCGAGACGATGTAATGTCGCAATTTCACGCGACCCCGCCCCTGCTTGCGCACGTGGGCATTGAGGCGTGGGAACCACTCTTCCACGCCAGGGTAATACTGGATGTCCTTGCCCATGACGCGGAAATCCTTGCGGCTGATGTTGATGCGCCGGGCATGGGCTTCTTCCAGAAGCAGTCGCATGTACACCAGCATGGTTTCTGAAATGGTTTCCGCAGATTCCTTTTCCACCTGGGTCCAGAAATCACGGGGGCGGATGCCCAGCTTGGGGAGTACGGTGTACTCCTGCATGGGCTGAGGAGACAGGGTGCCATCAAAGTCATAAACCAGCGCGATGGTGCTGGGGAAAGGGGTCGAGGCGCTCATGAAAGGCGATCTCCAAGGTTCAGGCTATTCTAGCGGATGCCGGACAGGATTGGCGTTTTCACCGGGTTGCGGTAGAGTTCAGTCTCTTAACGTCAGGCCGTTCCGACTTTTGTTCATGTCCACTTCCAATGCTGCATCGAACTTCATCCGCAACATCGTCAGTGACGATCTCGCCAAAGGCAAGACCGGAGGACGATTGGCCACCCGGTTCCCTCCGGAGCCCAATGGTTACCTGCACATTGGCCACGCCAAGTCCATCTGCCTCAATTTCGGCATCGCCCGGGATTTCGGTGGCGTCTGCCACATGCGCTTTGACGACACCAACCCCGCGAAAGAAGATACCGAGTACGTGGAATCGATCCTGGATACGGTGCGCTGGCTGGGGTTCGACTGGGGCCCACACCTGTATTACGCCTCCGACTATTTCGAGAAGTGCTATGCCTATGCTGAAATCCTGATCCAGGCAGGCAAGGCTTACGTGGACAGCCAGAGCGCCGAAGCCATTCGGGCGGCGCGGGGCACGCTGACGCAGTCCGGGCAGAACAGTCCCTGGCGCGACCGTCCCTCCAGCGAAAGCCTGGACCTTTTCCGACGCATGCGTTCGGGCGAGTTCCCCGATGGCACCCACGTGCTGCGTCTCAAAGTGGACATGGCCTCGCCCAACCTCAACCTGCGTGATCCGGTGATCTACCGCATCCGCCACGTGCCGCACTGGCGTACGGGCAATGCCTGGTGTATCTATCCCATGTACGATTACGCGCACGCCATTTCGGACGCAGAGGAACGCATCACCCATTCCATCTGTACCCTGGAATTCGAAGACCACCGTCCCCTTTACGACTGGGTCGTGGAAAACACGCCCGTACCCTGGAGGCCCCATCAATACGAGTTTTCCCGGCTCAACCTCACCTATACGCTCATGAGCAAGCGCAAGCTGCTGGAGTTGGTGGAAGAGGGTCACGTGAATGGCTGGGATGACCCACGCATGCCCACGCTGGTGGGGTTGCGGCGCCGTGGGTATACGCCGGAAGCCATCCGGCTGTTCTGTGACCGCATCGGTGTCTCCAAGGCTGACAGTCTCATCGACGTGAGCGTGCTGGAAGACTGCCTGCGCCAGGATCTCAATGAACGAGCCGCTCGCCGTGTGGCGGTGCTGGATCCCATCCGGCTCATCATCGACAACTACCCGGAGGGGCAGACGGAAGAATGCGAGGCTCCGAATCATCCACAAAAACCCGAATGGGGCAGGCGTTCCCTGACGTTCTCACGGGAACTGGCCATAGAGCGGGAAGATTTCATGGAAAACCCGGTCAAGGGGTTTTTCCGGTTGGCCCCCGGGGCCGAGGTCCGGTTGCGTTACGCTTATGTGGTGACGTGTACGGGGGTGGTTCATGATCCCGTGACCGGCGAGGTCGCAGAAATCCATTGTGAGTATTTTCCCGAAACCCGCAGCGGGACACCGGGCGCCGACAGCCGAAAAGTGAAGGGCAACATCCATTGGCTGTCGTGGGCGCATTCACACGAAGCAGAAGTTCGGCTCTATGACCGCCTGTTTCGTGACCCGAACCCTGCAGCGGCGGAAGACTACCGAACGTTGCTCAATCCTGATTCCATGAAAACCATGGAGTCGGCCCGGGTGGAACCTGTCCTGACTCCTGCCACATCGGACGAACGGTTCCAGTTCGAGCGCAACGGTTATTTCGTGGCCGATGGCACGGCTTCCAGTCAGGGCCGTCCCGTATTCAACCGCGCAGTGACCCTGCGGGACTCTTGGGGCACTTCAGCACGCTGAGCCGTCGGATTTCCTGGTCTTGTCCCGTTCGATCAGGGCATAGGCCGAGTGGTTGTGGATGGACTCGAAATTTTCCGATTCCACCACGTAGGACTCGATGCGCGAATCCAGGTCCAGCAGGTGGGCCACGTCGCGCACCATGTCTTCCACGAACTTGGGGTTGTCGTAGGCCCGTTCCGTCACCCATTTCTCATCAGGCCGTTTGAGCAGGCCAAACAGTTCGCAGGAGGCGGATTCCTCCGCCATGCGGATGATTTCCTCGATCCACACGAAAGCACGGATGCGGGCGGTTATGGTCACGTGGGAACGCTGGTTGTGGGCGCCGTAGGCCGATATTTCCTTGGAGCAGGGACACAGGCTCGTGACGGGGATCACCACGCGCATGGTGAAGCTTTGCCTGGCATTGCAGATTTCGCCAATGAAGGTCACCTCATAGTCGATCAGTGACTGGACCCCGGACACGGGAGCGGACTTGTTGACGAAATAGGGGAAGCTCATTTCGATATGTCCTGCCTGAGCTTCAAGACGCTCAACCATTTCGGACAACATGGCACCAAAGGACTGCACGGAAATTTCCCGTTCAGGACGGTTGAGAATTTCCACGAACCGCGACATGTGGGTGCCCTTGAAATGCTGGGGCAGGTGCACGTACATGTTGAAGGTGGCGATGGTGTTTTGTACTCCTCCCTGGTCCCGGTCGGACACCTTGACCGGATGGCGGATACCCTTGATGCCCACGCGATTGATGGCAATCTGCCGGGTATCGACGGAGGATTGGACGTCAGGAATCGGGGTGCCGGGTGCATTCATGGGGTTCTCCAAAAATTAAAAGGCTTCGTCGAGGCCTGGCTAGGCTTGAGCGGCGCCGCTCTGGAGCGAGCGCAGCTGGGACAGCCGTTCATTCACGGCAGAAAGTATGCCGGGTGCGTCAAGGCCGCAGGCCGCAAGCAGTTCCACGGGATCGCCGTGGTCCATGAACCGGTCGGGCAGGCCAAGGTGGAGCAGTGGGGTGTTGATGCCCTCGCGGGCCAGCACTTCGCCCACACCGGAACCCGCCCCTCCCTGAACGGCGTTTTCTTCCGCGGTGACCAGCAGGTCATGGCTCATGGCCATCCTGATGATGAGGTCCTCGTCCAGCGGCTT
>VFSW01008906.1_pt1 | contig 14366 bp, 8 predicted proteins | sample 5358111 | NCBI WGS metagenome assembly VFSW01 (sample SAMN11554181, study PRJNA540505) | mine drainage metagenome | isolation source: sediment from site ElyBrook_90M | place: USA: Ely Copper Mine, Vershire, VT | collected 2017 | reverse complement strand
AACAATGGACGGCCAGCCGGCACTGATGCGGGTCGGCAGCGCCTACGGTTGCGAACCGCCATCAGCTTGGCACTTGACGTTCTTCCGCCGGTGCGATTACTAGGATCCTTCTATGCCGACTTACGAATACGCCTGTGAGAAATGCGGCCACACGTTCGAGAAGTACCAGTCGATCGTGGAGAAGCCGCTAACGCTGTGCCCGGAAGACCTCTGCGCGCGGAAGAAATGGGGCAGGGGCCGGGTCAAACGCCAGATCAGCGCCGGCGGGGGGCTGCTGTTCAAGGGCAGCGGCTTCTACATCACCGACTACCGCAGCGAAGGCTACAAAGCGGCCGCCAAGAAGGAATCCGCGGCCCCGGCGGCGGCCCCGGCGGCCGGGGCGGCCGAGAGCAAAACCGCGCCCGCCAAGACGGAGACGAAAGCCAGCCAGCCCAAGAGCGAGAAGGCTTGAGCGACACCTCTCATCGCTTCGCAACTCCCGGTTCCGGGTTTCCGTTCGTGGGTTTCCGGATTGCCGTCGCCGGCTCACAACGGGTGGACGGTCAACTTGCCGCCGGCCGCCGGAGACTGGCCACGCCGGCCCGCGTCGCGGGCGGGTCACTGGCGCTGATTTTGTGCCTCGCCGGGCTTCCCCGCCTGGCCCACGCCCAGTTCGCTCGCGGCACGATGCTGAATGTGCTCAGTCTTTCGGGTCAGTTCGTGGTGATTGGGGATCCCCGGCCGACGCGACTGCCCGGCGCGCTGGCCGGGGTGCGCGTCACTAACTGGGTCCATCTGGAGCCCCAGTTGCTGGCGCTCTCTTGCGAGCGCATCAAGCGGGCCCTGCTCCACAGCCTTGACGCGCCGGATCGCTGGCGCGGCAAGGTTTCCCTCCGGCTGCACCCGGTCCGCCGTGCCGACGAGTTGATCGTGATTACGTCGGAACGGTTCACCGATGGCTGGGCGTACTACGTCGATCTGCCGGACGCGGTCGAAGCCCCGCGGTTGGTGGACGCGGTAGTCCGCGTGTTATTGGTGGAACGGGCGAACCGCAACAACACCGGTCGCGTCGCCGAGATCCCCGCCTGGCTGAGCGAGGGATTGCCTGAAGAACTGCTGTCCGATCCGACCCTCGATCTGGTGCTGCGCCCGCCGGAAGCCCGGTCCAGCGGCCCGCCGATGCGCCTGCTCACCCGGCAGGGGCGCTGGCACCATCCGCTGGCCGCCGCGCACGCGTTCCTCCTGAACCACCCGCCGCTGACGCTCGAGGAGTTGAGCTGGCCGCGGCCGGGACAGTTCGACGGCGACGGCGCGTTGACGTATCGCTACAGCGCGCAACTCTTCGTCCACGAGTTGCTGCGGTTGCGCGACGGGCCAGCCGCGCTCGGCACGATGCTTGAACTGCTGCCGCGCCACTGGAACTGGCAGACCGCCTTTTTTCAGGCCTTCGGATCCCAATTTCAGCGCCCGCTGGACCTCGAAAAGTGGTGGGACCTCCAAGTCGTGGATTTCACCTCACATGAGTTGTCGCAGACATGGAATCGCGCGGACAGCTTGCGCCAGTTGGATGAGGTGCTGCGGGTCTTTGTGCAGGTGCGCGCCGGCACCAACATCCCCGCCACGCACGCCGAGGTGCCGCTCCAAGAGGTGGTCCTGGAGGGCGACTACGGCAGCCAGGCAGACTTCTGGCGCTTCAAGATTCAACAGCTTGAGCGGCTCCGGATCGGCGTGGTGCCGGAAGTGGTCGTGCTCGCGGATGAGTATCGCCGGACCCTGGAGAGCTACATCCGGAAGAGGGAACTCAGCCAGGCGATGTCGGGCGGCCCGCCGAACCGCTATGAACAGAACCGCATCGCCCGCGAAACCGCCCGGCAACTGAACCTGCTCGACCAACGACGTGAAGCCCTCCGCGCCGCCAAGGAGTCCTCGCCGCCCGCCGCGCCGACGCCGGGGAAAGGGACGGCCGAACCGCGAAAGCCCTGAAGTGGTTCCTGGCTTAAACGACTGACCTGGAATTGGTTGTGGCGCAACCCGGGGCGTTTTACAGGCGGTTCCCTTGACAGGCCGGGGACGGAAACTATAGACGGCCCGAATGGCAAACGGCCCAGAATCGGAGGAGAGCGGCGGCCCGGAAGAGCCCGCCGGACAGCGAACCTGGAAACTATTCCGTTCCGCTGGACGCGGCTTCTGGCATGACGTGCCGGCGAGTGACTGGAACGACTGGCGTTGGCAGCTCCACCACCGGATCAAGAGCGTCGAGCAGCTCCAGCGGCTCCTGCCCACGCTGACGCCGGAGGAATACGCCGGCACCAAGCTGGCCAATACGCGTCTGGCGTTCGGGGTGACGCCCTATTTCTTCAACTTGATTGATCCGGCGGACGAGAACTGCCCCATCCGCCGTCAAGTCATTCCGCGCATCGAGGAAACCCACACCGCTCCGTGGGAGATGACCGATCCCTGCGGTGAGGATGCGCACTCGCCGGTGCCGGGCTTGGTGCATCGGTATCCCGACCGCGTCCTGTTCCTCGTCACCGACCGCTGCGCCGCTTACTGCCGCTATTGCACCCGTTCGCGCCTGGTCAGCAACGCCACGGGCTACGACTTCCATCCGCATTTTGAGCAGCAGATTGATTACATCCGGCGCACGCCGGCGGTGCGGGACGTGCTGCTGAGCGGCGGCGACCCGTTGCTGTTCAGCGACGACAAGATCGAGTATCTGCTGCGCCGCCTGCGGGCCATCCCCCACGTCGAGTTCCTCCGCATCGGCACCCGCATCCCCATCTTCCTGCCGCAACGCATCACCCCCCAGCTTTGCGCCATGCTGCGCCGGTACCATCCGCTGTTCATCAGCGTGCATTCAAACCACCCGCGGGAACTGACCACGGAAGCGCGCGACGCGCTGGGCCGGTTGGCCGACGCCGGCATTCCGCTGGGCAACCAATCCGTCCTCCTGCGCCACGTCAATGACGACGCCGCGGTGATGCGCGCCCACGTCCAGAAGCTGCTGATGTGCCGGGTGAAACCGTATTACCTCTACCAGTGCGACCTCATCGCCGGTTCGGCGCATCTGCGGTCCAGCGTGCGCAACGGCCTGGAAATCATGGATGCCTTGCGTGGCCATACGACCGGTTATGCCGTGCCGCAGTATGTCATCGACGCGCCCGGCGGCGGTGGCAAGGTGCCCGTCAGCCCAGAGTACGTCCTCAGCCGCAACGCCGACCGCGTGGTCATCCGGAATTATGAGGGCCGGGTGTTCGAATATCCCGAAGCGCGGGATGGCACGCCAACATTCGCCGCGCCGAGACAGATCGAGGAAGCGGAATTGGTGTAACCCGGCGCGCGCGGACAGCGCTCCTGTCTCCGGTTGAGACCACAGTCCCCGGCGAATGGGGGACAACCCGGTTTCCCGCGGGCAGGATTCTTGAGTTGATGCCCCGGCCGGTGAAGTCCAGTTCAGCCTCGACGCGTGCCCATTCCGAACGTGGGCGGAACCGCCATCGCCGAAAGCCCCGTGCCAGCGCCCCGCCAACCTATTCCGACTCCGCAGACAAACTCGCCAACCTGTGCTATTCTGCAACAGCCAAAACGATGCGGACCAAAATCGTTGCTCATTCATCGGCTGGAGACCGGGGGGCGCGTGTCCCCGCCGCCGGTGGGGGGGCATGCCCTGCGAGCCAGCGCCCAAACGGCGCCTGGCCAGCCGGGCGCGATCCGAGTGCAGCGGGTTTGCGCGGGGGGCGCCGGATCGCGTGGCTCGGCCGTGAACCAACAAACTCTGGACACAATACCATGCTGATCTTCACTCGATTCCTGCGAACGACCGCAACCGCCGGCGCGGTTTCCCTCGGCTTGGCCTGCTGGCCCGTGGCGGCGGCCACCCAAACGGTCCACTTCGGTTATCCCTACTACCAGCCGAATGACCTCACGATCCACCCCGGCGACACCGTCGAGTGGGTCCACGATCCCGACGGCTTCAACCACACGGTCACGGGGACGGGGTCCGAACCGCTGTGCGGCGTCGGGACGGTGCCCGTCAGTTGCTCGCACACCTTCGCCGACACCGGGACTTTCCCCTACAAGTGCATCATCGACGGCCACGCCGCCGCCGGCATGACGGGCGTGGTGCGCGTCGTGTCCATGCCGGTGACCGCCGTAGCCGCCGTGCTGACCAACGTCGTCACGCTGGCGAACGGAGACTTCCAGTTCACGGTCCAGAGCACTGCCAACGTGACGAACCTCATCCAGGCCACCACCAATGTCGCCAGTGCGACAAACTGGGTCCTGGTGGGGACGATCACCCCGACCAACAGCGTGTTCACGTTCACCGACACCAACGCCAGCCAGTTCGGCCTTCGCCTCTACCGCGTCGTCGAGCCTTGAGGAGCTTCCCCTCCGGCGCCGCGTCCCGCTCCACCGGCGGGCAGGGCCTGGGTGTCCGGATGCGCGCGTTTCCGGTTGCGGACCTGCGGGCGCAGATGGGAGACTCGTCTTGCAAGCAGACCGACTGCGGCTGCGGGCAGAATCCGAAGTGAAACCTGGGGACAAAGCAGGTGTGTGGGTCGCGCTCGGACTCGCCGGCGCCGCGGCGCTGGCGCTCAATTCGTGTTCCACCGTCTCGTCCACGGCCAGCGCCCCGCCCGTCATCCCGGGGGCGACATTTGTGGGCAACCGAACCTGCGCCGAGTGCCACACGAACATCGCCCGCGTCTTCCCGACCAGCGCCCACGCCCGAATTCACATCGAAGACCCCCGCGCCGTCGGGCAGACGGGATGCGAATCCTGCCACGGTCCGGGGAGTCTGCACGTGGCCGGCGGCGGCGGGCGCGGCCGGTTCATCCTCAATCCCGGCAAGGATCCCGCGCCCTGTTTCGAGTGTCACCGGCAAGTCCAGGCCGAATTCGCGCTGCCGCAGCACCACCCGCTCCCGGAGAAGCAGATGAACTGCGCCCAGTGCCATGACCCGCACGGCGGCGACATTTTCAAGCCCGCCGGCGGCCTGGCAATGGCGCGGCTGAACGAGAATTGCGCCCAGTGCCACCGGGAGCAGACGCGGCCGGTCGTCTTCGAGCACCCGGCCCTGCGCGAGGGCTGCACCGTCTGCCACAACCCGCACGGCTCCATCAACCCCCGGTTCCTGGTCCAGCGTGACGCGAACCTCTGCCTGCGCTGCCACGCCCAGGAACCCGGACCGAGCGTCCGGCCCGGTCAGATCTTCATCGGCAAGTCCGACCATACCGCGTTCCTCCGCATGGGCACCTGCTGGTCGTCCGGGTGCCACACAGCGGTGCATGGCTCGAACGTCGATCGGGTGATGCGGTATTGACGGCGGCCGAAACAGGATGCGTGAAGCGTGAAACGAAAAAGCGGCGGGCAAGCGAGACCTGCCTGGCACCTCCGCCGGAGCGGCGGGGCTGTGTGGCAGTCACGGTCGGCATTCTGACCCTCTCCACGGGCGGATCGTTCGCCACGGAAACGCCAGTGGACGAAAGCAAGCTGCCGCCCCCGGCGACGGTGAAAGTGGATTTTGCCCGCGACATCAAACCGATCCTGGAAGGCCACTGTTTCAAGTGTCACGGAGGCGAGAAGCCCAAAAGCCATTTCTATCTCGCCAACCGCGAGGGCGCGCTCAAAGGCGGCGAGCACGGGGTGGATGTCCTTCCCGGCCAGAGCGCCCAAAGCCCGCTCGTCTGGTACGTCGCAGGGTTGGTCGAGGACATGGAGATGCCGCCGGACGGGCGCGGCACCCCGCTCACCCCGGAGGAGATTGGGTTGCTGCGTGCCTGGATTGATCAGGGCGTGCCCTGGGAGCCGACTGTGGCGGAGAAGCCAACGGATGTCACCGCATCGCCGACGTTCGGGGGCACCAGCGTCCAGGGCAACGCCCAGAAATTCCGCGAGCTGTACTGGCAGCGCGAAGGCTGGAATGGCGGCCTGGAGGATTTCCAGTTGAAACAGAAGGTGGGCAAGGATTCGCAGGTCACGGCCGCCGGCCACTTCCTGCTGGATGATTACAAACTGACGCTGGACGCGGAGAAAAACGACCTCGGCTTCACCCGCTTCGGCTGGTCCCAGTTCCGCAAGTACTACGACGACACCGGCGGGTACGATCCGCTGTTTTCGCCGTCGCTCTTTGGATCGGGCCGCGATCTGCACCTGGATGACGGACGGCTCTGGGCCGACTTCGGCCTCACCTTGCCACGCTGGCCGCGCCTGGTGCTGGGCTACGAATACCAATACCGCAACGGCAGCGAGGCCACGTTGCAGTGGGGTCCGGTCAGCAGCGGCCCCGAGACGCGCGACCTTTTCCCCGCCTTCCGCGACCTTTCCGAACGGGTGCATATCCTGAAATTCGATCTCGACCACGAGGTGGCGGGCGTGTCGATCACGGACAATTTCCGCGGCGAGTGGTACCAACTGGGCAGCACCCGGTACGATGCCAGCGGCTACACGCTCGGCTCTCCCGGCCTGGCGCTGACGACCATTGACGAGCGGCAAACCCATTTTCAGGGCATGAACACGGTGCATCTGGAGCGGCAGTTCACCGACTGGCTGTTCGCCTCCGGCGGCTACCTCTACAGCAAGTTCAGCGGCGACGCTTCCCTGGAGATGAACGCACTGGATGTCGCCTCGCTTCCGACTTCGCTGCCGCTCTGGCAAAGCCAACGCATCGAACTGGGGCGCGAGTCGCACGTCTTCAGCCTCAGCAGCCTCCTCGGTCCCTGGGAAGGACTGAGCCTGACGTCCGGCGTCCAGAACGAATGGACCCGGCAACAGGGCTTTGGCAGCGCCATCGCCGGCGTGGCGGACCCGGTCTTCGGTCTGGTCTTCTTTCCCAACGATCCGGAATCCTCCTTCTCGGACCTGGACCGGGCGACGTTCACCCAGGATTTCGGCCTGCGTTTCACCAAAATTCCCTTCACCACGCTGTTCGCCGACGCGCGCTTCCAGCAGGAAAGCATCGGGCAGTCCGAGGCGTGGAACACGGACATCAACTCCGGCTACCTGCTCCACACCGAGGCCACGAGCGCCCTGCAAGACCTGCGCGTCGGCTTCAACACCTCGCCCTGGCGGCGCGTCTCCTTCAGCGCCCACTACCGCCATTACGACATGACCAGCGACTACAATCCGCTCCTCAAAGAAACCGCGCTCAGCCTGGGTGCCCAGCCCTTCGAGGGTTATCCCGGGTTCATCCGCTCCCGCGATCTGCTCTCCGACGAAGCCGTGGCGAAGCTGGCCGTTCAATGCACCCCCTGGCTCAAGACCACTTTCAGCTACCAGCATCTCGCCAATGACTACCGCACGGCGACCGACCCGGTGACGGGCCCGTTCCCCGGCTTTCTGCCCGGCGGCATTTCACCCGGCGGCAGCGTGCTCGGCGGCCGTTACACCGCGCGCGTTCCCAGCATGAACGCCATCCTCACGCCCTGGCGGCGCCTCTTCCTCTCCACCACCTTCAGCTACCAGCGCGCCCGCACCGTCACCTGGGTCAGCGACAGCCCCTCCATCGCGCCGTACGAAGGCGACATCTACAGCGTGATCGCCAGCGCCACTTACGCCCTCGACGAGAAAACCGACTTGTCCGCCGGTTATTCCTTCTCGCTGGCCGATTTCACGCAAAACAACCTGGCGGCCGGACTGCCCCTGGGCATCAACTACCAACAGCATGGCCTGGAAGCCGGGATCAAGCGCCAGATCGCCCAAGGCAAGTCCGTCGGCCTCCAGTACCGCTTCTACCACTACGACGAGCCGAGCAGCGGCGGCTTCAACAACTTCGACGCCCACGCCGTCTTCGCCACGCTGACCGTCCGCCTGCCCTGACCGGTATCCGGCCGACAACTTGCCGCCGGGGCAGTGGCGGGCTAGGCTTGGCGCGTGAAGTCTCCGTTAAGCCGCAGTCGTGCCTTCACGCTGGTGGTCAGCGCGGGCATTGCCCTGAGTGCGGTGCTTTCGCTTCACGCCAAGCCCATTCGCCTCCGAAACGAAGTGATTGTTCCATCGCCGCTGGCCAGGGTCGCCGCCGGCAGCGCGCAATCCGCCGCCGCCCCCCCACCGGTTTCCGGGCTGTTCCTCGTGCAGTTCACCAACGCGCCGTTGCCCGGCTGGAGGCAGCAGTTGCGGACGATGGGCGTCGAACTGGTCCGCTATGTGCCGGAGGACACGTTCATTGCCCGGTTCCGCGCCGTGCGTCAAAGCCAGGTGCAGGCGCTGCCGTTCGTGAACTGGATCGGCGAGTACCGCCCGGAGCAAAGAATCCATCCACGGTTGCTCGCGGCGGCACGCGCCGCGTCGCCGACCAACGGCACGGTCGCCGTGAACCTGCTGCTGGTGCCCGGCGCCACGGCCACGGAAATCGCCGATGTCCGCTCCCTGCTGGCGTCGGTCGAGCACGAGAGCCATTTGCGCCAAGGCACGATATTGCGGGGACGCCTGGATCCCGCCCACTTGCCGGCCTTGGCGCAAGCCAGTTCCGTCCTTTGGCTCGAACGCGCGCCGAAGCGGAGACTCGTCGATGAACTGGCCGCGAAGATTGTCGGCGGCGACGACGGCGCTGTGGCCACTCCGACCGTGACGCAGCAGGAAGGCTTTGGTGGCTCAGGAGTGACCGTGTGCGTGGCGGACACCGGGTTGGACACCGGCAATACGAACACCATGCACCCGGACGTCCGCGGCCGGGTGACGGGTTTCATTTACTACGGCGACTTGACGGATGGCTCGGATGGCTACGGCCACGGCACGCACTGTGCCGGCATCGTCGCGGGCAATGCCGCCACGGGAGAGACGGATCCGGACACCGGGGCGTTTTATGGCCTGGGGGTCGCTTCGCACGCCAACCTGCTGATCGAGCGGATTTTTGACGCAAACGCGAACGAGGTCAGTCCCGCCCCCAGTGACGAGGAACTCACGCGCGACGCCGTTCGCGGCGGGGCGCAAATCGGCGCCAACAGTTGGGGCAATGACGTCCAGGGCGAGTACGACTTGGACGCGGCACAGTTTGACGAGTTGGTGCGGGATGCGGACGCCTCGACTCCCGGCGATCAGCCCTACATCCTGGAATTCTCGGCCGGCAACGCCGGTCCCGCCTCGGAAACCTTGGACAGCCCGGCTTCGGGAAAGAACGTGATCGCCACCGGCGCCTCGGAAAACGGCCCGGGCGCCCTCTCCCAAACCTACGGACTCTACGCCGACGGCGCCGACACGATGGCGGATTTCTCCAGCCGCGGTCCGTGCGAGGACGGCCGGATCAAGCCCGACGTGGTCGCCCCCGGGACGTGGATCGCATCCCTGGCGTCGTCGGCCGCCCCGAACGAGGCCGCGATCGCTTGGACCGCGATTGACAATTACTACGTGTACATGGGCGGAACCAGCATGTCGGGGCCTCACGCGGCCGGCGCGGCGGCCGTCTTCGTGCAGTATTACAAAAGCCTCCACGCCGGCGCCCTGCCTTCGCCGGCGCTGGTCAAGGCGGCGTTGATTAACTCGGCCACGGAACTGGATCAGGCCAACGGCGGTCCCGGTTCGATCCCCAACAACGACGAAGGCTGGGGCCGCGTCACCTTGACCAATATCATCACCACCAACCTCGACCAAGCGCCGCGGGACTTCGAATACGTGGACCAAACGGTGTTGCTGACCACCGGGCAGATCTACGAGCAGCATGCCTTCGTCGGCGGCCCGGACCAGCCCTTGAAGATCACCCTGGCCTACACGGACGTACCGGGATTTCCGGGGGCCCTGCCCGCGTTGGTGAACGACTTGGACCTGGAAGTCGTCGGGCCGGACGGGACTCTGTATCGGGGCAACCAATTCCTGGCCGGCGAATCGGTGCCCAACGCCCCGGCTCCCGACAACCTGAACAACGTGGAGGCGGTTCACCTGGCCCAACCGTTGCCGGGCGATTATCTGGTGCGCGTCCGTGCTCGCAACGTTGTGGAGGATGCGCGTCTGGACACCTCCGCCATCGACCAGGATTTCGCGCTGGTCGTCTCCGGCGATCTGGTGCGGCCGGGCCAGAGCGTCATCCTGCTGGACCAGAACAGTTACACCGCGCCGGGCGTCATCCACCTCGTGGTCCTCGATCCGGCGAGAGCGGGCAGCAACGCCGTGAGCGCCTTGGTCAAGAGCACCACCGAGCCGGCCGGAGAAAATATCGTGTTGCCGGCGTCCGGCAACGACGGCGCCTTCACCGGCGCGGTCGTGACGGTCGTGGGCAGCGCCGCGGCGGACGGGCGGTTGGAGATTCACAACGGCGACGCCATCGAAGCGGACTACGTGGACGGGGCCGGGGCCGCGCACACGGCGACGGCCGTGGCCGATCTCGTTCCGCCGGTCCTGAGCGATGTGGCCGCCACCGTGGATCTCGGCGTCATCACCATCACGTGGCAGACCACGGAGCCGGCCAACTCCGTCATTTGGTACGGCACCAACGCGGCCTCGCTTCTGGCGCTCACCAACGCGACCCTCACGACAAGTCATTCGGTACGACTGAGCCATCCGGTCGGCGGAAAGACTTATTCCTTCTTCGTGAGCTCCACCGATGCGGCCGGCAACAGCGCCACGAACAACAACTCCGGAGCGCTCTACACCTTTGTGGCCGTGCCAGCACCAACGGTCTTGCTGGTGGATGCCTACGAAACGGCGGACGGTTCACCGGTCATTCCGGATGGCACCTACACCAATGCGCTCACCGCCGCGGGCTTCAGCTATGCCGTCTGGAAGGTGACGGAGCGCGGTTCGCCGCAACTGGCCGACCTGCAGCCGTTCCCGGCGGTGATGTGGCGGTTGACCGATGACGTGATCAATTACACCGGCACCAACAATACGCTCACCGCCCAGCAGCAGGCCATGATCCAGACCTACTTGGACGGCGGCGGCTCGTTCTTCCTGGCGTCGATGGGCGTCCTCAGCCAATTGGGCGACGTGCCCTTCCGGCAGAATGTGCTGCAAGTGGCCGGGTTCGTGCAGAACCCCAACCCGTTCACGCCCTGCGCCAGTTGCGATGAGGATTTCGGCGTGCCAGCGGTCCGGGGCGCGCCGGGCGATCCGATCACGGGCGGGATGGCCGTGACGCTCGATTACACCAATTATCCCTATTTCGATCTGGGCGACGGGACGGTCTTTGGGCCGGATTTCTCCGACACGTTCACTCCCAGCACCAATGCCACGCCTATCTTCTTCGAGTCGGTTTCCGGCCGGCCCTGCGGCATGAGCTACCCCCGGCCCGGCCTGGACCGGCCCGGGCGGGTGGTGTTCCTTTCCTTCCCGCTCGATGCCGTGCCGGCGACCGGACCCGCGCCCGACAACGAAGTCGTTTTCCTGCGGAACGTCCTCAACTTTCTCGTCCCCGGAGCGAACGGCATCGGAGCCGTTTCGTTCGATAACACCGCCTATACCATCCCCGACCGCGTCACCGTACAGGTGGCCGATGCCAGTCTGGCCGCAACGGCCCAACCCCGGGTCACCGTCTCGACCAGCTCCTCCACAAACTCCACGACCATCACCTTGAACGGGACGACCCACCCCGGCTTGTTCCAAGGCTTCGTCACCCTGGTGGCCACCAACGCCACCGCCCAGACGAATCAGTTGGCGGTCAGCAACGGAGACGGCATCACCGCCGAATACTACGACGCCGCGGCCAACAGCAACGTTTTCGCCACCGCCCGGGTGGACACCGTGCCGCCCACGATCACCAACGTGGCGGCGGTGACCGATTACGGCAATGCCGTGGTGAGTTGGGCCACTTCCAAACCGGCGGACTCGCTGGTGCAGTACGGCGAATCCGTGTTGTTGGACCGGACCGCGTACGCCGCGGCGTTGGTCACCAATCACTCCGTCTCGGTGAGCAGCCTCTCGGCGAACCGGAACTACTACTTCCAGGTGGTCAGTCGCGACACGGCCGGCAACACCACGGTGGACGACAATCACGGCGCACTCTACACCTTCCAGACGCGCCCGGCGCAGCGGCCACCGTGGTTCGACAACCTGGAGCGCGGCGCGACCAACTGGACCGTCGTCGCCGATCCGTCCATGGGCTCGGATATCAACTGGACTCTGGGTACGCCCAACAACGGCCTCCAAACCAGCGCCCATTCCGGGACGAATGCCTGGGGGAGCGATCTCGACGGCCAGCAGATTCCCCTGTTCGCCGACAGCTTCCTGCTCAGCCCGGTGATTGATCTCTCGGGTTTGAGCCAGGCCACCCTCACCTTCTGGGATTGTTTCGACTTCAGTTCCGGGCTGGAGGAGGGCCAGGTGCTGATCAGCACCAACAGCGCCGCCGCGCTCTCGTCCCTGCCCGTGCTGGCCGATTTCAGCGGACTGGCGGCCACCGATTGGCAGGAGGAAACCCTGGACCTCACCCCGTACGTCGGGCAAACCATTCAGGTGGTGTGGCAGTACGCGGGGGCTTCCATGGGTAGTCCGACCTACGGATGGTTGGTGGATGACGTGGGCATCACCGGCGTGGCCGCAAGCGAAGGCGGGACGATTGTCATCTCGAAGAATCTCGGCCAGGGAACGTTCACTCTGACCGGACCTGTCAGCCAGTCCGGCACGGCGCTTTCGACCACCATCAGTAATGCGCCGCCCGGCCCATATACCCTGCAGTTCGGTGAGGTTGCCTTTTACCAGACTCCGCCCGCCCAGTCCGGCACCCTGACCGCCTCCAACACACTGACCTTCATGGGCATGTACACCTTTACCGATGCCAACCACAACGGCATGTCCGACGCCTGGGAACAATACTACTTTGGCTCCGTCTCGCCCGACCGCACGGCCACCACGGACACCGACGGCGACGGCATGACGGATTACGCGGAATTCATCGCCGGAACCAATCCCACCAACGCGGCCTCCAACCTCCGGTTTGTGGACCTGCTGCAAACCAACAGGATCGTCACCATCCAGTGGGCGGCCATCCCCGGCCGGCTTTATCAAGTCGAGAGTTCCGCCAACCTCCGCGTCTGGCTGCCCGTGACCGATTGGCGCCAAGCCGCGGCCAGCCCGATGTCCTATTCGGTCACCAATTTCAGCGCCAGCCCGCGCCTGTTCCGCGTCCAGGTTCTGCCCTGAAGCCGCAGGCGCAACGCCCGGCCAGGCTCAAGTCGGCTCCAGGTCGCACGCCTCCAGTTTCACGGCGGCGGCTTGGCCAATGAAATCCAGCCGCAGCAGGACGGTGGACAGGCCGTAACGCTTGTCCACCCAGCCTTCCATGCCCCGCAGCGGCCCGGACTTGATCTTCACCCGGGAGCCTTCCCCGATTTCCGGCGCCAGGCGGATTTCCAGGTCCGTTTCCAGTGCCCGGAGGATGTCGTTGAGTTGCCCGAGGAAAAGCTCCTGGTCAAACACATCCAGGAGGTTCGCCACGTGATCGCTCTGATAGACCGTCTGCCGCAGCAGTGGCGACATGTGCAGGAACACGTAGCCGGGGAACAGCGGCTTGCTGAAAACCGCCGTCTTGCCACGGTATTTGTGCGCCGACCGGTAGCACGGCAGGGTGGTGGAAATCCCCTGGCGGCCACAATACTCAACCACTTTCTTCTCGCAGCGTGGCCGGGCATGGGCCACGAACCAAAGCAAATCGCTCACGGAAGCAGGATGGCGGCGGCGAGCGGCTCGTCAAGGTTCTCCGGGGGCAATCAGATGGAGGATCTTCTGGCGGCTATCCGATCTTGGCCAGCAAAACAGGCCCCCAAAAAAGATGAAGGGCGAGGTTTTAGTCTCGCCCTTCACATTCGACCGCGTTCGAAGTGGCTGTCCAGCAACGGCTAGAACATGCGGCGCACCCCGGCCAAGCCCGCCAGTGCGAGGCCAAGAAGGGCAACCGTCATCCCGCCGTCGGGAATGTTCGGAACTAACACCGGTGTAGGGTTGAAAGAGGTCGTGTCCTTCACCGTCGAGCTTCCAGTCGTCCAATCAACAAGCCCTGTTTCAACGACCAAGTAGGGAGAAGAAGAACCCGCATCCAGTAAAGAGGTGTTCCACTGAAAATTCAAAGTGGCGTCCCCACCCAGTCCGTTGTTGCGTGTTATTTGCTGAGGTTGAGTGCCCAGCATGGTAGGCGTCCCGACATTGACCAGAAGACCCGCCCAGCCGTTTATGCCCAACCCTGTAAGAGATTCTGCCGTCGTGCTTGTATTCTGAAGTTGGTAAACAAAAGTCACACCACTTGGGTTGTCGCTGTAAGCATTTGCGCCAGCGTAAACCCAGCTAAAAACATTCCCACTTTCGCCAGCACCATTCGAAAAGCTGGCGGTGGCCGAAGCGCTCGCCGTTCCGGGCAAGGAAGGAAGCGCGGTGTTCCAACTGCTAAGAGAGGTTGACCCTGGGAGCGAAGTCCCACTGACCGCCCACGCCTGCCGAGAAGCACAGAGAGCCCCCACTATCAACCC
>VFSW01008905.1_pt1 | contig 14366 bp, 16 predicted proteins | sample 5358111 | NCBI WGS metagenome assembly VFSW01 (sample SAMN11554181, study PRJNA540505) | mine drainage metagenome | isolation source: sediment from site ElyBrook_90M | place: USA: Ely Copper Mine, Vershire, VT | collected 2017 | reverse complement strand
ATTCACTCTCCCAACGAAAAATTCGAGATGCGCTGCTTCCACCGGGGTATGCGCGCCGAAGCCCGTATGCTGGCAGCCTTCGCAGCGTGACTCTGCCACAATATCGGGCGTGCGGTCGTGTTTCGCCCCTGACCAACCGGCCCAACCTTGACTAACGGGTTACCATCAGGTGGGTTGCAGGCGATCAACCTCACCGGCGCTGCCGGCGGCCCGTTCAATTTTTCACTGGCGCCTGGCGCTGCGATGGCAATTACTGGCCCTTCCGGCGCGGGCAAATCGGTATTGCTCCGCATGATCGCCGATCTTGATCCGCATGAGGGCAAGGTGCTGCTCAACGGCACTGACCGCGCCAGCCAACCCGCGCCGCTCTGGCGCCAGCGCGTCGGCTATCTCGCCGCCGAACCGGGCTGGTGGCATGATCAAGCGAGCGCCCATTTCACCAATCGCACGCTAGCCGAAGCGCTGATGCCTACCTTGGCGTTGAACCCCAATCTGCTCGACCAGCCGGTCCATCGCCTCTCGACGGGCGAGCGCATGCGCCTCGCTCTGATCCGGACTTTGCTGAACAATCCCGCCGTGCTGCTGCTCGATGAACCCACCGGCGCGCTCGACCCGCATGCCACGCTGCTGGTCGAAACCCTGCTCGCTGATCGGCTGCGCCAGGGCACCTCGTTGATTCTGGTCACCCATGACATGGCGCAATCCGCCCGCCTCGGCGCAACACGCTGGCATCTCGAAGCCGGGATGCTCTCGGCCCAGGATGACATCGCCATCAACGCGGACCCGCAATGAACCCGATTTTGCTCACGCCACTCGATTTGCTTATCGCCGCCTCACTGGTGCTGATCGACGCGCTGGTATCGATCTGGCTTGGCCTGCGGCTACACAAGCAATTGGTGGTCGCGGCTATTCGCTGCACCGTGCAATTACTGCTGGTCGGTTATTTGCTCCGCTTTGTGTTTCGCGTTGATACGCCGCTCCTCACCCTCGGCCTGATCCTGATTATGATCCTCATTGCCGGGCGCGAAGTCGCTGCGCGGCCGGAGAAAAAACTCGCCCGCTATGGCAACCAAATCGCGGGCCTGTCCGCCGTTGCGCTGGCCACCTTTGTCACCGCGACTTTCGCGCTCGCGACGGCATTGCGCCCGCATCCCTGGTTCTCGGCGCGCTATGCGATCCCTCTCGCCGGCATCATGCTCGGCAACGCGCTGAACGCCGCCTCACTCTCGCTGGATGCCTTGCTCTCGGGGGTTCTGCGTGAGCGTGCCGCGATCGAGGCGCAATTGGCGCTTGGCGTGCGGTTTCGCGACGCGACCAAACCACTCATTCGCACTGCCGTGCGCCGTGGCATTCTGCCTGTTATCAACGTGATGTCCGCAGCTGGCATCGTCACGCTCCCCGGCATCATGACCGGTCAAATTCTGGCCGGACTCTCGCCGATTGAAGCGGTAAAATATCAGATTTTATTGATGTTCCTGCTCGCCGGGGCCAACGGCATCGCTGCCGTCAGCGCCGCCTATTTCGCGATGGCCCGTCTCACGGATCAGCGGGAAAGGCTGCGGGTCGATTTTCTCTCCTAAAATAATACTTTGCATTACAAAGTAGTTTGTGCTCATATGATCATGTGATCAGGAGCACCTCATGAACATCTCGCCCCGTGAAGCCGAACAATCCCTTGCCGCGATCGAAACCGCGAGCCAGGAAAGCCGATCGCGCCGGGCCTATCGCAACGCGGCCCCCTATATCATTGGCTGGGGTATCGTTTGGGCGATCGGCTATACCGGCTCAGCAATCTTGCCCCACGAGCCCGCCAATATCGTCTGGCTGGCACTGATCATCGCGATGTCGGGTTTCAGCGCCGTAATCATGCGTCGGCAATCTGCGCATAAACTCGGCTGGGGCCGAATCGCTCTCTACACCGTTGTGCCCAGTGTTACGTTGATCATTCTGGTTAATCTCATCGCCAACGGGTTCAATATCCGGAGCTCAATCGATATTTACGCGCTGTTCATTTTCATCGTCGCCGCAGCCTATGCGATCAGCGGGCTGAAATTCGGCCGCCGCTATGGCCAACTCGGCGTCGGGCTCGCGAGCCTCACAGCGGTCGGACTCTGGCTGCTCCCATCCGCGCTAAACATCTACATTTTCTTTATCGATGCGGCCTGCCTGCTGTTAGCAGGCTTCTGGTTCCGGCGCGCCTGATCCATGGCCGATTTCGTGGGACCGCCGGATGAAACCATCCACCAAATCACTCGCCTGAAAATCATGGCTGCCTTGGCCGCCTTGCCCCAGCCAGAAATGCTCGAATTCACCCGCCTGCGTGCCATCGTCCAAGCGAGCGATGGCAATCTGGCCACCCATCTGAACACGCTGGAAATTGCTGGTTACATCGCCATCAGCAAAGACTTCAACGGCAAAAAACCCCGCACCCGCATCAGCATCACCCCAACCGGCCGCGCCGCCCTCCGGCGCCATACCGGCTATTTGCGCGCCATCCTTGATGGCACGGCCATCGATGAACCAACTCCCGACCAACCGGCAAGTGAGGCGCCATGCTGAAGCAATCCGCTCGCCTGCGCGGCGTGAGTCTATTGATCGAGATCTTGGTCAATATACTGCTCCCTTACCTTATTTATGTTGAAACCAAACCGTCGCTCGGTGATGTGCATGCATTGATGGCCTCCTCTCTGCCGCCAATCCTGTGGAGCATGATCGAGTTTGCCCGCAAACGTCGCGTCGATGCCATCTCCATCATGGTCATTACCGGCATCATTCTCTCGCTCCTCGCCTTTATCGGCGGTGGTTCGGTGCGATTCCTGCAGCTGCGCGAAAATCTCGTCTCGGGCTTGGTCGCCATCGTTTTTCTGGGTTCCGTCGTGATCGACAAGCCACTCATTTTCACCTTCGCCCGCGCCACCATGGCCCGCCGCTCGCAAGCGCAAGCCGATGAATTCGCCGCCTTGCAGGTCCATGCTGGATTCCGCGCCACCATGCGACTGATGACGCTTGTTTGGGGTTTCGGCCTACTCGCCTCCGCCGCACTCTCGATCATTCTGGTCTATCGCCTGTCGATCCGCCATTATCTGCTGGTGAGCCCGTTTCTCAGCTATGGCACCTTTGGCGCACTCGGCCTCTGGTCCTTCTGGTATGGGCGCAACCGTCGCCGCCAAGCCTTAGCTACCAAAGCGGCGATCGCGGCGTTGGAATGAGCGGATGGCGCGCAGATAATCGATGCGGCGCAGCATCGGCCAGTTGATGTCGCAGAAATAAAGTTCGCTATGCACACTTTGCCAAAGCATAAAGCCGGAGAGCCGGACCTCGCCGCTGGTTCGGATGATCAGGTCCGGGTCGGGCATATCGGCGAGGTACAAATGCCGCTGGATCGCATCGGGGCTAAATTGCGCAGCAGCCTCGGCGGTTGATAATCCGCGATTGGCACAATCGAGCAGGAATGCGCGCCCGGCATCGGCGATTTCCTCACGTCCGCCATAGCCGATCGCGAGTGTGACGGTGATTTGATCGTTGCCGCGCGTGGCAGCCTCGGCACTGTCGATGGCGTCGAGAAGTGCGGATGGCAGCAGGTCGCGCCGGCCCATCGCAGCAATGTGAACGCCCCGACGATGGATATGCGGGTCCGCCGCGAGAGCGCGCATCTTGGTTTCCACTGCACCAAAAATGCCGCCGATCTCGGCGTCGGATCGGCGCAGATTATCGGGCGAAAACACCCAGAGGGTAACCCTTCGCACGCCAAGGTCCACGCTCCACGCCAATATGTCATCAAGTTTGGCCGCGCCGCGCTGATAAATCAGGTCGGGGTCATTCAAGCCAGTTTCGCGGGCATGGCGGCGGTTGCCGTCAAGAATGATGCCGATGTGGCCGGGCATCGGCTGGGCTCGGACTTGGCGCTCAAGCTGGCGCTCATAGACGCCATAGACCAGTCGCCACGCGAGGCCGGAGACCCATCGGCCGCGTTGGGGCCGCAAGGCTGACGGTTGCCCGGGTTCGGCGCCGGGTGATGGCGATAAGTCGGTCATAAGCCTGTTCTACCCAAATCGTTATGCCGATGATCATATCGAACAGGGTGACGTTTTGCCTATAGGGCTTTGGCCGGATAGGAGGGCTCGGGCTTAGAATATCTCCACCAATCCGAAGATGAAGCTATGGTCAACGCCGATCAGTTTCAGAGACACGGCGGCATCGATCCCGCGCGCCCGGTGGGATTCGGCGAGCGCCTCCAGGGTGGCGATCGCGGCATGGGTTTCGGCTTGGGTGGCGATGCTGTCGAGGGCGTATTGATTGGTTGATTGCTTGGCCGCTGCCGTTGCGGCGTTGGCGCGAAGCCGTGCGGCGCGGTTATCGGCCAAGCGCGCTCGGCGACAGGCGGCAATCGCTGCCGCAAAGGCTTGTTCGCTCATCGCCCGCAATTGCGCATGAAACGATGGCGGATCGGTTTGATCCAATTCCGCGATACGGATCCGCGCCTCGCGCTCGGCGCGGTCAATCAGATCGAACGGTAGGGTCTCAAGGCCGAACTGCTCCGACAAACTATCAGCCAGCAACACGTCCGGCTCTATTTCCGTCAAGGCGTCCAGGTCCAGACGGCCTGATTCACGCGGAAATTCGACGATATTGTAATCGGTGTTGATCATCTGCGCACTCATTTCCGCACCTTAACGCATATCGTTCTCAACCACGACATCTAAATCGCTTTCCCGTCCCGTTCTGTTGCTCGATCGCTAAGCAGGATTACCAGCGATATCAACAAACGGGTGTGATACATATCACATAGCAAATGTCTGTGCGCGGCGAAAGTGGCGGAGCGATTAGCGGTGATACCGTTTTGGCATGTCGTGACCACCGAACTGGCGGCGCATGCCGGTGACATTCAGCATTGATTAACGATTGCCGTTGAGTCGATGGCGCGGCGTCCAAATGAATCGACCAACGCACCTCCGCGCTTGATCACTTTGATCGCGGCGCAGGGCGGGCGGGGGAATCCGGTCGCGATCCTTGACCGGTTCGCCGAGCAAACCCTCTGGGCGTCAGCCAACAGCGCCTCGATGTCCTTGACGCCGCAATTTGATGAGTTCGCCGACAATTGAGAACGCGATTTCATCGGGCGTAATGGCGCCTAAATTTAACCCGGCTGGAGCATGCAGGCTTGTAAGGCGGTTATCCGAAATACCAGACGCCACCAGTTTTTCCTTCAAGATTGTCGCTTTTTTTTGCGACGCGACAAAGGCGATATACGTGGCAGCCGTGTTCATTGCCGCAGTTAGCGCAACAAAATCCCCCGACCCCTGCGTTGCCACAACGATATACGTAATCGGGTTGGGTCCATCAGTAAGATTAAAATCTTCGGTGATATGATCAACGGGCATGAATTTTTCATGCTCGCCTTTGGGCGCCGCCACCGTAACGCAAAACCCCATCCTTGATGCCAATTCCGCCACCGCCAAGGCCACTGGCGACGCTCCATAAACGGCCAGATGCGGGCGCGGCAAATAGGGTTCGATGAATATGTCCATCGTGCCTTTGCTGGGGCAGGCATTTTTGACAAATTGCACGCCTTCCTTAGCCTCACCGGCCCGCAACCCTTGCGCCAACAGCACGTCTTCTGGTTGCACACTGAGTAATCGTGGCTGGCCGTCGGCAAGACAGGCCGCAGCGGCCCGCAGCACAGCAGAACGGGCGCAGCCACCACCAATCCAACCGCCGGAAATGGCACCGTTTGACCCAATCAACGCCTTTGCACCAGCTTTTGCCGCCGTTGCCGCAACGGTGCGCACCACCGTCGCCACCGCGAAAGACTCACCTTTGGCTTTCAGCCCATTCGCGAGTTCCAGAATATTCTCAGTCTGCAGCACGAGCGAGACCTTCAGCATGGCAGGCGGTCAAACGCGCGACCAGCGCCTGGTAATCAGCCGGTGTGTCACAATCAGCGATGAAGGCGTCCGTCGCAAATTCAACCTGCGCGACATCCGCGCCATGCGTATCGATCAAGTAACGACATCCGACATTGATCCCACCGGACATCACCAACGGAATGAAATGGGCCGCGAAAATGATCGGATTGCCGCGCTGGCCATGATGATAAGGCACCAGAATCGCGCGATCACATTCAGCATAGGCTGTGATCAGCGCTTGCACATTCGCGCCGGTGAGTAACGCCTGGTCGCCCGGCACAATCATCACCGCATGACAATAATCCCGCAGTGCACGAACACCTGCAGCCACCGAGCCCGGCTGGCCAAGGGCATAATCAGCATTATGGACGAAACACACATCAAGTCCGCCGAGTGCAGCCTTCACGCCATCCGCTTCAAAGCCGGTGACGATAATCGTTTCAACGGGCCTAATCCCCAGAACAGCCTGCACCGTCCGGCGCACCAGCGGCTCGCCCGCCACGTCCAACGTGAGCTTAAAGGCGCCCTCCATGCGGGTGGATTGGCCCGCCGCAAGCACCACCACCGAGATCAACGGCGCGCTCAAAGCACACCCAGCGTCGCGGAAAGAGCGTCGTCCAAAGCCGCCAGCGTATGTCCCGCCGCAAACAATCCCAGATAAGGCAAAGCCTCCGCCATGCCGCGGGCGGTGGGCGAGTAGCCTGGCTGGCTCTTCAACGGATTCAACCAGACAATACGCTTGGCCCGTTGCGCCAGCACCGCCAGTTCGCGCCCGAGCACACCGGCTGTACCCGTGTCATAGCCATCACTCGCGATGAACACCGCCGTGCGCCCATGCACTAACCGGCCAGCATGCTGACGATTGAAAGCGGCAATGCAGTCTCCGATGCGGGTACCACCTGCCCAGCCGGCTGAGAGAATCGCCAGGCGCTCCTGCGCTCGCCACGGGTCCGGGTCTGAGAGTGCGTCAGATACATGGGTTAGATGCGTATGGTACAAAAACACATGAATATCGGAAAGTTCCGCCGCCAAGGCACGCGCCACGCGCAAATAGAAAAAACTATAAAGCGACATGCTACGACTAACATCCAACAACAGCACCAAACGCGGACGCACCCGGCGCGGGGCGATATAGCTCAATCGTGCCGGAGCACCACCCGCGCCGACACTGCGCCGCATGGTGCGGCGCAAATCTAAACGGCGGCCGGCTTTGTCAGCAATCGCTCGGCGCGTTTTTAACCGTTGCAGGCGGCGCGCAAAACGGCGAATAACAGCCTCAATCTCGCGTGTCTGTTCGGGCTGGATCAATGAGCTGAAATCTGCGGTTTCCAGCGATTGCGCGCCACTCGCACCTTCCTTGGTGGTGCTATCATCCCCGCTGGCTCCCGTGTCGTTTGTACCGGTTTGCAGCACCGGGCCCGCTTTGCCGCCCGCCGCCTTTTGGCCTGCAGCCTGCTCCAACTGACCCGCACCGCCCGTGCGTGTTTCGACCATTTTTTGGCGGTTGGGCGGCATCCAGTACGAGTCGAACAAATCATCAAACCGATGCCACTCATCCGCGCGCGCGCACAACAAGCCACGCCAGCCATCACGCAGCAATTGTGGCGCGAGCACACCAAGGCACTCAGCCACCCTCATGGTATCACCCGCTTCGTCAACACCAACGGCGAAACCATTTTCGCGGAGCGTGGAGACAAAACCTGTTATTTTTCCTGCAATGATTTGTTCCATGGTGCCTACCCTGCCGCGGCAACCAAGCGGCTGATGGTGGTGCGGTCCATCACCAAAACATCCTCGCGGGTCTTCAGTAAGGTGGCGAGTGAGTCTTGGATTTGTTCAGCCCCAGCTTCGTCCAGCGTGGTAATGCCCATACCCAACAAGGATGCGGCCCAGTCCAAAGTCTCGGCGATACCCGGCTTTTTCTTCAAATCGAAACGCCGCAAACTTTGTGCGAACTCCACAATTTGACCCGCCAATTTGCGGCTGAGGCTTGGTAGCCTTGTTTGCACGATGGCCAACTCCTTTTGGAAGCTGGGATAGTCAAGAAAATGATACAAGCAACGCCGCCGAAGGGCGTCCGAAAGATCGCGCGTGCCGTTAGAGGTCAGCACCACAAACGGAACCGTCTGCGCCGTGATCGTGCCCATTTCGGGAATACTCACCTGATAATCGGAGAGCAATTCTAACAAAAAAGCTTCAAAAGCGGCGTCCGCCCGGTCGATCTCGTCAATCAGCAATACCGGTGCCACGGCTTGACTGAGCGCTTCGAGCAATGGCCGTTTCAGCAGATATTTCGCACTAAATAATTCGTCGTCATCAAGCTGTGCCGTTGACCCTGCGGCCTCGGCACGCTTGATCGCCAGCAATTGCCGTTGGTAATTCCACTCATAAAGCGAATTATACGTATCGAGCCCTTCGTAACATTGCAGGCGGATCAGCTTGGTATTTCGCAGTTTCGCTAACGCCTTGGCCACCTCGGTTTTGCCGGTGCCAGGATCGCCTTCAATCAAAAGCGGGCGGCCGATGCTTTCCATCATGAGCATCGTCACTGTAAGGCTGCGATCCGCCACATACCCAACCTGGGCGAGTTGGGTCTGCAGGCCGGCTATCATGCTGAACGGATCCATGAAAATATGCCGATCACCCTGTTTTGGGGCGGCCGAACAGGCTCGCGATAAAGTCTTTCACAATCGTCCATACAAAGGCCAAGCCATTGAACTTTGCCTCAACCACGGGCGCTGCGGCGCGGGCGGGAGTTACCTCGGAGGTTGGCGCGCTTGCTTGTAACTCTTGAGCCTTCGCCAAGACATTATCAAAAAATATTTTCAACAACTGGTCCGTTACAGTGCCCATCAAACGTGAACCGAACGCGGCGACCTTGCCGGTGACGTTGACAACCGAAACGCCGGACAGTTCGCAGGTATCCGGTCCAATTTCCTTGACCACCGCATTGAGATCAAGCGAAGCGCCGGATCCGCCGCCCGTGTCAGCGCCTTTGCCGATCACGTGAATGGTCCGCGCCACCGGGTCGATGGCCACCACCTCCAACTCACCCTTGAACGAAACCGTTGCCGGGCCAAGTTTGACGGTAATCGTTCCTTTATAATGCGTTGCGTCCACCCGCTCGGTGATTTTAGCGCCGGGCATGCATGACGCCATGCCTTCGATATTCTCAACCAAACTCCACCCGGTGGACGCCGCCACCGGGAGCGTTAGGCTCTTATCTAACTCAACTTTCATGAACTTAGAGTCCTAACGATTTCGCGTGCTGCCAAACGCGATAGCTATTATAGGGCATGTTGAAGTGTGTGGTTCCCAGATGCGCGAAGGCATCGACCATTGCATTGCTGAAACAAGGGATTGAGCCCACATGCGGAGATTCTGCAACGCCCTTCGCACCAATCGGGTGATGGGGCGACGGCGTGACGGTAAAATCAGTTTCCCAATGCGGCGTTTCCATCGACGTCGGCAGGAAGTAATCCATCAAGGTGCCGCCGAGCACATTGCCTTGCTCGTCATAGGGTAATTCCTGTCCCATGGCGACGGCAAACCCTTCGGTTAGGCCGCCATGGATCTGACCTTCAATAATCATCGGGTTGATGCGCGTGCCGCAGTCATCGAGCGCGTAAAAACGGCGCACTTTCGTCTCACCGGTTTTTTTATGCACATCAACAACACACAAATAGGCGCCAAAGGGAAAGGTGAAGTTTGGCGGGTCGTAATAATCCACGGCCTCCAGCCCCATTTCCATGCCGTCTGGCACGTTATTATAGGCCGCCCAGGCGATTTCCCTCATCGTCTTGGCTTTGGCCGGATCACCCTTGACCTTAAACTGATCGAGATCAAACTCGAGGTCGTCGGGCGAAACTTCGAGCAAATGCGCTGCAATTTTCCGGGCCTTTTCCCGAATTTTACGGCTGGCCCGCGCCACCGCAGCACCTGCCACCGGGGTCGACCGAGACCCGTATGTGCCAAGACCGTAAGGGGCGGTTGAAGTGTCCCCCTCCTCGACCGCAATTTGCGATGCTGCGATACCGGATTCCGAGGCGATAATTTGTGCATAGGTGGTTTGGTGACCCTGCCCCTGGCTGATCGTCCCCATGCGCGCAATCGCTGAACCATCCGGATGCCCCCGGATCTCGCAGCTATCGAACATGCCGATGCCAAGAATATCGCACGACTTTGACGGCCCGGCGCCGACAATTTCTGTGAAAGTGGTAATACCAATGCCCATCAAGGTCGGGCAGGTCGGATCGGCACGCTTTTGCGCCTGCTCGGCGCGCAGCGCGTTATAATCAACGGCTTCCAACACTTTTTCTAACGCTGGCATATAGTTGCCAGAGTCGAACTCCAGGCCGAGCGGCGTGAGATAAGGGAATTGTTCGTATTTGATGAAATTGCGTTTCCTGATCTCAGCCTTATCGATGTTCAATTTTTGGGCTAGCACATCGATCATCCGCTCAACCAAATACACCGCCTCAGTTACCCGGAACGAACAGCGATACGACACGCCGCCAGGGAATTTGTTGGTATATACGCCATCCACTGAAACATGCGCATTCGGAATATCGTACGATCCGGTGCAAACATGGAACATGCCTGCTGGCCATTTGGTCGGGTCGGCACAGGCATCGAACGCACCGTGGTCCGCGGTAACATTTACGCGCAGGGCTTTAATCTTGCCGCTCTTATCAGCGGCCAGTTCGCCGCTCATCCAATAGTCGCGTGCAAAAGCCGTGGTGGTGAGATTTTCCGACCGTGATTCGATCCATTTCACCGGTCGCCCCAGCACGATCGACGCGACAATGGCGCACACATAACCCGGATAGACACCAACTTTGTTGCCGAAGCCACCGCCAATATCGGGCGAGATGATTCGGATTTTGGATTCCGGAATACTGGAGAGCAAGCCAACAACCGTGCGCACCACGTGAGGAGCCTGACTGGTAATCCACACCGTCAAATCACCCCGGATCGCATCGTAACTGGCCACCGAACCGCAGGTTTCCAACGGGCAAGGATGCACGCGCGGATAATGCATATCCTGCGCCACCGTCACCTCGGCGTCGCTAAATGCTCGGTCGGTTTTGTCCTTGTCGCCAATCTGCCAGTTGAAGATATGGTTATGATGTTTGCGCGCGCCATGCGCACCAACATTCTTGCCATCAAGATCGGGACGAATCACCGGCGCGTCCGGCAATAAAGCCTTGAACGGATCTACAACAACGGGCAATTCCTCGTAATCAACCTCCACCAATTCGGCAGCGTCTGCGGCAACATAACGATCATCGGCCACCACAAATGCGACTTCCTGATTCTGGAAGCTGACATAGCCGTCGGCCAACACCGCCTGCACATCGCCCGCCAATGTCGGCATCCAATGTAGTTTCAGCGGTTTCAAATCATCGGCGGTGAGCACGGCATGCACGCCCGGATGGGCCTTGGCTTTGGTGGTATCGATTGATTTAATTTTCGCATGGGCATAGGGGCTGCGCACCATGACGGCGAACAACATGCCCGGCAACTTAATATCGTCAACATAATTACCCTTGCCCTGAATGAATCGCGGGTCTTCACGGCGTTTACGCGAGCAGCCAATACCTTCAAGCTTCTCTAGCCGCTCATGATTTTCAACGTTCTGATCCATGTTGGTCAATCCTATTTAAGCGCTGATTTCAGCCATGAGAGGGTGCGAGGTCGTCACTGTTTCGCCGCGCATTTTCGCCGCCGCATACTGAATGGCCTTGACGATATTCTGATAGCCGGTGCAGCGGCACAAATTCCCCGCCATCCAGAAGCGAATTTCCTCTTCCGTGGGATTCGGGTTTTCCTGCAATAGCCGGTAAGCGCGGGTGATCATGCCTGGCGTGCAAAAGCCACATTGCAACCCGTGCTCCTGGGTGAAGCCTTCCTGCAACGGATGCAGCACCCCCCCTTTGGCAAACCCCTCAATGGTGAGCAGTTCCGCGCCTTCGCACTGCACAGTCAACACCGTGCAGGACTTCACTGAGGCACCGTCAATATCAACCGTGCATGCCCCGCAATGCGAGGTTTCGCAGCCAATATGCGGACCTGTGATGGAAAGTTTTTCACGCAACGTGTGAATCAGCAACTCGCGCGGTTCGACCATCACATCAATGGCAGCACCATTTAACTTAAAACTAACAATGGTTTTTTTGGACATACTTGTTCCCCTTATTTCACATGGGCCACGGCCGAGCGCAGAGCGCGCTCCACCATCTGCCCCGCCATTGCCGTCTTGTACGCTTCATCGCCACGCAAATCCGGTGCCGGTTCGCAAATGGCCATGGCCAAGTTCGCCGCTTGGGTTATGGTGGCATCATCAATCGGCTTGCCAATCAGCGAGGCTGCCGCGTCACCCGCAAACAGGGCGGTCGGCCCCACATTGGTCAAGGCAATGCGCGCTTGGGTGCACAACCCTGCTTGTAGCCGGATCACAACGGCTGCTGCTGCCGTGGCATAATCACCCGTTTTGCGTTTGAGTTTCGCGTAGCTTGAACCGGTGCCTGCCGCCGGAATTGGAATGCGAATTTGGGTCATCACCTCGCCCGGAGTGAGTGCCGTATCATACATGCCATGAAAAAATTCGGTCGCTTTCACTAGGCGCTCACCGTTCGCGCCGGTGAGCACGAAGGTTGCATCCATCGCCATCATCACCGCCGGATGATCATTACCGGGGTCGCCGTGCGAGATGTCGCCACCGATTGTGCCTTTGTACCGCACCTGCGGGTCGGCGATTTGTCGGGCGACCTCGGCAAGAAGGGGTAAATGTTCGGCGACAAGTTTGGAGAATATCAGCTCATTCTCGGTTGTCATCGCGCCGATATGGAGCTGCGAGCCCACCACCGAAATGCCCTTCAGCTCAGCCACCTTGCGCAAATCAATCAGATGACCCGGTGCCGCAAACCGCAATTTCATCATCGGCAGCAAACTATGCCCACCCGCCAATAGCTTCGCCTCGTCGCCATATTGGCTCAGGAGCGCAATCACGTCCGGCAACGCTGTCGGCGCGTGATATTCAAACGGGCTCGGTATCATGCATTATCACTCCCTTATATTATGTTGCGTTCGGGGCTGCTCGCATCTCGGAATTTGGCCGCCCAAACGCGCCTGTGCTTTGCAGAGCCAGGCGATCGGGCGAAGTTTATTCGGCGCGGTCGCCGCGATGCAAGGGCCAATGCTTGAAATGCGACTAGGCCCGCACGAACGGCCCGTATTGATACCTGGACTGCCGCGCCCCCGAAGGATGGCTGAGGCTGGCCATTTTGTCCCGTTCGGCATAGATGGGTGATCAACCAACAAGATGATCCGATTTGGAAGGGAAAAGCCGCTGAATGCCCAAGCTGCCGTCGCGCACTCCTGATCTAAGCGCCGCGCCCGGAGACATCCTGCGCGATTCTTGGCGGGAATCGGCGTTTCAGCACAAGCTCGAACAATTTAATCCGGGCATGGTTTGGCTGGACAACAACCAATGTATTACCGCTCTCAACGACGTGGCGATCAATATTTTGGCCCCTGCGGTGCAGGCCTCGATGGGCATTTTGCCTGACTCACTGATTGGCTCCAATATATTACAGGTGCATCCGCCGAAAAGCCGCGAGAAAATTGAATTTTTGCTCCGCAGCCATGGGCCGCATAGCCAGCGCTCCGACGGGCCGGGCGGTAATGGTCATGGTGGGGGCATGTTTTCTCCGCCGCCGGTTGCCATGATGATTAATATTCCTGAGCGGTTGCTGATGATCAAAGTGTCGCAAATGATGGGGGCTAATGGCATCACCGGCACTTGCATGATTTTTTATGATTTGACCGAAGCGACGACATCGCCGGCAGCGTCCAGCCCCACGCATGGTGAGCGGCCGGAGCCGCGCTTGCTCTCACGCATCCCGGTCTATCGGCGAGATCGCATCGTGCTGGTGGATGTTAAAGATATCGCCCGGTTTGAAGGTAATGGCCATTATACCAATATCTTTACGCCGACCGAGCGCTATTTGTGCAATTTCTCAATGTCGGTTCTGGAGGAACGGCTGAACCCGGAACTGTTTTTGCGGGTGCATCGGAGCCATATTGTCAATCTGAATTTTGCGGTGGAATTGATGCGCGTGGATGATGGCATGATGGTGATTATGCCGCACGGCATGGGTGATCCGGTGCCGGTGAGCAAAAATAATTTAGCGAAACTCAAACAGCGATTTGGGTTGGTTTAAAATAGATGGCTCTGTTGCACGGGTTGCTTATATCGTTTTTGTTCCGTAACGATTATTTTGCACCTTCGCGCTGTGCGGTTAGGGGCGATTTTTGAAGGGCGGAGTGAAAGCGTAGCGGTGGCCGGGGAGTGTGGGGCGGGGCGGAGCGGGAGGGTATTTTTGGAGGAGGTGTTCGAGAAGTGTCAGCGGGGGTTTTGGCGGAGGTTTTCGCGCTGATTTTCGCGCCGATTTAGGG
>VFSW01008904.1_pt1 | contig 14367 bp, 15 predicted proteins | sample 5358111 | NCBI WGS metagenome assembly VFSW01 (sample SAMN11554181, study PRJNA540505) | mine drainage metagenome | isolation source: sediment from site ElyBrook_90M | place: USA: Ely Copper Mine, Vershire, VT | collected 2017 | reverse complement strand
AGGCGCCAAACTCGGGTTGTCTGATCAGATAGGTCAGGCTTTGGCCGCGATCCTGGTTGAGTTGGATGCACAGGTGTTTTTCGGCGCTGGGGTTACACCAGCGGATACGGTCTGCGGTGTCAATGACGACGACCCCGCTGGGCAGGGCAGCGCCGGCATGCTGGAACCGTTCCAGCGCTTCGCGCAGTTTCTGCTGGGTCTGTTCGCCATGTTTTTCCAGGCGGTAAAGCTGGCTAAATACCTGGCTCCAGGTGCCGCCGGGTTGGTATCCGGAACCCGTCTGGTGCTGCTGCAGCCAGCGTTTGAGCGTCAACATGTGCCAGGTGTCACGTGCCGCCACAGCGGTCATGAACAGGGTTATCAGCGCAAGTCCCCAGACCCAGCTGAACGCCAGGCTGACCAGGGTGCTGAAGGTCAGGATAACCAACAGGGCGCTCAAGGTGTATTTGAGGAAATGTCTCATGGTCTCAAGGGGCTCATAGTCCTTGAGGTTACCAGACCTGGAGAAATCAGGGGAGGGCAGTCAGCCGGTAGCCCGAGCCGCGCACGGTTTGCAACAACTGGTCAGTGCCACTGGGTTCCAGTGCCGCGCGCAATCGCCGGATGTGAACATCTACGGTGCGTTCTTCGATGAAGACGTGATCACCCCACACATGATCGAGGATCTGGGTGCGGGAATAAACGCGTTCAGGATGGGTCATGAAAAAATGAAGCAGTTTGAATTCAGTCGGGCCGAGATCAATTTCGGTGCCCAGCGCGCTGACACGATGAAGCCCGGGGTCCAGAGTGATCCCTTTGAATTGGGCCAGATCTTCCGTCATCTGGGGCGCCCGTCGACGCAAAACAGCCTTGATCCGGGCGTTGAGCTCCCGGATCGAAAAGGGTTTGGTGATGTAATCATCGGCCCCCGACTCCAGGCCCAGCAATTTGTCGGCTTCATCCGCACGCGCCGTCAGCATGATGATGGGGATGTTTCGGGTGCGGTCATTGCTGCGCAGGCGGCGTACCAAATCAATTCCGCTCATTCTGGGCAGCATCCAATCCACCAGCACCAGGTCAGGCAGGAAATCGCGCACCCGCTCCAGGGCTTCATGGGCATCTGAGGCCAGCAAGGTATCGTGACCGGCCTGATTAAGATTGAGGGCGATCAGTTCCTGAATGGCCGTCTCATCTTCGACGACCAGTATGCTGGCTCCCAAATGAACCTCCGTGTTAAGCGCGGGCAAATGACATGGCGTTTCCATGCATCTGCTTATACCCACGAAATATGACGCTCATGTTACAGCAACGAGAATCGTAGCGACATCAGGGCTTGCGATTTGAGCCGGCCACCACTTTAATTTGAAACAGGCGGCATTCCAGGGCGCCATTGAAGAGGGGAATCCGGCGCGACGTTGTGAGTCGAATCAATTTTGGCAGGCGCATGTCCGCGGTAAAAAAACAGGCCGTCCAACCCGCATAGCGTTGCTTGAGGACGTCCCCCAGTTTTGGATAGAGCAGGGCCAGTTCGGCCTGTTCTCCCATGCGCACGCCATAGGGGGGATTGGTCACCAGTAATCCGGAAGGGGCGGGAGGCGTGGACTCCAGCATATTGACTTGTTTCAGTTGAACGCATTCCAGCAGGTTTGCCGCTGCAAGGTTGGCCCGGGCCGCTTCGAGTGCATCGCCTTTGAGGTCGTGCCCCCAGATGGGCATGGGGCGGGCAACCTGGGCCCGTGCCTGAGCCGCGGCCTTAATGCGCTCCCATTCGGCCAGATCCCAACCTGCAAGACGCTCGAAACCAAAAGCGCGTCCCAGTCCCGGAGCGCGCTCAAGCGCACGTTCGGCAGCTTCCACCAGAAAAGTTCCGGCGCCGCAAAAAGGGTCGAGTAACGGAATGCCAGGTTGCCAGCCTGCCAGCTGCAGGATACCGGCAGCCAGGTTTTTTTTGAGCGGAGCTTCCCCGGATTCCAGGCGTGATCCCCGTTTGAACAGCGCATCACCTGAGGTATCGAGATACAGAAAATACGTGTCCTGGTTGAGGAAAGCGTGGATTCGAACGTCAGGTTGGCGGGTATTCACGAAAGGGCGGCGGTTGCAGCGCTCCATAAAGTGATCGCACACGGCATCCTTGATGCGCAGGGTGACGAAGTCCAGGCTTCTGAGCGGGCAGCGATGCGCATTGGTATCAACCATCAGGGTCTGTTCCACGGTGATCCAGTCTGACCATGGCAAGCGGTACGCGGCTTCAATCACTTGTTGTTCGCCTGTATAGGGTCCGGCGGCCAGCTGCCACAGGACGCGGCTGGCGATGCGGCTTTCCAGATTGACGCGCATGGCCAGGCCAAAATCTCCCTGAAACGTCGCACCCGCATCGGATGCCTGCACGGACTGGCCACCCAGGGCCACCAATTCATCGGCCAGCACGGTTTCCAGGCCACGGGGGCAGGGAGCAAAGAAATGATGAAGCGGCATGATTTTCAGAAGGGTTTCACTACGGCCAGGATAACTACGGGAACCAGGATCAACACGGGAGCCTCATTGAACCAGCGATACCAGAGCGGGCTGTGGGCATTGCGATCTCGCGCAAAATCCCGCAACAGCAGGCCGCACCAGACATGGTAGAGCACCAGCAACAGGACCAGCGCCATTTTGGGGTTGAGCCAGCCGCCCTGATCCCCAAAAACAAAGGCCATGGTGAGACCGGAAGCCACGGTCAGGATTCCTCCGGGAGTCATGATGCCCCAGAACAGTTTGCGTTCCATCACCTTGAAACGTTCGCACCCTTGCGCGTCCTGAGAGGCCAGGGCGTGGTAGACAAACAGGCGGGGGAGATAGAACAGCCCGGCAAACCAGGTCACCATGAACATCACATGAAAGGCCTTGAGATAAAGCAGAAACATGAAGTGGCTCCAGAAGCGTTAAAAACGGCAAGCCAGGGTGACCCATTCCCGGATGAGATGCAGGCGTCTGTGAAAAAAGTGGTCCGAACCCGGCACTACCACGATGGGGAGATCCTGGGGAGCAGCCCAGCGCAGGACATGGGCCAACGGGATCGTGTCATCCCGTTCGCCGTGCATGACCAGGGTGTTGGCAGCCACGGACCCCAGTGCGCAGGTGCCCACCGCCGGGCCGATCAATACCATTTTTTGGCAGGCGATACGGCGCGCCACTTCACTCTGGACATAGGCACCAAAGGAAAATCCAGCCAGAAACAGCGGCAGATCAGGGTAGTAGCTGCGTGCATATTCGTGTACGGCCAGCCAGTCATCCGTTTCGCCGCGACCTTCATCGTGCACCCCTTCGCTGGCTCCAACGCCACGAAAATTCATGCGCAGGGCCACACAGCCCAGGCTGACAAAGGTGTTGGCCAGCGTTTGGACGACCTTGTTGTCGAGCGTGCCACCGAAGAGGGGATGGGGATGTGCCACCAGGGCGATGCCCCGCGCTTCGCCAGTGGGCAGGTTGATGACTGTTTCAAGTTTGCCCACAGGGCCGTCAATGAGAACCGTGGTGCGTTTATCCAGCATGGGGGACAGGACCGCGGAGTTCAGGAGGCTCCCATTCTATAGTCTATTCTGATGAATTGATGCGTCTCAGCTGGGTTTTGAAGCGTTTTCCGCGTTTGACGTAGCTATCGGCATTGGATTGCAGACTGGCAATCTCTTCGGGAGTGAGGGCGCGGATGACCCGACCCGGGGCGCCGATAACCAGAGAGCCATCGGGAATGACCTTGTTTTCCGTGAGCAGCGTATTGGCGCCGATCAGGCAGTTTTTGCCAATGACGGTATTGTTGAGAATGACCGACTTGATCCCGATCAGGCTACCATCGCCCACGGTACATCCATGCAACATGGCCATGTGCCCCACGCTGACATCGTTGCCGATGATCAGGGGGCAGCCAGGATCGGTGTGCAGTACCGCGCCGTCCTGGATATTGGTGCGCTGACCAATGGTAATGGCATCATTGTCGGCCCGGAGAACGACATTGCACCAAACGGAGGATTCTGCTCCGAGCGTGACCTGACCAATGACGACGGCGTTCTCGTCCACGTAGCAACTGGACGCAATCACCGGTGTTTGATGGTCTAGCTGATAGATCATGCAATTCTCGCAATGGTTTGATGACGAAGGGCATTGTGCCAAACCATTGCGGCTTACAACTTGATTTGGATCAGGGGCAGGCGCCGAATTTCACAGGTACACTGGCGCGGGGGGCCCTGTGCTAGAATCACCGGCACGGCTAGCGGTAGCTGTCTCGCAGCGAATATTATTAAAAGCCGGACACTACAACGAGGAGATGATCATGCGTTTTGCAATTCCCAAACGGGTTGCCCAGCTGTTGGGCGTTGCCTTGGTGACTCTGGCATTGGACGCCATTGCGGCGGATCCGATCAAAATTGGTGTTTCTGGTCCGTTTACGGGGGGGTCGTCCCCGATGGGTCTGTCAATGCGCGACGGTGTTCGCCTGGCTACGGACGAAATCAATAAGGCAGGCGGCGTGCTGGGGCGCCAGATTCAGTTGATAGAGCGCGATGACGAAGCCAAAAATGAGCGCGGCGTACAGATTGCCCAGGAGCTCATTAACAAGGAGAAAGTGGTCGCTGATGTCGGGTTTATCAACACGGGCGTGTCGCTGGCCTCCCAACGATTTTATGAGGAAGCAAAAATTCCGGTCATCAACAATGTGTCAACGGGCTCCCTTGTCACCAAGCAGTTTTTGCTGCCTGAATTTACCGACAACTATATATTCCGCACTTCGGCCAATGACACCATCCAGTCCGGGATGATTGTGGATGAGGCGGTGGTCAAGCGTAAATTCACCAAAGTGGCCATTCTGGCGGATTCCACAAACTACGGCCAACTCGGGCGCGAAGATCTGGAAAGGGCCCTGGCTGCCAAAGGCATCACACCGGTCGCTGTTGAAAAGTTCAACATCAAGGACACGGACATGACGTCCCAGCTCCTCAAGGCCAAGGCTGCAGGCGCGCAGATCATTTTGACCTATGCCATCGGGCCTGAACTGGCCCAAATCGCCAACGGCATGGCCAAACTGGGTTGGAAAGTTCCCATGGTGGGTAGCTGGACCCTGTCAATGGCCAATTTCATTGACAATGCCGGGGCCAATAGCGAAGGTGCACGCATGCCGCAAACCTTCATTCAGGAACCCAACACACCCAAACGTAAAGCGTTTATCGAGGCTTACCTGAAGGCTTACCATCCGGCCAACGGACGCATCACTTCCCCGGTGTCCGCAGCGCAGGGTTACGATTCCATGTATTTGCTGGCAGCGGCAATCAAGCAGGCAGGGTCGACCGATGGTCCCAAGGTGCGTGCTGCGCTGGAAAACCTGAACCAGAAAGTGGAAGGCGTTGTGACCAATTACAACAAACCCTATTCTCATGACAATCACGAGGCCATCAGCGCAAATATTCCAGTGATGGGCGAGGTGAGAGGTGGGCATGTGGTTTATGCCTACGAAGAAGACAGAAAGAATCCTCTCCATACCAAGTAAGCGAATTGCGTCCCGTCTCCTGGCGGGACGCGCCGCTTTGAGGGATACCCACTTCACCCCAGCCACCCATCAGGACTTTCCATGGATATCCTGCTGCAACTGCTGATGAGCGGCGTTGCTCTCGGCATGATTTATGCCGTTATTGCGTTCGGTTATCAATCCACTTTTGCCACTTCCGGAACCCTTAATTTCGGGCAGGGGGAGGCCCTGATGTTGGGAGCCATGGTGGGCTTGAGTTTGTCCGGAGACATCATGGGCGGACCCTATGTCAACTACTGGCTGATGGTTCCCCTGGTCCTGCTGTTTGGCGCTTTGCAGGGCGCATTGGTGGAGTTTGTAGGGGTCCGGCCGGCCATCAAAACCAAATCGGAATTTGGCTGGATCATGTCCACCATCGCATTGGGGATCATTTTTCGCAATGTTGCTGAAAATGTTTGGGGCCGTGACGACCTGCCCTTTCCATCGCCACTCCCCACGACACCGATCCATCTTTTGGGTGCCAACGTCTTGCCTATGGAACTCATGGTGGTGGTAGGCGCCGTTTTGATGATGGCGCTGGTGGAATTCTTCAATCGGCGTTCCATCTACGGCAAGGCAGTGGTTGCAACGTCCAGTGATCGTGATGCCGCCGGCCTGATGGGGATCAATACGGGATTGGTCATCACGTTTTCTTACGCCTTGTCTTCCATGTCGGCAGCTTTTGCAGGGGTGTTGATTGCACCCATTACCTTGACAGGCGCTTCGATGGGAGCGGTGCTGGGACTCAAAGCCTTTGCCGTGGCGATTATCGGAGGGCTGACTTCCGGCTTGGGAGTGATCGTTGGCGGTATTTTGCTGGGCGTTGCCGAAACCACGACCGGATTCTATGTGTCCACGGGCTACAAGGATGTCCCGGGGCTTGTATTGTTGCTGTTGGTACTGGCGATCAAACCCAGCGGACTCTTTGGCAAGACCACCATCAAGAAGGTTTGATTCGATGAAACCCGTTCAGACAACTGCGCTGCTCGTGGGCGTTGGCCTGCTGGCCGTGATTCCGCAGTGGATTCATAACGAATATTATATTCACCAGGTGGTGCTGATTGCCATTTATGCCATCCTGCTATTCGGGCTGGACATCGTGGTTGGTTACACCGGCGAAGTCTCCCTGGCCCACGCGGCCCTGTTTGGTATTGGGGCTTATGCGGCGGGAATTATCAACTGGAAACTGGGTTTGCCGTTTTATCTGGCCATTCCTTGCAGCATTGTGGTGACGGCATTTTTCGGTTTGCTGCTGGCGTTGCCCGCCTTGCGCGTCACGGGTCCGTACCTTGCCATGGTCACGCTTGCCTTTGGGACCATCGCCCAGATCCTGATCAATGAAATGGATTTTCTGACCAACGGGCCACTGGGCATCACCATCAAAAAGCCTGTGTTATTTGGCTGGGTGATGGAGGAGCAGCACTATTACTATTTCGTGATTAGCATCTTTCTGGCGGCCATGTTGTTGGTCAATCGCGTACTCAAGTCCCATCTTGGCAGGGCTTTCGAAGCCTTGCGCGGCAGTCCGGTGGCCTCCGACTGCATGGGTGTCAGCGTTTATCGGTACAAGGTCTACGCATTTGCCATCAGCGCCGGACTGGCCGGTCTGGCGGGAGGCCTGTATACGTTCAACGAACTCTACATTGCGCCCAACACCTTCAATTTCGAGCTGACCGTGCTATTTTTGTTGGCCATCATCATGGGGGGCCGCAAGACCCGCATGGGGCCCGTACTGGGAGCGGCCATCGTGGTGCTGCTGCCCAATCTCCTGGATGACATCAATCTGTTCCGTGATCTTGCGTATGTGGCGGCAGCGGGTGTGGCCATTTATGCAGTGCGTCATATCGTCAGTGGCCGGCGAACCCTCAAACCCCTGGTGGTGCCGGTTCTGGGTGCTGCAGCGTTATTGTTCAGTGCGTATACCCTGGAGGAAATGACCAACTGGCGCATTACCATTTTTGGATTTCTGATCCTGTATGTCGTGTATTACCTGCAGGAAGGCATTGTGGGCTGGATCCGCGGCATCATCGGTCATTTCAAGCCCCAGTGGGTGGCGCGATCCCAGGTGACGGTCTCCTCCCATGAAGAAACAGCGTGGGCGATGACGGGCCATGCGACGGTACGTGGGGGGCAGCTACTCGAGGCGCGGCGGATTCTGATGCAATTTGGCGGGTTGAAGGCCCTCAACGAAGTCGATCTGGAGATTGTTCAGGGGACAATTCATGGGTTGATCGGTCCTAACGGGTCGGGCAAATCGACAATGATGAATGTGCTCACGGGCATTTATACCCCGACAGAAGGTGCGGTGGTTTTCAACGGCAAGAACATTTCAGGACAATCCCCCTCGGCCATTGCGCTGCAGGGAATTGCCCGCACTTTCCAGAACTTGCAGCTGTTTGGCGAAATGACGGCACTTGAAAACGTGCTGGTGGGGCTGCACCATACCTATCGCTCCAACCTGCTGGATGTGATGCTGAATACCCCGCGGTATCAACGGGAAGAAATCGCTGCCCGCCAACGTGCGGCCAGCATTCTGCATTTTGTGGGGTTGCAGGCGTTTATCAACGAAGAGGCCCGCAACCTGCCCTATGGGCGTCAGCGGCTGCTGGAGATTGGTCGCGCCCTGGGCCTCAATCCGGTGCTGTTGTTGCTGGATGAGCCTGCGGCAGGCTTGACCTTGCCAGAGATCAGGGACCTGATCGAAATCATTCGCAAGATTCGGGAATACGGTATCACCATCATTTTGATCGAGCATCACATGGATGTTGTCATGAATATTTCGGATATCGTGTCAGTACTCGACTTCGGACAAAAGATCGCCGAAGGCAAACCGGCTGCCGTACAGTCTGACCCGAAAGTGATTGAAGCTTATCTGGGCGGCCAGTCCGCCTGACCGAGGAGCGCACATCCCCATGCTGATGATCAACCAACTCAAAGCTGCCTACGGTCAAGTCCAGGTTCTCCACGGCATTGAATTGACCGTCCCGAAAGGTCAGGTGGTGACGCTGATCGGCTCCAACGGCGCCGGTAAAACCACCACCATGCGCGCCATCAGCGGCATGCTCAAGCCTACGGGAGGCAGCATCACGCTGGGGGGCAAAAACATCACCGGTATGCCGGCCCACCATATTGCCAGGATCGGATTGGCCCATTCGCCCGAAGGACGCAGGGTGTTTCCCACCCAGTCCGTTCGCGATAACCTGTTGCTGGGCGCTTTTACCCGACTGACCTTTGGCGGCAAAAGAGCGCGAGGCGATATCCAGGGAGATCTGGACCGGGCGCTCGACATTTTTCCACGCTTGCGGGAGCGGCAATTTCAGCTGGCCGGGACGTTGTCCGGAGGGGAGCAACAGATGCTGGCCATGGCGCGGGCCCTGATGCTCAATCCTGACGTGCTCCTGCTGGACGAACCGTCCATGGGACTGGCGCCGATTTTGGTGGAGGAAGTCTTTCACATCATCGGGCGCCTCAAGGCGCAAGGCATGACCATGCTGCTGGTGGAGCAGTTTGCCTCAGCAGCCCTCGCAGTGGCGGATTACGGCTATGTACTGGAAAATGGCCGGATTGCCGTACACGGCCCGGCAGAACAGTTGCGCAACGATCCCAAGGTGCGCGCTGCCTATCTGGGCGTCGTGCAGCATTAAGTCTAGTAGCCGCCCTGCAGAACCAGCCACATCAGCGCAAACGCCATCCCGACCAGCAGCCCCAACAAGACCAGAACTCCCGTAAGCCAACGCTGCAAGCTGCGCTGCTGTAGTCGCAGGGATTCCATTTCCTGACGAAGGGCGCTCTCCGGCGGGGCAGTCAGTGCCCGGTGGATCAGGCGGGGCAACTCAGGCACTACGGTGACCCATTGACCCCCTTCATGGCGTAATGCACGGATCAGGCCGCGCCATCCCACCTGCTCGCTCATCCAGCGTTCCAGAAACGGTTTGGCGGTTTTCCATAGATCCAGATTGGGATCCAGATCGCGCCCCAGTCCTTCCACATTGAGCAGCGTTTTTTGCAGCATCACCAGCTGAGGCTGGATTTCCATATTGAAGCGGCGCGAGACCTGAAACAGGCGCAGCAATACCTTGCCAAAGGAAATTTCGTGCAGGGGCTTGTCGAAGATGGGTTCACATACGGAACGGACCGCAGACTCGAATTCGTCGGCCCGGGTCTCTGCAGGAACCCATCCGGCCTCGATGTGTGCCAGGGCGACGCGATGATAATCGCGGCGGAAAAATGCCAGAAAATTCCGGGCCAGATAATTTTTGTCCGTGTTGCTCAAGGTGCCCACGATACCAAAATCCAGGCCAATGTAGCGCCCGTCATCAGCTACCTGAATGTTACCGGGATGCATGTCAGCATGAAAAAAACCGTCCCTGAACACCTGGGTGAAGAAAATTTCGACCCCGTCGCGCGCAAGCTTTGGAATATCCACCCCTTTGCTGCGAAGCAGGTCCACCTGGCTGATGGGCGTCCCGGCCATGCGCTCCATCACCATGACCCGGGTATCGCAATAGTCCCAGAATACTTCTGGAATGATCAGGAGGCGCTGATCCGAAAAGTTGCGTCGCAACTGGCTGGCATTCGAAGCTTCAACCATCAGGTCGAGTTCTTCGCCCAGATGTTTTTCGAATTCGGCCACCACTTGCACGGGGTGCAAACGACGCGCTTCGGAAAACCAGCGTTCCAGCAGGTGCGCGAGGGTGTACAGCAGGGCCACATCACGCGCAATGGCGCGGTGAACATTGGGGCGCAGAATTTTGACTGCTGCTTCACGCCCGTTTTTGAGGATTGCAAAATGAACCTGGGCTACCGAAGCGCTGGCGACAGGGGTCGTGTCAAACTGGGCGAAGACGCTGTCCAGTGGCCGACCGTAGATGGCTTCCAGCATGGTTTTGGCCTGTTCCCCAGGGAAGGGTGGGACACGGTCCTGCAACTGGGCCAACTCATCGGCAATATCGAGCGGAATGAGATCGCGCCGGGTGGAAAGGGCCTGACCGAATTTGACAAAAATGGGCCCCAGCGTTTCGAGTGCGCGGCGCAGACGCACCCCGCGCGGCTCGGTGAAGCGGCGCCAGAACAGCAGGTTGCGCGTGACGGCGCGTGCCGTGGCCGCACTGGAATGAAAAAAGACAAATTCGTCCAACCCGTAGGTCACAGCCACGGACAGGATCTTGAACAACCGCAGGATACGCATCAAGTTCGCCTGGCCATGCGTTGCTCCAGACGCTGCACATCCTGGGCAAGCCGTTCCACTTCACTGGCAAAAAGATGCAGGCTCGAGTGGCTGGCGATCAGTCGGGCTTCCTCTGTTGCGTACTCTGCCATGGACTCTGACAGACGGCGCAGGCTGTCCTGGGCCCACGCCTGTCCGGAGCGCACCGTTTGGGCCACGCGATGTGCCAGGAGGTCACCCACCACACGACTCAGCAGTTCTTCCAGGTCGGGGCGGAAGTTTTTGGCCAGAAACCCGATTTCTGCGGCCAGCCCGCTGTTGCCTTCCAGTTGAAACCGGCGCAACGCGGCAGTCTGATCGGTCAGGAGCAGGGGCAGCGCATTCAAGGGAATCTGAATGGACAGATCGGCCCGTTCCGGGCGCATGGGCGACACAACAAGAAACCCGTCCGGATCCACCGTGAGGGGAATCATCACCTCTCCCAGATTGAGGGCGATCTCACAACCGGCAAAGGGTTTGAGTCGGAGCGCCGCCCAGGGCGCAGTGGACATCAAGTGTCGCAGGCCGTCGGAAAGGAGCTTCTGCAACGTGTCCGTTACCATTTGTAGCCTCGGTGCAGGGCCACCACGCCGGCAGACAGGTTGAACCAGTCCACGGATTCAAAACCAGCGGTTTCCATCATGGCCTTGAGGGTTTCCTGATCGGGGTGCATGCGAATGGATTCGGCAAGGTACTGATAGCTGGCTTCATCCCTGGTGACCCACTGACCGATTTTGGGAATGACCTTGAAGGAGTAGGCATCATAGAGGGGGCGCAGGGGCGCCCAGATTTTGGAGAATTCCAGGACCAGGGCGCGCCCGCCGGATTTGAGGACGCGTTGCATTTCGGACAGCGCCCGCTCTTTGTGAGTCATGTTGCGCAGCCCGAAGGCCACGCTGACGCAATCGAAGGTGTTGTCGGGAAAAGGCAGGCGCTCGGCGTCACATTGTGTGGTGGGCAGGGCATGGCCCGCATCCAGCAAGCGATCGCGTCCACGCGATAGCATGGCGAAATTGATATCGGTCATGACGACCTGTCCGGTTTCTCCTGCGGCGCGCGTAAAGCCACGGGCCAGGTCTCCGCTGCCGGAAGCCAGATCGAGAACCCGCTCGCCCGGGCGGACTTGGGCCACGCCCAGGGTGAAGTGTTTCCAGAGCCGGTGCATTCCCGCGGACATCAGGTCGTTCATGAGGTCATAGCGCGAAGCCACCGAATCAAAAACTTCGGCAACTTTGTGGGCCTTGTCGGCCTCGTCAACCTCGGTAAAGCCGAAATGGGTCTTGCTCATGAGGTCAGTGGGATTCTCGGCTGGCGCCGTTGGCTTCCATCCGGTTGAGATACGTGGCCCAGTACTCTTCCTGGTTCACGCCCAAATCCTTGAGGTAATCCCAGGAAAAAATGCCGGTGTCGTGCCCGTCGGAAAAGCAGATCTGAATGGCGTAGGAGCCTACCGGAATGATTTCCTTGATGGAAACATGGCGCTTTCCGGTTTGCAGGGTTTCCTGGCCCGGGCCGTGGCCACGGACCTCCGCCGATGGGGAATAGACCCGCAAATACTCGATCGGGAACTGGTATTGTTGGCCGTCATTGAATGCCACATCCAGCCGGCGCGATGCCTGATGTAGCGTGATCTCTGTGGGCCAGGGGGTTTCGGGGGTCAAACCTGCCATAGAATGCCTAATATAATAAGGATTCGAGTCGGGTATGATAAACCATTTGGTCAGAAACCATGACCGTTGCTGAAAAACTTCAACAGGTTGTCATGCAGGTGCGGCAGCTGACCGGGGGGCGTCCTGTCATGGTGCTGGCCGTGAGCAAAGGACAGTCCGCAGCCACCATTCGGGAAGCCTACGCTGCGGGCCAGACGGCTTTTGGCGAAAGTTATCTGCAGGAAGCGCTGGCCAAACAGGAACAACTGAAGGATCTGGCACTGGAATGGCACTTCATCGGCCCTGTGCAAAGCAACAAGGCGCGCGCGATTGCCCTGCATTTCGATTGGGTCCATGGCGTGACCCGACTGAAAATCGCCGAGCGACTTTCTGCAATCCGACAGGAAGCCGGTCTTGCGCCGCTTTATATTTGCCTGCAGGTTAACCTCAGCGGCGAGCCCGGCAAGGCAGGCGTGGCTCCCGAAAGGGTAGCTTCGCTGGCGGCCGCGGTGGCTGGGTTGCCGGGCCTGCGATTGCGCGGGTTGATGACCTTGCCCGAACCCACCATGGACCCTGAACTTCAGCACCAGCGCTTTGACGCCTTGCGAAGATTGCAGGCTGACTTGAACAGGCAGGGCTATGGTCTGGACACGTTATCCATGGGAATGTCCCAGGACTTTGCCGCAGCCATCGCAGAAGGCTCTACAATAGTGCGAATCGGCACGGCCATTTTTGGGGAACGTCAGAAAATATCATGAGCATCGTATTCATTGGAGGCGGCAACATGGCCTCGGCATTGATTGGGGGGCTGGTTGCTCACGGCCAGGAGACAACCGACATCAGCGTGGTCGAGATCGATCCTGAAACCTCACGGCGACTGCGCGATACCTGGGGCGTGGCCACCTACAAGGAAGCGCCCCCCGCACTGAATGGCGTGGGGACGCTGGTGTTGGCGGTCAAACCGCAACATATGGCTGCAATGGCACATGCCCTGCCGCCACTGGCCCAGGATGTACGCGTCATCAGCATTGCCGCAGGAATCCGGACAGCGCCGCTGTCCCTGTGGCTTAAAGGGCACGTCAACATCGTGCGCGCGATGCCAAATATGCCTGCTCTGGTTCAGCAGGGCACGGCCGGATTGTATGCCATGCCCCAAGTGTCGCAGGAGGATCGTCTGCATGCCCAGTCCCTGATGCGTGCCGTGGGTTCTGTCGTATGGGTGACGCGCGAAGCGGACCTTGATGCGGTGACTGCAGTGTCTGGAAGTGGGCCTGCCTATGTTTTTCTGCTCATGGAGGCCATGTTAAAAGCGGCCCGTTCCATGGGACTGGAAGAGGCTGCTGCAACGACGCTGGTGCTGGACACGGTGCGGGGTGCCGCCATGTTGGCGAAAGCCGGTCCGGACACACCGGCACAATTGCGTCACAAGGTCACCTCTCCTGGAGGGACTACGGAAGCCGCCCTGTCCATACTGAAGGCGGCTTCTCTGGAAGAAACCATCAATCAAGCCATGCATGCAGCAGCAGCGCGCGCTCGCGAACTGGGTGATGGTCTGGCAAGTGACGCGGGAGAATCGAATTGACTGGCAGCCTGCAATTCCTGTTTGAAATTGGTTTTGGGTTATTTTCATTTGCTGCGTTGTTGCGGTTTCTCCTGCAACTTTTTGGCGCACCTTATCGAAATCCGGTCAGCGAATTTTCTGTTTCCCTCAGCGATTTTGCCGTGCGGCGGATGCGTTGGCTGATTCCGGGCGTGCGGGGCGTGGACTATACGCCGTTGATTTGGGCCTGGGTGCTGGAATGCCTGCTGTTGACAACCAATCTCACGTTGTTTGGCATGGTCCGGGTTTTCGAGCTGTTTCACTTCCTGCCCTGGATCCTGGCCATGGGGGCGGTAAGCGTGTTGCGGCATGGGCTGTACATTCTGATGGCGGCGGTTTTTGTGCTGGCCGTCCTGAGTTGGGTCAATCCCCACAGTCCGGTCATGCCCGCAGCGGATGC
>VFSW01008903.1_pt1 | contig 14368 bp, 16 predicted proteins | sample 5358111 | NCBI WGS metagenome assembly VFSW01 (sample SAMN11554181, study PRJNA540505) | mine drainage metagenome | isolation source: sediment from site ElyBrook_90M | place: USA: Ely Copper Mine, Vershire, VT | collected 2017 | reverse complement strand
CCGAGGCCGTCTTGCGCTCTTCTTCGAGGCGTTTGACAATCACGCGATCATGTAATGGACGAATTTTCATTCGAAATTTCTCCTGCAAGAGGGTTGATTGGAAAATATTAGCACTCGATATGAGCGAGTGCTAACAGTGTAAGGGTTGTCCATGCAGATATCAAGAGCAGTCTGTCACCGTGGGGTTCTGTTGCGTCTGTGGTGCGGCCTGTTTTGGGCTGCCAGTGCAGGGGCCCAACCCCTCGTCGTGGACCGTTTGCCGCCCGCCGTAGCGCAGGCGCTTCAAGCGGCGCATGTTCCTCCTGAGGCCGTTTCCATTGTCGTGCAGGACGTGCAGACGCAGGACCGCTGGCTTGGCTGGAATGCGGACATTCCCAGAAACCCCGCATCGTTGATGAAGTTAGTGACCACTTACTCTGCGTTATTGGCCCTGGGACCGGCGAAAACCTGGGAGACTCCAATCCGTGGCCGCGAGCCCGTGGATGGCATTCTGGAGGGCAACCTCTATGTCGCGGGTGCAGGTGATCCCGGATTGACCCTGGAACAATGGCAAGCTTTGCTGCGGGCATTGCGCATCCGCGGGGTTCGCGAGATTCGCGGCAATCTGGTGCTGGATACCAGCGGCTTCGCGCAGGCGGGGCAGGATGCCAACGGCTTCGACCACCAGGGGTACAGGGCCTACAACACCGTGCCAGAAGCGCTTCAGGTGGGTTTCAAGGCCATCACGCTGACGCTGGAGGGTGTGGGGGATCGGGTCCTGGCAAGCCCCAATTTTGAACTGCCGGGGGTTGTCATTGAAAACGGGCTGTCACTGGGTACCGGGCCCTGCCCCGAAGACTGGAAATCCACCGTCGAACGCAGGGTCCGCGATGATGGGCGTGTTGCGCATATCGAACTGCGTGGAAGCTACGTTGCCAGTTGTGGCAAAAAAACGCTTTCTTATAATGTTTTATCGAACGATGACTACATTTTAGCCGCATTTACCCGGATTTGGAGCGAACTGGGAGGGCACTTCAACGGCAAGGTCATGGCGGGCGTGGCCCCGGCAGGGCTTCCGGTTCTGGTGTCGCATACTTCCCCTGCCCTTGCGGAACAGATTCGGGAGATCAACAAATTCAGCAACAACCTGATGGCAAGGACCCTGTTTCTGGATTTGGGTTGGACCGAGGGCATGGCGCACGCCAGTGCCGAGGCAAGTGTGCGCAAGGTTCGCGAGGTTCTGGCGCGTGAAGGGCTGCAGTTTTCTGAAATGGTCATGGAGAACGGTTCGGGGTTGTCACGCCATGCACGGATTACGGCCGGGCACCTCAGCCAGTTGCTGGTCAGGGCCGCACAAGGCCCTTACCAGGCCGAATTCATCGCTTCCCTGGGGTTGCTTGGCATGGACGGGACGGTGGAAAAAAGATTGCCCGGCGAGGGGCTGGAGGGTCGTTTTCACCTCAAAACCGGCAGCCTGGAGGGAGTCAGTGGATTGGCGGGCTATGGATTGACCCGCTCAGGACGCCTGATGGCATTCGTGATCCTGATCAACCATGCCCAGGCTGCAGAAGCCAGGTCTGCCCAGGATGCATTGCTGCGCTGGATTGGCAAGGAATGGCCAGCGGAATAAAAGTAGACTGAAAGACGATTGTAAAGGTAATATATTAGTCGTGAGAATCCCGGTTTTGATGGGGTGCGAGGCTGAACCAGTTGAAGAATCTTTCATTAAAACAGACCGCTGCAATTGCACTGACCATGCTGGTCACGGCGTGGCCCGTCGCGGCTCGTGCCGAGTCCGGAGGCTGGTTTTCAGGAATCAGTGCGTTGCCGCTGACCATGCGCATGGACTCCGGTGCGGGTTTTGATGGCAGCGCCCTGTCCAGCAGAAACCGCAGTGACAGCGATGGGGATGGCATGCCGTCGCGCTCGACCAACGCGTTTTCAGCAGCGCCTCGCAGCTGGGTGCTTGGCGGGTCTGGCACCCTGTCCCTCAACGAACGTTTCGGTCTGACCGGAAAACTCAGTAGTGTCCGCACCGATGGGGATACCACCAGCAACAGCGTCACCCACGGTCTGGCGGACGCCCTGCCCTACAACATGATGGGTTTGGGCATGAAGTACGACATTACGCGCAGCCTGCGTTTTCAGGGGGGCTGGGACCGCTACCAGCTCAAGTACAACCGCATCAATGGAGATGCCGGGGTAGACCTGCTCTCCATCGGCCTGAAATACGGCTTCTGACCCTATCCTCCGTTCGACTGCCGCAGCAGATCGGCTGCCAGTCCCGCAAACACCGCACCACCCAACCAGTTATTGTTCAGGAACGCTTCAAAACACAGCGTGCGGTCGCGCGTTCTGATCAGGACATAGTGATACAGGGCAAGGGCGCTAGCGACCACCAGCCCGGCCGCATAGAAAAGCCCCAGGTGGGCTGAAGCCCCGATCCAGGCAAGCAATGCCAGGGCTGCCGCATAGCAGAGCATGATCACGGTGACTTCCCATCGTCCAAATAACAACGCCGAGGAGTGGATACCCAGGCGTATGTCGTCATTCCGGTCCACCATGGCGTACTCGGTATCGTAGGCAATGGTCCAGAAGACGTTCGCCAGCATCAGTTGGTACGCCAGAAGCGGCACGGACCCCGTCACCGCTGCAAATGCCATGGGAATGCCAAAACCGAAGGCGATGCCGAGGTAGGCTTGTGGCAAGGGGAAGAAGCGTTTCGTCAACGGGTAGCTGGCAGCCAGGAACAACGCGGGCAGGGACAGCGCCAGGGTGAGGTGGTTGCGAGTCAGTACCAGACCGAAGGCGACGAGGCTGAGCAGGGCTGCCAGCACCAGGGCTTCACGCGGGGTCACTTCACCGCGGGCGAGGGGGCGCTGGCTGGTGCGGGCCACATGGGGGTCGATCTTGCGATCAGCCAGGTCGTTCATGACGCATCCGGCTGAGCGCATGAGCAGGGTTCCCAGGACGAACACCGTCATGTTTGCGAGCGAGGGGTGGCCGTGGCTGGCAAGCCACAAGGCCCACAAGGTCGGCCACAGCAACAGCAGCGTGCCGATGGGTTTGTCGAGGCGCATCAGGCGCCAGTAGGCATTGAGTCGGTTCATGCGGTCAGAAATTCCTGCCTCGAGGAAAGCCAGCGATCCAGATGTTGCCGCGCAGCGTCGATGTCTTCCGTAATCCAGAGATCGGCCCAGTGCCGTGCGTGCTGCAACAGGTCTTCATCCTGTTCCAGGTCGGCAAAACGCAGCAATGGCGTGCCGCTCTGGCGTGCGCCAAAATATTCGCCAGGCCCACGAATCATGAGATCCTGGCGCGCAATTTCAAAGCCATCCGTATGTTCGAATATGACTTTAAGCCGTGTGCGCGCGAGTGCTGACAGCGGGGAATGATACAGCAGCACGCAAAAACCCTGCGTGGCGCCGCGCCCTACCCGTCCGCGGAGCTGATGCAGCTGGGCCAGTCCCATGCGTTCGGCATGTTCGATGACCATGATGGCGGCGTTGGGGACGTCTACGCCCACTTCGATGACGGTGGTGGCCACCAGCAAGTGCAGGGTGCCATCAGAAAACTGCTGCATGATCGCTGATTTTTCGGCAGACGACAGGCGGCCGTGAATCAGCGCCGTACGCAGTTCAGGAAAAATACGGGAGATGCGTTCAAAGGTTTCCACGGCCGTCTGCAGTTGCAGGACCTCGGATTCCTCGATCAGGGGGCAGACCCAGTAGGCCTGTCCACCCTGCAGGCAGGTTTCACGAATCCGCGCAATGACATCATCCCGGCGAGAATCGTCGACCAGTTTGGTGATGATCGGTTTGCGCCCGGCAGGCAGCTCGTCAATGACGGAAACGTCAAGGTCGGCAAAATAGCTCATGCTGAGCGTGCGCGGAATGGGTGTGGCACTCATCATCAGTTGATGGGGTTGCCCATGACCGGACTGGTCTGCCTTTTTGCGCAGGGTCAGGCGTTGTTCCACTCCAAAACGGTGCTGCTCGTCAATCACCACCAGCCCCAGCGCCTTGAATGTCACAGGACCCTGAATCAGGGCGTGGGTGCCAATGATGAGCTGTGCCGTCCCATCCGCAATGTGTTGTAACGCCAGCGCCTTTTCCTTCTTGCGCAAACTGCTGGTGATCCAGGTGGTGGAAATCCCCAGGGGCTGTAACAGCTGTTCAATTTTACGAAAATGCTGTTCGGTCAGAATCTCGGTGGGTGCCATCAACGCTGCCTGAAATCCTGCGGCAATGGCACGCAGGCAAGCCAGGGCCGCCACAACGGTTTTACCGCTGCCCACGTCGCCCTGCAGCAGGCGATGCATGGGGTAGGGTCGCGCAAGATCGCCGTCGATTTCCTGCAAGACCCGGCATTGGGCCCGGGTCAGGCTGAAGGGCAGGCTTTTCAGAAACCGCTCACGCTGGGTTTCAAAACCGGCGAGCACAGGGGCATGCAGCAGGCGACGTTCGCGGTGATGCAGGCGCATGGAGATTTGTTGTGCCAGCAACTCGTCGAACTTGAGCCTGCGCCAGGCTGGATGGCTGCGTTGATCCAGTTGCTGTTGAGACACTTCGGGGTGGGGGTGATGCAGCAGTGTCACGCAGTCCGCGAAGGGCGCAAGTTGCAATGCTTCGCGCATCGCAGCCGGCAGCGTGTCGGTGAGGTCGGTCTGTTCCAAGGCCAGATTGATGCAGCGACGCAGCGTGGCCTGGGACAGGCCGGCCGTGGTGGGGTATACCGGCGTCAGGCTTTGCGGCAGGGCGGCGTCAGTTCCGATGACCTGGTATTTGGGGTGGACCATCTCGGGTCCAAAATGGCCCTGGCGCAGCTCACCCAAAACGCGTAACCGTGTTCCAGCAGCCAGCTGCTTGACCTGGCTGCCATAAAAATTCAGAAAGCGTAGGGAGAGCTCGCCACTTGCGTCGCGCACCCGGACCCTCAGGGTCCGTTTGGGTCGGTACTGAATCTCGGCATCCAGTACTTCCACTGAGAGGCAACCCGTTTGACCAGGGAGCAGGTCGCGCAACGGCACGATGTGCGTTTCGTCGTCATAGCGCAAGGGAAGGTGGAGGACGAGGTCAAATGGTGTTCGAATGCCCAGCTTGTGGAGACGGGTCAGGGTGGCTGGCGCAATCCCCAAGCCCTGCAGGGAAGACATGAATCCACTCAGTGGCCGAGGACCATGACCCCGTCGATTTCCACCAGGGCACCGCGTGGCAGTGAGGCTACGCCCACTGCGGCACGCGCCGGAAAGGGCGCCGAGAAATACCGGGCCATCGCCTCGTTCACCTTGGCAAAATGCGCAAGGTCTGTCAAATACACCGTGACGCGCACCAGGTCGCCCAGGTCGCCGCCAGCAGCACGGGCGACTGCCTGCAGGTTGTCCAGCACGCGAATGATCTGCGCATCAATGCCTTCAACCAGCGTCATGGCGACTGGGTCCAGCCCAATCTGGCCTGACAGGTAAACGGTGTCTCCTGCACGAACGGCCTGGGAGTAAGTACCGATGGCGCTGGGTGCGTCGGCGGTGGAAATGATGGATTTGCTCATGATGCCCTCTTGAAGATTAACTCTGAACCCGGGTGATGCGGACCACCTCTGGGATTTCACGCAGGTGATGCAGCAGGGTCGCCAGATGGGTGCGATCCTTCACCTGAACCGTGAAGTTGATTTCGGTGTAAGTGCCGTCGGGTTTGGTAATGGAAACGCTGTCAATGTTGGACTGGGCGTCGGCAATGGCAGAGGCTACCGTGGCCAGAACGCCCCGGCGGTTCACCACCATCAGCTTGATGGCCACGTCAAAGAGCTTGCCGCTGTTGTTCTCCCACTCCACATCCACCCACTTGTCCGGGTCTGCGCGGAATTGGCGGATGGCCCGGCAGTCCTGGGTGTGGATCAACAGCCCTTGCCCCTTCTTGATGATGCCGATGATGGGGTCGCCGGGAATGGGTCGGCAGCAATGGGCAAACTGGACGGCAATGCCTTCGCTGCCACGGATTGTGATCGAGCCCTGCCCCTCCAGGGATTGCATGTCCCCACGGGACAGCAGGGCACGGGCCACCACGATGTTGAGTCGTCGACCCAGTCCAATTTCAGCCAGCACCTCATTGCGTGATTTGCAGCGATCTCCCTTCAGCAGCTGGTCCCACTGCGTGGTCTTGATGTCGGCAGGGTTGACCTTGAGCGCGCGCAGCGCCTGATTGAGCAGGCGTTCGCCCAGTTCCACCGATTCATCAAGCAGCATGGTGCGCAGATAATGCCGGATTTTTGAACGGGCCTTGGCGGTGACGACGTAGTTCAGCCAGGCCGGATTGGGTGCCGCATTTTCGGCAGTGATGATCTCAATCCGATCCCCATTGGATAGCGGCGTGCGCAACGGTGCCAGCTCATTGTTGATTTTTGCTGCCACGCAGCGATTGCCCACGTCGGTATGGACGTCGTAGGCAAAGTCGACCGGCGTGGATCCTTTGGGCAGCGACTTGATCATGCCCTTGGGTGTGAATACGTAGACCTCATCGGGAAACAGGTCAACCTTCAGATGCTCCAGAAACTCTACGGCATCGCCGCTTTCGGTCTGGATTTCGAGGAGGGATTGCAGCCACTGGTGGGTTTTTTTCTGCACGTCGCTCAATGGAGTATCGGACGATTTGTACAGCCAGTGTGATGCCACCCCCGCTTCGGCAATCTTGTGCATCTCATGGGTGCGAATCTGGATTTCAATGGGCGTGCCGAAAGGACCAAACAACGTCGTGTGCAGCGACTGGTAGCCGTTGGCCTTGGGGATGGCTATGTAATCCTTGAATTTCCCGGGAATGGGCTTGTACAGGGTATGCAGGGCCCCGAGCGCGAGATAGCAGGCGGCCACGTCCTTGACCAGGATCCTGAAGCCGTAAATGTCCAGAACCTCAGAAAAGGAGAGCGACTTGCCCAGCATCTTGTTGTAGATGCTCGACAGGTGCTTTTCGCGCCCGGTAACCTGGGCTTCCACCCCAAAGGCTGACAGGCGCTGGTTGATGGCGCTCAGGATTTTTCCGACCACTTCACGACGGTTGCCTCGCGCGGAGCGGATGGCCTTGGTCAGAACCTGATAGCGATTTGGAAACAGATAGCGAAAGCCCAGGTCCTGCAGTTCCTGAAACACGGCGTGCAATCCCAGTCGATTGGCGATGGGGCCGTAGATATCCAGGGTTTCCCTGGCGATGCGGCGCTGTCTGCCGACATCCATGGCCTCGAGCGTACGCATGTTGTGAAGGCGGTCGGCGAGCTTGATCAGGATGACGCGGACGTCACGGGCCATGGCCAGCAGCATCTTGCGGAAATTTTCGGCCTGGGCCTGTTGCTCGGTCTGAAATTCCAGACGGTCAAGCTTGCTGACCCCATCGACCAGTTCACTCACCGACTTGCCAAACTGCTGCGCAATCTCGCTTGAAGTGGTGCTGGTGTCTTCCACCGTATCGTGCAACAGGGCGGCCATCAAGGCCTGCGGGTCCAGATGCCATTCCGCCAGGATGGTGGCGACGGACAGGGGGTGGGTGATGTACGGATCGCCGCTTTTGCGGAACTGCCCCTCGTGAGCCCGTGCGGCGACCTGGAAAGCTTCTTCGATCTGGGTAACGTCTGCAGGCCGCAGGTATGTGGCCGCGACTTCGGTCAGCGCTGCCGGAGAGATGGGTTGGGAGGCCAGGACCGGGGCGGAGGGGGACACGGGTCTGTTTTTAGGCAGGCACCTTGTTGAGGATTTCCATACCCACCTTGCCTGCAGCAATTTCCCGCAAGGCGATGACGGTGGGCTTGTCCTTGTTGGGTTCCACCAGGGGAGTGGCCCCTGAAGCAATCTGCCGCGCCCGATAGGTGGCCGCCAGCGTGAGCTCAAAGCGGTTGTGGATGGAATGCAGTGCGTCGTCAACAGTGATGCGGGCCATGGGGAACCTTCAATTCGATGTGATTAACGGAACAGGTCGGCGTAGCGGGGATATTGCCGACTGCGTCGGCACCGTGCAGCGCGCACGATGGCAGTCAGATCCTTCGCCGCTTCGGCGAATTCGTTGTTAATAATAGCATAATCGAACTCATTCTCATGGCTGAGATCTTCCCGGGCCACGGCCAGGCGCTTTTCGATGACTTCCAGAGGGTCTTTGCCGCGCGCCAGCAGCCTTTCGCGCAAGGCTTCCAGGGAAGGGGGCAGGATGAAAATGCTGAGGGCATCCATGAACAACGCGCGCACCTGGCGTGCACCCTGCCAGTCGATTTCCAGAACTACGTCCCGGCCCTGTTCCAGGCTGTGGCGGATATCGGCTGACGAGGTTCCGTAAAAGTTGCCATAGACCTCGGCCGATTCAAGAAACTCGCCACGCTCCTGCATGCCGCGAAACACCTCGTGGGACACGAAATGGTACTCGCGGCCATTCATCTCTCCGGGACGCGGGGTTCGGGTGGTATGCGAAATGGATAGCCTGATTCCCGGGTCGGCTGCAATCAGTGCAGCCACCAGGCTGGATTTCCCGGCCCCCGAGGGCGCGGCAATGATGAAAATTTGACCCTTCATTCGATATTCTGTACTTGTTCGCGCATTTGCTCGATGAGCACTTTCATGTCCATGGAGGTGCGCGAGACTTCACTGGATACGGACTTCGACCCCAGGGTATTGGCTTCCCGATGCAGTTCCTGCATCAGGAAGTCGAGACGCTTGCCTACGGCACCTCCGGCTTCAAGGACGCGCAGCACTTCCTGAAGGTGAACCTTGAGACGGGAAAGCTCTTCTTCAATGTCGATGCGGGCCGCAAACAACACCACTTCCTGGCGCACACGCTCTTCTTCATGAGTGCCCAAGGCCTCCTTCAGGCGTGTGGTCAGCCGTTCCTGGAATGCCACGACCAGAGCGGGAACATGGGGGGCCATGGCGTCTGCCAGCAGCACCATGGCGTCCACGCGTTCCTGCAGGAACGCCTTGAGCTTGGCGCCTTCCCGGGCTCGCGTTTCAGCCAGGGTCTGCAGGACACTTTCTGCCAGCGCCTGACAATCGGCTTCGAGAGAGATGCCGGCGTCTGCGTCCTGACGCAAAACGCCGGGCCACTGCAGGATTTCTCCCACAGAAAGCGGAGAGGCGTCGGGAAAGACTTCCTGAACAATGGTACTGGCGGCTCGCAGTTGTTCCAGGGCCGTGGTGTCTGGCGACGCGGTTTGGGCTGCAGTATCGGCGCGGCGCCATTCGATGCGGCAATCCACCTTGCCGCGTTTGACGCTTCCGGCAATGCGGTCGCGCAGTCCGGATTCAAGGATACGCAGGGATTCCGGGGTGCGAAACTGGATTTCGAGGTAACGGTGGTTGACGGTTTTGAGTTCCAGCGACAGCGTTCCCCAGGGGAGATCCCGGGTGCCCGCTGAGAATCCGGTCATGCTGTAAACGGTGGCCACTGTGGCAGGCTCATCGACGGTTTTAGACGCGTCATCATACTCCAGTTGCATCCCCAAAGGCGGTAAACTAGCAGTTTGGAACGTTTCAAAGTCATTGAGGAAGCTCATGCGCCCCAGTCAACGCCGCCCCGATCAATTGCGCGCCATCCGTTTCACCCGGGAATACACCCGGCATGCCGAAGGTTCCGTCCTGGTGGAGTTTGGCGACACGAAAGTGCTGTGCACGGCCAGCGTGGAAGACAGGGTGCCGGGATTTTTGAAAGGGCAGGGCAGGGGTTGGTTGACCGCCGAATACGGCATGTTGCCGCGCGCGACGGATACCCGCAACAAACGGGAGGCGGTGGCCGGAAAGCAGTCCGGACGCACCCAGGAAATTCAGCGACTCATCGGGCGTTCCCTGCGCGCCGTGGTCGATCTCGACCTGTTGGGCGAGCGGACGCTGCAGCTGGATTGCGACGTGCTGCAGGCCGATGGCGGAACGCGCACGGCCAGCATCACGGGAGCCTATATTGCCCTGGAAGACGCCGTGGCGCAGCTGATGAGGGACGGTTTGCTGGAGCAGTCCCCCATCCTGCAAGCCGTGTCGGCAGTATCCGTGGGGATTTTCGAGGGGTTTCCGGTACTGGATCTGGATTATGACGAGGATTCCTGCTGCGATACGGACATGAATGTGGTGATGACGGCTGATGGACACTTTGTCGAGATTCAGGGCACCGCTGAAGGCGCCCCATTCCGTCGTACCGAGGTGGACATGTTGCTGGATCTGGCGACAGCAGGATGCAGGGAGCTTTTTGTCCTGCAACGACGGGCCCTGGAATCGACTGTCAAATTAGCATGATGAAACGCCTGGTCCTGGCCAGCCGGAATGCAGGCAAGCTTCGAGAGTTGCAGGCGCTCTTGCAGCCCTTGGGCTGGGAGGTGATCCCCCAGGACGACCTCAACATTGCAGAAGCCCCCGAACCGCATCCCACCTTTGTCGAAAACGCACTCGCCAAGGCCAGGAATGCTGCGTTTCATAGCGGGTTGCCCGCCCTGTCGGACGATTCCGGCCTTTGTGTGAATGCGTTGGGAGGGGCGCCAGGAGTCATTTCAGCGCATTACGCTGGCGAACCCCGATCCGACCTGCGCAATAACGAAAAGCTGGTGCATGACCTGCAGGGCGTCAAGGACCGGCGCGCCCATTACTACTGCGTGCTGGTGCTGGTGCGTTCTGCACAGGATCCCGAGCCCCTGATTGCCGAGGGGCGCTGGGAGGGAGAGGTCGTCCTGTCACCCCGGGGGCAGGAAGGGTTCGGTTACGATCCCTACTTCTACCTGCCGCAACAAGGCTGTACGGCCGCGGAACTGACGGTGACGGACAAAAACCGGATCAGCCACAGGGCCCAGGCCCTGGCCCGGCTTCTGCACCGTTTGCGTGACATCACCCCGAGTTGACGCAACGCCATCATGCAGATCATGAATGGTGCGTCCATGCACATTGCAACGCCTCCCCCGTTATCGCTTTATGTGCACCTGCCCTGGTGCATAAAAAAATGTCCGTACTGCGATTTCAATTCGCACGAACTGCGTGGCGAGTTGCCGGAATCCCGTTATATCCAGGCGTTGAGGGCCGATCTCGAATCGGCGCTGCCCTGGGTATGGGGTCGCCGGATTCGCTCCGTCTTTTTTGGTGGTGGCACCCCCAGCCTGCTCTCTGAACGCGGCATGGAAGAATGCCTGAACACCATCCGGACGTTGCTGCCGCTTTCCCCGGACGCCGAGATCACGCTCGAAGCCAACCCGGGTACCTTCGAGGGCGCGCGATTCGGGGCGTATCGGCGCGCCGGGATCAATCGCCTGTCGATTGGCATCCAGAGCTTTCACGATCCCCATCTCAAGGCCCTGGGACGCATCCATGATGCCGATGCTGCGCGTCGCGCCGCGGAGATTGCCGCGCACCATTTTGACAACTTCAATCTTGACCTGATGTACGGATTGCCGGACCAGACGCTGGACCAGGCATTGGCAGACATGGAGGTGGCACTGGCCTGCCAGCCCACCCATCTGTCCTGTTACCAGCTGACACTCGAGCCCAACACCCCCTTTCATCACCAGCCCCCCCCATTGCCCGGCCATGATCTGGTGGCCCAGATGGGGGAGGTCATCGGCAGGCGCCTGAGCGAGGCGGGGTTTGACCACTATGAAACCTCCGCTTTTGCCAAACCGGGGTTTCGTTGCGCCCATAACCTCAACTACTGGACTTTTGGCGACTATCTCGGAATCGGGGCAGGCGCCCACAGCAAGCTGTCCTTTCAGGACAAGATCGTGCGCCAGATGCGACATAAGCATCCCGAGGCCTACATGAAGGCCGTGGCTCAGGGTAATGCCGTCCAGGAGACCCAGGAAGTGGCCATTGAAGCGGTGCCCTTCGAGTTCATGATGAATGCCCTGCGCCTGTGCGAAGGGGTGCCCACCGACCTGTACACGGCACGCACCGGATTGCCGCTGTTACCCATCATTCCCACCCTGGATCAGGTGGAGTCCCTGGGACTGATCACCCGGGACTGGCAGCGTATTCGTCCTACCCTGCGCGGGCAGCTGTTCCTGAACGAATTGCTGCAATATTTTTTACCGGAGGCGCCATGAACGACCTGGAGTTCCACCTCAAGAAGACATCCCTGGGCTGGGTGCCCGTGGTGACGAGTGACCAGGGTTTGTGCTGGGCCTCCCTCGCGCCAGACCGGGAGCAGGCCCTGTTTCTGGCAAACGGCCAGTATCCCGAACTGTCATTGCATGTTGCCAGAAAGGTTTCGGGGCGGGTGTCGGCGCGCGAGGCCTGGGTCCAGGCGCTGGCGGGTGCCGTCGAACAGCCCGGCAAGCGCTGGCAGGCGCCGCTGGATTTGCAGGGGACCCCTTTTCAGCAGGCGGTCTGGAGGGCGCTGCAGGCTATCCCGGCAGGTTCGGTGTGGACCTACGGACAGCTGGCGCAGCATCTGGGTCGACCGCGGGCTGCCCGCGCGGTGGGAAGCGCCTGTGGCGCCAATCCGATTCCCTTTCTCGTGCCTTGTCACCGCGTGGTTGCCAGTAACGGTGGATTGGGGGGCTTTGGGCTGGGGCTTGCCGTCAAGCGCGTTTTACTGGAACGCGAGGGGGTGAGGTATTAAACCCTGCTGAAGATGACATCCCATACGCCGTGCCCCAGCCGCAGGCCCCGTTGTTCAAACTTGGTCAGGGGCCGGTATGATGGACGCTCGGCATAGTCGATGGCCGTATTCTTCAGTTGGGGTTCTGCGCTGAGTACCGCCAGCATCTGCTGTGCATAATCTTCCCAGTCCGTGGCCAGATGCAGCACACCGCCTCGTTTGAGGCGACTGGCCAGCAACTGGACGAACGCCGGCTGGATCAGGCGACGCTTGTGGTGCCTGGCCTTGGGCCAGGGATCGGGAAAAAAGATGTGAATGCCATCCAGTGACTCGGGCAGCAGCATGTCGCGTACCACTTCCACGGCGTCATGACGCATGACCCGGATGTTGGTGACGCCGCTTTCTCCGATGCGTTTGAGCAGGCTGCCGATGCCGGGTGTATGCACGTCGATGGCCAGAAAATCCTTTTCCGGCATGTGCTGGGCGATGGCCACGGTGGTTTCCCCCATGCCAAAACCAATTTCCAGAATCAGGGGTGCTTTTCGCCCAAACAGCGGCACCGCATCCTGGATGCCGGGAGGGGCGGGCACGAAGGGCACGCCCCAGCGCGGCCAGAGTTGATCCACGGCGCGCTGCTGCGCCGCCGACACCCGGCCCTGTCGCAGGACAAAACTGCGAATGGGTCTTTGGTCGGGATTCAACGAATCATTCCACTCGTGGGGGAACTGGGGGAGGCCTGATAGGTTTTTTTGGGCATGCGGCCAGCAAGAAATGCCTCGCGTCCTGCCTCGACGCCCTTTTTCATGGCAGAGGCCATCAATATGGGGTCTTTGGCCAGGGCGATGGCGGTGTTCATCAGGACGCCAGCACAGCCCAGCTCCATGGCGATGGCCGCATCCGAGGCGGTGCCCACACCAGCATCCACAATGACTGGAACCCTGGCGTTGTCGATGATGATGCCCAGGTTCCATGGGTTGAGGATGCCCATGCCCGAGCCAATCAGGGAGGCAAGCGGCATGATCGCCACGCATCCCAGTTCTTCCAGGCGCTTGGCCATGATGGGGTCGTCGCTGCAATACACCATCACCTGAAACCCGTCACGAATCAGGGTTTCTGCTGCGGCAAGGGTTTCCACCATGTTGGGAAAGAGGGTGTGCGGATCTCCCAGGACTTCCAGTTTGACGAGGCTGTGACCGTCCAGCAGTTCGCGCGCAAGGCGCAGGGTGCGTACCGCATCCTGCGCGGTGTAGCACCCGGCCGTGTTGGGAAGCAGGGTGTAGCGGGAAGGCGGGATGACATCCAGCAAATTCGGTTCGTTCGGGTTTTGCCCGATGTTGGTGCGGCGAATCGCGACCGTGACGATTTCAGCGCCACTGGCCTCGATGGCTTTCCGGGTTTGCTCGAAGTCAGCATACTTTCCCGTCCCGACCAGCAGGCGTGAACGGACCGGCTTGCCGGCAATGAGGAAAGGATCAGGGTTCATGGTGAACAGTCTTCAATAATCAGCCGCCGCCGACGGCGACCACGATTTCGAGGTGATCACCCGCATTCAGAAGGGTTTCATCAAAGCGGCTTCTGGGAACGATCTCACCATTTCTTTCCACGGCAATGCGACGCTGCGTCAGCGCTAATTGAGAAATCAGCTGGGTCACCGTGGGGGCAGTTTCAAAGCTGCGATCCTGACCGTTAATGGTAAGCTGTATCACGGGTGTCGGGTATCCTTCAATGCGCCCATTCTACCATGAGCGCAGGGCCTCTCATTGAGACCCCTTTCAAAAATGGCGTAGAATAGCCGCTTTCCGCGGGTGTAGCTCAATGGCAGAGCAGAAGCTTCCCAAGCTTAAGACGAGGGTTCG
>VFSW01008902.1_pt1 | contig 14371 bp, 11 predicted proteins | sample 5358111 | NCBI WGS metagenome assembly VFSW01 (sample SAMN11554181, study PRJNA540505) | mine drainage metagenome | isolation source: sediment from site ElyBrook_90M | place: USA: Ely Copper Mine, Vershire, VT | collected 2017 | reverse complement strand
CCCGCGAGGAGCCGAGATGACGACCAAGCTCAAGCCCAAGCCGATGCCCAAGCACGTCGACCGCACGACCACGCCCTACACCGGCCCGGTCAAGGTCGACGCCACCGCCGTGGCCTCGCTGCTGGTGGACCTGCCCAAGGGCGGCAAGAAGGGCCTGCGCACCGCCGGCCCCGGTCTGGACCAGGTCATCAACGAGCTCGCCACGTCGGTGCCCGCGAGCGGCGCCGCGGCCGGCATCTCCACGGCGATCTACCAGGCGTTCCTGGTCAGCAACACCCGCATCGACCAGCTCGCGCCCCTCGAGCAGGCCGCCTCCAAGCTGGCCGAGGTGCTCTCCGAGACGCTCGCCCTGCTCCAGGACACGCGCGAGCAGCAGCTCGGTCAGATGGCCGACTTCGTGCGATCGACGGCCAAGCGCACGCGCAACGACGGCATCAAGGCTCCGTTCCAGAAGATGCTCGCCTACAAGGGGCAGGCCGCCGAGAAGGGCGTGCTCACCCGCGAGAAGAACAAGGCCGCCAAGGCCGGCAAGACCTGACTGGCGTCGCCGCGTCTCTCTCTACAGCGCCGCGAACGCCGTCCGCCCCACCTGCACCGGCTTGGTGAACCGCAGCCCCATCCCGTTGCGCCCGCACCACGCGACCCGCGCGTGGACGTTGACCGGGCCGGCGGCCGTCGGCAGCTCGAGCACGATGGGGCTGCCCACCTCGCGCGGATACGCCGCCCTCACGAACGCCCCTCCGGGCGACAGATCCCGCAGCGCCGAGATGTGCCCCACCTGGCTGCCGAAGAGGTGCCAGTCCACCGTCATGTTGGTGGGCTGCCGCGCGTGGCGGCGGCGGGCGGACGGCAGCAGGGCGAGCAGGCGGGACCAGAGGGTGGCGAGCATGGGCGGCAGTCGAGCAAGCGGCGGGCCTCGCGGCCAAGTTTGCAGCGGCCTAGGCTTGGCAGGTGCTCGACGATCTCTACGTCCTTCGTGACCGCGCCCGGGCCGCCGCGGCGCGGGGCGATCACGAGACGGCCCTCACGGCGCTGCTCGCGGCGGCGGGGCAGACGCACGTCGACGAGCACGACTACCTCGCCGTCCTGCGGCCTCTCGAGGAGGTGCTCGAGGCGCGGGGCGACGCGCGGGGGGCGCTGACGGTCCTCGGGTACCGGGCCTCGAGCGAGCCGCAGGTGTGGGAGAGGGCGACGGCGCTGTTGCCGCACGTGCCGCCGGTGGACCGGGCGAGGGTGATGGCGGCGCAGGGACGGATGGCGGACGCGGCGCGGGAGATGGAGGACGCGGGCCTGACGGCGGCCGCGGCGATCTGCCGCGAGCGGGCGAAGGACTGGCCGGCGGCGCGGGCGCTGTGGTCGCGGCTCGCGCACGTGACCGAGCGCGGCGACGACGCGTACGTGGCGGCGCTGGTGCGATTCAACCTGGCGCGCAGCGCGCGGCAGTGCGGGGATGCGGCCAGGGCGCGGGAGGCCATCGTCGCGAGCGTGCGGCTGCTGGAGGAGGCGGCCGATCACTTCGAGTCCATCGGGCAGCGGGAGCGGGCGTTCGATGCGTTCCAGGTGCTGGTGCAGGTGGGGCGCGACAGCGGGGCGTTCGAGGACGTGCTCGAGGGGTTCGTCAACTGCATCCGGATCCTGCGCGAGGATCACCTCAAGGGCTTCGCGCTCGAGTACTTCGACGAGGCCATCGCGGCGGCGGCCGAGCGGGGGGAGACGGCGGCGGCGGCGACGCTGGCGCGCGAAGCGTCGGACTACGCTCGATCGCTGGGGCACGCGGCGGCCGCGGGCGGGTACGCGATACGGCAGGCGGGGCTCTGGCAGACGGTGGCCAAGCAGCACCTGGACCGGGGAGGGCCGCCGGAGATCGCGGAAAATGCGCTCCTGGCCTCCATCCTGGCGTTCGGGGAGGTGGGGCAATACGCGCGCGTGGGGGCGCTGTACCGGCAGCTGTCGAGCCTCGATCTCGAGGGGTCGCGCAGGGAGCACTACGGCCGGGTCGCGGGCCGCTACGCGAACGTGAGCGACGAGCCGCTCGAGGGCGCGGGCGGCAAGCCGCAGGCGCTTCGACAGGACTCGCACTTCACCGAGGTCTGGCACGTGGACGTGGTGGAGTGGGAGCAGCGCGGGAGCGCGGCGGAGGCCTGCGCGGAGGTGCTGCTCGACAAGCGCTGGCCCGATCTCATCCGGCGCAAGGCGATGCTCGCGCGTCTGGGCGCGCTGCCGCTCGAGGCCAGTCCCGACGACGAGAGCGCCGCGGCCACGGCCGGGCGGGTACGGCTCGCCGAGCAGCTCGCGCAGCTGCAGCTGTACGCCGCGCTGTCGCCCCTGGAGAAGCTCCTGGAGCGGCCCGAGCGAAGGGTCCGCATCGCCGTGCTCAAGGCCATGCAGACGCTCTTCTTCAAGCGCAGCTTCGTCGCGGTGCGAAGGGGGCTCGTCGATCCCGATCCGGCGGTGGTCGAGCAGGCCGCCAAGGCCGTGGAGGCGCTGAGCTTCCAGCACGCGGTCGATCCGCTCTCGCGCATCGCACGCGAGGCGGCCACGCCGGAGATCCGCGCCTCGGCGCTGCGCGCGCTGGCCCGCGTCGATTCGCCGGAGGCGGCGGAGTTCCTCGTGGGCGTGCTGGAGCACGGCACGGCGGCCGATCGCCTCGCGGCGCTCGCGGCGCTCAAGGCGGGAGGGCGCGGCGTGCGGTTCGTGGAGCTCGCCCGCGCGACGATCCCGGTCGCGACGCCCACGCTGGCCGCGACGCTGCGCGAGGCGCTCGACGCCCGCGACCTCTAGCCCGACGAGGGCGTCAGCGTCACGACGGCGGGGTCGGCGGCAGGGGGAGTCGTGATGAGCAGCGAGCCCGGAGTCACGGTCGACTTGCAGCCGCCGCAGGCGACCGAAAACCCGCGCGGGTAGATGCGCGGGGGAACCGAGACGATCGTCGGTGAGGTGATGCTCGCGGACGGGTGGTAGCTGAAGGTGAAGGAAGAGGCGGTCTCGTCGAAGGACCAGGCGATGGGATCGCCCGCCACGCGCTCGGGGTACGGTCGCACGATGGAGTCGACGAGCGGCTGGGCCTCGGTGCCGTCGGGGTCGAGCAGCCCGTAGCCGCCCATGTCGTAGGCCCAGTACATCGTGCTGGCCGCGACCGCACCCGCGCCGTCGTACTGCGCCTTCATGTACGCGGCCAGACCGCTCTCCCCGTTGGGGCCGCCGTACTCGCCGATCCAGAGCGGCGCGCCGAGCGCTCTGGCCTCGCTCGCGAGCGCGGCGACGTTCGAGACGATCCTGGGCACGTCGGCCAGCGGGAAGCCGTTGCCCATCTCGGAGCTGGTGTCGTACGAGTGGGGAGCGTAGACGTACTGCCCGAACGTCGGCCGCGTCAGGTACGTCGTGCCGCCGAGGTTGCGCGCGGACGACGGCTCCAGGAAGGCGAGCCACGCGGGCGCGGCGGACCGCACGACGGGCACGATCTTCTCGTAGAAGGGCGACAGCAGATCGGGCTCGAAGTGCGTGATGCCGTGCGACCCCCAGTAGGGCTCGTTGAAGACGTCGAAGCCCACCACGTTGCCATATCCGGAGAGGCGGGCGGCGACGCGGCGCCAGGCCTCGGCGAAGTGCGACTCGATGGCGGCGCCGTTCCAGAACGCGTCCCAGCAGGCCGTGGGTCCGGCCTCGAGGTTGTCGAGCGCCCAGACGCTCATCGGCGTGAAGCCGGCGTAGTTGCCGGCGGCGCACGACCAGAGCGGCGCGCCGTCTCCGCCGCCGGCGGCGAACCCCATCCCGTAGATGTCCTGATGCATGTCGACCACGACGGCGAGGTCGGCGTCCCGTGCCCACCCGATGCGCTCGGCGACGCCATCCAGGTAGCTCGCGTCGAAGACGCCCGATTCGGGCTCGATGGGTGCCCACTCGACGAGGAAGCGCACGGCGTTCATGCCCCATTCGCTGCGCATGCGCAGGAAGTCGGCAGGCCCCTGGAAACCGAACCATGGCGGCGCCTTCGCCCCGCCCGACACGTTCGCGCCGCGAAGGATGACGGCGCGGCCCTGCGCGTCGCGGATGAAGCCCGACTGGACCGACCACGTGGGCGACGTGGGCTGCGACACGAGGGTGCCGTCGTCGGAGCAGCCCGCGAGCCAGCCCAGACAGCCCAGACAGCCCAGGAGAAGGAGCCGGACGCGCACGTCACGACACCGCGGGTTGCGAGGGGGCAGGCTGCGCCGCGAGCCGGCGGAGCTTCACGATGCTGTCGGCCTCGCCCATGACGATGAGGGTCGTGCCTTCGCCGATGACGTAGTCGGGCTCGGGGTTGTACGTGAACTCGCGATCGGTGCCCCGCACGGCGACGACGAGAGCCCGGGTCTCGCGCCGGATGGGCGTGTCCTTGAGCTGCACGCCGACGAAGCCCGAGCCGCGCTCGACGACGACCTCCTCGAGGCGCAGGTTCTTGTCCTTGTCGCGCACCATCTGGTCCATGAACTCGTGGACCTCGGGGCGAATGAGCTCCCCGGCGAGCCGGCGCGCGCCGATCATCGTGGGGTTCACCGTGGCCGTGGCGCCGGCCTTGAGGATCTTGGCTCCCGCCTCGTCCTCGACCACCTTGCTGACGATGCGCGCGCGGGCGTTGAGGCTCCGGGCGCTGAGCGTCACGTACAGGTTGTCCTTGTCGTGGGTGAGCGCCGCGACCACGCCGCGCGCGCGGCCGATGCCCGCGGTCACGAGGACGTGGTCGAGCGTGGCGTCCCCGTGGACGTAGAGCATCTTGCCACCGCAGAGATCGTCGGAGAGTTGCCTCAGGATGGCCTCGCTCCGGTCGATGACCACGAACGGGGTCTGGGTGGCGAACAGCTCCTCGACCACGTGCTTGCCCGTGCCCCCCGCTCCCGCGACGACGATGTGGTCACTCAGCTTCGCGATGTCTTTCTGCATCCGTCTCCTCCGCAGCGCCTGGCCGATGGCGCCCTCGACGAGCATGGCCGTGAGGTTCGACTGCATGTACGCGAGCACGCCCACCCCGCTCACGATGAGTCCGACCGTCAGCACGCGGGCTCCCGGCACCTCGCGCATGTGACCGAGCTCGCCGAACCCGACGGTCGAGATGGTGATGACGGTCATGTACGCGCAGTCGGCGACCGACCATCGCCCGTGGCCGAGGACGAAGTAGCCGAGCGAGCCGAGCGCCACGAGGCCCGCGAAGACCCCGAGGGCAGCCACCAGGCGGCGCACGGTCGCACTCACGGTGCAGAGCGTACCGCGGAACCGACTGGCCGACCTTCGGGAGGCCGTTTCACACGGCCTACCTCAGGTCGCGCAGCGCCTCGTCGAGCCCGGGAAACTCGAACTGGAACCCGGCCTCGAGCAGCTTTCGGGGGACCACGCGCTGCCCGGTGAGAAGTAGCTCGGCGACCCCGTCGCCCAGCGCGGCGCGAAGGGCGATGGCGGGGACCCGGAAGAAGGAGGGGCGTCCGAGGGCCTTGCCGAGGCAGCGCGCGAAGTCGTTCATGGTCGCCGGCGCGGGCGCGACGCAGTTGAAGGGCCCCGTCAGAGCATCGCGGTCGATGGCGAAGACGAGCGCCCGCACCACGTCGCTCACGTGGATCCAGCTGAGCCACTGCCGCCCCGTGCCGATGGGACCGCCCGCGAACAGCTCGAAGGGCTTGCGCATCTTCGCCAGCGCGCCCCCGTGGCCCAGCACGATGCCGATGCGGGGATGCGTGACGCGGACGCCCGCCTCCCTCGCCGGAGCCGCCGCAGCCTCCCAATCCACGCCGATGCGCGCGATCACGTCGTCGCCCGCGGGAGTCGACTCGTCGCAGAGCACGTCGTCGAGGCGCATGCCGTAGATGCCGACCGCCGAGCCGCTGACGAAGACCTTCGCCTGCGGGCGGAGGGCAAGGGCCGCGGCGAGGCGCCGGGTCGTGTCGACGCGGCTGCTGCGGATTCGTTCCAGGCGCTCGGGCGTCCAGCGGGCGTCGGCGATGGGCTCGCCGGCCAGGTGGACCACGGCGTCGGCCCTCGCCACCGCGTCCTCGACCCCGTCCCAGGTCACCGGCCCACGCCGGGAGACCACCACGACCTCGTCGCCCCGGGCTCTCAGGGCGGCCGTGAGGGCCGCGCCGATGAAGCCCGTCCCTCCCGTCAAGACAATGCGTGCGCGCTGCGACATCGGGCTGGTGTGCCTCCTGCATACAGGAGATGGGGCAGCGGCGCTCGGGACCCGCTGTGTTTGACGGGCGCAGGGGCTGCACTAAGGTTGGCGCGCCGCCGAAAGGACCCCGCCTTCTACGATGTGGAAGAAGATACGCGCGTTCCTCTTCGGCGCTCCGAGAGACGTTCGCTCCGCAAAGACGTTCCACAGCATCTCGCTGGTCGCGATGCTCGCGTGGGTCGGTCTCGGCGCCGACGGCCTGTCCTCGTCGTCCTACGGTCCCGACGCGGCGTTCCGCGAGATCATGACTCCGGAGCACGACTTCTCGTCGCTCGCCGCGTTCCTCGCCATCGGCACGGCGGTCACCGTCTTCATCATCTCTTACGCGTACACGCGCATCATCGAGCACTTCCCGTCCGGCGGCGGCGGCTACGTCGTCGCGACCAAGCTGCTCGGGCCCAGGTTCGGCGTCGTGAGCGGCTCGGCCCTGCTGGTCGACTACGTCCTGACGATCACGACCTCGATCGCCTCGGGCGGCGAGGCCGTCTTCTACCTCATCCCTCGCGAATGGTTCGGCAGGGCGGCCACCGCGCTGTCCCCGGACGACCTCGGCACGTGGCTCGACCCCGTGCAGCGCACCAAGGTGCTCGTCGAGATCACGGCCATCACCGTGCTCGTGGTCCTCAACATCCGCGGCGTGAAGGAGTCCGTCGCGGCGGTCATGCCCATCTTCGCCGCGTTCGTGCTCACCCACGTGGTGCTGCTCGTGGTGGCGATCGGCGGGCACGTGGGCGACATCGGCGCCGTGACGGCGGAGACCGCGACGAACCTCCACGGCACGGTCGGAGCGCTGGGCGCCTTCGGGGCTCTCGCGCTCTTCGTGCGCGCATACTCCCTCGGCGGCGGCACGTACACGGGCATCGAGGCCGTCTCGAACGGCGTGCCGATCATGCGTGAGCCCAGGGTGCGCACCGCCAAGCGCACCATGGTGCTGATGGCCACGTCCCTGTCGATCACGGCGGGCGGCATCATCCTGGCGTACCTCCTGGTGCACGTCGCGCCCGACTTCAAGGATTCCACAAAGCCGATGAACGCCATCCTGCTCGACAAGGTGGCGGGCGCCTGGCAGATCGCCGGCTGGAACGCGGGCTACTGGTTCGTTCTCATCGCGCTCTGCAGCGAGGCGGGGCTGCTCTTCGTCGCGGCGCAAACGGGCTTCGTCGACGGGCCCCGCGTCATGGCGAACATGGCGGTCGACTCGTGGCTGCCCCACCGGTTCGCAGCGCTCTCCGAGCGCCTGAGCATGCAGAACGGCGTGCTGCTGATGGGTGGGACGTCCATCGCGGCGCTCCTGTACACCCACGGCAACGTCGAGAAGCTCGTGGTCATGTACTCGATCAACGTGTTCGTCACGTTCTCGCTGTCCAACCTCGGGATGACCAAGTTCTGGATCCAGCACCGCAAGGAGCACCCCGACTGGCTTCGCCACTTGCCCGTGCACGTGGTCGGCCTCGCGCTCTGCGTGACCATCCTCATCGTCACCAGCGTCGTGAAGTTCGCCGTCGGCGGCTGGCTCACGCTGGTCGTGACGGGCCTGCTGGTGACGGTCTGCTTCCGGATCAAGCGCCACTACGATCGCGTCGTCGCGGCGATCCGCCGGCTCGACACCGAGCTCGCCGATCCCCTGGCCGAGGCGACCATGCCCAAGCCCAGCGTGGCCAACCTCGACGAGGCTGCGAAGTCGTCGCGCATCGACCGCAAGCAGCCCGTGGCCGTGCTGTTCGTCGGGGGCTACGGCGGGCTGGGAAGGCACGCGCTGCTCACGCTGCTCCGCATGTTCCCGGGCCACTTCAAGGGCATCGTCTTCTGCTCGGTCGCCGTGATCGACTCCGGTGCGTTCAAGGGCATCGACGAGGTGCGCGAGCTCGAGAGTCGCACGGGCGCCGCGCTCGACCGGTACGTCCAGTACGCGGCCTGGCTGGGGCTGCCAGCCGAGCGCACCCTGTCGACCGGGACCGAGGTCGCCGTCGAGGCCGAGAAGATCGCCACGGATCTGATCCAGAGGTACCCCAAGGCGCTGTTCGTGGCCGGGCAGCTGATCTTCGACGAGGAGACGATCGCCACGCGCGCGCTGCACAACGAGTCGGCCTTCATGATCCAGCGCCGGCTGCAGCACGCCGGCGTGCCCATGATCGTGCTGCCCGTGAGACTGAGCCTGAAGGACGGGCCGCGCCTCGCGGCCCCCAGCCTGACGGAAGAGCGCGTGATCTGAAGTGCCGTCCACGAATGTCGGCGTGCCATCTGCGCGACGACGGACCCGCCGCACCCGGTGTATCCTCGCCGCGAGATGCGGGTCGTCACACTGGGGCTGGGAGTGGTCATCTCGTCCTGCCTGGCGTCGTGCCGCCCCAGCACCATCGCCGAGGCCGAGCGCAAGGGCGACGTGGCGTGGCTCGACGAGAGCGGCACGCCCGACGCCGTCGCGGCGCTCGGGCGTCTCGCCGACACCAAGCCCGGCGCGGTGACCGCCCTGGAGGGCCGTTCGAGCTTCGACGTCCACGCGTTCCGCGCCGCCTGGGCGGGCGCGCTGCGCGGCGCCCCGTGGGGCCCCAAGATGCTGCGCGACGGCCTGACGGATCCCAAGCGCGCCGACCTCGCGGCGAGCGGGATGGACAAGCACGACAGCCACCTCGTCGCCTATGTGCCCGATCTGGAAGCCGCGCTGCAGCGCCTGTCGGCGAGCATGCAGAACTTCAACCTGTCGAGCACGCTCGCCAGCGTCGGCCCCCCCGCGCACGACGCGATCGTGCGACGCCTGGCCGACGCCTCCACGCGCGGCGCCATGTGCCGTGGCATCGCGTCGCAGGAAGCCGACGCCGATGCCCGCAAGACCCTCCTCGCCGTGCCCATCGCCTCCCGCGACGCCGACGCCTGCGTCGACGCTGTCGTGCACATCGCGGCGCAGGACGAGCCCACCCTCGACTGGCTCGCCGACCAGGGCGAGCCGGGATTGCTGGTCGTAGCCAGCCGGTCGGAGACCCTACCCTGCCCCAAGCTGCACGTGCTCTGGGCGCGCGTCCTGACCAACCGCGATCAAGGCGTCTATTCCGCGCTCACTGTTCCTCTCGGCCTCGCCGTGAAACGGTGCACCGCCGACATGGACGGAGTCCTGGCCGACGCCATCGTCCACCTGCCGGCCACGCATCCGGTGGTGGTCTCGGCCATCGATCCCTTCACGGGCTACGGCAGCGCGCTCAAGGCGACCTGCGCAGCCCTGCCGATGGTGGCGGGCGGGAGAGACGCGCCCATCGTGCGAGAGCGGGCGAGCGACGCCCTCAATCACGCCTGCAAGGCGCCCGGGTGACTCACCCACCCATCCGGGCTTACCTAGTGCGAGCATCTTTGGATGCGGGCCATACATTATGCTGCGGGAAGTGATAGGGTTTGGTTGGGGTCGTCACGTAAACCGCGCGCGCTGCAGGCGTCGCTGCTTGCCGCAAGTGCCCCGTCCGGAGCCAGCCCATGAAGATGCGAAGCCTTGTGAGCACGTTCGCTGCGGGGGCAGTCATGCTGATGGCCGGTGCGGCCTTCTCGGGCGGCGTCGCGACGAACGACGCGCAGCTCGTGAGCTACGACCAGCAGAACCGCGAGCTGTGGGCGCTGCCGAACAACCTGCCGCTCACCTCGTACCTGAACCAGCGGTTCACGACGTACCTGAAAGCCGATCTCGCTTCGTACGAGCCGCCGGATCCTTGCATCCCCCTCGCCGAGGCGTGGAACTTCACGGTCAACTACGACCGGCGCACCGGACGCAAGAGCGGGTTCGTCTTCGATCTGCTGCTGTCCGCGATGTCCGACCTGTCGTGCAAGGCGAGCGTGACGAGTCTGACGAGCGGCACGCCCCAGCCGCTGATCGTGATCCAGCCGACCCACAGCTGACCCGGCCGGCGGGATGCGCATACGCGACGCGCGCGCCATCGCACTCGAAGCCGTGGCGCGCGGGTGGCTGTCACCCGCGGAGCTGTGGGAGCTCGCGGCCCGGTGGGCGCGCCAGAACGACGAGCAGACGAGCAGCAACACGCTCTTCGAGGGCTCTTCACTCGATCCGCTGAGGCTCGCGTCGCTGGTCGCCGACGCGACCAAGCAGATGGAGACGGTCCCCTACTCCAGCGACCCGGGTGATCCGAAGAAGCGCGAGACGCAGCCGCGGGCGCGGAGCGAGCGGCCCGCGTCCCCGTCGCAGCCCCCGGGCCCGCGCTACAAGATCGGCGAGCTGCTCGGCGCGGGTGGCGTCGGCCTCGTCACGAGCGCGCTCGATCGGACCATCGGGCGCACCGTCGCGGTCAAGACGCTCAAGCAGGGCAAGGAGTCCGAGCCGCACGTCTCGCGACGGTTCATCGACGAGGCGCACGTGACGGCGCAGCTCGAGCACCCGAACATCGTGCCCGTCTACGACATGGGGTGGCTGCCCGACGGGCAGCCCTACTACACCATGCGCATCGTCAAGCGGCAGTCGCTGCGCGACGTGCTCGCACGCCCCGACCTCAAGGCGCAGTGGCCGCTCATCCGCCTGCTGGGCGCGTTCATCCAGATCTCGCGGGCGCTGTCGTACGCGCACGCGCGCGGCATCCTGCACTACGACATCAAGCCCGAGAACGTGCTGCTCGGCGACTTCGGCGAGGTGTACCTGGCCGACTGGGGGCTCGCGAAGCCCATGCAGGAAGCGACGCTCGAGATCCCCTCGCGTCGCGAGGGCGCGTCGCCCCGCACGAACGGCACGTCCTCGCAGACGAGCGGCACCCCCGGGTACATCGCCCCCGAGGTGCTGCGCCACGAGACCGAGATCGACGGACGGGCCGACCTCTTCGCCTTGGGAGTGGTGCTCTACGAGCTGCTGACCGGCGTCCACCCCTTCGACGTCGGCGCGGGCGCAGGGGCGATGATCCTCGCGACGATCGACCGCACGCCGAAGAGGCCGCGCGACGTCGTGCCCAGCTGTCCGCTGCTGCTCGAGGACCTCTGCCTGAAGATGCTCTCGAAGAGCCGCGACGAGCGACCCGGATCGGCCGACGACGTCACGGCGGAGGTCGAGGCCTTCCTCGAGGGCGCCAAGGAGCGGGAGCGCCGGCGGATCGAGGCGCTGACGCTGTGCGAGCGCGCGAAGGAGCCCATCCTGCGCTACCAGCACCTGGAGACCGACCGGCAGCGCCTGGGCGAGCTGGCGCGGCAGACGCTCAAGCAGGTCAAAGGCTGGGAGACGGTGGAGCGCAAGCGCGCCGGTTGGTCGCTCGAGGATCGCGCGGCCGAGGCCGAGCGCGAGAGCGGCCGCGCGCTGGCCGAGGCGATCGAGCTGTACACGAAGGCGCTGGGGTACGACGCCGAGTGCTCCGAGGCCCACCGCGGTCTCGCCGATCTCTACTGGGGCAGAGCCCGTCACGCCGAGTCCGAGCGCAGGCCCGCCGTGCAGGTGTACTTCGAGGCGCTGGTCACCGATCACGATCAAGGCAAGTACGCGGCCCTGCTGCGCGCCGAGGCGACGGTGTTGATCGCCACCAACCCGCCCGGGGCCAACGTGGTCGTCTACCGCTACGCCGAACGCGACCGGATCCTGGTCGCCGCCGACGAGCGCTACCTGGGGCGCACGCCGATCGACGAGGTGCGCCTGGACCCGGGCAGCTACCTGCTCGTGCTCAAGGCCGCCGGTTATCCCGACGTGCGCTACCCGGTGATGCTCTCGCGCGGCGGGCACCACCGCGTCGACGTGAACCTGTACACCAGCGAGGAGATCGGCGACGGCTTCGTCCTGGTGCCCGGCGGACCGGCGATCCTCGGAGGTGACCCCGAGGCGATCGAGCCGCTGCCCCGGCAGGAGGCGGACGTGGCCGACTTCGCGATCGGTCGGTTCCCGGTGACCATGCGCGAGTACTGCGCGTTCCTGGAGGACATCGACCGCGGGGATCCGCGGCTCGCGGACAAGCGCGCCCCCCACGACATGACGGGCGCGCCGACGGCCCCCCGGGCGCGACGCACCGAGGGCGGGAAGTGGGAGCCCATCCCCACGATCATCGAGGGCGAGGCCCGCAAGATGTTCCCCCCGGAGGACGGGCACCAGTGGAGCGTGGCGGCGTACCTCGTCGACTGGTTCGACGCTGCCGCGTACTGCCGCTGGCTGGCCGAGCGAGAGGGCAAGGCGATCCGCCTGCCGATGGAGGCCGAGTGGGAGAAGGCCGCGCGCGGCACCGACGGTCGCTGCTACCCCTGGGGCGACCGGTTCGATCCCACGTTCTGTCACATGCGCGAGTCGCGCCCCCACGCGCCCCAGCCCGAGCCCATCGGCACGTTCCCCACCGACGAGTCCCCGTACGGCGCGCGCGACCTGGCGGGCGGCATGCGCGAATGGGTGGGCGACTCGATGGGGGAGCGGACCAGCGAGCAGCTCCTCGCCGAGCGCGAGCCGCCGCCGGACACGCCCAGGGGCGACTCCTCCATGCGGCGCGTTCGCGGCGGATGCTGGAGCGCGGACGGCACGTGGGCGCGCGCCGCCACGCGCGGAGCGGGACACTTCGCGCTCACGCGCGGAACGGGGCTGGGGTTCCGGATCGCGAAGAGCCTGGGCAAGAGCAGGGGCTGAGCGGCATCACGGCGCGGAGGGCGAGAGAGAGCCTCTCCGGAAGATCGCGTACGCCGGGAGCCCCAGCGCCACGAGACCGATGCCCTTGCACACGTTCAGCGGATCGCCGATCAGGATGTACACGAGGAAGAACGCCGCCCCAATCAGGTATGCCGCCGGCGTGAAGGGATAGCCCCAGGTGCGGTACGGCCTGGGGGTGTCGGCGCGCGTGCGTCGCAGGACGAACAGGCCGAGTACGGTGAGGGCGTTGAACGCGAGCGACGCGAAGCTGACATAGGTGAGCAGGCTGTCGTAGCTGCCCGAGAGCGCCAGCACCACCGACCAGATGCCCTGCAGCACCAGCGCCGCACGCGGCGTCTGTCGCACCGGATCGACGCGCCCGGCGACGCGGAAGAACAGGCCGTCGCGGGCCATGGCGAAGAGCACGCGCGCGCCGCCCAGGATCAGTCCGTTGACGCATCCGAAGGTCGACACGAGGATCGCGATGGAGACGAGCGTCACCCCCGCGCCGCCGAGCACGATGCCCGCCACGTCGGAGGCCACGCGATTCTCGACGACGGCGCCCATGCGATCGAGCGGCAGCACGTAGAGGTAGACGGCGCAGGCCGCGCAGTACGACAGCGTGGTCACGACCGTTCCCAGCACCAGGGCGCGCGGCAAGCTCTTCTCGGGCTCGCGCACCTCCTCGGCGACGAACGTCACCGTGTTCCAGGCGTCGTAGGCGAACAGCGCCTTGGACATGGCCACGCCCATCGCCGCGAGGAGCCCCATCTGCAGCCCCTTGACGCCGAGCTGACTGCCGACGAGCGGCGAGAAGTGCGACATCGACCCGTGGCCGCTGCCGAACCCCACGACCACCAGGAGCGCGACGGCGCCGACCTTGAGCACCGTGAACACGTTCTGCACGAGCGCGCCGTCGCGCACGCCTCGCGAGTTGATCCAGGTGAGCAACGCGATGACGCCCACCGCCACGAGCTGGGCGCGCGAGAGCGACCACCAGCCGAGCGACAGCACGACGTCGTCCTCGCCCACGCGCAGCCCGACGCCCCCGAGGAACTTGGCGAACGCGATGGCCACCGCCGCGTTGAAGCCCGTCTGGATGACGAGGAACAGCGTCCAGCCGTAGAGGAACGCGGTCACCTTCCCGAAGGCCTCGCGCAGGAACACGTACTGGCCGCCGGCGTGCGGCATCATCGCGCAGAGCTCTGCGTAGGCCAGCGCCCCGAGCAGCGTGAGAGCGCCGCCCACGAGCCACAACCCCAGCCAGATGCCGGGAGTGGCCACGTAGCCCGCCATGATCGAGGGTGCGATGAAGATGCCGGAGCCGATCATCGACCCGACGATGATCGTGGTCGCGGAGAAGACCCCCAGCCGGCGGTCGAGCTTCGACATGAGCGGCCGATCCTACACGTCCCTCAGCGCACCACGAACGTCGCGGCGAGCACGCGGTCGCCGTCGGCCGTGCCCTGGCCGGGATCGGTCAGGTGCACGCGTTCGCCGCCGTACTGGATCTGCCAGAGGCCGACCCAGACCTTCCACGTCTTGCCGTGCGCGTCCTCCGGGACCCAGAGGGGCATCACGTCGCGCAGCGTCCTGTCCGG
>VFSW01008901.1_pt1 | contig 14372 bp, 13 predicted proteins | sample 5358111 | NCBI WGS metagenome assembly VFSW01 (sample SAMN11554181, study PRJNA540505) | mine drainage metagenome | isolation source: sediment from site ElyBrook_90M | place: USA: Ely Copper Mine, Vershire, VT | collected 2017 | reverse complement strand
TCAACCCCACCCGCGGCGACAACCCCAAGTCATAGCCGCCACCGGGCCACCGGGCCGCTCGGCCGCTCTGCCGTCAGCCCCGTCAGCGTCGCGCGCGACTCATTGCGCGGCGCGCACCTTGACGATCGCGCCGGCCAGTATCGAATCGGGCGGGTTGAGGATGACCCGATCCTGCCCGCTGACGCCCGCCAGGATTTCGATCTCGGTGCCGAAGTCGCGCCCCATACTGACGGTATTGAGCTGCACCTGATCGTGCGCGTCGACGGTCGCCACGTGCAGGCCGTCGCCGCGAAACAGCAGCGTGTTGGACGGCAATCGCCACGAGTTCAGGCCCGCCGGCAACTGCAGATGCACCTGCGAATACGCCCCCGGCAGCAGCTCCTCGTTGACGTTGTCGGCGGCCAGCTCGGTCAGCAGCGTGCGGGTGCTGGGGTCGATTGCCTTCGCGGTGCTCACCACCTTGGCCGCATAGCGGTGCCCGGGACGCTCCACGACGGTCAGCTCGGCCGGCTGACCGGATCTGATCAGGCCGGCGTACACCTGAGGCACCTGCACGTAGACGCGCAACCGGTGCGTCGAGCTCATGTGGAACAGCTCCTGGCCGCTGGTGCTGCCCGCGCACACCAGCGCCCCGATGGCGGGCCGGCTCGCCGTGACGATGCCGTCGAACGGCGCGATGATGCGGTTGAAGGACTGCATCTGCTCCAGCCGCTGCAGATTCTGGCGCGCGGACTCCAGCTGCGCGGCCTTGGCGTCGGCATCCCCCAGCGCGTTATCCACGTCCTGCTGCGCCACTAGATCGGTCTTGATCAGCTCCCGGTCGCGCGCCGCCGTGGTCTGCGACAGGCGATTATTGGCCTCCGCGGTGGCAAGGTCTGCCTTGGCCTGGCGATACTGCGCGTCCACCTCCGGGGTCTCGATCACCGCCAGCAGTTGCCCGGCCTTCACCTGGGTACCGATGTCGGCGTACCAGCGCTTGAGATAGCCGCTGGTGCGCGCGTAGATCGGAGCATCGATATAGGCCTGCACGTCCCCGGGCAGCACCAGCTCGTCGGCATGCGCGCTGTGCCGCGGGGTCACCACTTCCACCACCGGCACCGACTGCGCCAGCGCCGCGGACTCGAGCGCGGTGCGCGCATGGATGCGCGTGACGATGCCCCAGGCGGCGACGACGACCGCGGCCACCAGCGCGTAGAGCGCGAAGCGCGTGAGCCGTTTCAATTGCCGATTCGTAGTCGTGGTATTGCTCATCTGCGAGGCTCGTTATTCAGACGTGTACGTCACCGGCGCTGGCGCGCGGGCGGCTGAACCTGCCGTGCACCACTGAGAACACCACCGGCACGAATAGCAGGGTCGCGAACGTGGCGAACAGCAGACCACCGATGACCGAGCGTCCCAGCGGTGCGTTCTGCTCTCCGCCCTCCCCCAGGCTCAGCGACATCGGTAGCATGCCGATCACCATCGCCCCGGCCGTCATCAGCACCGGACGGAAGCGTACGAAACCCGCCTCCAGCGCCGCGGCGGCCGCCGTCAGCCCGGCATCCATGCGCTCGCGCGCAAAGCTGACGATCAGGATGCTGTTCGCGGTGGCCACTCCCAGGCACATGATGGCGCCGATCAGCGCCGGCACGCTGATCGTGGTATGCGTGACGAACAGCATCCATACCATGCCGGCGAGCGCCGCCGGCAGGGCGCTGATGATGATCAGCGGATCGAGCCAGCTCTGGAAGTTGATCACGATCAGCAGGTAGATCAGCACCACCGCGCCGATCATGCCCAAAGCGAGGCCGCTGAACGACGTACGCATGGTCTCGATCTGCCCGCGCACCATCAGTTCGGTGCCGCGCGGCAGGCCGGGGCGCGCGGCGTTCACCGTGCGGCGTACGGCATCGGCGACCGTGCCCAGATCGGTGCCATCCACCGAGCCGTAGATGTCGATCACCGGCAGCGCATTGTAATGGCTGACGACGGCCGGCCCGACACCGCGATCGATCGAGGCGAGATTGGCCAGCAGCTGCGCCGGGCCGCCGACTCCGGTCGTGAGCGGCGTCGCCGCCAGGTCCTGCAGCGAGGTGATTCGATACTGCGGCGCCTGGGTCGCAACGTTGTACTGGATGCCGGTCCGCGGGTCCACCCAGAACGCCGGCGCGGTCTGCTGGCTGCCCGACAGCGAGATCAGCACGTCGCTGGCGACGCTCTGCTGCGTCAGTCCCACCAGCGCGGCGTTGGTGCGATCCACCGCCACGTTCAGCTGCGGATAGTCGAAGGCCTGCTGGATGCGCAGATCGGCGGCTCCGGGAATGGCGCGCAGCTGCGCCAGCAGTTTGTTGGCGAAGGCGCGGTTGGCGTCGAGGTTGAAGCCCACGATCTGTACGTCGAGCGGCGCCGGCAGTCCGAAGTTCAGGATCTGGTTGACGATGTCGGACGGTAGGAAGGCGAACGCGGTGCCGGGAAAGGCGTCGCGCAGCCGCTCGCGCAGTGCGCGCACGTACTTCGCGGTCGGCACGCGATGGCCTTCGCGCAGCGCGATCATGATGTCGGCGTCGCCGGGCCCGATCGGCGCCGAGGTGCTGTACGACAGGTTGATGCCGCTGTAGGGCACGCCGATGTTGTCGATCAGGGTTTGCAGCTCCCGCGCCGGGATCGTCTGCCGGATGTGCGCCTCGACCGCATCGCACAGCATGGCCGTCTGCTCCAGCCGCGTGCCGCTGGGGGCGCGCAGGTGCAGGCGCCCCTGGCCGGCATCGACCGACGGGAAGAAATCGCGACCCAGCCACGGCAGCAGCAGGAACGCGGTCGCGCCGATCGCCATGAAGGCGACGATGAAGCCGAAGCCGTGGTGCACGGCCGCCGCCAGCAGCTCGTGGTAGCCGTCGCGCACGGCCGCGAAGCGGCGCTCGAATCCGCGCTGCAAACGCACCAGCAGGTTGCGCGACGCGCGCTCGGCCTGACCCGGTACGTGCCGGTGCAGCCAGTACATGGCGAGCGTCGGCACCAGGGTGCGCGATAGCAGGTAGGATGCGAGCATCGCGAACACCACCGCCTCGGCCAGCGGCACGAACAGGAAGCGCGACACTCCGGTCAGCAGGAACATCGGCACGAACACCACGCAGATGCACAGCGTCGACACCAGCGCCGGCACCGCGATCTGATGCGCACCGTCGAGGATTGCCGGCTCGACGTCCTTGCCCTGCTCCAGGTGCCAGTTGATGTTCTCGATCGCCACGGTGGCGTCGTCCACCAGGATGCCGACCGCGAGCGCCAGTCCGCCCAGCGTCATGATGTTGATCGTCTGGCCGATCGCCGACAGGCAGATGATCGACGCCAGCACCGACAGCGGGATCGAGATGGTGATGATCAGCGTGCTGCGCCAGGAGCCGAGGAACAGCAGGATCATGAGCGCCGTCAGCGCCGCCGCCAGCACCCCCTCGCGAATGACGCTGTCGACCGCGGCGCGCACGAACAGCGACTGATCGCCGGTCAGCCCGATCTTGAAATCCTCCGGCAGCTGCCGCTGGATCCCGGGGATCAGCTCCTTGACTCGGTCGATGACCTGCAGCGTCGATGCGCTGCCGGTCTTGAGCACCGACATCAGCACCGCGTGGCGGCCGCCGACACGCACCAGATTGGTCTGCGGGCTCGCGCCGTCGTGCACGTTGGCGACATCGCGTACGTAGACCACGGTGCCGTTGACGGTGCGGATCGGCAGGTCGTTGAGCTCCCGCACCGCCAGTGGACTGGAGTTGAGCTTGACGTTGTATTCGATGTCGCCGATCTTCTCGGTGCCCGCCGGCAACGCCAGGTTCTGCGCGCCGATCGCATTGCTGACGTCGGCGCCCGACAGCCCCTTGGCGCGCAGTGCCGCCGGATCGATATCCACCTGCACCTGGCGCTGCTTACCGCCATAGGGATAGGGCAGCGCGGCGCCTTGCACGGTCGCCAATCCCGGACGAATGATGGTATTGCCGAGGTCGAACACCTGCGACTCCGACAGCGTCGCGCTCTCCAGCGCCAGCTGCAGCACCGGTACCGTCGAGGCGTTGTAGGCCAGGATGAACGGCGGCGTGCTGCCCAGCGGCGCCATCTTCAGCAGCGTCTGCGAGACGCCGGTGATCTGCGCGTAGGACATCTCCTCGCTGGCGTTGGGCTGGAAGAAATACTTGACCACCGAGATGCCGTACAGCGACTGCGATTCGGTGTGCTCGACGTCGTTGACCGTGGTCTGGGCATAGCGCTCGGCGTTCGAGACGATGCGATTCGCCATGTCCTCGGGCGACAGGCCGGTGTAGCTCCAGATCGAGCTGACCACCGGAATATCGATGGTGGGAAAGATGTCGGTGGGCGTGCGCAGGATGGTGAACAGCCCGAGCAGCACGATGAGCAGCGCCAGCACGATGAACGTGTAGGGCCGGCGCAAGGCGAGTCGTACGATCCACATCGCTCAGGATTCCCTATCAGGAGCGGACAATAACTCCCGCGCCCGGCCGCGCTTCCGGGCCGGAGTACCCGCTCCCCGCATCTGGATCGGGCTATTATGCGCGGAACTCGCCGGATCCGCAGCAGCACGGCCGCGGTGGCGGCGCGGAAAATTAAACTTCCTTAACCTGCACGGCCGTGCGCTCGGCGCGGGCGGCCGCACGTACCCGGCCCCCGGCATTCTCATGCTGACCTCGATTGCGGGCAGCTGCCTGCTGGTCGCAGACTGCGCGCCGATGAGCGCCCCGACCCGCATCCAGGTGTATGTCCAGCCGCGCGCCGCACGCACCGAAGTGGCGGGGCACCACGGTGCGAGCATCAAGATCCGCGTCGCGGCGCCGCCGGTGGCTGACGCCGCGAACGCGGCCCTGGTGGCATTCGTGGCGCGCAAGCTCGACCTGCCGCCGCGCGCGGTCCGGCTGGTGAGCGGCCGCGGCAGCCGCCACAAGCTGCTCGAGATCGACGGCCTTGCGGCCGAAGCCGTGGCCGCGCGCCTCGCCTGAGCCGCTTGCCGCAGCGACAATGCGCTGGGGAAGCCTCATGGCCCGCATTGTTCGGGGCGAATGGACAGGCGCTTTGCCGCCCCTGTCATCGATGTATTGGAGGCCGCTCACGACATTTGCGGGTCCGAAGAGTACGAATGAAATCCGGACCCAACTCGGGAGGCATTGCGTTCACTGCATGCATTGAAATGGCCGGCGATAATTCCGCAGCCGACAAATACCTACCACTTTCTAATGTTCTTGCGTGTAGCCAATGGCACGAGAGCGGAACCCACGATCGCTGCCAGGACAACCACCAGAGCCGCGGAATGCTGATCCACTTTCCACCATGCGGAGTCGAGCAGTGGATCGTTTGTACGTCCCTTCACGCTCATCGCAGGTATCAGGGCCGCGATTACGTCTATCAGTAGGACATATCCCAGGTGTGCGTAATGGTGATAGTTGATCATGACATTGCTCGCGCGACCGCGGCATTTGCCAGCCAACTCACTCAGCTCCCCGCTCCCACGATTTGAGATTCGCGATGAGCATTCGCTTCAGATTATCTCGAAGTGTCCCACAGACACGCAGCATTGCCTCGAGCTCTTCCGGGCCCGGGCCGCTGACTACCTGGCCCTGATTGGCGGCATGCGCGATCTGGCTCGGGGTGCGACCGATGCTCCCAAGCTCGCTTAGAGTGCGCTTGAGAACCAGCAGCTCCTCCTTCGGCAGCGGCGCAAGCGGACGTAAGTGAGCTCGCGTCAGCACGAAATCGTACGCAGCGACTGCACGCTATCGCGCCTTCGTCTCCGAGGAGACTCGAGCCACGATGAATTGATCGGCAGTCATGTGGGGCCAATCGTTCGACAAGGGCAAGCGGTTGCCTGGAAAGACCGCGCGTTCGTCGGCCCCTTCACCATTCCGGAGGCAACATCGCTCATCGCGAGGCTTCATGCCGATTGGGATGAGGCCAACGGCCGCCCGATCAGCGATCCGGAGATCACCCGCTGGCGCTGCAGCGAGATCCCCAAGGCGCTCGATATTCGCCGGCGCGGGCCCAACCAGGCGTGGCATTCCTCGGTGGACCTGCTCGGTGGCGCTGGCAGCTCATGCTCGGAAGGAACCTGCTGGGGATCGCGATGCAGCACGGAGCTGGCCTCGAGGTCATGCTGCGCATGTACGCGGCGTGGCTCGAGGGGGCGACGCAAGGCGACGTTCCTTGGCAGTGGCCTGGCCGTAGGAGAATCCAGTACACCCTTAAGTAGCTGAAATAGCTCGGAAAAGAACTGGCGGAGAGGGTGGGATTCGAACCCACGTGCCGGTTTAACCCGACCATCCGATTTCGAGTCGGCGCCGTTATGACCGCTTCGGTACCTCTCCGGCGGCGGGCTGGTATTCTAGCCCAGTGATGAACGCCATGAGACCTCCGATACCGGCCCGCGGGCCGCCCCGGCGCTCGCGCCGCACGCCCCCCCAGCTGATCGCGGCTGCGGTGGCGGCGCTGCTGCTGGCGAGCTGCGCGCAGCCGCAGTCGGCGCTGCAGCAAATCCGCCAGCGCGGCCAGCTGCGCGTCGTGACGCTGAACGCGCCCACCAGCTATTACCTGGGCGCGCACGGCCCGCAGGGCTTCGAATACCGCCTGGCGAGCGCCTTTGCACAGCAACTGCAGGTGGCGCTGGTGGTCGAGCCGGTTGCCGACTCGGCCGCCATGCGCGCCGCGCTGAAGCACGGCCGCGCCGATATCGCCGCCGCGCAGATCAGCGCCGATGCGCAATGGCTGCACGTCGGCCTGCCAACCGCCGACTACGGCCAGATCGCACAGCTGGTGGTGGCGGCGCGGGGCAAGCCGCGCGCGCGCGACGTCACCGGCCTGCTCGACGCCCGCGTGGTGGTGCGCGCCGACAGCCCGCAGCTGCAGCTGTTGCACTCGATCCGCAGCAACGGGGTACCGAATCTGTCCTGGACCGTCCTCGGCGCAACGCAGGCCGATCCGCTGGAGCTGGTGAGCAGCGGCGCTGCCGACTACGCCGTCGTCGATGCCAACGAGTTCGAATTCGCGCAGCATCTGTACCCGGAGGCGCGCGTCGCCTTCGAGCTGCCGGATGCGCGGGCGGTGCAGTGGATCGTGCGCGCCGGTGCGACCGATCTGCTCGCGGCCGCCGACGGGTTCTTCGCCGCCGCCAAGGCCGCCGGCCTGATGGCGCGCATCGAGCAGGACGCGGGCCGGGAATCGCGCGAGTTCGATTACGAGGACGCGCACCGCTTTCAGGCCGATATCGCCACGCGCCTGCCCGAGCTGCAGGGATTGTTCGAGCAGGCCGCGCGGCAGACCGGGCTCGATTGGCGGCTGCTGGCGGCGGTCGGCTACCAGGAGTCCAAATGGCAGATGCAGGCGGCAACCAGTGAAGGTGCGCTCGGTGTCATGATGCTGACCATCGATGCTGCCAGCGCGGTCGGCGTCACCGACCGCACCGACCTGTGGCAGAACATCCTCGGCGGCGCGCAATATCTCGCGCAGGTGATCGATACCATCCCTGACCGCATCTCCGAGCCGGATCGAACCTGGCTTGCACTTGCGGCATACAACGTCGGCTACGGTCACCTGGAGGATGCGCGGGTGCTGACGCAGATGCGCGGCGGGAACCCGGACCTGTGGCGCGACGTGCGCGAGCAGCTGCCGCTGCTGGCGCAGGAGCAGTGGTATCAGCGAGTCAAGCGCGGCTATGCCCGCGGCTGGGAACCAGCCAGGTTCGTCGAGCAGGTGCGCCAGTACCTGGCGGTACTGGAATGGCAGGGCACCGCGACCGTCGCGCGCGATCAGCGCGCCAGCGCCGCGGTCCTGACGCCGCTGTTCGCGGCGCCCGAGCTGCCTCGCTACGAATAGCCCTGCGTGGCGCTGACGCGGGTTGGCCGCGGCGGGCGGCGCGCCGCTCAGTCCCGGCGGCGCTCGAAGAAGTCGCGCAGCAGATCGCCGCACTGCTCGGCCAGTACGCCGCCGAACACATCGACCCGGTGGTTCAGCCCGCCGAGCTTGAACACGTCGATCAGCCCGCCGGCGCCGCCGGCCTGTGGATCAAAGGCTCCGAAGACCACGCGACGCACGCGAGCATGCACCAGAGCCGCTGCGCACATCAGGCACGGCTCGAGCGTCACGTACAGCGTGGTATCCGTGAGCCGGTAGCCTCCGAGCGCGCGCGCCCCGGCGCGCATCGCCTCGATCTCGGCATTCGCGGTCGGATCGCAGGCACCGATCGGCTGGTTGGCACCGGGGGCGATGATGGCGTCCTTGCGCACCAGCACGGCGCCGATCGGCACCTCGTTGCCGGCCTCGGCCTGGCGCGCCAGCTCCAGCGCCCGCAGCATGTAATCGATGTCGCTCGCTTGCGGCATGGGTCATCCGATCGATGCAACGATGCCCTGCGACGCGGCCGCGCTGGCCGGTTCGGCCATCGTGCCCGTTATCGGCGGGACCAGGAACCGATGCGCCGCCGCGTCCCAGGCGCCATGTTGCCACATGAGCGGCACGGCCGCGGCCGATACCGGCTGGCTGATCAGATAGCCCTGCGCCTCCGCACAGCCCCAGCCGCGCAGTGCCTGCCACTGCGCCGCCGATGCGACGCCCTCGGCGATGACCCTCAGCCCCAGCGAGCGGCCGATGCCGATGATGTTGAACGCCAGGCTGCGGTCGCCCTGTTCCGGGCCGATGCTGATAGTGAAGCTGCGGTCGATCTTCAGGACGTCGAGCGGCAGGCGCTGCAGGTACGACAGCGACGAGTAGCCGGTACCGAAATCATCCAGCGCGATCTCGCACCCCAGGCGGCGAATCTCCCTCAGCAGTTTCATCGCGGTGTCGGCGTCGTCGATCAGGCAGCTCTCGGTGATCTCGGTCTGCAGACATGCGGGTTGCACCCGATGCCGGCCACAGGCGCCGTGGAGTACCGACACCAGGTCGCCGGTCCGGAACTGCTGCGAGGAGACATTGACGGCGAGCGGCACGGCCCCGACACCCTGCGCACGCCAGATCGCAATCTGCTCGGCCGCCTGCTCGATCACCCAGGCCCCGAGCCGTGCGATCAATCCGGTGCGCTCGGCGATCGGGATGAAAATCGCCGGCGGCACCTGTATACCGCAGGCCGGCGCGCACCTCTGTTAGCTGAGTCCCGGAAACGCCGGCGCCGCCCACGCGACCGGCCGGCGGCGCCCGTGCAATCGCGCGGCTGCGTGCCGGCGCTCAAGGTTTGCGCTGACGCCGCCGATAACCTGCGCGCGCCTTCCGGCCGCAGCGGGGGCCCGTGCCGACCGGTTGCGGCGCTCAGGCCCGCAACGTCAGCGGATTTCTTGCCGGCGGCCCCAGCAGCGGCAGCAGCAGGTGTCGCAGCCAATCGCCGCTGCGCTGGCGCAAGAAATAATGGCTGATCACGGATAGGTCCGGCAGGCGCCTCAGAATGGCATGCGCCGCGTCAGCACATCGCGGACCATCACCCAGTCGCCCATCAGGCTGTAGAGCGGGTGGCGGAACGTGGCCGGACGATTCTTCTCGAACGCGAAGTGCCCGATCCAGGCGAAGCCGTAGCCGACCGCCGGCATCGCCAGCAGCCACCGGCCGTCGGCGGTGAGAATCGCCGTCGCCAGGGCGGCGAGCACCAGGCACGAGCCGATGAAATGCAATCGCCGGCAGGTGCGGTTGGCGTGCTCGGCCAGATAGAACGGATAGAAGTCGCGGAAGCGCCGGAACGGCTCATGGGCTTTGCGGGTCACGGCGGCGGCCTCCATTCCGAGGAGCAGGCTGACCGATCGATGGCATGGATAAAATTCCGCTACTCGGAACAATTCCGTTACCCGGACTGCTCACGACGCGCGCCATCAGGGTACCGCATAGCGTCCCCGACAACCATTGACGCGAGTTCCCGTCGGGCGCCAGCAGGCCGGCGCAATCGATCTTCGCGGGTCCGTGGCCACTGAGCCCGCCGCAAAGACTTGAGAGATCATTGACCCGAGGCCCGACACCCTCGCGGTCGCTGTACGCAGGCGCTCTCCAGCTCCACGATGGCCTCGGCCACGACGCTCAGCCGGGCCGGCAGTCGGACGCGAACTTCGGTCAGGGTATTCACCTCGGCCTCCGGATTCAGGATCGTCAACCCCGTGACGGGCAGATCGGAGATCTCGAGCAGCCCATCGGTCCCGAGTCCGGCGCGATTCGCAGGAGTCGTATATTCCACGAACTGATCACTCAGATAGCCAAGCTGGTCGCCGGGGTGCGGCGCCGCCTCGAACGAGGCATCCGAGATCAAATGCTCCTGCCGGACACGGGTGATGAGCTCGCTGCCCGCGATCGGAAAGAGCTGCGCGGCGACGATGGCGACGTGGAAGCGTCCGGACGAGCCGGCATCGGAGGTCTGGATGGTGACGGCAGGACCGGCGATCGCCGGTAGGGGAAAATACGGCGGCTCCATACGCTTGGGCGTCACGACCAGCGCCGTTCCGCTCGATCCGTCCCACCCGTGGCAGTACCAGCCCTTGGGCGCATAGATGCCCGGACCCTGCTCGGCCCTGTAGAAGGCGATCTGCCCGGCCACGGGCTGTTCCACTGCAGCCGGCATCGACTCACCGGCTCGGATCTTCGCGCCGCCCGTCTGGTCGTTGGCGGGGCAGTCGACCACAGGCACCCGCGGCTCGTGCTCAGCAGGCTCCGCCAAGACCCCGGCGCACCAGGCGAGACCGAGCACGAACCCCGCGCCAAGCCATCGATATGAAACCACTATCGTGCGTCCAATCGGAATAGAGCCATTGGTGTGATGCCTGCGTATCGAGCCGGCAGGATGACATCGCGCAATCGGTTGTCAATCAGGCCACACCATGCCGGGATCTGGCCGTGGAGCGAACGATGCAATGGCATCGTCTGCGGAACGTGTACACGACTCGCGTCTCGCGGGGGCGTCTCGAAACCGGCTGCGTGGTGGCCACTCTTTCGTGACGCAGCTGCCGACGCTACCAGATGCGGGCGCTGATCATCGACCGACGATCACGTCAATTCCTGACAAGACGAGTGCCAATTGACTCCTCGGGATCTTCCCCACCCGCTTGACCAGCTGGCGTTTGTCCAAGGCCACAATCAGCGATACGTTCGCAACAGAGTCTTTCGGCAAGCTGGTCGCCGCTGCAGACAACAGCACATTCCCCGGAGCTCGCTCCCATTTGAGATTACTCGTCAACGGCACGCAGACGACCGTGCCGATCCGACTCCTATTCAGTGCGTCGCACTGTACGACTACCACCGGACCTCGATAGCCCGGTGCCGAACCAACTGGCTCGCCAAGATCAGCCCACCATGTCTCGCCCTGTCCGATTACCACTCGGTCTTCTTCAAGACCTGCCGTCCAGCTGCAACGCTGAACGCGTCCGGCTCGGGCGCAACATCCCTAACGACATCGTTCATCAGCTCGGTGACACGGTCCGGAGCGTGGTGTCCGATGAATTCCCCGAGCGCCCGGCTGTAGATCTCGCTTCTCGAGCTCTTCAGGCGCTTGGCGAGCGCTTCGGCCTCGGCGAAGACGTCATCAGGGATGGAGACAGCTACCTTCATACCTTTAGTATTACCAATGCGAAAGGCTGCAGTCAATCCCGTGAAACTGCGCTTAATCGCGCTGAATTAACCGCTGTCGGCCCATGGGCATCGATTGGCCCCGAGGGGGCTGCGCGAGCGCAATACGACGCCTTGCCGGCGATCGCGGGAGCAACAGACCGGAAGACGCGCCGGAAGAGGTGAAAAGACGCACCCGAAGGCGAGCGTCCTGATGATCCGAGGTTTCGGATCGCACGAGGAATATGACGGCATTGATGCGGAGACAGTGTGATGAAGGCGATCTTGACTGTGATTCGGCTGGACCATATCCGTTGGTTTCTACATTGCGCCTTTGACCAAAAAAATACGGCTCGTAGCGGCCTTGAGTCGCAATGGAGCCACGGCAGCGTACTCGGCGGAATCCTCAAATGTCCGAGCGACCGCCAAACTTTCAAATTCGATCACCACAATTCGACCCTTTGGAGGCTCTCCTTCTAAGCATTAGCGACAGCATCTGCGCAGATACGTCGATCTGCTGAGTCACGAGGCGCCGCCACTCCTGGATGCCGCGGATCATCAGATAGGCCTCTGCCGTGTCAGCAGTCACGGTGATCCGTGTCCCAACCTGCTCGGCCTCTGCCGCCTGGTATTCGGCACTAGCCGCTTGCCTGGCGCGACGCAGGCTCCCGAAGAGATCGATCTCCCAGCTCGCGCGGACCCCGATATCATAGATGGATTGATTGCGGTCGAAGCCCGGCTAGGGGGAGCCGATCTGGCGACTTGGGCTCTGGAGCGACAGGTGGATCCTTGCTGCCTGGCTCTCGAACCCAGTGGTGGGCAGAAGGTCCGCGCCAGCATGTTTCATGACGGCGCGCGCAGCCTGAACCCTGGCGAGCGCAGCCTCAAGCGAAAGGTTCTGCTCCCGAGCCTTCTGGATGACCTGGGTCAATACCGGATCGTTGAATCCAGTCCACCACGTCCCCAGTGCTTCCTCACCGCCAATCGTATTCGCCGCAACGGAAGTGATTGAAGCGTGGAACGGGTGCAGTTCGTCGTTTGGCCGCCGGTATTCCGGGCCGACTGCGCAACCGGCAATGGCCGTAGCCGAAAGTGACGCCAGAACGACGCGCAGGAACCGTCGCCTGGCAACCATACGCTGCGGTTCGATGTCTTGGTTCCAACTGCTCATCCGGGAGGCCGTTGTTCGTCTTACGATGGCTGTCCGCGTTTCCTAAACACACCTATCCCAACTGAGGGGCGCGTAAGTACACCCCGGCACTGAGGTGCTGCTTCAATTGCTGACTCACCGGGTCAGCCAGAATTTCGACAGCGCCTGCCTGTAGCTGAGCCAGCGCATCATGAGCAACAGTGATCGGCGCGACCTTGGGCACGCTCAAACCCTTGGTCATATCGGTGTCCATGAACCCGACGTGCAGCGCTGTCACCTGAGTCCCCTGCGCTTCCAGATCCAGGCGCAGCGAGTTGGTAAGCGACCACAACGCCGCCTTGGACGCTGCATAGGTGCCAAAGGCCCCCGGAATGCTGATCCAGGTGAGAGCAGACAGGACGTTCAGGACGGCGCCACCACCGTTTGCAGCAAGGATGGGCGCGAACTTCTGAATGAGACGAAGGGGACCCGTCACGTTTGTCTGCCACTCATCGTTAGCAAGAGCGACACTGCGCGGATCCAGGGAGCCGACCGGGTGAGCGACGCCAGCGTTATTGATGATCAGGTTCACATCGCGGTACAGCTGCGCTGCGCGATCGGCGTCCTCCGAGCTTGTGATATCGAGGCGGATTGGAACCACGCGGTCGCGGGATTCGATACCCGACGGGTCCCGCGCCGCGGCGTAGATGCGCGTGGCGCCCGCGTCAAGAAGAGCCTGGACGAATGCCTTGCCGAGGCCGCGGTTTGCTCCGGTAACCAGAGCCACACTTTCCTTCAGTTTCATATCGAACTCCGTTATATTATGATCGTCATAGTTAATATTATGACTATCATGTAAGATGTCAAGCACTTTTCGAGGAGATACCGAAATGAAGGTGACGCGGGAACAGGCGACCCAGAATAGGGCCCGAGTGATAGCGACTGCGGCCCGGCTATTTCGTGAGCGCGGATTCGATGGAATCGGGATATCGGACCTGATGAAGGAAGTTGGCCTGACGCACGGCGGCTTTTATGCGCAGTTTCCTTCGAAAGAGCACCTGATGGCGGAAGCGGCCAGCAAGGCAGCGGATGAGCGAGCGGCTGCAATGCATAAACAATTTCAAGAGGCTCCCGAAAAGGGGGTGGCCGGCTTTGCGGAGAGGTATCTGTCGCGTCGTCATCGCGACAACCCGGGCGAAGGCTGCTACATGGCCACGCTTGGGATCGATGTAGCCCGCCACGGCCCGCTGGTCCGCGACGCCTTCACCAGCAGCGTCCGAAGCGCTCTCGAGATTCTCGCGGAAGCCGAGAAGGCGGCCTCAGAGAAGGATCGTAGAAGTCAGGCGATTGCCGATTACGCCATGATGATCGGAGGAATGGTGCTTGCGAGAGCCGTGTCGGATGAAAACCTATCCGACGAAATTCTTGCCACTCTGAAAGCCCAAATCACTGAGTTACGCTCAGAAACCCCCGCGCCTTCCGGACACAAACCACGCAAGGACAGCGTAAGCGTGCGGAAACAAATGGATGTTCGCGCGAACCGTTGAAGCCTGGTAACCAGAAAAGTGACTGCCTCATCACGTCGGGAGGCGGGTTTCTGCCACTTTTGCCCTAGTTTCCGGGGTTACGTATTAACGCCGAACTATGGCAAGCTCGCCGAGGACCCCTTTTCACTCCCACTCAATTGTCTCCGGCACCTATAAAC
>VFSW01008900.1_pt1 | contig 14372 bp, 23 predicted proteins | sample 5358111 | NCBI WGS metagenome assembly VFSW01 (sample SAMN11554181, study PRJNA540505) | mine drainage metagenome | isolation source: sediment from site ElyBrook_90M | place: USA: Ely Copper Mine, Vershire, VT | collected 2017 | reverse complement strand
ACGTAAGACTGGCCACGGCCGCGGCGTGCTGGTCCTCGGTGTACGTGTTACCGCTCAGCGGGTTCACGTAGTTGCCGTTGCCGTCAGGTGCGGCCATCATGGCGTCCCGCTCCTGAGCGCCGGGAGCCAGCACATCCGCGGCGAGGTCCCCGCCCTTGAAGGCCTCCGGCGACATGGCCGGCGGGCTCGTGACTGCGCGAGGCCCCAGGCCCAGCGCGCCGCCGGGCATGCTGTTGTCCACGGGCGTCTGGTCCACGCTCACGCCGCCCTTCATCTTGTCAACCAGGCCGCCGAGCCCATCAATGAACTGCTGCACGACGTTCGGCTGGTCGGCCACGCTGGCGTCCTGCATGCCGGTGCGCGGCCCCTGCTTGTCGTCGCTGGTCGGACCTGGAGGCGTCGGCGTGGGCTCCGGCACGGGCGTCGGCTGCGCGGCCTGGCCTGCCGCCGGCTGGTAGGTCATCGGCTGCGGCGCGCCCCACTCCGGCGGCTGGAGCCAGCGCTGCACGGCGGCGTTCTGGAGGCCCTGGCTCATCTGGTCCCACATGTCGGCGATCTTCTGCCGCGCCTGCTGGTCCCAGGTATTGGCCTGGTCCTGGCGCTGCGCGTCCTCCAGCGTGGCCGTGGGGATGTAGCGCGCCACGTCGGGCGGCGCCGGCACGGGCGCGGCCTGCTGCTCGCTGTCGTCCAGCATGAAGGGGTCCTGGGCGGCGGCGCCGGGGCTGCTCGGCCCCCAGGCGGGGACGGTGCTAGGGTCGATCACCTTGACACCGCGCTGTATGCTCTAGGCAGATAGGGCAACGCCGCGGTGCATGAACACCACGGCGTACTTTCAGCCCTGACGAAGAAAGGACCTTCGACGTGAAGAAGCTTACCGTTCCTCTGGCCGTCGTTCTCGCCCTGTTCCTGCCCGGCATCGCATCCGCGCATACGTTCACCAACGAGGACTTTTGGGCCATCCATGCCATGGGCTATCGTGCCTGGGCCGCAACGCACAACCAGGTGGCCCCCAGTGACCCGGTCGGCACATGCGTCGATCCGTCCTACCCGAATCACGCCCCTGAGTTCGATGGGGCCAATCGCTGCACGGCTGCGGAGTTGGCTGCTGTGGTGGCCCAGCAGGAGACTGCCGCAGAGATCGCGTATCTGAACGCGCTCACGGCCGCGTGGCAGGCACAGGCCGCCCAGCCCCACTACAGCACCGTCCATTGCGATGGTGATTCCACTATCGGCTGGACCTGCACATCGTACTAAAGCACCTGGTCGCCGGGCGGCGCGCCCTGGATACGCCGCTCCTGGGCCTGGGCCGCGCGTAGGATAGGCGCGCCCGGCGGGACGGTCAGCTTCTGCGGCATGGCCTGCGGTTGCGGCTGCACGTTCATAGCCTGCGCCAGCCAGGCATCCAGTGCCGCCACCTGCTGCGGCTGCATCTGCTGCACCAGCGCCATGCCGAGTTGGTCATAGCGGTGCTGGAGCCACCAGTGCAGCGCCTCGGCGGCGGTCATGCGCCGGGTGAACGGCGGCCGGCCGCCCTCCGGCGTCATGCTCGTGGCCAGCGTGTGGACGCGTTGCTTGATGGCGTCGCCCAGCATGTTCGCCCGCCGCTCGTAGACGCTGGTCGGGCGCGGCTCTCGCGGCACCTACTTCTTTCGCTTCGGGGCGCGAGGCGGCAGTTTGCCCGGCGTGCGGGCGAAGTCCTTGTCGGACTTGCCGAGCGCACGCTTGCCGGCGGCCATGTTGGCCCAGCGCCGCTGCGCCTCGGAAACCGCCGGCACTTAGCCGACGCCTTTGAAGCCGTGAAAGGCCATCACCTGGCGCGCGTCGTCGTGGTCGGTGCCCTTGAAGGTGATGCCGGCCATGTTCATCGTGGCGTGCGGCTTGGGGAACATGATGCTCACCAGGTCGCCCGCCGCGTCATAGCGCACGGTGTTGGTGTTGATGGTCTTCTGGGTGGCCCACTGCGCACCCTTCTTGATGTGCAGCGTGGCCTGGCCGGTGTTCTCGTCGTACTCGAACTGTGGCATGGCTACTTACGCTTCCCGCCGCCGCCCATGCCCTTGGCCGTGGTGCCGGGCTTGCCGTAGCTGGCCGATTTGCCACCGCCGCCCTTGGCGAGCTTGGCGTTGGCCTTGCGATCTACGGTTTTCTCGCTCTTGGAGCCGTGCATGGCGGCTAGGCCTTTGGCCACCGCCGCATGCTGCTTGTCCGGCATGGGATAGGAGCCAGGACCAGGGGCCTTGCTCGGAACCGCGAAATCACTCTTGGGCAGTCGTCGCCGCTGCGCCATGGTCAATTTGGCCATTGTCGATGTCCTCCTGGAGTGCTTGGTGCTCCCCGCACCAGCCGAGCCAGCTGCGCTCGGCGTGCCCGTGGCTGTCGGTGGCGAACGACGTGCCGCAGTGGCCGCAGCTCACGGGCAGCACGCCGGGGGCAGTCTGGAAGATGTGCGGCGGGGGTGCGGCGCCGTGTCCGGCGCTGCGAGCCATGTGGCCACGGTTCACGCCGCTGCCGGTGCCTCCGGTTCAGGCTCCGGTACCGGTTCGGGTGCCGGCTCTGGCGCAGGGGTGATGGTGATGGTCGGCTCAGGCGGCGTGGGAGCCGCCATCTGGGCCATCATGCCTTCCTGGCCGCGATGGGGCACCAGCGTGCCGTCGGCGGCCACGTAGCCGCTGTACACGCCGTCGTCACCGAACACGATCTCCGAGCCGGCCGGGATGTCCACCGGCCCTACGGCCTGGAAGTGGACGTCGAAGTCCACCTTGATGCTGTTCACTTCTTCTTGCCCTTTCCGTACTCGTAGTCGTACACGCCGCGCTTCTTGTCGAGCGCGATGTCTTTCTTCGAGCCCTGCTTGATGCCGTGCGCTTTGTCGTACGCCTTGTCGGCCTTGTCACGGGCCGCCATCGAGCCGCCGCCTCCGCCCTTGCCGCCCACGTTGGGAGCGGACTTGCCGAAGCGGCGGACCGTCGAGGCGGCCTTGCCGCCGGTCGCGGCCGCCGTCCGGTTGGAGCCGGACGCGCCGCTGGAGCGCACGGGGGCCTGAGTGCGCTTGGCGGCGTTCTGCGTGTTCCTCACTTCTTCATCCGAACCATGGGCGTCTTCTGCGCCGTGGGATTGGGGGACTTCTTGTTGGCGGTGGCGTTGCCGCCGCTGGGCGGCGTGGTGTTCATGATCTTGCCGCCCGGCAGTCCGCTGCCCTTGGGCTTGCCGCCCGCGTAGGGGTACTGTGCTTTGGTCGCCATGTGTTGCTCCTTTCTAGGCTGCTCGTCCGGCCGGTGGTCGTCCGGGGTACGCTCCCGCCGGCCGGCCCCCGGGGGGGGGTAGTTCGCCGGGACCGCCGCCCGGCAGGATGGGCGGGTTCGGCCCGCCCGTGGGCCGCAGGGGCATGGTGCCGGCGGGGATGGAGGGCATGCCACCCGCCGTCACACCGTTGGGCTGCATTGGCCCACCGCCGGGCGGTCCCGAAGCGATGGGCTGGCCATCCGGCCCGACGAGGCCGCTGGGCGGCGGCGGGGTGGGCGGCGTGATGCCCGCACGCCGCAGGGCCGCCTGCTGCATCAGCGCGCCGAGCGCCGGGTCCGTCTCGATGGCCTTCTCCACGGCGATCTTGTCCATCTCGCCCTGGGGGTCGTCTATCTGGAAGAAGTCGCGCAGCACCGTCTCGTGGCTCAGCACCGGCCGCGGCGAGTTCATGGCCTGCAGGCCGATCATCTCCATGGCCTGCTCGTCGGTCGGGATCACCGGCTTGAACCGGAAGTCCACCTGGCCCAGCATGTCGCGCGGGGCCACCGTCTCGGTCACGTTACCGCTCGCCTTGATCCCCAGCCACATCTTGGTGTCGTCCTGCTCGCCCAGCACGTACACCGTCTCGCCGGGGTCCGACTCGCCGTAGATATCCTCCACCATGTCCAGCATGTGCTCCGAGGCGCGCTCGAACTGGCGCTGGAGGCTGTTGCCGAGCTGCCGGAAGCTGAGGTTGGCCGCGGCCATGAGCTGGTTGACGGCGTAGCCCGCCTGGCGCGCGCCGCCGATGCCGCGGAAGATGCTGGGGATGCCGGCCACGTCTATCAGGTCACGGATCACGGACACCAGCTCGTTCGTCGCCTGGCCGCCCGGCGGGGGCTGCATCCACTCCGCGTCGTAGCCCGGCGGCGGGGCCAGGAAGTAGCCCGGCTTGAACTTGAAGCCCTGCGGCGTCTCGGCGTTGTCGCCGGTCGGCAGGTCCAGCGCCTGCATCAGCTGCGGCACGGGCTTCAGCTTGCCCACCGGGAAGTCGGACAGATGCGCCCAGTTGAGGCGCATGGTCAGCAGCGAGTCCAGCGTCGGCACCAGGTAGCGCAGCGAGTACAGCACCGGGTCGGCCGTGGCTCGGAAGTACGGCCCGGTCGGGTTGCGGTAGGGGTTCGGCTTAGGCCAGCCGGGGGCCAGCTTGCCGTTGATGACCACCACCCACCAGTTTTTGTCGAAGTACTCCAGCTTCAGTGTCTGGCCGGCGGCGATGCTCTGGCCGGTGGGGTAGCCCAGCGGCACCGGCTTGCCGCCGATCTTGAACTGCGGCAGGATCATGCGCTCGTCCCAGTCCACCGAGGCCATGCCGTACTGGCCCAGGATGAGCGGTGCGGGGTAGATGCCGTACTCGATGGCCCACTCGTCGCCGTACTCGCCGTCGCCGAACACGACGTTCAGCCGGTCCAGGATGCGAGCCGAGAACGGCAGCACGTGCCGCCCGCTCTTCTTGACGGCCTCGCGCCGCTCCAGGTAGTCGTCGTCGCCCTCGCGGGACGGGAAGTTGGCCCAGGCGTTGGCCCGGTCCACGACCTTGACCACGCTCTCCGAGTCGCGCACCAGCGCCCTGGCGCTCATGTAGATGGAGTCCTCGTTGCGCTCGTGGTCGATAGCGCCCCACATCGCCCGCAGCCAGCGCCCAGCGATGTCCGCCGCCAGGTCGGCGCTCTGCGTGCCGTCGCGGGGCGTCACCTCCGGGATGGGCCGGTCCTTTGTCAGGGCGGCGGCGATGCGCAGCGCGGCGTCGCGCATGAACGGCGTGCGTACCTCACGGCTGATGGCCCGGTACTCGCGCGGGATGCGCACCGGGTGGCGCATGTCGAACAGTTCGCGCACCTCGGCGATGTACGACCGCAGGCCGAGCTCGTCGTACTGGCTGAGGCGGTAGTTCCACATGGCCAGGATGTCCCCGGCGGTCGGCTCGGCCGACATGTAGCCCGCCGCCTGGGGCGTGGTGGCGTCGTTCTTGTCCCAGCGCGGGCTGAAGGTCTGGACGCCGGACGTGTCGGCGCCCTTCAGGCTGCCCTGCTTTCGCGGCCGGTTCACGCGGCGCGTCCGTGGCCCAGGTGCCAGGCCCCCTTGCATTCAAGGCAGCGGTAGGCGTTGAGCGCACGGTCCTTGCGGAAGGTGGACTTCCGCAGGCGCTTCAGGTTGCGCCGGGCGTCAGAGGCGGTGGGATACCGCTGTTTGCTGCAAGCCAAGCGCCCGCGCAACGGCGGGCGTCAGTTCACTCCCATGGTCATGAGCCAGAACGACTGCCGGGTGCGCTTGTCGTTCAGGAAGTGCCGCTGCACCCTCACGTCCTCGTGGCTGTTGGCCTCGGCCACCATGCCCGCCATGCCGCGCAGGTACTCGATCAGGTCGGGGCAGCGGCTGTTGACGGCGGCCAGTTCTTGCGCATTGGCCGTCCGCTTAGGGCTCACGTTGCCAAGAATACCCCCATTTGGGTGAGCATGCAACCTGGCGGATACCCCCAAATGACCTAGGCCACTACGGTAAAGGGCACCGCGCCCATCTCGCGCTGCTTGACCTTCCTCGGCCGCAGCGTGCCCAAAAGAATCAGGCTCATGGACAACATATCGACCTCGTCGTCGTATTCCACGGTGCCCTCACCCTGATATTCCGCCATGGTCTTCAGTAGGTGCGCCAGCCAGTCGGCCTGCCTGGGCACGGCCATCAGGCCCTCGGCCAGCATGTCCGTCACGCTGTGCGCCCGCGCATCCTTGTCGCCGTTCTTCTGCGGGTTCCAGGGCCGCACCGGCAGCCGCACCAGCCCCAGTTCCGGGTGCCGCACCGGCTCCATGAACTCCTGGATCAGGCTCTGGCCGCTGGACTTGTCCTCAATCCACACCCGCGGCTGGACGGCGCTGAAGCTCAGCACCTGGGCCGGCCGCACCAGCCCGTAGCGGAAGCACATGGCGGCGATGTCGCGCCGCAGTTCCGGGAACTTGCTGCGCTTGCGGTACACCTCTAGCAGCCGGAAGGTGCAGTCGCCTGTCCGCCCATCCTCATAGCGCCACGGCCGGCGCTCGTAGCGCCACACCCCGAAGCAGTTGAAGTCCGAGTTCTGCCGTTTCGCGTACGACGTGTCGCCGAAGATGAACACCGGCCCATCCTCGTCCCCGTCTTCCTGCTCAAACCGCAGCCACTGGTAGGGCTGGAACACGCCGCCCTCGACCGTCGCCGGCCGCTGCTGGAACTTGGCGTACCAGATGCGCGGGTTCTTCTTCAGGTTGTTGGCCTTGACCCGCTCCCACTGCGCCGGCGTGTAGCGCGCCGGCAGCCATTGCCCCGGCTCGCGCCCCAGCGGGTCGGCCTCGCCCGGCTCAGCCTGCGCCGGCAGCCGCACCACCTTCCACTTGTCCAGGTACTCGACCTCGAAGCCCTCGTCGTCCACGGCAGCGTCCGTGGCCAGGAGCCGGCCCACCAGGTCGTCCACCGCCCAGCGCTGCTGCACCACCAGGATGCCCGCGCCCGGCTCCAGACGGTCGTACAGCGTGCCCACGTAGAAGTTCCACACCCGGTCCTTGGCCGCGCGTGAATTGGCTTCCTCCCAGTTCTTGTGCGGGTCGTCCAGCACCAGCACATTGAAGCCGCGCCCCGTCAGCGTGCCGCTCAGGCCCGTGGCCACGCACCCGCCCGGCTGGGGGTTGTCCTTGGTCGGCTTCAGCCGCCACTCATGCACCGCCTTCGACGTCCGGTCAATCTCGACGTGCTCGATCTCCTCCGTTTCCGCCCGCCAGAACACCTCGCCGTACTCCGGCCCCATCACCACCCGCCGCGCGTCCCGGCTCAGGCTCTCCGCCAGGTCCGCCCCATACGACACCAGCCCGATGTACCAGCCCGGATGCCGCCCCAGCAGCCAGCCCGGATACTTGCGGCTCACCAGCTCCGACTTCCCCACCCTCGGCGGTATCTCCAGAATCAGCCGTGGACTCCGGCCCGCCTCCACCTCCCGCTCGAACCACTCCAACTCCGCCGCCACCAGCTTCGCCACCGGGTTCGCCTCATACCGCGGGAACATCAACTTCACGAACGGCAGGAAGTGCCGCCGCGCCATCTCTACCTGCACCGCCCGCTCCCCGATGGTCGGTGTCATGTACGCGAGAACCCCAGGATTTCTCCGAGGGTGATGCCGCGCTCGGCGCGGTGGCCGCCTGGGGTCCAGGCCGGGTGCCGGCCGCTGGCTGGCTCGTGCTTGCGACTTTGTGCCCAACAGTGGCAGTGAGCACGGCTGAGCTCGCTAGTCACCGGCTGAGTCACCGGGCAGGGCCGGCGGGAGCAGTTCGCGCCACTCGTCCGGGGCCAGCTCGAGGAGCTGGGCGTCGGTCATCTCGCGCGCCATCCGGTGCTCGTGGCTGACCTGGCCGGCGTGCTCGATCTTCAGCTCGCGGTGCTCGTGCCAGCGGGCCCTGGAGGCTCCATGCTTCAGCCACTCGTGGCCTGCTCGCCAATCGACCTCGCCCTGGGCCTTTTTGGCCGCGGAATACACCGTTTCGGTCGCTTTTCCGGCCGCTAGGGCCTGAGCACGAGCGAATGCATGTCTTAGCCGCGCGGAGAACACCTGAGCGTCGTGGGAGGCGATATCGCCGGTTGGCCACGCGGTTTCGACCTTGAGCCACTGATACCAGGTTGCTGGGGGGATGCCGGTAGCGGCGAGGGCGTCGTAGACCTGCCAGCCGCGGCGGACCTTGAGGACCGCGCGGGCGACCTTGTGGATGGGGAAGTACTCTCGTTTCCGCCTCACAGGTTCGGCTACAACGGGAGACGCAGTCGTCCCAGCCTTCCGCCCTTGCTTGCTGTGAGCAAGCATTCCCTGACCGTTGTCACCAGCCGTCACCGCTGTGCTGAGGATTGCCGGTTGCTGCCGCTCGGTGGTGAGCGGGTTAGCCTGGCTGGGCAAGCTCATGGGCTCTCGAAGCACGCCAGGCGCAATCCGGTTGTGTGAGTCTCCGTCTTTACGGTTCACGGCCTGTAATCGCCGCCTGTGCAGTCTTGCTCGCGCTGCATCGGACCAGAGTCAGATGCCGTGCAGCACGGGCTGCCTCCGTGGCGTGTGGTCTTGCATGCTCCAGATGGGCTCAGCCGGCGGCGGCAGCTGTTTGGCCGGCGCGATGTGGACCAGCGAGCAGTCGTAGTGCCGCCAGCCGTTACGCGCCTTGACGATGCGATGGCCGGCCCGGATCGGCTGGTCACAGCGGGGACAGCGCCCCTCGTGTTGCGCCATCAGAGCCATTGCCCGCCATTCTACCTAGGTCGAGCCCGCAATGCAAACATGCGTTCTAGGACTACCCTCGCCCATGTGGCGATGCCCATCCGCACAGTATTGACAGGCCCTCAGCCAGGGTGTACGCTGTCCCCAACAGGCCGAGAGCGGCCCGGCGTCAACCGAACCGCTCCCAATTCTGAGGCCTGGCCAGAGAAAGGACCTCTGACAATGACCAAGCGTACAGCAGACAAAGTCCTCCAGCGGCTAACGGACAGTGGCTGGAAGGCATCGATCACCACGTGCCCAAATGGGTATGCAGTCCAAGTCGTGCTGGAGTTCTGGACCAAGCGCGAATCGGAGGTGCTGGCATGACCGCCGTCATCACCACTCAGCAGGCCCACAAGCATCGCATCCACCTGTACTTCGCCAGTTGCCGCGGCTGCGGCCTGGTGTTCATCCAGCGGGCCGAATGCCACCTGCCGCTGGCCCACTACTGCCCGGCCTGCATGGCGGTGAAGGTCGCATGATGGATGCGTCATGAAAGCAGGCCCCAAGCCCTGTATCTTCTGCGGCAAGGACACCAACGATTGGACGGACGGCGTAGGCATGGCCTGTGAGGGTTGCCTGAAACGGCAGCCCTCTCCCGCTTTCCCCTGTCGCTGGTGTGGCGAGCCTACAGCAGGCCCAGTGACCAATTGGCGCTGCGATGCTTGCGACAGTTGGTTAGACGCATGACCAGCACCGAGACTCGCCTTGCTGCCATCGTCCCTCGGTTTCATGGTTTCACCGGCATTGATGTAGACGCCGCGAAACTTAGAGCCATCACCGAGTCTATGCGGGCTCACGGCTGGCAGGGAGCCCCCATCGTAGTGCTGACGGACGGAGAATCCGTCATGGCCATTACCGGACAGCACCGCTATCTTGCGGCCAAAGCTGCTGGGCTGGACGTGGTGCCGACCATCGACATACGCGACATATTCGCCGAGACGGGCCAATCCTTCGATGACCTATGGACGAGCGAGGATTACCCTACACCCAGTTCGCCCGACTTCGAGCGCGTGCTGCTGCAGTTGCCCGGCGATGTGGCTGCTGGTTATGGGATCGAATCGTGACCAGCACCGAAGCTCGCCGCCGCCGCAAGGCTAAGGGCCAATGCACCTTCTGTTCACGGCCGCGCATCGCCGGCCAGGCGCTGTGCGAGGTCCACGCTGCCCGCAACCGCGAGCTGGCCCGCCAGCGCCGCAGGGGTGGCCGCAGCGGCTAGACTCTCAGCCGTCCCTGCCCCAGTGCCGTCAGTCTTCGGATTGGCGGCGCTGTTGCGTTTCCGGGGCTAGGAGGTAGCTAACATCCTCGCCACGCGCATACGCCTGAATCACTGCGACTGCCACAAGGAGGTGCAAGCGTGAAACCAAAAACGATCATCAGCATCGGCGGCCACATGGAAACTACGGCCGCCAAAGGCTATCAGCCGCTCGTTATGCACGAAGGTCGTGTCGCCATGTACATCCGGCGAAGTCCCTATCTGTCGAAATACACCTGGTGGTGGTGGTGCGATGTCTGCGGCGATCAGGGCCACCATCAGCCACGCCAGCGGCTCGCGATTGATGATGCTTACGAGCACATCAATGAGAACCATGCACGCATGGCCCACCCCGAATCATGAACGCCCGCCTACGCCGCTGGCTGTCCACGTACGTCGTCATTATCGTCAAGGAGGGCGCACTATGAGCCCGGTGGATACCCTGATTGCCGTTCGCGCCATGCTGGCCACCTTGACGACGGAACAGTTCGCTCAAGGAGGCGACAAGGAGATGCGTGACCTGATCAATGCCACACTCCGCGAAGCGGGCTATGTCGCCTGCTTCAATTGTGGCGATCAGGTTCCAGCAACCAAGGCCACGGACATCGGCTTCGACCTGTTCCAGTGCCAACCCTGCACCGACGCTAGCTTCGCCGCCTGCCATCCGGCCGACTAGGTGGCGCTCTCGTCAGCCGAAGCACGCCGCCGCCGCAAGGCCCGCGGCCTCTGTAGTTGGTGTAGCGAGCCCAGAGCCCCAGGCCGGAGCCTGTGCCCGGCGCACCTCGCCATCCATACCCTCGACGTCCAGCGGTCCCGCCACCAGCGCGGGGCCGTTGTGGCGTCCGGGGCCGATACAGCCCTCCTGGAGCGCCTACAGCCGGCCGAGGCCGCCATGTACCTCGCCGAGCTCGCTAAGCCCCCAGGACAGCGCTGGACCGGCTAGACTAGAGCCGTCACACTGCCCGAGCCCCCTGCGGGCGTGATCTAGGGGAACCTTGACGGGCCGCTCAGCTTTCGGGCTGGCGGTCCGTTTTGGCGTCTAGGAGGGACCCGCGCCCATAGCGAATAGCACACTCAGGGCATTCTGGCAGCCGCCACCAACCCAGGTTGCCTAGATCGCCGTGATTAGGCGAAGCGATGTGACTGAGGTAGGCAGTGCCTTTGGGGATGCGAATACCGCATCCGCAAATCTGCGTCTTGCGCGCCACGCGCCGGGCGATCTTGGTCATCCCTGCGCACTGCTGATGTCACAAGCCATGTGCGTCAGTTGCTCAGACTTGAACCATTGCGGCCCATCCCCACTCCAGGTACCGATGCCCGACTCACCCCTGACCTCGACTGATCCCCACGGTCGTCTTTTAGGCACGCGGCCTTTCTTTCTCGGCATGCGCGCGATGATACGAGGCTGCCCGCCGCGCCTCCAGGAACGCGCGCACCGCCGCCAGGCACTCCGGGCACAGGTCGGCGTGGTAATGCTCCTCACTGCCCCTGTCTCGCTCGACCAGCCACGCCCAACCGGTCCACTTGAACCCCGGCGACGTGATGCTGGACACTTGCTTCGTCTCAAACCCGCAGCCGTCGCAGGTGAGGGTGTCGGTGTGGACGGTCGTCCGTTCGCTACTCATGCTTGCTCCTCGCTCGCTCGGATCGTATCGCGGACGCGCTCCATCTCACTGCGATTGGTTGGGTGCGCCCACACCCCGGTAGCGCATGAATCCCTGGTCGGCGGCGAACATCACCGATTGGCTCATACGTTTCGCGGCAATCTCGCAGTAGCGTTCCTCGATCTCGATGCCAACCGCTCGTCGTCCGCAATCCTTAGCGGCTCGGAGGGTCGTACCCGAACCCATGAAGGGGTCTAAGACCAACTCCCCAGGCATTGATACTTTCTCCACAAGCCACCGCGCAAATGCCAGCGGCTTAGGGCAAGGATGGTCGCCGGCCAGATTGTCATCAAATTGTTTGTTCGATGTTGATGTTGCTGTCGCCTTCTGTCCGGCGTTCGGGTCCACGCCGTAGTAAAAGATGATGTGCGCGAGGATGAATCCCCACCGTCCGCGACCGCAGCCAGCAGGGTTGTACCAGACGCCAAAGTCGTCCGGCTCGGGATACCTGAAAGCGTTGCGATTGCCGGGAGTCAGGCCAGCCCGCCGACATTTGGACAAGGCTTCTCGTATCGCTGGAATGACCATCTCTATCAGGTATTGCGGCGTGTCGGAGAACATCGAATAGGGCTGCACATTGCGCTCGCGCTCTTGACCAGTTCCGGCTTCACCGAGTAGCACCCCATAAGGTGGATCAGTGACCAGCGCGTCGAACGGGTAGCCAATCTCGGGATGCGGGTCAAAGTGTCCCAACGTGAGCATGATTTCGCGGCAGTCCCCGTGGTAAATGGTGATCCCATCGGCTTCGTAATAGGGCTTCGTCAAACTACGCGGTCCCCTCGTTATCCGAAGTCGCCCTCAGTTCCATGACCACGGCCCGGCAGCCAGCCTCCACGCGGGCGCTCACGTGCAGGTCCAGCCAGTCGGTGCAGTCGTCGACCACAAACGGCTTGATGCCGTCAATCAGCCCCTTGCAGCGGCTCACGAGGTTGTCGTGATCGCGGTGTCGGCGCTGCGGGAACACCAGCACGATGTCCAGCCGTGCCCGCGTGGTCAGCGGCGTCCAGCCAGCCTGCTTGGCGTGCCAGTAGGCCATATTCGCCGCCTGGGTCAGCTTCTTCTGCCGCTGGCTCCAGTGTCCGTGCGACCCGTTGGCCATCTGCTCAGGGAGCCAGCCGGGAATGGTGGCGGTCACGCGGACCGCTCCGGCGCGAACAGCTTGCGCTCCAGGGCTCGCCGTACGGCCTGGGCCACCGTCACGGCCCCTAGCGCGGCCAGGAGGGTCTGCCGGTGCTTGGTCCAGTAGCCCGCCTCCACGCCGACGATGTCGCACGCCTCGGCCACCGTGAAGCCCTCGCTGTGCAGGCTCAGAATCCGCAGCATCGTGGCGTCCGCCGTGGTCACCGCCTGGTCCTGCGGCAGGTTGCGCACTTCCAGGCTCACGCCGCCGCCGCCCTCTGGCTGGCCATGCGGTGCCCCGTCCTCTGCGCGTGCAGGGCCGCCACGTTCTCGGAGAACACCGTGCCGCAGTCCCGGCATGCCACCGAGGCCAGGCGGTTGTAGTCGGCCGCCCAGTCCGTCTGCTCCTGCTGGCGTTCCATCACCCAGGGGATCTCGGCCATCGGAGCCGGGTGCTTGCTCATACGCGCCACAACCAGCGCTGGCAGGTGTGGCAGTAGGTACCACCCCATCCGGTGTCCTGCGGCACGGCGTCGAACTCGATGTCATGCCGCCGCAGCCAATGCCAAAGCGTTCTCACTGGCCCGCCTCAGCCCCGAAGCCCTCCTTGGCGGCAGCGGCCAGTATTGGCTCCCAGGTGCCTACCTTGCATGCAGGAACAACGGTGCCACCGCCCGTCTGTCGTTCCGGCTTGTGCGTGGGCGACCCATCGCAATACCCACAATGGGTCGAACCGCCAAACGTCCAGTGCTTGTGCTCAGCCGCCAGCGCCGCCACGAGCTGCGCCACCAGCGGCTCTAGGCTTGCTCGGCCGGCGTCGAAGGCGCGTGCCGTGTCGTGGCTCATGCCCGCCTCAATCTGGCCCGCAGTCAGCGAGCCCAGCCCTGCCCGCCACGCCGCCTTAGCGGCCTCTGCTCGTGTGCTCATGCCTTCGGCTCCAGCGCCAGGAAATGCCATGCCAGGACCGACTTGTCCGTGCTCATGCCTTCGCTGCTCCCTCCAGTGCCTTCATGTGGCCTGCCGTCGCGTCGGGGTCCTCGCCCAGTTGCGCCTGCACCTCGGCCAGCCGTTCTGGGGTCACCGGGACCACCTCGAAGTCAGGCGGCGGTGGCTCCGGTTTTGCCGCGGGAATCACCATGCGGCGGGCCAATTTCTGTGGCGAAATCACGCGGGGAAGGCGGTCTAGTCGAGCGATCTGCGCCCTGGTTTCCTCCACCGTCCACTCGCCGTCAAAGCACTTCTCCCAGGCCTCGGTGTGTGCCCAGACCGTCTGCTGCTGGTCCCACGTCAGCGCTCGGCGCTTGGCCTTGTGCTGCGCCTCTGACCAGCGCTCGAAGTTGCTCGGGTGCAGCCGTTGCCGTTCCGCCCGGCACCACGTCTCGTAGGGCCGGTAGTGGACCTTCGGGCAACTGCCGCACTGGTGCTCTCCGACAAGCTCCCCCCGAGCCCGGATGGCGTCAAAAATCGTGCTCATGCTGCCTCGTCCGGCGCGAGTTTTCGTGGCTCTTTCCCTGGCTCATTCAGCCAACGGTCGCCGTTCGGCTCGACCGCGATCCACGGCTTCTGCACAGACTCCGCTGACGGTCCCGGCATCCACTCACGCCAATCGCCGTCCTTGAGCCAGCGGCAACAGTCCTGCGGGAGTCTCCCCGAAGAAAGGCAGTGGGTGGCGTATCTCGTAGCGGCAGCCACCACCACCTCAGCCTCGTCTGGTTTCACGAACCGCTGGTACTTCTCCCAGGCCTCTCGCTTCTCGGCCTTCACGCCATCCCGAGGCGGGTACGCAGCCCAGAGC
>VFSW01008899.1_pt1 | contig 14376 bp, 9 predicted proteins | sample 5358111 | NCBI WGS metagenome assembly VFSW01 (sample SAMN11554181, study PRJNA540505) | mine drainage metagenome | isolation source: sediment from site ElyBrook_90M | place: USA: Ely Copper Mine, Vershire, VT | collected 2017 | reverse complement strand
CGCGTGCAGTCCATCATCCGCGAGCTGCGCGGCGAGAAGATCGACATCATCGAGTTCAGCGAAGAGATCACAACCTTTGCCGAAAAGGCTTTGCAGCCGGCCAAGGTGAGCCGCGTCAGCATCACCGACCTGAACGACAAGCAGCTGGAAGTCATCGTGGACGACACGCAGCTCTCGCTCGCCATCGGCAAGAAAGGGCAGAATGTGCGTCTTGCCGCCAAGCTGCTCGGCTGGAAGATTGACATCAAGAGCGAGGAAGAGAAGCGCCAGGAGGTCGAGCAGCAGATGCAGGCCATGACCGGCGCCGCCGCGACGCCGATCGAACAGGTGAACGAGCTGGGTGAATCGATCATCCAAAAGCTGGTAGCGGCCGGAATTACGACGGTAGAAGGCCTGGCCGACATGACGCCGGAGCAACTGGAAGAGATTCCAGGCATCGGCGAAAAAACTTTGGAGAAGATCAGCGTGGCGGTGCGGCATTATTTCGGGCAGTACGAAGAGGGCGAAGAGCGGCCGGCGCAGGCAGCCGCAGCGGCGGAAGGCGGCGCCGAATCGGCCGAGCAGAAAGCCGAGGAGGCCGAGCGTAAGGCAGAAGAGGCTTCCATCGACGAGGAAATCGACGCCCTGAAGCAGGACCTGACCCAGAGCGGAGAAGAGCGCGAGAGCGAGGACGGGTCCGGACGCATCATCGACGACGTGGCTGAAGAGCGGCTCGCGGAGATCGCCGAAGTCGGGCCCGACCTCGATGATGAAGGCGCGGAATCCGTGGCGCCGGGTGAGGAAGACACCAGCGAGACCCTGGCGGCGCACGAGCCCAATCCTGAGCAGGCGCGGGATGAAGCCGTCGTCGAGGGCAACGTCGAGGAAGTAAAGGAAGAAGAAGTGGAAGATAAGAAGGTGGACGAGGGCACGGCCGGATAAGGCTTCGATGCAGGTCCGATGCCGGCGTGCGTAATTGTGAACGTGTGTATTTTGTCGGGGCGAAGCGGGGAATTGGCCCGCGAATCGAGCCGTTTTCAGAGATAATGAAAGAGATAGCAGACCCACAGTCAGGAGCTGTCCGTATGAAGAACTAAGGACCGGTGGGATTTTTAGAACACGGGGACGGATGAGCACAGTTCGAATCAATGAATTAGCGCGAGAGCTGGAAGTCAAGAGTAAGGAAATTCTCGATGCTCTCGCCGTAGTTGGGGTCACCGAGAAGAAAACCCATTCGAGCTCGATTGAGACGGATGAAGCCGAGCGTGTGCGCGCCCACATTCAAAGGGGGCGCGGCGGCAGCAGCTCGGCGGCGCGGCACGAAGCCGATGTGAAGCCGAAGATCGACTGGTCGCAGGCGCACAAGCCCGGCGATATTGCGAAGCAGATTCTGGAGAGGAAGCAGCAGGAAGCGCAGGCGGCGGCTATGCCACGACCGGTGGCGCCTCCGGTTAGCAGCGCTCAGCCCGTGGTCCCGCATCCGCTGGCCGGCACGCCGACGGTCGCTGCGGCGCCGGCGGCCGCAAGGCCTGCCGCGCCTCCCGCCAGTACCGCTCCTGAAGCCCCGGCCTCAGCCGCGCCGGCAGCGACGACTTTGCCTCCAGCGGAGACGAAGCCCGCGCCCAGAAGGATTGTTCCGATACCGCGTCCTGCGCCAGCCATTGTGGCAGGGCCGCCCGCGGCCAGTTCAACGCGCACCGCTGTGGTCGCGGCTCCCCCGTCGCAGACGCCGGCCATTGCTGCGAAGCCTCCCGTCGGCCCTGTGGTTGCGAAGCCTCCTGTGACCGCAGCCGCGCCGCCCGTAGCCGCAGCTCCGGTAGAGACGCGCCCCGTTGCAGCGTCGGGCACAGTCGTTGCAGCCAAACAGCCGGCACCGGCAGTGCCTGCTGCTGCTCCCAACCCACCGTCGGCAGTGCCAGGCTCTATCGTTGCTGCGGCAGCAACCGCAGCCACCGGGTCCGCCGAAACTACGGAAGCGCCGAGGGCGGCCGAACCCGCAGTTCCCGCGCCGCCCCCGGTTCCGGTGCCCGTGCCGCGCCGTGTGATCATGCCGCAGACCGGACCGCGTCCGGTTTACAGCGCGCCTCCGCCGGCACCAACACCAGTCAGCACAGGTGCAGCCCCCGGCGGTATTCAGCGCGGGCGGCCCATCTTCGATCGCAGGCCCTCGGGAGGCCCCGGCGGTCCCGGCGGACCGCGTCCCGGTATGGGCGGCCCTCCTGGACAACCCGGTGCACGTCGTCCCATGCACCCCACCCGCACACAGCCCGGCGGCCCAGGCGGTCCGGGACAGCGCCCCGGCATGGGCGCCCGCCCAGGATTCGGCGCCCGTCCCGGATTCGGCCAGCGTCCCGGGATGGGTGGCGCGCCAGGATTGCCACCTCCAGGGGAGGCGCCGCGTCCGGCACGTCCAGGACCGCGCGGCCGCGGCCGTCCGCGTTACGAGAAGACTAAAGAAGGTCCGATGAAGGGCTTTTCGCCGCCGAACCGCTCGGCAGCGCAGGTTCCCACCGGACCAGTGCCCATCACGCGCACCATCACCGTTACCGAAGGCGTCAGCGTGAAAGATCTGGCCGAGAAGCTTGAAGTTCGCGGCAAGGATCTCATTGCGACGCTGCTCGTGAAGGGCGTCTTCGTCACTGTCAACCAGACCCTCGATGGGGAACTGGTCAAGGAAGTCGCGGCGCAGTTCGGAGCCGACGTGCAGGTCATCAGCTTCGAGGATCAGATGGCCAACGAGGCCATGGAAAGCATCCTGTCGACGGAGAACCCGGACGAGCTGGAAGTGACGCGGCCGCCGGTGGTCACGGTCATGGGCCACGTCGATCACGGCAAGACGTCGCTGCTGGATGCGATCCGCGAGACCGATGTCGCGGGCGGCGAGGCGGGCGGGATCACGCAGCACATCGGCGCCTACAAGGTGAAGATCGCGAAACCGGATTCGCCAGCCTTTGGGCGTGAGATCGTCTTTCTCGATACGCCCGGTCATGAAGCCTTCACCCGCATGCGTGCGCGCGGAGCGAAGGTCACGGATATCGTGGTCATCGTGGTGGCGGCCGACGACGGCGTGATGCCGCAGACTCTCGAAGCCATCGATCACGCGAAGGCGGCCAACGTGCCGATGATCGTCGCGGTCAACAAGATCGATAAACCAGAAGCGCAGCCCGATCGCGTGAAGAAACAGCTGGGTGATCGCGGCCTGGTTCCTGAAGACTGGGGCGGCAGCACGGTCTTCGTCGATGTCTCGGCAAAGAAGCGCATCAATCTCGACCTGCTGCTCGAGATGATCTGCCTGGTCGCCGACCTGCAGAACCTCAAAGCAACGCCCGACCGCACCGCCGTCGGCACGGTGATCGAAGCCAAGCTCGACCGCGGACGCGGCGCCGTGGCGTCGGTGCTGGTGCAGAATGGCACGCTGAAGAACCAGGACAACTTCGTCGTAGGTAACACCTTCGGCAAGATTCGCGCCATGTTCGACGATCGCGGGCGCGCCGTGGAGCAAGCCGGGCCATCGACGCCGGTGGAAATCCTCGGTCTGGAAGCCATGCCGGACGCTGGGGACACGTTCCTGGTAGTGAGCGATCGCGACAAGGCGCGCGGCATCGGGCAGTATCGCAAGATGCGCGAGCGCGAAGCGCAACTGGCCAAGTCGTCGCGCGTCACTCTCGAAGGTCTGGCGGACCAGATCCAGCAGGCGGGCGTTAAGGAACTGCCCCTCATCCTCAAGGGCGACGTCACCGGCTCGGTCGAAGTACTGGCCGACTCGCTGCAGAAGATGTCCACCGAAAAGGTGCGCATCAAAGTCATCCGCTCCGGCGTTGGGGCCATCACCGAGAGCGACGTGCTTCTCGCTTCGGCCTCGAACGCGATCATCATCGGGTTCAACGTGCGGCCGGAGCGCAAGGTCGCCGATCTTGCCGAGCAGGAAGAGGTCGAGATCCGTCTGCACTCGATCATCTACGAACTGCAGGACGAGATTCGCAAAGCCATGCTCGGCCTGCTCGAGCCGGTCTTCCGGGAGAACTTCCTCGGCCGCGCGGAGGTCCTCAACGTCTTCCGCATTCCGAAGGTGGGTACCATCGCCGGCTGCCGCGTAACCGACGGCGTTCTGCGCCGCGACTCCGAAGTGCGGCTGATGCGCGATGGCGTCCAGGTCTACAAAGGCAAGCTGACCTCGCTCAAGCGTTTCAAGGACGATGCGAAAGAAGTCACCAACGGAATGGAATGTGGCGTAGGCATCTCGAATTTCACCGACATCAAAGCTGGCGATACCGTCGAGGCCTTCGTCACCGAAAAAATCGCAGCGGAACTAACGGCGTCGTAAGCCGGACCCAACACTCGAACCTCAACCAGCGCCCGGCGAAAGCCGGGCGCTCTCTTTTGTGCCGATGCTCCCGCACCCCTTTTGACTTCCTGCCGGTAGAATAGGGCCACCAGATCGGTCCTGCCCCCCGGACTCGTCACCACACTCAAAGTTGGACTTCTTATGAGTGACTCGGGAAGTTCGTCGCGGCCCGCAAAGTCAGGACACAACAAGAAACACTGGAGCAGGTCTAACATCGCCGTGCTCGCGGTGATTGCGATCATCCTGGTCGGGCGCTTGTTTCTCCAGGGTATCTTCTCCAATCCTCTGGCCAATCCCTGCAGCGTTGAGTCCCGCCGCTACGAGGATTTGGGCAGCGACTTCTACGCGCCTCTCATGCGCCTGAAATTCCGATCCACCTATCCCCAGGACAAGGTCCTCGTCATGCCGCTCACCTCCGGCTCCGAACCCGGCAGCGTTCCCGCCAGCGCGATTGACAATCCTTGTGAGGGCCGCCGATTTATGGCGGGTCTGGTGAATCGCCTGGACACCTACGGTCCGGCCGTTATTGCCATCGATCGCTACTACAACGACGATGACCGCTGCCCGGAGAGCGACGGCGCCAACGATGTGCTGCGCGCAGCTCTCTCCACCGCTCTCGTCGTCGCTCATATCCAGGCGCCGGCCATCGTAGTCGGGCGGGATTCCGGCAAAGCGACCCCGGAACAGGCCAAACCGACCGGCGGAAACTGCCTGCTCGAAACCGCCCCGCTGAACCTCGATGCGGCGGGGGTCCCCGCTGGCCGCGTGCGCCGCGCCGTACACCTGGCCCTGGTGCGCATGAACGAGGACGTCCTGCGCATTCCTCTGCGCTGGTGGATGAGTCCTGCCCCAGGAGAGCCCAACAACGCAGCGGACCGCCCCGCTCCGGGATTTGCTCTGGCTGCGTACACCCTGGCCTTTCGGCGGCTCAGCGAACAGGAGTCGGCGCGGCTCGACCTGGGCCAACCCGTCAGCGGCCAGCCCGCCGGCCTGGTGAAGCTCCTCAACAACGACTCGCATCCGTACGCCTTTTTTCCGAAGGCGCCACCGCAGCAGATAAGCCCCATCGACCTGCTGTGCGCTGACAACGATGGTCAGGATTTCCTGAGGCGCTATCTGCTGGAGATCCACTCCGGGCAGGACATCCCGGCCAGTGCCGGCCACCCCGAGCAGAAGTACTGCAAGTTGGCCAAACCGCTTCCCAATCTGGGCGGCAAGGTAGTGGTGATCGGCGTTCGCGAGGACGAGGTCGATATGCACGAATTCCCCGGGGGAATCCAGCACGGCGTCGATCTGCAGGCGGACTATATCGAGGCGTTGCTCGATAATGCTTATATCAAGACGGCACCAGTGTGGTTGGATTGGGGTTTAACTATCCTGCTATGCGTTTTGCTGCTGGGTCGCGAAGTCATGCAGGACTACGCGACCGCTGGCCTGTGGGTGTCGCTGGTGTGGGATATGGGGGCCGTTGCTCTGGTGATGGCGCTGAGTCTGGTGGCGCTGCTGGTGGGTTATTTTACCCCTGTGTTCTGGCTGGCCTGTTCGGGAGTCGTGCTCACGGAGGTCTTCACGCGCCTCTTTGAACGGCTCACCCACCACGTGAGGGAAGGGAGGCATGCCGATCATGGAAAGCATGCGTAGAAGGACGATGCGGTTGCGGGTGATTCCTCTGCTGTTGGCTGCGGCGATGCCCGCCTGGCTCGCAGCGCAGATTTCCGGAAGTGTCGACGCTCCCCCGAAGGAAACCTCCTGGTCGGGCTGCGTCACGCAAATCCCGAATGGCGAAATGTACGTGCTCTCCATCGCCGACGCCTGCATTCTGCTCCAGGGGGACTTCGACGCGAAGAAAGTCGCTAATCACGTGGCTTCCCTGAAGGGTGTGCTCGCCGAAGGGCAGCGCAAACGCCTCGAAGTTCACTCCGTGGAAAAGATTGGCGCGGCATGCACCCAGACCTGCAAACTTCCTCTCATGACACGCGGCCTGCATGGCAAAGAGCTGCCCGGCAGCAACGGCGGCACCGCGGGGGAGAAACCGAACACGCAACCGCCGCCGCAGCAGTGACGGAGTGCAGGGTTTGAAACTGATATTTTGAGCGCTCGGCAAAGGCGCCGAGCGCCTCCGTTCAGAGCGATAGATGGATCGCAGAAATCTTTGCAAATACTAAGTCAAACGTTTTACTTTGTAGTTGTGCCGGTGCTATAGTTTTTCCCCGCGCAGGAGGTCCACGGTGCATCGTCGCCAGTTTCTCCATGGGTCTGTCGCCGCGGCGGGTTCCGCGTGGCTCGCTACCCGCTCTTTCGCAGCGCAGACCATGACCCACGCAACCGCCAGCTCCGTCCCAGGGTCCATCCCGAGCCCCGAGATTGCCACAGCTCGCTTTCCCGACGATTTCCTGTGGGGCATGGCCACCGCCGCTTACCAGGTCGAAGGCGCATGGAACGTCGACGGCAAAGGTGAATCCATCTGGGACCGGTGGGCTCACACGCCGGGGAGGATCAAAGGCGCGGCCACCGCCGACGTGGCCTGCGACGAGTACCACCGCTATCGCGATGACCTCGCCATCCTGAAGCAGCTCCATCAGAAGAGCTACCGCTTCTCCATCTCCTGGCCGCGCATCCAGCCCTCCGGCACCGGCGCACCCAACCCCGCCGGCCTCGACCACTACAGCCGCTTCATCGACGCCGTCCTCGAAGCCGGCCTCCGCCCATTCTGCACCCTCTACCACTGGGACCTGCCCCAAGGTCTTGAGGACCGGGGCGGCTGGCCCAACCGCGACCTCGCAGGCTACTTCGCCGACTACGCGGGCATCCTGGCGAAGCACCTTGGCGACCGCATTACCGTCTGGGCTCCCTTCAACATGCCCTGGTCGTTCACCTGGATGGGCTATGGCGCCGGCGTCTTCCCCCCCGGCTGCGCCAGCTACACCGACTTCCTGAAGGCCGCCCATACCGTTAGCCTCGCGCAAGGCGAATGCTTTCGCTCGATCAAAGCCGCCTCGTCGAAAGCCACCGTTGGCAGCGCCTATGGCATGGCGCCCGCGTATCCAAAGACCGACAGCGAAGCCGATCGTGCCGCGGCCGATCGCTATCACGCCATGAACAACGTGTACTTTCTCGAAGCTGCGATGCACGGCCGCTATCCCAAAGCCTTCGTCGTCGAAACGCCTTATGAGCAGATGGGCTTTCGTCCGGGCGACGAGAAGGTCATGCAGGCGCCGCTCGACTGGGTTGGCTTCCACTACTACACGCGGCGGATTGTGTCGGATGCAGGCGGATCCACGAGGCCCGGCACCGGCGCAAGCTTCGGCACTGAGATCGAGCAGGACACGACAGGCCGCGATCCGTACACGCGCTTCCACGTCGAAATGGCCACCGAAGGTCCCCTCACCGAGGCTGGCCTTGAGATCTGGCCCCGCGGTATCTACGACCTCGTCACCCGCATCGCGAAGGAGTACAACAACCCCATCATCGAGATCACCGAGAGCGGCTGCAGCTACCTCGATGGCCCCTACGACAAGCAAAACGGCGCCGTCCCCGACGTCCGCCGCATTGAATTCTTCCGGCAGGAACTCGCCGAGCTGGCCCGCGCGATTGCCGATGGCGCCCGCGTGCGCTCCTTCCACGCCTGGACTCTGCTCGACAATTTCGAGTGGGCCGAAGGTTACACCCAGCGCTACGGCCTCACGTACGTCGACTTCCGCGACCAGAAGAGGACCATCAAGAGCTCAGGCCTCTGGTACGGAAGGGTGGCGGCGTCGAATCGCCTCGATGTATAGCAGCCAGCCGGCGTGGCGCTACTCGGCTACCGGCTGCGCTTTCAGCATCTGGATCGCCTGATGGTAGTCGAGGTCAGTGGGTACCGGCGCGTAGTGGGTCATCTGTTCCGTGATGTGGTAGCTCAGCGGTTTCACCATCAGCGCTCTCCCCGTGAGGTTCACCTTCATGCGCGTCAGCTCCCAGTCGTTCGGCGACACCAGCGATTGTTCCAGAAAAATCGTCCCGCCCTTGTCGAGATGCCCAATGATCCCCCAGCCGAAATCGACGTCGGTGATCAGGCGCGCGTTCAGGCGCGTCAGCCGCTCCTGGGATTTGTCGATCAGCACATCGCCGGCCATGCCGCGCAGAATCCTCGATTCGGTGTCGGGCGGGTTCCAGCGAGGATTGGGCCTGAACGTCAAGCGATAGCAGTCGTGCGCAACCGGCGCAGAAGGCTCGGAATTATCAGCTGTCTGCGGCAATCCCTGGATGGGCTCCTGCGGAGGCGGAGAGACCACGCAGGGAACAGTCGCCTCGTAGCGATACAGGAACGCACTGGGCAGCATGCGCAGCAGCTTATTGGCGCGGGCCGTGTCCTCCTCTTCACGTTTTCGCCGATGTTCCTGCAGATCGGGGTGCTCGTCCAGGTTCTCCAGCCGGTCGATCTGCGCCTGATGCATCGCCGCGCTGAGGGGGGCGCCGTTGGCGGCGATCGCCATGGCCACATCCCCCTGGCGGGTCTCGATGACGATTTGGCTGTAGTCGTGGCGGTCGTCTTTCTTGTGCAGCACAAAGCGCTGGAGCTGACGTGCCTCCTCCGCCGCAAGATGGTTGGCCACGGCTCGCCGCACCAGAGCCGCCGCATCCTTTGCAGGCGATGGATTTTCCTGGGCAAAGCCGTGCGATAGGAGAACCGCTCCCGCAAAAGCGATCGGTAGCGCGGCGGCCAGATGCGGTTTGCGGTGAGGGGATGGTGGCATACGTGACAGCTGTCGACGAGATGATCCGGACTCCGGGAAAAACCAGATCCGCCCGGAACCCGGTTCCGCACCTCACACGGGCGCGACCTCGGTGCCCGGTTCGACTCCTGGTCCTGTTATAGACGAGGCCCTCCCGAGGGAAGTCGCGTCCTCGAATTTCGATGTGGCGGAGAACCGGGGGGTGTCCTCTAAAATAGGGAGTATGAGTCGTAAGAAGTTTCGTATCGAAGCGACGCTGCTGACGGCGGTTTTGGGGTTGGTCCTCGGTGCCCATGCACAGGAGCATGGCCGTGGGCGGAAGTACAAACCGCCGCCCCCCACCTGTAAAGTCACCGTCACGGTGATCAAAGCCTACAACGGAAAGCCGCTGGAGAATGCCTCCGTCGTCTTCCATCCCCTGAAGGACGGCAAAGACGCGGGGAGCATGGAACTGAAGACCAACGAGGATGGCAAGGTGACCCTGGACATGATCCCGATTGGCGAAGACCTGCGCCTCCAGGTATTGGCCACCGGCTTCCAGACTTTTGGAAACGACTACGACCTGGCCGACGCGACGAAGGAAATTGAAATCAAGATGAACCGCCCGCAGAAGCAGTACTCGATCTACCAGAATCATCCTGGGACCGGGGACGGACAGGCGAACAGCGAACCGCAGGGCGAACACAAGCCGCAGAAAGACCAGAAAAAGGATCAGAAGCAGGACCAAAAACCTCCGCAGTAGCCGCGGGGCGCAGCTTCATCGAACTGCCGCGGATGGAACTGTATCTTCGTCCGCGGCCTATCCATGGTCATCTCCCGCTCTGACGATCTGCAAATTCCTTTCCCCCGAACGGCTATTCTGAAGGGGCCGTGTCCTCCTCCGAGCCAACCACCTCCAGCATTCCCTCCCTGCACGATTTCTTCGCGCCCGGTGGATTGCTGTCGCGCTCGCAACTGCCGTACGAATTCCGCCGCGGCCAGCTGGAGATGGCTCAGGCCGTCGAGCGCGCGCTGCAGGACAACCGCCATCTCATCGTCGAAGCGGGCACGGGCACCGGCAAAACTCTGGCCTATCTGCTGCCCGCGCTGCGTCTCTGCGCAGCCACGGGGCACCGCGTCATCATCTCCACGGGCACCAAAAACCTCCAGGAACAGCTCTTCTTCAAGGACGTGCCGTTCCTCGAGTCAATCCTGGGCCCGCTGCGCGTCTGCTACATGAAAGGCCGCGCCAACTATCTCTGCCGCCACAAGCTCTACGCGCTGCGCAACCAGCCCATCCTCTCCGGCCTCGAAGAGATCTCTCAGTACCAGGCCATCGCCGACTGGGAAAAGAGCACCGAAACCGGCGACCGCGCCGAGATTGACGAACTGCCTGAAGCCAGCGTGCTGTGGTCCAAACTCGATGCGCGCAGCGAAGCCTGCCTCGGCCAGACGTGCCCCGACTACGGCCGCTGCTTCATCACCGAAATGCGGCGTCGCGCGGCGGAGAGCGACATCGTCATCGTCAACCATCACCTGTTCTTCGCCGATATGGCGGTCCGTCAGCAGGCGGGCGGCGCGCCCGATGCGGGTGTCCTGCCTGAGGCCGGCGTTGTGCTCTTCGATGAAGCGCACGAGCTTGAGGACGTCGCCTCGAGCTACTTCGGAATCAACCTCAGCAACCTGCGCCTCGAAGACCTGGCTCGCGACGTCGAAACCCTCCTGCGCGCGCGGCATGAGTTGAAAGCGGAAGTGGTGACCGCGGCGCAGATGATCCGGGAACGCGCGCGCTTGTTTTTCGCCGCACTGCCGGCGCGTCCCGGCGGCCGCGGTGGCAACGGCGAAGGCCGCATGCCGTTCGCCAACCGCGAGGAGTTCCTCGAACAGCAGGGCGACGTCTACCTCGGCCTGCTCAACGCGCTGCATCGCATGGAAGGCGAACTGGAGAGGCTCAAAGGCTCCGAAGATGCTCAGCCCCTGCGCAAACGCACAGGCATGGTGCGCGAGCAGCTCAAGTTCCTCATGGAATCGGAGGACCGCAACACGGTTTTCTGGCTTGAGCGCCGCAGCGGGCGCCAGATGAGCACCCATCTCCAGGCCACGCCCATCGATGTTTCCGACCTGCTCCGCGAACTGCTCTTCAATCAGTATCCCAGCGTCGTCCTTACCTCGGCTACGCTCACGGTGCAGGGTGGATTCGCCCACATCCGCAAGCGCCTCGGACTGGACTCCGCCCGCGAGCTGGTCGTTCCCTCACACTTTCAGTACGCTCGCCAGGCGCTCCTGTATTTGCCCCCGGGGATGCCCGACCCGCGCGAGCCCAACTTTCAGGAGGAAGCCGCGCGTCGCATGCGCCGCATCCTCGAGATCACCCAGGGCCGCGCCTTCTGTCTCTTCACCAGCTACCAGCAGATGCACGAGCTTTACGAGCGGCTCCTTGTCGAAGTCGGCTTCCCGCTTTTGCTGCAGGGAAACGCTCCGAAAAAAGCCCTGCTTGAGGAATTCCGCACCACGCCTAACGCTGTCCTTTTCGGCACTTCCAGTTTCTGGCAGGGTGTCGACGTGCAGGGCGAGGCGCTCAGCTGCGTTATCGTCGACCGCCTGCCCTTCGCAGTGCCCACCGATCCCGTCGTCCAGGCGCGCATGCGTGCCATCGAAGAAGCCGGTGGCAGTCCCTTCTTCGAGTACCAGGTTCCGTCCGCTGTGATCACCCTGAAGCAGGGCTTCGGCCGGCTCATTCGCTCGCTCGACGACCGCGGCGTTCTCATGCTCCTGGACCCGCGGCTCGAACGCCAGCGCTATGGCAAAGTCTTTCTCGAAAGTCTCCCGCCCTATCGGATTACCCAGAACATTGGAGACGTCGAAGCCTTCTTCAGCCGATAATCGGCAGCCGGCAGGAGAATTCTGGAAAGTGATCGGTTCTGGCTCCAGCTTCATCTGCGTGTAATCCAGTGGAACTGCGCCAAAGCGCGCAGTTCTGCGGGCTGTGTGACGCAGCGCACAATTCAGCGCGCAGCCCGTGTGCAGGTGATCCACCGCACCAACAACAGTGATATCAATCACATGTCGTTTTGTTCCGGTTTGGCACATCCCGTGCAATATCTCCGGTTGTCAATCAACTCCCCAGGAGATCACGACATGGAACGCAATCAGGGATGCATGGAGTGCCCGTCGCGCGGTAAGCATATGTTCTGCTGCATGGAGAACGCCGCGCTGGAAAAATTCGACGTCATCGGGACCACGGTGCGCTTCAGCACGGGTGCGATCATCTTCCGCGAAGGCGATAACTGTGGATCGGTGCACATTCTTTGCTCCGGTCGTGTGAAGCTCTCCGCGACCAGCCGCGAAGGCCGCACGCTGATCCTCAAGATTGCCCGCGCCGGCGAAGTCCTCGGACTCTCCGCCGCGCTGGCCGGCCAGCCCTTCGAAGTCACGGGGGAGACGGTCGAGCCCTGCCAGTTGAAGACCATTCGCCGCCAGGCACTGCTCGATTTTCTGGATCGCAACCCAGATGCCAGCATGCGCGCTGCCCGTTGCGTTGCTCAGGAATACAAAGCTGCTTTCAGCGAAGTGCGCCGTTTAGCCCTCCCCGCCACTGCCTCCGGCCGCGTGGCTAACCTCCTGCTCGACTGGAGCCGTGAGCAGTCGTCCGATAACACCGCGCGCGGCCGTTGCATGATGCCCCTCACCCACGAGGAGATCGCATCCATGACCGCCACGACGCGCGAAACCGTCACGCGGGTGCTCGGCCAACTCAAGCGCGACCAGCTGATTTCCATCCGCGGCGCCTCGCTCACCGTGCTGCAACCACAGGCGCTCGAACGGCTCGCGGTGTAACAAGCCAGGCCCTCCCCCTGGAGCTGTGAATTTTTATTTGCTGTACCTGCAGTCGTTCTTCGAGGCAGCCCAAGGGCTGCCTCTTTTATTTCCCGGGTGACTACTGCTGATACCAGGGAATATTGATTACCACGATGCGCTGCTTGCCGCGCACCAGCAGCAGCAGTTTCAGCGCGCTCGATCGCTGGTTGTGGAGCAGGTTCTCCCACCAGTGCCGAACCACGAGTTCCGGAACCAGAACGGCGATATGCCGGTCCTCATGAATGCGCTCCTCGGAGAGGATATAGTCCAGTACCGGCAGAATGACCGTGCGGTACGGCGATTTCAAACGCTGGAACTTCGGTTCAGGCAATCCTGCCTGGCGAAGCGGAGTGAGGATCTTGTCGGTCCACACATCGGCCAGTTCGTCGGTGCCGTGATTGTCGTCCGGCGAGTCCACGTGCACAATCTGAAGCTCATTCGAGATCGACATCGCGAACCGCAGCGCCTTGGCTGAGAGCCGGCTCCACCGGTCCATCGGGATGATGACAATGGGGGGGCAAATATTCGTAGTCTGCAGCGGTTCGGGGCAGGCGGTCTCCAGGGCGACGTGCCGGTAGTGCCGATGCACCGCCGCCATCAGGAAGATCAGAATCGGAATCAGCAGCGCTGTGACCCAGGCGCCCTCGGAGAATTTCGTCACCAGCACCACCACGGTCGTGATGCCCGTGGCCACCGCCCCCAGAGCGTTAACCATCATCCGCAGCCGGGCATGACGGTCCCGCCGCCTCAGCCAGTGCACAACCATTCCCGCTTGCGACAGCGTGAACGCCATGAATGCCCCGATCGCGTAGAGCGGGATCAGGCGATCTGTGACACCGCCGAAAAGGATGAGAATCACAGCCGTCAGAAGAACGAGAACGTAGATTCCCCACGAATAGAGCAGCCGCCTGCCGCGCAGGGTGAACACATGCGGCGCATACCCTTTCATTGCAATGGCGCGCGTCAGTCGCGGAAAATCGGCAAAGGCAGTGTTCGCCGAGAGGGCCAGAACCAGCAGGATCGATCCAATGGTGACGTAGTAAAACCACGTACGCCCCGCCACGGCCAGAATCAACTGGGAGAGAACGCTCTGGTAGCCGGGCTTATTGGGATCCGTCGCGCCCACATGGTAGAAGTGGCACAACGCGGCAATGCCGGCCAACAGTACGATCAGCAGCGCGATGATCGCCGTTAACGCGCGGCGGGCATTCTTCCTCGTCGGTTCGCGGAAAGCCATCACGCCGTTGCTCACCGCTTCGACCCCGGTCATCGCCGTACAGCCGCTGGAGAAGACCCGCAGCAGGAAAAACCAACTGACCGCAGCCATCGTCGCCTGAGGCAGAGCCGAGGGTGCGATCACGGGTGCAGGGTGACCGCCGCTCATCGCGGCACGAAACAACCCGACGCCGATGACGATCAGCAGAGTGCCGATAAACAGATAGGTCGGAATCAGGAAAACCACGCCGGTGTCGCGCACCCCGCGCATATTCACCATCGTCA
>VFSW01008898.1_pt1 | contig 14377 bp, 10 predicted proteins | sample 5358111 | NCBI WGS metagenome assembly VFSW01 (sample SAMN11554181, study PRJNA540505) | mine drainage metagenome | isolation source: sediment from site ElyBrook_90M | place: USA: Ely Copper Mine, Vershire, VT | collected 2017 | reverse complement strand
GCGTTTCCTGCTCCTCCTCCGTCAATGGGCGAATATGAAGCAAGCGCGGCATGCCCGCTACCTCCCAGTACGATTCCTCCTCATTCTACAGCAATCTTGCCGGATGCACCACTAAAACCTAGATATGGAAAGATGGTAGCTAATTTATCATGTCGTTTATTCAGGCTATTCACATTGTAATTCCAATAACCTTGGTATTAAGATATCTTCATCGATTCCTTCCCAGTGAGTACTGACACTCCCACCCATCAGCTCCCATTGCTGGCGCTGCTGTGATGTGGCTGCTTGCAGACGGGAGAACCAGGCAAGAGGGATGCTGATATCACGTCCGTCGTGAGTTGTACGACAAGGTGTTCATCCCGGAACGTGATGTTCGCTGCAATGGGGGCCAGTGAGTTAGTCGGGAAAGTAGCCATGCCTAGCCCCCATCAGCAGCCGTAAGAGAAAATCCTCGCCGTAGCGCACAGGGTGAGGATTTCGAGCAATAAAGCTGGGTGCCCCCACGGCGACTCGAACGCCGGTCTTTGGCTCCGGAGGCCAACGCTCTATCCACTGAGCTATAGGGGCATGCCTGGCAAGGCGTGGCCTCGCCTGATGACAGTGTACCATATGCGGCGCGGCGCGCGCAAGAGACGCACGCGCCGGGCGACGCGCCCTTTGCTTCCATTTCCCCTTCTCTAGCAGAGTGAAGGAGGGGGAGCATACGGCAGGGCTTTTGCAAAGCCAGCAGAGCACTGCGATAAAGCGGAAGGCACGGTGCCAATCGGCCCCACCATGGCGGAGGGCGGCGGCGATATTGGTCCAGCCGGCTTGCCGCAAGAGATGGGTCCATCCGCTACGCAGCGCCGCCAGCGCGTGCGGAGTGTTGCCGACCCCAGCATCTGCACGCCAGGTGACATCGCGCACGTCAGGCACTTTGTGCCAGTGCCCTCACCACAGTTGTTCCCAGTCGGCTGCCGATGCCTGCTGCCAAGGCAAGTCCATAGCAGACGTGCTCACGGCGCTGGCCGGTCGTGAGCACGTCTACCACCGTGTGGCGGCGCATCACCTGCCGCACGCCTGGCCAGTCCCAGGGCCAGTCCACGACCGCGCGGCGTTCGAGCGTGCGCCATTCGCGGCGACCATGTCCTTTAGTGCAGGTCGTCACCTGCTCGGCCTGCTCTCCAAACCAAGCTGGCTGAGCAAACCACTCCGCCAGCGCGTGATACAATTCTGGCTGATTCTCTTGGACGATCATCAGAGAGTGCCCATCTTGCTCCACGATGTGGCTCGCCGTGCGCCGCAGGGCATCCATCGTCACGACCAATCCCCGTAAGTCGCGCTGGGCGAGCAGGCGCTGCACCAGCGGGATCTCGTCGCTCTTCTGATCGACGGCCTGTTGTTGGATCACCGGTCCGCTCCCGTGACAGACCTCACTGACCACATGCAGCGACTGGCCATGCGTCCCCGTTCCGCGCATGGTTTTGCCATCGAGTGCCCGCGCTTGCAAGCGCGTGGAGCCATTATGGGTGGGAAGGGGGTGGCGCAAACAGGCTTCCAACGCGGCCACATCGATGCGTTGCAAGGTGCGGCGGATGGTGGCGTCACTGGGCAAGCGCGGACCAACGAGAGCGCGTCAGTGCTCCGCGTGCTCCCCACTCCCTTGACTGATCGCACTGGGCGTCAATTGGCCACTGACCAAAGCTGCACCTATCAGCCAGAGTAAGGCTGACCAGTTCAAGCGGCAGCCACGCCGACATCGCGGATCGGGGACGGCTGCCACCAGGCTCACAAACGTGCTACACTGCTCCACAGCCAGGGTGTATCCTTTCGAGACCGGTTCAGGTGTGTCTCGATTCTCCTCCTGGTTCCTTTTACTGCCTACTCCTCTCTGACTTTGCAAAAGCCCTAAGGCCGCTCGCCACTGGCTTCCCGTCCGGACCAGGGCATTGAGAATGCTCAGCAACTTGTGCAGACAGGCCACCAGCGCCACTTTGGGCGCTTTGCCCGCCTCCTTCAGTCGCTGATAGAAGGCTCGGATCACCGGGTTGCGCCGGATAGCTGCCACCGTGGCCATGTACAGCACGGCGCGCACGTGCGCTCGTGCGCCCCAGATGTGTCGGCGTCCCTGGGCATGCCCACTGTCGTGATTGAACGGGGCCACTCCCACCAAGGCGGGCAGGGGCACCGGAGCCGGCTGGAAGGTTTGGGCGAAATGGGCCAGCACTGCCGCGTCGATGCGGTCGGTCTTGGCCAGATGCTGACTGGCTTTGGCGAAGTCACGCACCCGTCGAGGGTTGACCACCGCCACCGGCAAGCCCGCCAGCGCCAGGGCACTGACCCCTCCCCGCTCGTAGCCGCCGGTGGCCTCAGCGACAATCAGGGTAAGGTAGTGAGCGCGCGCAATCGGGCCACCAGGTCGGCCCAGCCGGCTTCGGTCTGGGGCACGCTCCAGTGCTCGGCGTCGGGTCGAGTCATGGTGTCCAGATGATCTTTGGCGATCTCCAGTCCAACAAACATGCCGCTTTCCTCCTCGGTGACTCAGCCTTGTGGGATACGGGGTCACGGAAGTGCCCCAGGCAATGGTACGAGGTTAGGGAAGAGAAGCGCGCGGGACCCAACGCTCTCCAGCGGTGTCGGGCACCTGGGGGTAACGGCCTCCGCTCGCTCAGGAAGAGATCCTGTCTCCAGTTTCTCTCCCTGTTCTCCAATATACAAGGGGGAGTAAGGCCCGCCGCGCAATCGGGCTAGAGCGTAGCCACTTACTCGCCAGTATGATATACTGGCGCCATCATTGTCTGATGGGGCGCCAGGCGGAGTGCCGGCGCTGGCCCACGCAACCCGCCGGGCCGCTCAGCGAGATCGCGGAGGTCACGTCCCCCATGCCTGGAAGGCAGGGGTCCGCGCACCGCATCTTTTTGATGAAATGAGAGGCGTATGGCACAGGCGCAGGGCCAGGGTCGCACCCTGGGCATGTATCAGCTCGGTCCTTTTGTCGGCTCAGGGCCGGTGGGTGATGTCTATCGCGCCCGCCATTTAAGCCAGGAGCCGACTGATGTTGCCCTCAAGGTGCTGCGCCAGCCCTTTGCCGGCTCGCCCAACGTGCGCTCCCGCTTGAACCAGATCAGCGCCTTCATGGCGAATGTGGACCATCCCCACATCTTGCCGCTGGAATTCGCCGGCGAGTCTGACGGGCGGCTCTTTACCGTGACGCCGCTGGTGGCGCACGGCTCGCTCATGGCCCGGCTCGCGCGAGGCCGCCTCTCACCCAAAGACATCGCCCCGCTTTTCAAGCAGATGTGCGACGCGCTGGCCTTTGCTCATGGGATGGGTCTGGTGCACGGCAACATCAAGCCGACGAATATCATGCTCTTTGAGGGCAAGCACGTGCTGCTGGGCGATTTTGGCCACCTATGGCAGATCGCCGAGGTCGATTTGACGCGCTCTGGCATCAATGCCGACGCCGTGCTCTATATGGCCCCAGAGCAAGTGGATGGCGTGACCGACGCGCGCAGCGACATCTATAGCCTGGGCGTGGTGCTCTTTCACGCCCTGACGGGTAGCCCGCCTTTCACCGGCAAGACGCCCTTCGAGGTGCTGTCGCGCCACCAGCGCCAACCGGCTCCGACGCTCACCGCCGCGCAAGGGCTGTTGCCGCCGGGCGCGCTGGTCTTCGACGAAGTGATCCGCATGGCGCTGGCCAAGGACCCCAGCGCGCGCTTCCAGTCGCCGGTCGCTCTGGCTCGGGCGCTGGTCGAGGCCGGCAATCTGGCCAACGACCTGCCCTCGCGCGTCATGCCCTCTCTGCGCCCCAACAGCGTGCCACTGATCGCGCCGCCCCAGCAGCGCGCGATGCCGCCGTCCTATCCCCAGCCGGGGATGATGCCGCCGGGCTATGGCCAGCCGCCTCCCTCTCCGATGTCGGGGCCGGCAGCGCCGCAGTATCAGCAGCCGATGCGACCGCCGGGTGTGCCACCGTTGCCGCCAGGGATGCCGCCGCAAGCACCGCCCGACGATCCGCTGAGTTGGCTGCTCCCCGATGCCACGCCGGCGCCGCCCTCCATGAGCCGGCCCAATAATCGCCCGATCAATCAAGATCTGGCGGACTTTTTGACGGCTCGTCACGCCGCACCGACGGATTCCGTCATGCGCGACGCCGTGCCGCCTTCCACAGCCGAGACGGGGTCTGTGCCCGCGCCCACCGGCGAGACCGGCTCGATCTCGCGCGCCGAGGACCCCTGGTGGCAGAGCGAGGCCGCCTCACGCGAATACACCGGCTATACCGATAGCCGGGTGCCCTCGGCCTCGCGCGAGTGGGAAGTCACCGGCGAATTCGATCAATCGCGCAGCATGCAAGCGCCGTCGCTGCGCCGGCCCGCTCGCAACGGCGCGGAGCGCGACCGCTGGGAAGAATCGGATCCCGACAGATCTCGCAACCGCCGCAATCGGCGCGACGACACAGACTATTCCGCCGAGATGAGCCGGGCACGACCCGCCACGCCGAGCCGACCGCGCCGCGATGCGTATGACTATGACGAAGGGCGATCGCGCTCCGGTCCGGCGGTGAACCATCGCTCGTCACGCGCGCGCGCGCCTGCGCCGCCCAAAAAGTCGCGCCTGCCCGGCGTGCTGGCGGCGCTGGTGCTGATCTTTTTGCTGTTGAGCGCGGGGCTCATCATCACCTTCAAGCCCAGCCTGTGCCCCAATCATGTCTGTGATTCGCTCCACACGAAAATTCAGCACTTGATCAAGGGGAGCGACGCGGGATTAGCGCCCTTCGCGTTGCGCTCCTCAGCGGGCACGCCTGTTTTCACGATCACAACCGGTGACGTGACCGCGCGTTAACGGCTGACACTGTCCGCGCCGATTGTCCATCCAGAGAAAGCATCTCATCCATGCTCATCGATCTGCATACCCATTCCACCGCTTCCGACGGGCTACTGGCCCCGGCGGATCTCGCCGCCGCCGCCAAGGTCGCCGGGCTGAGCGCCATCGCGCTCACCGATCACGACAGCACCGACGGACTGGCGGCGGCCCAAAGCGCGGGCGCGACTCTGGGCGTCGAGGTCGCGCAAGGCATCGAGCTAAATACCGACATTCCCGGCGGTGGCGAAGCGCACGTGCTGGGCTATTTCATGCGCTGGCGCGATGACGCGCTGCAAGAGCGCCTTGCCGCTCGCCGCTCGTCGCGCCAGCGACGCGGGCAAGCGATGGTCGCGCGGCTGCGCGCGCACGGCATCCCCATCACCTGGGAAGCGGTGCGCCAACACGCACATGGCGCGGTGGGCCGTCCACACGTCGCCGCCGTGCTAATGGATCTCGGCCTGGTCGGCTCGGTGGCCGAGGCGTTCGATCGCTATATCGGTCGCGGCCAAATTGGCTTTGTGCCGCGCGAGCCTTTCGCGCCGCCCGATGCCGTGAGGCTCATTACGGCGTCAGGGGGCGTGCCAGTGCTGGCGCATCCGGCGGGCATCGCCGCGCTCGACGATCTTGTGGCTGCGCTCGTGCCGCTTGGCCTGGGCGGACTCGAAACATTCTATGGCGAGTATGGCGCCGCCACCGAAGCGCGCTTGTTGGCGCTGTGCGACCAGCATGGGCTGATTCCCACCGGAGGCAGCGACTACCACGGGCCGGGCATTCACCCGACGCCGCTGGGCGGCCGCTTTGTGCCGCCCGAGACGCTCGATCGACTGCGTGCCGCCGCTCGCGGCTAACGAATTTTTCTATTTCAGTTATCGCCCGATCGCTCTCTTGGCGAAGTCGGCATTCATTATGCTGCCCGGTCGAGAAAACAGCGCAAAGCTAGGCGCGAGAGTCAAGTGCGGCGATCCGCGTCACGACGGAGCAGGAGGGCACAAACTCGCCATGAATACCGATAGCTCAGAGCTATTCTATGACGAGGTGGAAAGCGCTATTTCCGCCGCGAGTGTGCCGTCGACGGCTCCGCCCGCTCTCGCTGCCACCGAGGCACGCCTGTGCCGTCTCGAAGATCGCTTTACCGCGTTGCAGGCGTCATCCGGCCACATCATCTGGGTGGCTGACGCCGAAGGCTCTGTCGCCGAGGATCTGCCTTCGTGGCGCCTCTTCACCGGCCAGAGCGAGCAAGAGGTTCTCGGCAGCGGCTGGGCTGACGCCGTACACCCCGACGACCGCGAGCGCACCGTCGCACACTGGCGCCAATGCGCTACCGAGCGCCGGCTCTTCGAGATCACCTATCGCTTGCGCCGCCATGACGGAGTGTGGCGCACTGTCTTCGCGCGCGGCGGCCCAGTCTTTGAGACTGACGGCAGCGTGCGCGAGTGGATCGGCTATTGCGCCGACATCACCGAGCGCCGCGAGCTTGAGCAGCGCACGTCGACGGCCCTTGAAGCGCTGCTGGCAATGGCGCGCGCGCTGGTGGATCTGCCCGATTCAGCGGACCCCGCCGCTATCGCCGCAGTGTCGCAGCGGCTGGTCGATCTGGGCCGCAGCGTGCTAGGGTGTCAGCGCGTCGTGGCGATCAGCTATGCACCCGCCACGGATAGCGTGGCACTGGTGGCATCGATCGGCATGACACCCAAAGAAGAAGCCTGGTTTCGCGATTTCATTACCAGCCGGACCGCCAGAGAGCAGCTTGCTCCGGAATACCTGGCGCAGCTCGAGCGAGGCGCGCCGTGCGTGCTGGCATTCCCCACAGCCAAAGGCAAGAAGCGACATCCTTTCGCCCAGGCGCTCATCGCGCCGCTGCGGATCGGCGATCGGCTAATAGGCGCCTATTTCTTTGATTATGGCGACACGGCACACGTCTCTACCCTTGATGAGCTTGATCTGGCCAGCGCTACGGCGCAGCTGGCGGCGCTGGTGCTCGATCGCGCGCAGATGCTGCGCGACACCGTCGACGCCCGCCGCCACGCGCTCGCGATGGAAGACGCCAATCGCCGGATGGATGAATTTCTCGGCGTGGCGAGCCACGAGCTGCGCACGCCGCTCACCAGCATGAAAGCCAACGTACAACTCGCCCGACGCTGGGTCGCCGCTCTGCCGCTTATCCCCGACGGCACTCCGCACACCCTGCGTCGCCTCAAAGCCATCCCCGATCTCATGACGCGCATCGATCGCCAGATCAATCGCTTCGACCGCCTGATCAATGATCTCCTTGACATGTCGCGCATTCAGGCTGGCAAGCTCGAATTGCGTCCGGAGCCGTGCGATTTGGGTGAAATCGCTCTCTCTGTGGTCGGCGAGCACCGCTTGACCTCGCCCGATCGCGTCATCGTCTGCCACACGCCAGAGCACAAGGCGCTGCCTCTTCTCGCTGACCCCGATCGCATCGAGCAGGTGATCACGAACTTCCTGACCAACGCGCTGAAATTTTCGCCTGACCACAAGCTTGTCACGGTGACGGTCGAGCGCGTGGGACGTATGGGGCGCGTAGCCGTGCGCGACGAAGGACCCGGCCTGCCGCGCGAGGAGCGGGCGCGCATTTGGGAGCGATTCCATCAGGCGACCGGCATCGAGCACCAAAATGGATCGGGGGTCGGTCTGGGGTTGGGACTCTATATCTGCAAATCGATCGTCAAGCGCCATCACGGTCGCGTCGGTGTGACGAGCGCGCCCGGCGCGGGGGCGACCTTTTGGTTCACGGTGCCGCTGGCGGAAAACAGCGCCGACCAGCAGCCGGCTCGTTAGAATTTGCAGCCGGCAAAGGTCAGCGTGATCGTCGTGTCGCTGGTAAGCGGATGATTGAATGTGAGCGGCGCCTGGTTCGTGGCGCAGGGCGGCGGCGTGATAGTGATGTCGGCGGTTGTTGGCATGCCTGATTGCGGCTGCAAGTGCAACACGTATTCGCCCTGGCGCGCGACCCCTGGCACGTACCAGCTCACGGCGGGATTTTGCACGCCGTCAGGCGCGGACCAGCTCACCGTCTGATCGCTGTTGACCTGCCACTCATAGACGTAATCACCCGCGATGGCGGCGCGCCCAGGTACGTCGGAGGTCCCATTCGACTCCTGGAAAGGGAAGGCCACTGAGGGCAACAAGCTTGGAGTGACGACCGCGTCAAGCGGTGAGCCGACGCCCGCGTTGGGGTCCGGAAAGCCGCTGTACGCCTGCTGGCCAGTCGCGGGATCGTACGTGATGAGCACAGCATTCGGATTGACGTATATGCGACGATACTCGCGGTAGAATTGGTTGAATTGAGCGTTGAAAATGACGTTGTAAATAGCTTGCATATCCGCCGTGTATTGCGCAGAGCCTTGAGGCGCCACCGCAGGCGCGTAGGGAACGGTGATGGCCGGGATATTCCAGTTGTAATCAATGAGCAGCTGGTGCGTCGCGCCGCCGCTATTGTCGAGCGTCACCTGATCGACTTCGTTGATAGTCAGGAACCGGTTCATCTTGTCGCCGATATAGTTGGCCTGGCTGATTGCCAGCGAGTCTTGCGGTCCGGAATAGAGCGCGCCCGTCGCCTGATATTGCGTGAGGTATTGTTCGGCGGTCGCGTTCGGCCCAAAATTAGGATCGCTCGGATTCGTGAAATAAATTTGCAAATCTTTGGTCTTGAGATCGCCGAGCGCCATCGCCGCGAAAGACAGCAGCTTATCTTTGGGCATCGCCTTGACCTGTTGCTGCAAGGCCTGGCCAAGCAGCGCCGTGAAGCGCTTGGTCGAGTCAGAAATCTGTGAATTGCAGCCTTTGGCACCCTGGTGCCGACCGGTCGTCGTCTCCTGATATTGGTGAATGAGCGTTTCCAGATTGCTGGAGGTGACCGTCACGTTATAAGGACAGGCGATGTGCAGCGGTCCGGTGAGACCGATGATCTGTTGGATCAGCCTGGGCTGGAACATGATCACGCCGGCCATGCGCGCCTCAGTATTCTGATAGCCGGTGATATCGCCGTTAGAATTGACGATCGGCAGCCGGTCGCCAGTCGGGTAACACGTGGTCGAGCCGACTGGATAGCAGAAATTGTCGCCCTTGAGCGCGATGAGGGCGTCGCGCGCCGACGTCGGGAAGTCGCCTGAAACACCTGAGTTGCGCAACGCGAAATTCAGGCCGGTGTTATTGATCCAGCTATCAGCCACCGGGGCCAGCCCTGGCTCGACTCTATAGTTATTCTGCACGCCCGGTGGAATGATCGGCTCGAGCACGTGATAGACGTCTTGCAGGCTGATGTGCCCGATATGCGCGCCATTGACGCTAAAGATGGCGTATTGCCCCTGAAAGCCGCCAACCGGACGAAGCTCGGCATTGTCGAGCGTCATCAGCAGATACGCCACCGGCTGACTCTGACCAGGATCCTGAATGTTGAGCACCGACTTCGCGATAGGCAAAAAACTGATGAGGAATTGGAGCGCCGGTTTGATCTGCGGCACCAAATCGAGATACTTCGCGACAGATTTTTGCTTGCTGCCCGGCACCGCCGCCAAGAGCACGCTGCTTGGCGTCGATTCCACCTGATTGATGATCTCGTTGATGGTCGGCATTGCCAGAGGCAGCACCTGCTCGATGGCGTACAGGTTGTCGGTGGTGAGCAGCGGCTGGTCGTCGATGCTCGCGCTGGTCGAGAGCGGCGATGTGCTGACGATATTCGCGACGCCGATGAGTGCCGGCAAAAAGGTCTTCATTACGTTTGCGGCTTCGATAGCCACCGTGGAAAGAATGAGGCCGCTTTGCAGCATCGTATGAATTTTTCCGACCCTGTCGGCCATCGACAAGATGAAATCCGGATTTTCGAGCCGATTTTGAATCTGTTGAAAGTCGCTGATTGCCAGATTGATGTCACCCTCAGCCATCGCGACATGCGCCTTATCGACGGTGCCCCCTTTGAGCGGGTGCCCGCTAAAGCCGAGATCAGTGCCGACGTGCTCCAGCGCTGAGAGTCCGCTGTCGGCTAATCCCTTGATGCTGGAATAATCGGAATAGGCCACGCCACCCACGCCGAGACTGGTGAGCAAGATCGTGCCGAGGATTGAGACAAGCAGAATCATGCGCATGACCCGACGCGATGGTGTGGCCCCGCGCGCGAAGCCAGCGCGCGCCCAGCGCGTCACCTGACGCACGGCGGCCGTCTCTTTGCCAGCGGTTTGGGATTTGACCGGCATGTGGGGCGCGACGACCATCGCGACCGATGCCATCGTGCCGTCCGCGGGCCAGCCGCCCCAGGCCGCGCGGCTGCGACTCTGCCAGGCGTCCGCGTCGTCGTCGTCATCTTCGAGCGCCGACCAATCTTGCCAGTCGCGATCCCACGGGTCGCGCGCGGGCCGTGCGGCGGACATCTCGCGGCTGGCGCCGTCCTCCCATTCCGATTGGTCCCAGCGGGGCGCGACGCCGAGCTGGCGGCTCTCGTCGCCATAGCCGCGCGCCCACTCGTCCTCGCGATCGGGCGGTGCGTGCCGCGCCTCGAAGCGATCGCGCTCCTCACGCGGCGCGCCATCATCGCGTTCGGTGCGATCACCCTGGCTGTCTGAGGGCGCGATCGACTGCCCCGGCAAAGAGCGAAACTGCGGCTGCCCGCCAAATTTGGGCAAGAGAGGTCGTCGGCGGTGCTCGCCGGGCGGCGGGTTCCGCGAGGGTGGGGGTGTAGGCCGCGACTGCTTGTCGCGGCGGGGCGCTCCCGACGACGGCAGCTTGAGCGGCTGCCCCGATCCGCGCTTGGGATCATCCTGATTACTCACGCGGCGCTATTCCCCTCCATCACACGCGGCCAGATCCACGACCCTCTCGCAGCAGTCCCCATAATAGCATACTGCCATCCGCGCTTCAAGAGATCGGGCATGCGCGTCGCGGGCATGGCCCATCTTTCCCATTCCATCAGCACGCCCCCACTTGATAGGTCAGCGTGAGATTCGTCGTCATCGCACCCGTTTCCGTCTCGAAAGGTGTCTGCGCGTCGCACGATGGCGGGGTAATCGTGATAGCGTACGAGATCTGATCCCCCGCCTGGCGCTCCAAGTGCAGCACATAGGCTGAGCCGGGGGTGAAGACGTTATCGACGTGATACACCAGTGTAGTCGGCGGCACGATCCACGACACCGGCTGGGTCGTCGCGTCGCCAGACAAGATATAATGCACTCCGATCATCCCCCGCCCGACGATGTCGCTCAGCGTCGTCTCGACACCGCCGAACTGCCATCCCGTCGCGCTGACGATACCAGGATTGGGCGCTGTGTATATCCGCACGTACTGCCGGTAAAACAGCCCGTTATCGTTGATGTTGTCGGCGTTATACATTACAGGATACACCTGGTTCTGATCGGTGCCGTTGAGAATCTCTGGCGGCTGCCAGCTATACTCGATCGAGATCGTGTGCGTCGCGCCGCCCGACGAGTCGAGCTGAATGGTGTCGGTGACGTATTCGTGCAGATATTGGCTGGCTTTGTTGCCGCTGATATTCGTATCGTTGATCAGCAGCGAGTCCTGCGTGCCTGAATACACCTCTGACGACACTTGATAGGCGCGCAAAAAGTTTTCAGCGTTGGGATCGCTGAAATAGATTTGCACGTCTCCGGTGTGCAGGTCTTGAATCACCGTTTGCAAGAATTGCAGCAAGATCGTCTTGGGCATCGACTTGATCTGCGTCTCGATGCCGTGAGCCAGCAGCGCCGTGAAGCGCTTATTCGAGGATGAGAGGGCGTTGTTGCCGGTCGCTTTGGTGCCGATGGCTCGACCCTGTTTGGTGAGCTGAAAGTAATGAATCTCTTGCTCGAGATTCTGCGCCGTCACCTGCACGTTATAGGGCGAGGGAACCGTGATCGGGCCGGTCAGTGAGAGCAATTGCTCGATGACGGTTGGCTCGATGGCGATGACCCCGCTGACAGTCGTCGGCTGTTCTCCGGTGACCTTGCCAGCGGAATTCACGATCGGCAGTTGGTCGCCACCCTCGGCGGCAAGCTGTTGCAGATCGTATTGCGCCGATGTCGCGAAGTCAGCGGATAAATTCGCGTCGCGCAGCCCCCAGGGCAAAAACTGTTGCGGCCACCATGTGCTATAGAGCGGCGGTGGCGTCGCCACTGAGCCGGGGTAGTTTGCGTTATACGGCTTGTCGAGCAGATACACGTCTTGCAAGCTGGCGTTGCCCACACGACCCCCGTTGACTCCCACCACCGCGTCATTGCCCTGAAACCCGCCCGATGGGCGCATCTCGGACGAATCCAGCGTGATCAACAGAAAGGCCGTGGGGTGTGTGATCCCCAAAATGGTCGGCGCGACACGAATGAATTGGTCGAAGACCGGCACGAACGCCGGGATCTCAGGAACGATGCTGAGCAGCGGCGCGATCTGGGCGCGCTGCTTGTCTGACAGTGCAGCCAGCACCTCGCTCTGCGAATGAGTGGCAAGCAGAGCGACGATGTCATCGATGTAGGGCAGCGCGCGATGGAAGTCTTGCTGAATCGTCGCCAGATCAGCCACCGTCAGCGCGCCCGACGGATCGGCGCTGGTGTCGCTACCGGTCAGCGGCGAAGATTCGATCACGTTGGTGGCGGCAACCAGGCCATCGAGCATCTGACTGGTGATCTGCGTGCCGTCGATCGCCACCTGGCTGAGCAACAATCCGCTGTCGAGCAGCGACGACATCCCAGGCAAATGGCCGGCGATCCCCAGCACAGGGTCGGGGTTGGCGAGCTTTGTGTGTAATTGTTGAAAGTCACCGAGCGCGATGTTGATGTCTTTGCGCGCCAAATTGATCTGTGAGAGCGAGACGCGATGTGCCTTAGAGGCATGACTGGTCAGCCCGATGTCGGCAGGCACGCGCTCGAGCGCGGCCAGGCCACGCGAGGCCAGCCCGCGAATCGAGGAATAATCGGCGATCGACGCCACCGCGCCGCCGATCGTGCTAAGTACCAGCCCGCCCAGGAGCGTGGTGACGATCAGCACTTGCAGCGCGCGGCGCGTGGGAGCCGCGCTGCGCTGCATGCCAGAGTGCAGCCAGCGCTCCACTTCGCGCCAGGCGGCGGCGTTGAGAGCCACATACGCGCGAGCGCGCGAGCGCGCGCCGCGCCAGCGACTGCGTAAACCGTCCCATGAAATCTTGCCCGGCGGCAGGATAGGCGGTGGAGGCGGAGTCGTCGCGATCCGATCCATCACCTGCTCGTCAGGTCGATTGCCCCAATTCCCTCGCATGGTGTCTTACCGCACCCTTATGTCTCTCTATCGTGAAACAGCGTGATCGCTAACACATGTCAATCGTGATGGGCAGCGCATGCAGAGTACGCATCCCCTCTGCATGAAACGCACGACAAATCCTCTCTGTTGCGTATGACCCCTAACTGATGAGAAATAAGCCATGCGCTTCTGAGAGTATTCTGAGAAAGTCCGTTCCGCTCAATAAGAGGGATCTCTGCTTTCAGCATAGACGCAATTGCCTTTCCACAACCACGCTTCGCGCACCCGGAGCGAGCGTCAAGGCAAAATTTCACACTTATTTGATACTTCAGCCAGAGGTGCGTCAGAGACATTTGATGTCCGAATCATCTCCGCGCAGTCAGACCTTTACCCATCGGTCGATCCCGGATGCCTACGAATCTTCAGTCGTTGCTCCCCTATTTGCTCCATGGGCGCACCTGCTTCTGGACTTTGTCGTGGTCAGCGCAGGAACCAGCCTCTTCGACGTGGCATCAGGCACGGGAATTGTGGCTCGCTTGGCCGCCGAGCGGATAGGAGCGACTCAGAACCCTTTCTAGCCCTTCCATCTTTTCCGTATTGGCTCACCAGTATCGGAGTATATCGTTGAAAACGCGCTTTCTACAGTCAACTCAAATAAAATGTAATGATCCTGCGGCTGATACCCATATGTAGCAGCAATCTCCCGCATAGCCGGATTATCAGTGAAAAGAGCATGTCCCGCCAGCCAAAACTCTCCTTCACCACCATCATTGTTGCTTACCCAACAATGCAGCGCATAGCCAGAACCACGCTGTAAATCATGTCCTTTCGGAGATGTTGGCTCCATAAACACGAAAAGATGCCCCTCGCCTATAATTGGCGTCACAGGATGAACTCGAGGCATTCCGTCAGAACGAACGGTTGCCAGATATGCTGGGCCACTTTTCAATCGAGCCTCGCCAAAGGCAGAGAGTTCTGGTTCAGCGAGCGCAAAATCTTGCCAGGACTGTTTCATACATCCTCCTGATTTTTCTGCCCAACTCGGCCTCTTAGGCCTGTCGGAGAAATTTACAAGCGCTTTGGCCCTCAACGGCCCAAAAGTGGGAACTATTCACAGCGTGAGGCACCCTAAAGGTTTTTAAGCTCTCTTGGCCAAAAGCATCAGCCAGCATCTATCCCAAATACTGGCTCGTCAGCGAATGCTTTGCGCCGAGTAGTTCTCGCGGTGTACCCTCGAAGATGACCATGCCGCCCTTATTGCCGCCTTCTGGACCCATATCAATGATCCAGTCTGCGTTGCGAATCACATCGAGAT
>VFSW01008897.1_pt1 | contig 14377 bp, 21 predicted proteins | sample 5358111 | NCBI WGS metagenome assembly VFSW01 (sample SAMN11554181, study PRJNA540505) | mine drainage metagenome | isolation source: sediment from site ElyBrook_90M | place: USA: Ely Copper Mine, Vershire, VT | collected 2017 | reverse complement strand
TTCTTGATGTCAATTTGTGAGATATTCCTCCAAGGAAGAATCGAGCGATTTGGTTTTAGATCGCGCGCGCCGGCTTTGCGCTGTCTTTTCCTTATGACATTTGTCGCAAAGTGATTGTAAATTTTCGAGATCCCATTCTTCTCCCCCGTCTGAGATCTCTATGACGTGGTCAACATCAGTAGCTTTCTCCCCGCACTTTCTGCACTCGAAAGCGTCGCGCGTGAGTGCTTCATCGCGTAAACCAAACCAGCTCTTGATCCAGAACCGATACTCTTTGTGAAAGTTCTCGTCGCATTCTTTCGAGCAGCAGATGCGCGCTCTACTTGCCTTTTGCTTTAAGCAGTATGAACATATCATAAATGTATGAGATAGTTCTCTCCTTGCTTTTGATTCTCTCGCCTTATCGGTGTCAAATATACCGGTCCGCGAATAATAGTAAGGATTCTCTTCATGAGTAAGCATAGCGTCAAACCATGTCGACGGAGTAGCATGTAGAAACTCCTTGATTCGTTTCTTCAGCATCTTCAAGATTTCTTCTTCTGTCTTGTGCGGGGGTCTAAACAAGCCCATCTCCTCGTAATCTTTGAGAAGCTGGAGCAGTACATCGGCGTGGCATGGTTGATCCAGGGAGCAGAAACACGCGAGGTCTTTTCCTCGAAGAGGGCGAAGAAATTCAATCCGCTCTTTCGGTGGCTTTGACAGGATCATGTAGCGATACCGATCAATCGCCTCCTTTCGTGTAAGCCCATTCTTCATTGTGAATGGATTGCCATATTTGGTAGGGCGTCCGACATATTTTGCGTTTGGTGGAAGCTTGAAGCCCTTAGTTCTTTTACGCTGTACTCTTTGCAATTTCTATCTTTTCTACCTTATCAAACGCCACGAAGTGAGCTCCCGATTTTGAATATCTCCTCTTCGTCTTCGACTCTTGCCGCTCGAATGAACAGCGCTGGCACCCACCGCTTTGTGATCCAGCAATATTCGTCCCTGCATTCTTCGCATCTCTGGTGAAAGTGCTTGATCCTCCCGGTGACTCGCTCTCCATTGACTTCAACTCGGAATGTCCTTTTCCCGCATCCGCCACAGAGTATGTTTTCTTCCACGGTGCCTTCGTGCGACTCGGTGCTTTCCACTCTCCGTGAAGCCTATTCCCCTTTCTCCCAAGTCTACGATCATTTTGATTTTCTCTCTTTATTATGCTCAATGCCACATTTTCACCAGAATAATACGACTGGGATCCTGATCCCTGGCGAGCTGAAACCAGGTCAAATATCCTTCTTCGGCTATGCTTTTCAAATGATGCAAAACGTATTGATGCATGGCTCCAGTGATTCCTCCTTCTTGCAGGAATGGATCATTCCGCCAGATTTCTTCTAATTCTCCAAGCTGACTATGTTCTGTAGATTCAACGCCGATTATTCCCGCGTAACCATGCATTCCATCAAATACCCTCAATTTTTTCCCTTTGAGCCATTCCATGCCGAGCCAGATCATGCGCTGCATCCCCATTTCGTACGTCGTATTCTTGCCGAAACCGGACATCTCGACAGTTTCCATCACAAATGAATCGTGCCGCGATTGAAGCTCTTCTAGCATCTTAGCTGATTTACTTTCTTGGTTCATCGCTCTATCAACTCGTACTGTAGCACATGCTTGACCGCTTTCTCTTTGTTCGTGAATACTTTCCCGCAGCCGGTACATTTCCAAGTTTTCTTTTTGCTCATCGTGATTTCACTTTCCCAGTGCTGAACTTCGACTCTTCCTTGTTTACTCAATTTTCTTTTTCACCAATTAGGTTCACCAATCAAAAACACAAGATAGACGATCCAATGCGGCTGTCGTCCGCTCAGGTCGCTTGCTGCACTGAACCAGTTCTGGACAGAATCAAAGCCCGAGTGCCTGCCATATTGCAGTACTTTGTCCTGAAATTCTGTACCCTTGTCGGCAATGTCCACGTCGTCAATCCAAATTCGGACGCATTTCTCCCCCGTGTTTTCGCCCCTGCGCCAAATTTCGACGTTCTGGCAAAGGTAGATCGGACGTTCAGGAAACTTGCGCAGCGTATAGACGAATCCATGCGCTTGAAGGTGACCCCACGCGTTCTCATTGTCGAAGTAGATTTTCATTTCTTATTTCTCCACACCCCTTCTGAAAGACCATCCAGTAACCATGTAGGTTCTGCAAGTGCCCCTTGACCTTCCACGTGGTCGCGCCCTGCCGAATGTAGACGCCGAGGTCGCTGAGCCTGAAGTTTGTTAGTGCGTTTACGATATTGATATGATGCGCAATTAAAGAGCCGTCGTGCCGCGGATCCATGACCTTGACAAAGAGCAGACCGCCGTCTTTCAGAGCCGAAGGCGATCTCTGATTGAGTCCAAGCACGCGATCATTGAAGACTTGCAGAGTAGCATTCGCAACGTATTTGTTGAGCTTGTTCGCAGCCCAGCTCCTCTTTCCCTGATATTGCATTGCGAGAACTTGAGTACCGGCAATGTTGGAATCAAGGACTTTGGACTTGCTTGGGTAATCGAATGAATTCCGACCGATCAGATATGGCGGATCAAAGACGGCGCAATCGTGAAGACCTAGCTCAGAGTAATCATCCCTCGTCAGATCCTTGACAATAACACCCTCGCCCTTCACTTTCTCATTCGGTGCTGCATCGCATCGAGTCAGGGAGTATTTCGTTTTTGCTTTCTCAAAGATGTTCCACCAAATCGCGCCGGTGCCGTACGTGAAATCGATCACACGTGCGCCACCTGGGTAATAGAACTCTAGCAAGCGCTCCCAGATGTCAGCGTGGTTATCCATTAGTACTGTGAACATTGTCTCCTCACCTTAATTTTTTGAATCTCTCTGTAGATTCGAAGCGCAGCGGGCACTTTGTCGTTGTAGACCATGTGAGCCGCCCTAAGACCGAGGTATTCAAGTCGTTCTTGATTATTCTTCGAAATCATCTTTCGTGCGAATGCCTCTTCAAGAAACAGCCCGTTTAGTCTCTCACCGACGTAGCAGGATTCAAATGCGCCTATCGCACGCTTTGCCTTCTTTGAAAAGTGCCCTGTCTTTTTCGCCTCTGAGTTTTCTTTCTTCCAGTCTATTTGTTTCTGTTCTTTGTTACTCAATTTTCTTCTCTTCTCTTTATTAAATAGGAAACACCAAGCCGCCGATTTCATCGAGCGGTTCGCCAGAGGCGCTACATGGTGCTTCGACCACTTTGCCGCATTTATCACATTTCGCGAAGAAAGTCATTTTGTCGATCAAATCCACACGTGATAATCGCAGTGCTTGCTTTTCGCGCTCGCGCCCCCGCTGATAATTTCTGTTGGGCATCTTGATTATTTCGCCTCGTGTTAGTCACTCAGTCCTGACCTCTCAGCAATCGCCATAAGCGCGACCAGCAGTTCCTGCCTGCGAAAACCGAAAACTTTACCATCGGGGAATTTGATCGAGACTTGACACTCTCCCGCATAAATGCAGGGAGATTCTTTCCTGAGTCTGTTCCTTCCGTCCTACTTCACCCTCGGAAAGTTCACGGGCATTGCCAATGATGCCCCGTTCTCCAACATATAGCCAGAGAACCTCTTTGCTATGTTCATCGCACCGTTCAAATCTGCGTTGTATACTAGGTTGCAAGAAGGACACCTGAATAGTCCCTGTGAAAGACGCTCTCCAATCTGCCCGCATATGTGACATGTCTTTGAAGTCCATGCTTCCTTGACTCTGTAGACTGGCACACCAGCCCATGAAGCTTTGTATGAGATGTAGTTTGAGAGCCTGAAATAAGGCATGTTTGCGACTATCCTGTTCATTCGTTTTCCCCTGCTTCTCTGCCTTATTCCCTTCAACTCTCCGAGAACGATGCAAGCCTGTTCAGCAATAGCCTCATCGACTATCTGCCTCGTGATCTTGTGGAGAATGTCATTGACTTTTCTCCTTTCAGAGTCTTTGATCTTCCTAATCGTGTCGAGCGCCTTCTTTTCGCCTAGTCTTTTCCGCAGCCATGCATAGTGCCGCCTCAACCCCCGAACTCTCTCGCCGTAGAAACCTGGGTTCACAAAAGCGCCATCGCGCAGCAACACAGTTGTCGCAATGTGCTTCTCGCCTAGATCGACGGCGAGTACGTTCTTCGGGTTAAGCATGAAGGTCTCTTTCTGGACTGTTATCCTTAGAGACCAATTTGCCAGTTCTTTGACGAGCCTGCATTCTCGAATATCGAGTCCAAGAAGAGATTCTTGGTTCTTCGGAAGCTCGACAGCAACCCAGATACTCTTTCTATAGACTGGAATCTTTGCCCACCACTTTGCTACCTTGTTGGTTTCTTGTCTTTGAATCTTGAACAGGTCTCGGCGAATGACCAAAGGCTGTTCTCTTATCTCCCCTTTGATTCGTTTCAACAATCTTTGAGCCTGCTGTTTTGTAGCAGAATAAAGAGGCGCGTCTATACTCTTCAAGGCAAGTTGGAAGCTCGCGTACTCCCTCTGCAGCTTTCCCTCTTTCGATTTCGTTAGAGAAACTACCTTTGCACGAACTGTCTTCTGAACGATCATGTTGTTTTCTGTTCCTCAATGTATTTCCGAATTGTGTCGCTGGAAACATGACCAGCCGTAGAAGCAAAATAAGAATGAGTCCAGAGCGAAGGAAGTTTCAGAAGATGTGGGAACTCCTTTCTCAAGTCATGAGAACTCCTACCTTTGAAAGCGTTTGCAATGTCCCTGATTGAAACATTCGTATCCGCAGAGACAAACAGATGAACATGATCGGGCTTAACAGCCAAATCAAGAATAGCCCAATCCTTCTCCTGCGCGACTTGCTTGATGATTTGTTCTAGCCGTTTCTTGACTTCGCCGACGAGCACAGGCTTCCGTCTCTTTGGTATCCACACTAGATGATAGTTTGCCAAATAGACTGCGTGCGCTCCATGTCGATACTGCGAAGCCATCAAGAGGATTTCCATAGTTGATTATTAATGACTATCTACAGGAAGCGAAATTCATCCCCGTCCTGAAGGGCGGGGCTTTCTTTCGCCACTCTGTAATCCTCCGTACTCGGGACTGACTTCCATAGCTCGATTGCAAATTCAGCATCATTAATTGCTTTTATTTTGATGATCATCTGAAAGAATCAGCGCACCTCCACGGAGGGAGAAACCTCTACCACACGAATTCTCGAGCGGTCAAGCGCAAGCATCCGGCTCGGGGTCTTTCTCAGGATCTCCCACTTCAAGAGCTGCTGCACCACATCCTCAATCCCATCGGAGCTCCAGCCGTGCGCTTCCAGCCCCTCGGCGATCTTCTTCATGCCAATTTGATCGACCCTGCCTGTCATGTTCAAGAGAACCACGCACACCTGCCCCAGCGGCGTGTTAGGCTGATCGAGAATTCCTACGGGGATTGCCAAGTTGGGCTTGTACTGCTGGATTGTGATGTTCGGAAGACTTTGCATTAGTGGAATGTTCCCGAGATTGACCTTCTCCTTCTCCCCGTTGCTCACGGATATCGGAGGGCGGATCTCGGCGCGAATGTAGTTGTGCCCAGGCTCGGTCTCCGTCGAAAACTTGTAGTTTCTTTCTGAGGAATCGGCTACGATGACCTTACGCGGCTTTTCCTCGACCAGCGCTTTTTTCGGCTCGAATTTGTCCTTGAACCGCGCGACGAATTCGCCGACGTCCAGGGGCTTTGCGTTCTGCTGCTCGAACTTGCTCTTGAGGAAATATTCCCTCGTGGCATGAAGCGTTTCTCTTTTCCTGAACTGAACGCGCTTGAAGATCTCCGGTTCTCCCGTGTGCCAGACCCAAGCCTCGCCGTCTTTGAGACACTTCAAGGAATCAGCGAATTTTCCCAGTGCAGGATCGTCAGAGTGAGTCACTTCCTCGACCCACGTCTGCACTGCCTTCTTGTCGAGCTTGTGCAGGATCCGCAGTGCCATCAGGCAGTTGATCTGCGTCAAGACGTCCTTGTTGATCACCGCCGCCCTTTGCGAGATTAATGTCGAACCGAGATTGAAGTTTCCGCCGCGTCGAACTAGGTCGTTGATCGCCCCAGCTACGAAGGCACTCTCCCCGCTAGAACGCTGGGGAACGCAGCCATCCGCCTCTTCGATGAAGACGTGGCGCGTGTCGTAGCTCGAGTTCGACCTCACAAGCTCCTCAACGAAGATTCCGATGATTCTTCGCTGTTGGGTTTTCGAATATTGTGAAGTGTCGAGTACTACTGAGATGCCCGTCTGGAGCATTGCCTTCACAAGATCTTTCAGTCGCGCCTCATCCACGACCTCATGCCCTTTTGAAACGAGCATTGGAATCGAGATGTCCTTATGTTCCCCGCCGAAAATCACGACCGGCAGACCCTTATTCCCGTCAATGCCTACACGAAGACTCCACCATATTCCAAGTGAGTCCAGGGCAACGATTGGAATTCCCGCTTTGATCATTTCTTCCGCTAGGACGCAAGCGTCGTAGGTTTTCCCTGCGCCCTTGATCGCCAAGATTCCAAAAGTCCATAGTGCTGCCTCTAGGGGCAGCGACAGCTTTTCGGAGATTTTGAGCCCGGTCATTTTTTTACAATCCGTGCTCCTTTGCAGCCTTGGCAAACTGCTTGAATGACCAACCTTTCTCATCATTCAAGTCTATGATGTCAGGAAGACCTGCATCGTTCCATTTCTCTATGAGCCGATGAAATTCCGCCCTCTCCGCCGGCAATAGCATGTATGGTTCGCATGCCCTGCCGTCCGACAGGTAATAGCAGATCGCCCCGCGCGCGCATGCCCGTTTGCGCCCAGCATCGCCATATTCCAGGCGAATTTGCGTTAGCTCTTTCGCTCGCTCGAACATTTCTGCTAGCTTCATTTCTTCTGCTGCGCCTCGCTTTTCTGGACCGGATTTCTCAACGTTCAATTTAGAGGCCTCCAAGACGTCTGATGATCTGCTTCTTGCTCGCGTCATAAGAGAAGAACTCGGAACCGATCTGGAGATCTCCGACTTTTTGAAGCCCTATAATCATCTGGCTCGCGCTTTCTTTCTCATTCGCAAAGCCCCAGCTATCCCCTTGCTTCCATTCCCTTCTTTTGTGACCAGCATCTTCAGTCCACCATGAGAGACCGTTCACGACCTCAGTGTAACTTGATTCACGAGCAGGCGGTGATTCTTGCTGCTTTTGCGGCGTGATGTTCTTAGCATCGCGTATTTGAGATTCCGGTTCTTCCAAGGAATCCTCCAGGTCTTGCGTGAAAATTCTCGACGCGCCAGTCACTGAGAGAACGGCGTCGACATATGCCCTTTTTTCTGCGATCTTCAAGATTGTATTTTGTAGACTGAAAAGTTCGTCTTCAGAAGTAGCAACGCGATACACTGTATATTCGCCATACTGCCCTCTTCTTTTCTCGCTCTGGAGTTTTGTTTTGTCAACGTCGCTGGGGATCTTGCTCTCCGAAACCCACCTGAAGGCATACTTGGTTTCCTTCGAATTACAGACCCCTGATCCACTGCCGACATAATGATCATCTTCTAGTTTGTAGAGAGCGACTTCGAATTCATACAGAAAGAAGACCTTTCCTGATTCAGTGATTACTTTCTGATCAGTGATCTTTTTTCGCGCGTAAAGGTTAGCTGCCATTGAGAGAAGTTCCGCCCCGGGTTTCCAGAGGCTCGGCTTGGTCGCTCCTGGAAGAGTTCCGTAATCCGTGCCTTCCTGAAGGATGCTCTTGTAAAAGACATTCAAGACGTGCGGAATGTCCCTTACGCTCTCAATGCTCTCTTTCGAGATATGGATCAACTTGGGTTCTCTTCTTACTTCTATTGCCTTAGATTCTTCTTGCAAGGTTTATTTTTTTTCACCAAAACATCAGATTACATATTTTGCCTCTATGGCATTGTGAAACGGGGATTTTCGGCCACTTTGAAAAAGCATCAAGCCAGTCCCGAGCAGAAGGCTTCGGCTTCATTCTATCTTTCAATCTCCGCAAAATTTTGCGGCATGAAAATCCAAAGTTGATTTGTGATTGCCGACATCGCGTTTTCGCGAATACAGGATAGTTCTGTCTCTTTAAAAAGTTGTCTAATATATAGTCGCATAATGAGACAACATTTATACCATTGAAAAACGATAATTCAAATAAGGTCAAAATGCCAAGATCGTCAATGCGCTCGAAAATTGTGAGACAACGCGAGGGTTCGGAATCCATTAGGACTACAATTCCAAAGGGAGTTAAGGAGGCCTTGAAGTTCGAACATGGCGATGTAGGGAATTGGGAGATTACATACTTCAAAGGAAAGCTACGCGCAATGCTTTGGAAGGATGAATGAATTGAGGGACGCTTTGAGATCATCGAATACGTAGAATTTTGCGAAAACACGACTTCTCCTTCAGACGCGACTTTCCCCGTGATGTAGAACTCCCAAAGCATTGCTTTAGGAATGAAATCGCGAATACCACCCATCAGTTTGTAGCTGTTGACTGTAATATCGTCAACTTGCCTTGTTTTTAGTTCCGAGGAATTGATCAGTTCCAATGGTATCTCCACTATCTTTTTCTTGCTTAGCAACTCGGTTTGGGCCATTTACTAATCAACACTGATGAACCGCAAGACTGCAACTTCCTCTTCTGGATTGAATGATCCGTACAACTTTATCCAAGCCGCCAAGTGCCCTTATTGCTTCGAGGACTAGAGATTGGTGCATTTCTTCTTTCTTTCTTCCAGCTCCTTTCAACTTCTACTTTCATTGCCTGGAAAGTCGTTATTGATTTCTCCATCCGGTCAAGTGCGTTCTTTATCTCCCAGAACCGCCTCACTATATCTGGGGGAAGATTACGGAGAGAAGCGGCTTTCATCTATTCGGAAATCTCCTCCTTGACAAGGCGATATCTTCCGCGCGAGACCTGCTCGATCTCTCCCCACTTTAGCATCCTGTGCAAGTCTCGATTGACAAGTCCTTGCGATTGGAAGAGCGGATCCCAGATTCCTTTTTCTCTTCCGCGTTTGACGATCTCATAAGTCTGGGCTTCTCCGCCAAGGTCGGTGAGTATTGCTTTAGTGTCGCGCTGAGCCATTTTTCTGTTCTATCCAACCTAACCTAGACTTGATTTGATCTATTTTCCCAGAATATTTCTAAGGATTTCACGAGTGTCAATTCCATCCCTTCTTTCTCCATATCTGTTCCACAGCAGAATTCGCGAGCGCGTACTGCTCCTCGAAAGGAAGATAGGAAAAACGGACGCGTGACTCGGCCAAAATCATTTTTGAGAACGTGATCTTCCTCTGAGGCGGTCCACGGATGAAGATCAGGTCTAGGCCGTATTCAACGAGCGAGTGAATCTTCGCGTCTCGTTCGCGGAAGGCTTCAGTGAGAAGGTAGCTCATGCTTTAATGTATACCCCTGCGCTCACCTCGGTTATCACGCCCGAGTGCCACATCTCAGCTAGTTTTTCGTCGGCTTCTTCATCGGAGAAACGCCCAGTGCTGGACAGGAAATGTGTGAATATCTTTCCCTTGACTTCTTTGCTTGATTGGCAAAGTTGCCTGAATAGTTTCAATGCAATCTCGTCCAGGGAGATACTTGAGAGGTTTTCGGAGAAGATATTCCTCGGGGACTCCCTACCATGTTTCTCTTTTTGATGTACGGGACCGTTCTTTGGCCCAAATGACTCCTTGCAATCAGGGCAATAGCCGGCGCAGCCATTCTGAAGATGCTCCGTCAATGATTCCTTGCTAGGTGTCAAGAATGCTTTGCAAGAGTCGCACTTTACGAAATAACCACCGGCGATTTGCACCCATGTTCCATTAAGACCGTGCCCGGCGGAAACATCGTCATTATGTACTAACCCCTCTGAGGGGTAAGAAACGGTCTCGGTATGGTTATGGCTAGACGGATCAGACGGGTATTTGGAAACCTCTTTGATCAGTTTTTCAGATTGTACATAAATAAAAGGATGTAACCGATTATCCGTCTGATCCGTCTGATCTGCATTGCCTTTCCCAACACCGAAAAGCGACTCGTTATCCTGATCCTTCCATGCCACACCCCTCCAAAGTCGTTTCTTCGTCCCATGACCTTGCTTTCCAAACTTCTCTTCCATGCGGGGGTTAATTTGCTGGCTAGTAAGTTGCTCCTTGTTCTTCTTTCTAAGCCATTCATTAATCCGATGTTCAAACTCGGACACCTGGATGGAGCCGTCTGCTTTCTGAACTGTAAAGGCTGCAAGGAAGTCGTCGACTTTCTTGTTCGGCGCATACTCATGGAACCATATCTCCCGAGTCTCGACTCCATTGAACAGGTAGCGGAAGTTCTTGGCGGAGCGTATATCATGCAAGATTCCTAAACAAACATTGAAGAGGCCTGAGATTTCTCTCTGGTTTACCAACAGCGACTCTTCAGGACGATCTTCCATGACAAGCGACTCGTCCCTATCCTCTGGAGGGATCTGCACATCGAAATATGTGATGAAGAATCGCTCAAAGAAGGCGAGGTCTTCCTTTAGCTCGTCGTCCTCGATCTTTGGAGGATAGTTGCAGGCAAAGAAGAATTTAACATACGGAATAAACTCAAACTTTGGTTTGCCCTTGAACTCCGCCGTGACCGGATCTCCACCGGTGAGCGTCTTGAATTTGCCAAGTTCAGTGATTAGTATATTCCTTAATTCCGCGTTTATATTGGCTGCCTTATGGAATAGATTCCCTATCGCCCATCTATCGTCTCCACTAGTCAGGCTCTGAAGGGTCTCACTAGCTACTTGACTCTGCCCAAGCATATATCGTAAAACCCTTAGGAGCGTAGTCTTTCCAGTATCAGGCTCTCCAATGTAGAGCTCTGCCTGGCGCTTCATTGGGGTACGGTCAAAGCAACGCGCAAAAGAATTGAGGATTCTTTGTCGACGAATCTGATCGCGCTGAATATGATTTAAGAACTTGAAAAAGTTAGGCGCGCGCGCACTGGGATCGTAGACGATATTAAACTGACCGTGAAAATTCATTCCCTTCTTATACGGGACTAGCTCGCCCGTCAAGACTGAGACCGCGCCATTTTTGACTGGTATGAGATCTGATGGAGGCTCGAGGTCGGCGAGGCTGGTCACACACATGTTCTTGACGTGGCTCAAGACTAGATTTTGTGATTGTGTAGTGCAGTACATCCCCTGTATTTCTTGAAGGGCTTTTCCAACATGCACCTGGCCATTCGGGATTAGTATGCCCCTTGGAGCCGTGTAGAGGTCCATGGTCTCGTGAATGTAGACGGGAGCAAGATCGTCTATGATTTTCTGCGAGCACGCTTGTGCTATTCGTAATCTTTCCATCTGAGCTTCAGAGAGGAAAGTCGGATTAAGGTCCTTAACTATGTCCGGCATCTTTTTGAATTTCCACCATTATGCTAGCCAGACCGCTGCGGCCGTAGAGGCGCTTCGCGTTCTTCGCATTACGATAGTTGAAGCGGACCTGGTAAAGCGCCTCGTTTCTAGACTTTGTATCGCCGACGGCGACAATAATCGCATTAACTAGAGCTAGGGCAGAATCGAGCGAGACGTTCTCCCTGATCAAATATCCAGAGAGAGCGAGAAGGAACTTGTGAGTATGCCCGCGCTTCCAGAACGGAGTGAAGTATTTCACCGCGACGTCAAAGTCAGTAATTTGACCGCTGAGATCTCCTACATTTGCCGGCGTTGAAGCAGAGTCAGAATATACCGAACCGACCCAATGCAAAGACCTTAGACGCTCGACTGCTTGAATGACTATCCCGTCTTTCCTGGCAATTGTCACTGTTCCTAGAAGATTGTACTTCTTGCCGGATGGATGGGTGTTATTTGGTACCGCGGCAAGATGTTTCTGGAGAAATATTTCCATGTTCAACACAGGATTACCTTCAATAACATTTTTGACCTTCGATAGATCCATCGAGTAATCGAAGAACCAGACCTGAATCCCGCGAAAAGTCCTCACGCATAGAGTTTCATTAGGAAGATCATCAGCGAGTCTTCTGTACCAGAATTTTCCGTAAGATTCCATCGAATCAAAGTCAAAGACGACTAGATGATTCACCCCGCACACTGCTGCCCTGTCGTGTACCCCCCAAGACGCTGCTTCTGACCCGTCTGCGATCTTCTTCCCATCCCATCTGTCCGAGTAGTGAAAGCCTGACGGCGGCTCCTTTGTCCCTGGAACGCGGGGGATGAGTGACACCCCTTGCTCGATCAGGAGGCGGTCGAATTCATTCACATAAAGATTATCCGCGGCCTCCATCGCATTCTTTGCAAAGTTCAAATTTTAATTTCCATGACTCCATTTATGCGCGTTAAGGTCCTTCTTCATTGCAAAGCTCATCATGCAAGAGTTAACGCGGCAGGAATATCTCACAGTATCGCCATGCTTCGAGCACCCTGCCCTAATCTCCATGCCTGACGCTCTCTCCTGCGTCGTACAGCCGCAGGAGAAACGCATTAGGATGCTCATCAAGTACTTCCCCCTCTTCACAATCAAAGCATCAGGATAGAGTCTTTCGACGATTCTCGGCTTGTGGGTGCTTACTTTCCTCTCTTCCAAGTTGAAGACTTGGGCTAGTGTAATCTTGGTCACTGCGTAGCCCTCCTAAATAGTGAACGCAGCCAACGACCGTATGTATAGAAACCAAGTCCGACCATGCTAAGGTAAGATAGAATGAAAATGATTAGTAGCAATGGAGACTTGTCGCTGACGTCATTGATTATAGATCCCAATATCATACCAATCAGAAACAACGCAAGACCTGTAAAGTAGAGTTTGACCCAATCATCGCTATCTGTCATTGCCCCAACCACCTATCCAGTGATGTACCTTTTCTTGTGTGGGAGCATTCGTTGAAGCTCGCGGCATTTCTCCACAAATTGTAAAGCTTTCAAATAGCGAAGACGTATACGAAACGTAGTTGCCCTAATCCGTTCTCGCGGGATGGCGCCGTACACATGTGCATTCATGCTCATATCGTCCCATCCCTGCGCCGCCGCGTAGAAAATTCTTCTTCTTCCCACGTATTTTCCTTCAATATTTTTCATTTTGCTCACTTTGAGGGGTTCAGGAAGAAACAGATAGCAGTGTCCGAGGTCTGCCGTCCCGACTGAGTGAAGTACTCCGCATTTGGAAAGGCGGCGTAGATTGTTTCAGTTAGGCGCTTGGTTAAGCGCTCCCTTGTAACCAAGTAAATGTGAAGGCGAGCGACGTAATCATATTTCGTGCCGCCGTGTTTTCGAATCTCCAAATGAGACTCGTTTGGGTCGAAGTTTTTCACAAAGAGCTCGACCGCTTTATCGATCTCGCTCTTGAGCTGTTGCATTGCTTCTTCGAAATTGGCGTATGGCATTTTGTCTTACTGCAGCTCCTTGATCCATGAGCGATTGACGCAGTCTGGTTGCTCGCTCGTGCAAGCGTGTGCGTAGGAATATGGATTGTAACAGTGCTCCGGCCCATGGACCGGGCACTCGTGGGAAATCTTATTTGGCTGCTGACTCACGTTCTAGTTTCTCCTACCTGTATCTATCTTGTTCACCATTAAGACTCCGAAAGGCTGATCCGCTTTGAATTGCTCCAAATGCCACGGCTTAACTCTGCGCGAACTTCGTCGCCGATGGAAAGAATACGATTTTCTCGCATCTTCACCGTGGAGCAAGACTCTAACATTTTGAAACTGCATACCTGGCATCTTCCCTCGATATGTAGTGTGGCCGGCGGGGTTTTCGGATGCTGAGGGTGTCGTATGCAATACAGACATGACTCGTAGCCCAAGATTGTCTTTCTACCCTGCCCCAAACTAATCTAATCCAATCCAAAACTAAAGAGGGGGGAGGGGTCCATGCCCCCCACTCTTTCTTTCTATGCTTTCAACTTCGTTTTTCTTTGCTTCGCCTCCTAATTTTGCTAGAAATTCTAAAATTGGCACGAGAAAATCTTGAGCTTGCTCACGCGTGAATGTTTTTTCCTGATAGCGGTCTGAATAAAAGAATGATATTATCAACAGCCCGTCTTTCTCCGTGAAGCCTATTCCCCTTTCTGTCAACTCATTCACTGTGAGATTCACTCTAACTTTTTCTGTATCCATGCAGCGGCTCGCTCTTTCACAGATCTGATGTATTCGTCATGTACCTCTTGGCTAGGGCACTTTGTGCATTTCTGACTGGGCGGCATTTATTACGCGATCTCCACAATGCTCTTTGACTTTACGCGCTGCAACTCCTCAGAATCGTTTAACAGACGATTTAGTTGTTCATCGTGGGTTTCCCTCCCCCGCGACGTTCTATCGAAACGTTTTTTCGTTTGCATGCTCACGTAGAGCGTCGTCATAGACATGATGTTAACGAATAAACTATAGAGACTATATTAACTTAACGTTTATTATAGCAATTATAATCGAAATGTCGTG
>VFSW01008896.1_pt1 | contig 14379 bp, 8 predicted proteins | sample 5358111 | NCBI WGS metagenome assembly VFSW01 (sample SAMN11554181, study PRJNA540505) | mine drainage metagenome | isolation source: sediment from site ElyBrook_90M | place: USA: Ely Copper Mine, Vershire, VT | collected 2017 | reverse complement strand
ACCACATGCAGCAGCATAGCGGACAGCACGTGCTTTCGGCAGCGTTTCTCGAGCTGTACCAGACGCCCACTGTTTCGTTTCACATGGGCGACGAATACTGCTCGATTGATCTCGCGGCGTCAGCGGTCAGTGTGGCGCAGGTTGTGGGAGCGGAGAAGCGGGCGAATGAGATCGTGTTTGAGAACCGTCCCGTGCGCGTTCGTTACACCTCGCGGGCGGAGGCGGAGAAGCTGGGATTGCGGAAATTACCTCCGGCGGGCCGTGACGAGTTGCGTCTGGTCGAGATCGCCGATTTCGATTTGTCCGCATGTGGTGGAACGCATGTCGGCGCAAGCGGACAGATAGGTTCAATCCTGGTGCGCAAGACCGAGAAGGTTCGGCAGGGAACTCGCGTGGAATTCGTTTGCGGTGATCGTGCAGTGCTTATGGCTCGCCGCGACTATACCGCGCTCAGCGAGGCGGCGGGGCTGTTTTCGGTGCAGCTCTGGGATGTGCCTTCTCAGATTCGTAAGACTTCGGAGGAAAGCAAATCGCTGCGCAAGCAAAAAGAGGACGGCCTTGATGAACTCGCCGAAGTGATGGCGGTGGCCGAACTTCGGAGTCTGCCGGAGATGAATGGGCGAAAGGTTTTGGTGCGCGCGTTCTCTGATCGCGACATCAATTTTGCCAAACTGTTCGCGCAGAAGGTTGCTCGGTCAAAGGCACCGGCTGTTGTGCTGGTGGCGAGCACTGCCGGTCAACCGGGGCTGGTGTTCGCGCAGAATCCTGGTGCTTCGACCTTCGACATGGGTGCGCTGCTCAAGCAAGTGTTATCTTCTGTCGGTGGACGCGGCGGTGGAAGCTGCGATTTCGCGCAAGGCGGAGTTCCATCTGGCTCGGCGGTTGATGTTGAGCAGCTTTTGCGCCGGGCAGCGGATACAATCGGAACCTGATCCCGCAGGCGTGAACATCGGAGTCCCAATTCATTCATGCTCGAACCGCGGCTCATACTCGTCAACCTCCTGATCAAACTGGGCGTGGCCGCGGCTGTGTCGAGCGCGCTGGTGCGCTCGAAAGAATTCAAGAGTCTTATTTTTCGGGAGGAGCGCGAAACCCGGCACAAGGTTTATCTGGCGTTATGGATGTCGATTCCGATCGCCCTCGGCGTCTGGATACGCTTCAGCGCCAAGAGCTTTTTCGCCGGTGACCTGTCGCTGGAAACATCGCTGTTACTGGGTGTTATTGGCGGGCGCCTGTCGGGAGGGCTGGGGGGAGCGCTGATATCTCTCCCGGCTACATTGCACGGAGAGTGGGCCAGTATGCCCCTCAACGTGTTTGCCGGAATTGTCGCCGGATGGTTGCGGCGTTTCGCGCCGGAACAGGAAGATATCTGGTCGTTCTCGCCGTTCATCGATCTCAGCCTTTACCGCATGATCCGCCGCAATCTGCCTCGGCCGCGCGTATTCGATTGGCAGGTGACTTTTTTCGCGACCATCGTGGGCTTGCGGTTTCTGCAAACGGAGATTTGGCACTTCTGGCCAAGTTCCATCTTCAGTCTTGAAAGCCCGGAGCTGTGGGGAAATGGTGTAAGTCTTAACGGGTATCTGCTGGAGAGCGCGATCTATCTGGCCGTGGTCATGGTGGTGGGCACGGAACTGAAAATCTTCAACAGCGTGCGCATCCAGATCAAGCTTGAAGAACAAGAACGGCTGCTGCTGCAAGCACGCATGGCTGCTTTGCAGAATCAGATCAACCCGCACTTCCTGTTCAACACGCTGAATTCCATTTCGTCGCTCGTGCGCTTCGATCCCGACACGGCGCGCGAGATGATCCTGAAGCTCGCGACCATTCTCCGCCGGTTGCTGCACAGCACGGATTCGTTCGTGTCGCTGCGCGAGGAAGTGGAGTTCATCGACAACTATCTGGACATTGAAGTCGTGCGCTTTGGGCGGGACAAACTCAGAGTCGTGAAAGAACTTGATCCGGCGTCTATGGAAGCGATGGTGCCCAGCATGCTGCTGCAGCCACTGGTGGAAAACTGCATCAAACACGGGCTCTCTCCCAAGATCGAAGGCGGAAGCATTACGCTGCGCAGTCGTCTGATCAAATCGCGACTGGTGGTCGAGGTGGAAGACGACGGCGTGGGCATGGGGGCAGCGCAGTTGGCGGAGGATTCCGACGATCCGGAGGTGGGCGGCATCGGCATGGCCAACGTTGCGGAGCGGTTGCAGGTCCTTTATGGAGACGCCGCCAAGATGATGATTGAAAACCGCGAAGGCGGCGGAACGCTGATCCGGTTACGGCTTCCGATCCTGCCCAATCCGGAAGAGCTTATGACGACTTCGACGACTGCTCCAACACCTTTCGGTAAAAGTCTTCGTAAAGCGGAATAATCTTACTGGAGCAGTATTTTGCTTGGGCCGCGGCGCGCGCTCGTTTGCCCATGGCACGCAGGGCTGATTCATCTGCCAGCAGGTCGATGGCGTAACGCGCCATGGTTTCCACATCGCCAACGTCAGCCAGGAACCCGCTCACGCCATGCTCGATGACTTCCGAAACTCCTCCCGTGCGAGTGGCGATGGGGACGACCTCGCAGGCCATTCCTTCGAGCGCTGCGAGTCCGAAGGTTTCGAGTTCGCTGGGCATCAGCATCACGTCTGAGATGGCAAGTTTTTCGCGGATCTGGTCCTGCTTGCCAAGAAACAGCACATGCTCGTGGATGCCTTTTTGTACCGCCAACCACTCCGCCTGGGAACGATCCGGGCCATCGCCGATCAGCAGCAGCTTGGAAGGAATCTTCTTGCGCACGCGGTCGAAGATTTCCACCACGTCAAGAACACGTTTTACCGGCCGGAAGTTGGAGAGGTGCACTAGCAGCCGCTCGTCGTTCGAGACGTACTCGCTGCGTTTGTCCAGCCACTCTGGCCGGCGCAGATATTCGTCGCAATTCACGAAGTTGGGGATGACTTCGATGTGGTTCTTGATGTCGAACATCTTGAGCGTGCGGCCGCGCAAGTAATGCGAAATAGCAGTGACGCCGTCGCTCTGTTCGATGGAAAAACGAGTAATGGGAAGATAGGAACGGTCGAGCCCAACCAGGGTGATGTCAGTGCCGTGCAGGGTGGTGACAAAGGGCAACTTGCGCCGAGGCGGGGTTGCCGCCAGCATCTGTTTGGCGAGCATCGCACTCACCGAGTGGGGGATCGCGTAGTGAACGTGCAACAGGTCGAGCTCGTATAGCTGTGAAACTTCGGCCATGCGAGTGGCGAGCGCCAGATCGTAGGGCGGATATTCGAACAGCGGATAGCGAGTGACCTCGACCTCGTGGTAATGGATGTTGGGTTCCGGTCCGGTCAGGCGGATGGGCTGGGAGTACGAGATGAAATGGATCTCGTGGCCGCGGCGAGCGAGCTCAAGTCCCAGTTCGGTGGCGACGACTCCGCTGCCGCCGTAGGTGGGATAACAGGTGATGCCAATTTTCATGCGACTCCAACGATATCACCATTGGATTGCGCGGAAGGGGTTGGGGATGCAGGGCATTGTTAGGTTCTGCGAGGAAATCCGAAGCCAGATGGACCGGAAAACACCACCCTTCAAAAATGAGGTGGGCGTGCCCGGCGGAGGTATTGTCACGTATGCGGAGTCAGCCGGGCGGGCCGCCCGGCTCTCCAAGATCGACCGTGAAGCCGTACTAGTCTTTGCTCGGCTTCTTCGCTGTCAGACCGCAAGCCTGCCGGACGCGGTCCAGGTTGAGTCCGTCGGGAGAAAACTCGGCGATCTGCCGTCCGCTCCGCGTGCGCAGCGCCACATTGAAGATATGCGCTCCGAGCAGGCCACGAGTTGTGCCTTTGTCCATGGAGAGGAAATGGCCGCGTTCCCAATTCCAGCCTTTGAAGTAGTGGACGTCATCAACCCGGATTTCCACTTCCAACTGCGGCTGTCCCCAGAACCCGGGACGGTTCGGAGGAGGTAGCCTTACGCCGGGGTTGAAGTCGGCAAGTTTGAGCTTGCCGGCGCTGCAATACAGTACGACTCTGGGTTTGTAGTCTGGGTCTTCGCGAAAATAATTATCTGACTGGAGCTGGAACCGCACGTTGTTTGCACCGGTCATCTTGTCGGTGGATTCGAACTGCAGCCATTTTCCGCCGGCGCTGACGCCGTCGGACTCGTCCTGATTCGGGCTCATCGCGCCGTTCTGGGCGCACGCTAAAGCAGCCGCGCCAACCATGAATGCGAAAAGAGCGGCCCTTGCCAACAATCCGGATCCAAACGCCTTGCTAAACCAACGTGGCACGTTCAAGAGTTCCTCCAGGTGACTGCACGCCTACATGATATTGAACCCGAAGGACGGCAAAAAGTTGTATGAAAGGTTCGGAAAGCTAACAAGGGTGGTCGTTGCAGGCGGCGGTAGCGCAGGTCTCCGAAATCCCCGCCGTAGTCATCTGGACATAGTGGCGCTTCGGACTTTTTGAGCCCGCCTTCTCCTTGTCCTACGGGTGGACTTCGGCGATCAGAAGACCAAAAGGTTCCAGCGAAACTTCATTGCCTTTTACGGACGCCTCCGGCGACACAATCAGCGGCTTCAAGTTTGCCACGGGGAAGCCCTGGCCGGTGAGGTTGAAAACCGTCTTCTGCGGAGAAGGCGACATGTTCAACGCGACTAGAACGGCTGTCCCTTTGTAACTGCGCAGGTATGACATTACATTCGCGTCTTGCTCGTTGAGCGCCGTGTAGCTGCCTTCGAGCAGCGCGGGGTTGGTGTGACGAAGTGCGAGCACTTTTTTGTAGAGATTCAGCACCGAGCCGGGATCCTTCGATTCGGTGGCCACGTTGTGCGTCTGATAACTGGGCGGAACGGGAAGCCATGGTTCCTTCTTGCTGAATCCTGCGTTGGGCGAGGTGTTCCACTGCATCGGCGTCCGTTCTCCGTCGCGGCCTTTCTCCTCCGGCCAACCCGTTCGTCCGATCGGGTCGCGGACGTCTTCTTTGCGAGTGGGGTCATTATTCTGCATGCCGATTTCCTCGCCGTAATACATGACGGGTGTGCCGCGCAGCGTCAGATAGAAAGCGCCCATGAGTTTGGCGATCGCGTCATTATGTTTTCCGTCGCCGTAGCGGTCGAAAGAACGAACGATATCGTGATTGCTGATCACGAATACGGGCCACCCGCGAGCGCCATTCACGGCTGCGATCTGGCGGCGGAAATCGGGAGGTGAGAGCTTGTTGACGGTAGTGAACATGAAATCCATGGGCAGTTGCAGCTCATCGCCGCCGTCTCCATAGTATTTCTCGAGCTGGGCAACGTTCGAAGTCCAGGTTTCGCCGATGAGCACAGCACCGGATTCATCGGCCACCTTGCGTAGTTTGCGCAGTTCGTCGTGGACTTCAGGAAAATTCGTGTTGTATTGGTTCTCCATGTTGGGGTCGCCCTGCTTGTTGGTGCCTGCGAGCACGGGATTGTCGCGCAGGTTGGGATCTTCAAACAGGGTATCGACGGCGTCGAGGCGGAAACCTGAAACGCCGCGTCTGTACCACCAGCGGGTGGTATCGAGCATGACCTTTTCCACGGCCGGATTGCGCCAGTTGAGGTCGGGTTGGGCGCGGTAGAAAAAGTGGTAGTAGTACTGGTTGGTCGTCGGATCAAGCTGCCACGCCGAGCCGCCAAATATGGAGATCCAGTTGTTGGGCGGTTGACCCGGCGCCTTGCCGTCGCGCCAGATATACCAGTCGCGATGCGGAGCGTTGCGGGAGGATTTGGAATCGAGAAACCACGGGTGCTGATCGGAAGTATGGTTGGGCACAAAATCCATGATGATCCGAACGTGATGCTTATTGCCCTCGGCCACCATGTGGTCGAAATTGGCAAGCGTGCCATACATGGGATCGATATTCTCGTAGTCGGAAACATCGTAGCCGAAATCAACCTGAGGAGAGGGATAGCAGGGAGTGATCCAAATGGCATCGACGCCGAGATCGTGCAGGTAACCCATCTTGGAGCTGATGCCGTTGAGATCGCCGATTCCGTCGTTGTTGCTATCCGCAAAACTACGGGGATAGATTTCGTAAAAGACGGCGTGCTGCCACCATTGATGTCCTTCGGCGTCAACCGGCTTCGCCTGAGCGGCGGCGAAGACGGCGTAAAAGACAGTCAGCAGCAACGACAGGACCATGCACGGGCGTCTCAACATAGATTTGTGCTCCCTTTGGATCTTGGATGTTGTCCCCTGACGCACTACTAGCGCACGCTGAGAACGACGATTGCCTGGCCGGGCACGGACACGCGTACCTTGCCAGCGATGAGTTCCGCGGAACCATTGCCGAAAACCGGTTGCAGTTGGCGCGCGGTTTCGAGAGGCGTGCCGTCGACGGGAATATCGAGCGTCCTCAACTGGGAAGCGTTATTGTAAACGACCAGCACTTTCTCTTCCGGCAGTTCCCGCAGAAACGCGTAGTAGGTGTCATCCCAGCCGATGTGCCATTGTTTGCCAGTACGCAACGCGGGGTGGTTCTTGCGCAGCGCTAGCAGAGACTGTACGTGCGCGAACACGTCTTGTTGTTCGGGCGTGCGACCGGCGGCGGTGAAGGCGTTCTGCGGATCGCCGGGGAAGCCTCCGGGGAAATCCCGCCGGTTGTCGGGGTCGTCGCCGCCTGCCATGGCAATTTCGTCGCCCGAGTAAATCTGCGGAACTCCCCGCAACGTCAGCAGGAGCGAGAACGCAGCTTTGAGTTTGGCGGGGCTCGCGCCATCCTCGCTCATGAAACGCCGGTTGTCGTGGTTGCCGATGAACGTGACCAGCATTTCGGGGTGCGGATAGAGCGCGTCGTGCCGCAGGACGTCCACGATCCTGGTCAACGGTGCAGCCTTCAGGGTCACATCGCGTATCGCGAATTCGAGGGGAAAATCGAAGACGGTCGTCACGCCAGAATCGATGCCATCGAACCGTGCCTGCCCCCCTTCGAAGAAGGCCGTCACCGCCGGATCGTGGTCAAACACTTCTCCGATGTCGTCGATGCGGGGGTAGACCGCGTGTAATCGCTGGTGCCATCCCGTCCAAAATTGGCGCGAAGAATAGGGAAATGTATCGAGGCGGAAGCCATCCAGTTGCGCCATCTCCGTCCACCACTCCGCATTCTGCACGAGATAGGTGGCGAGCTCAGGATCGTCCGGATTCAGATCGGGCAGTTTGCCGGCAAACCAGCCGTCGAGAGTATTCAAGTATTCACGCGGAGAAGCGTGCGGGTCGACGAGTCCAGAAAAATCGTAGGAGGGTTCCAGATGGTGCGCTGGAGTGCCGTGCAGCCAGGTCGGAGTCGGTGGATCGTTCGCCCAGGGATGGCTCGGACCGGTGTGATTGACGACGTAATCAATCAGCACCTTCATGCCCAGCTTGTGAGCGTCGGCTACGAGCGCCTGGTATTCCTGCATGGAGCCCATGTGGTCGTCGAGCGCATAGAAATCGACGACGTGATAGCCGTGGTAGTCGGAGTCGGTGTTCTTCCACACCGGAGTGAGCCACACTGTGGTGACGCCGAGATCGTGCAGATACTGAAGATGCTCGCGAACACCGCGCAGATCGCCGCCGTGGTAGGCCTTCGGCTGACTTCGGTCGTAAACGCCCGTCGAGCCGGCGGGCTGATCGTTCGACGGGTCGCCGTCCGAGAATCGGTCGGGCATGATGAGGTAAATGACATCGTCGCGAGAGAAGCCTTCGAAGTGGTCGCGAGGGTCAGCACGGGCGAGCAGCGGCAGGTGGACAGAGGTCGAACCAGAAGCCGTGTCCACCTTGAGTTGTGCGGTCGCAGGACGATAGGCCGAGAGCTTTAAGTGCACAAAGAGGTAGTGACCGTTCGAAGAAACGCTTGTGCCAATCACCCTAACGACTTTGGAAGCACTGACAACACGCGCTCCGGAAAGATTTTCGCCGGTCAGTAAGACAGTGAGTTCGGGCGTGTAGTGGATCCACCAGTTGGGAGGCTCGATCTTGCGAACCGAGGGACCCTGCGCCTCCATGAGGGTTGAGAGCGCGAGGAGGAAAACACCAAGTGCTGCGAGTGCGCGGTGCGCAAAAGTGGATTTCATGGCAGCGGAAAAACTGGGGAGAGCCGCGATTGCTCTCCCCATCACATCAGGTCTAGAAGCTTAGTCGCAGTGATAGTTGGATTTCGCGCTGGCCGTCCACACGAATACTGGTCACTGTTCCGAAAGTCCCATCGTTGAGATTTCCATCCGGTTGGCTGAATTGTGCGGTGTTGAACAGATTGAAGAAGTCGCCGCTGAACTGCATCCGGAAACGCTCGCCAGCAGCAAAGGTCTTACTGAAATTCAAATCCATTACCTTTGTGCCCGGTCCCGTGAATGGATTTCTCGGCGAATTGCCCGGAGCGATAGGAACGCCGGACGAATCGGTTGCCACTCTGACGAAGGACGATGGGTCAAACCATTGACGCGGACTGTTTATTTGATGCAAAGGGCGGCCCGAAACCAGGTTAGGCCGTGTGCTGGGACTGTAGCAGTATTGGCAGACAACATCGAAAGGAAAGCCGCTAGAGAGAGTGAGAATCGGACTCATCTGCCAGCCGCCCAAGAGAGCATTTGTCGTGGTGCTCCAGTCATGACCAAACGCGCGACCACGACCGAACGGCAGTTCGTAGAGGGCGTTAAGTACGAATCGGTGGCGAACATCGAGATTCGAATTGGCGCGTTCTTTCGTTTGCCATTGGAAAGGATCGACCACGTTACCGCCATAGCGGTAATCGCTGTCGAATCCTGCGGGCGAGTTGTCTATTGCGTGCGCCCATGTATAAGCGCCGGAGAATTGCAGTCCATCGGTAAGATGGCGTTCCACTTGCACGTGCATACCGTGATAGATCGAATTGCCGCTCGTGTCGTTGACCGGCACCGTGCCCAGCAGCGGATAAGGCTTCACATTGGCGGAGCCGTAGATGGTACGATTCACGTCATAAAAAGTGGAAAGATGGGTGCCTTTTGTGCCGACGTAAGCGAGCGTCAATGCCGTCTTCGCATCAAGTTGCCGCTGGATTTGTAAGTTCCACTGCTGCACGTTGGAAGTAGTGTCTTTCGGCAGCCAGCCGGTAAGGCTTACGTTGGCCGGGGCCGCCAAGTTCACAGGGAGTGAGAGCTTGCTGGAGAAGCCAGTGGCTGTGATCGTACTGATGATCGGCGCCCCGTTGGAACCCTGCTGCGCGATACCACCCAGAGTCAGGAGACCGTTCCCGAAAAAACCGTTCTGGTAGTTATAGGATGCGCTGCCGCCAAATGGCGCATTCTGCGACATCTGTTTGTCGATACCCTCGCGGTCGATGAAGTAGAAGATACCGTAGCCACCACGCAGCGAGGTCTTCTGATCTCCGAACAGGTCGTAGGCAAATCCAATGCGGGGAGCAAAATCATGCTTCGGATTGGTCAGCGTGCTGTTGGAAACGCCATTTTGACCGGCCAGAATGATCGCGCCCGTCGCCAGGTCGAAATTCGCCATGCGATTGTTGACTTCGGTCGGCCACGTGAGCAGATCGTACCGGAGGCCAAGATTGAGAGTGAGACGGTTGTTTACTCGGTAGTCGTCCTGAGCGTAGAAGCCGTTTTCCCAACTTCGCGTGTGAAAGGTTCCGCTCGCAGGACCTACCTGGTAATTATTCATCCAGCCCACCAGCATGTCTGCCTGTTCAAATCCAGTAGACCAAGGCGAGCCCGACGAGGCCTGGAAGAAACCCTTTCCAGCAATCGGGTTGAAGAAGTTCACCTGCCGCCAAATGATGTTGGCGCCAAACTTAAAGTTGTGGCGGCCCTTCACCCAAGACACGTTGTCGGACATTTGATAGGTGTCTTCGGGCACATAGTAGTCGCCGTAGTCTCCAGTGTAGGAAATCTGGCTGCCGCTGTTGCCGATCAACGCGCCCCCGCCAAGCAGCGGGCTCGTGTTCGCGTTGGGGATTCCGAGATTCGCCGAGAGCGGAATGGCGCCATCGGGTGGCTGATAACCCAGGAATGACCGAACATATCCGAGACGGAATTCACTGACCACAGTTGTCCCGAAGGTGTGGGTCTCGCCCAGCACGGCGCTGCGCGGATGCTGGAACTGGAAGCCCGAACCATAACCGGCTGGCAGAGTCGACATCTGCGAGGTCGTAACGTCGGTATCCTGACCGTAGCTGTATCGCCCAAAAAACAGGTCCTTTGAGCCTAGAACGTAGTCCAGGCGCACGTTAAAATCGTTGAATTTCTGTTGCTGGACCCGATGCGGCTGAAAGTTGTTCTCCACGCATGAACCGTCAGTTCCCACTAGCCCGCACCGTGGGTCACTACCCGAGAGGATGGTGGGTAGCGGGAAGGCTTTCAAATAATTCTGACCGGCTGGAACAAACGTAGTGGGGTCTGTGTAGACGTTGCCCGGCACGGGAACCCGAGAAGCCAAGCTGGTAGCACCGGGATAATAGACCTGGAAAGGCAACTGCGAAAAGTTTCCAGTTCTCTCAAGGGCGGTAGGCACCGTAATCGGACCGTCATTCAGGGGCAGCGACTGGCGCAGACCTTGGTAGTCACCGAAGATAAACAATTTGTTCTTTAGCAGGGCACCGCCGCCCGAAAATCCAAACTGGCTGCGGTGAAATAGAGGAGTTGGTTCATGGGAGAAATAGTTCGGGTTGGCGTCGATCGCACTGTTTCGTTGCTGCCAGAAAACAGTTCCGTGCCAGTTGTTGGTGCCCGACTTGTAAGTGGCGTTCACAACGGCTCCGCCAGCCCGGCCATATTCCGCAGGAGCAACGCTGGTGTCAACGCGGAACTCCTGAATAGCGTCTGTGTCCACGAAGAACACGATGGTATTGACCAGTGATTCGTTGTTGTCGATACCGTCAAACAGGAAATTGTTGGCTTGCACGCGGACGCCATTCCCTGAAAGCGCTCCGCCACCGCTGCCGGCATACCTGAAGGTCTCGGCTTGGTTGCCTTGCCCGGATTGCTGGTTGCCGGGCTGCCCGCGTGTCACACCCGGAACCATAGCCGCCAACTGCGTGAAATTGCGGCCGTTCAGAGGAAGATCCGTGATCTGCCGGCCCGTGACTATGTTGCCGATCCCGGAAGTGGAGGTGTCGATAATCGGCGTCTCAGCCGTCACGTCCACGGTTTGGCTGGTCGAGCCCGGCTGCAGCTTGAACTCCAGGTTCACGACTTGAGCGGTTTGAAGTGTGACCTGTTGCGTCGTGGTTTGGAAGTTCGTTTCCTGAACTTCAACTTTATAGGGGCCTGGATCCAAGGCTGGCAGGCTGAATAGGCCTTGCCCATCGCTTTTAACTGTGGACACCCGGCTCGTTCCCAAATTGGTGACGGTCACGGAAGCATTCGGGATGACAGCTCCTTGGGCGTCGAACACAGAACCTTGAATTGTTCCGGTGCTGGACTGCGCCAGCGCCAAACTGGCCACGCAGAGCAGAAGGATGAGCACCATGGATATACGCTTCATGTTTCCTCCAGTTAAGCGACATCGAATCGATAGATATTGAATTTGTGCGCCGAACTTCAAAGGGCTGCAACTGTCACGGCAAATGGCTGTCCGGCGTACGTTTCACTAGGTCTTTAAACCGTTACAGGAGTAAAATTGATTGATTGCAGGCGTTTACGATACCCTGTTACGTCGGTGTTAAATGGCTGTGACACGCACTTTCGCGGCTGGGCCAGAGCAACTCTTCCAACAAATAGATAACATTATTAAAAGTCATAGTTTGCGAGGCTCCGAATCCCTCTGCAAACTCCTGCAATATCTCGCCAAACAATCCCTGTATCACCCTGACGCTCCGTTGAAGGAGTATCAGATTGCAACCGAAGTTTATGGCCGTCCATCCGATTTCGATCCGCAGTCAGACTCAACCATTCGCGTGCAGGCTGGGCGGCTGAGGATGAAACTGGCGGAATACTATGCCGCCGAGGGAGCTGCGGACCCGATCCTAGTGAAGATTCCGAAGGGGAGTTATCACCTCACTTTCGAGGCACGACCCGGTCAGCAACCGCCACTGTTACAGACAGTGCCTTTGCGTGAACTGGCGCTGCGGAACGCTGAGGTTGCAACCGTCCCGGCGAGATGGCGGGTGGCTGCGGTCGCGCTCCTGGCCGGTTTCGTGATTTCGCTCATCGCGTTAGCAACTGTGCTGTGGAACCGGAGAGCAGACGTGGCGCCTGTGGCAGCGCCGAGTGTGGCCAAGACTGCCAGCCCTCTGGCGGTGTTCTGGCAGCCTTTCACCGCTGAAGTTGAGGCGCCCTGGGTGATCTTCAGTAATGCCGCCTTCGTTGGGCGCCCGGAGACCGGCATGCGCTACTACAATTCCAAGGCAGATGCGAAGAGCGCGGTTTATGACCACTACACCGGTGTCGGAGAGGTGCTGGCCATCCACGCGCTCGATGATGCGTTTGGCGCCTTGGGGCGGAAAATTCTGGTCAAGCGCGGGAGTTTGTTTACGCTCGACGACGTGAAGAATAACAATTTGATTTTTGTCGGTTCGCCTTCTGAAAATTTGTCGCTGCTCGATATTCCGGGGACTCAGGAATTCGTGTTTCAGAGAGTGACCTCGGGGCCGCGTCAAGGCGATCTGGAGATTGTCAGCAAGCATCCGAAGCCGGGAGAAGCCACCACTTACCTGGCAAGTCCATCGAACGTGCCGCTGACCGAAGACTATGCAGTGATTGGGTTGGTGCCGGGAATCGAGTCCGGACGCTACGTCATGATTCTGGCGGGAACGACGACGTTCGGAACACAAGGTGCAGTTGAGTTTGCCTGCCGGCCGGATTCGGTGGAAAAACTTCTGCATGAGATTCCGGATTCGAGTGCCGGTCCTGCGAAAACATTCGAAGCGTTGGTGCGAGTGAAGATCGCACGCGGCGTGCCGGTCGATACCGAACTAGTTGCCATGCGCGCGCGCTGAGTATTTAAGACTTGGTCGCGAGCGCGTTACCCGGAAGCGAACTGCTCGGTTGCCGCAGGTCGTACAAATCTTCTACCCGCTGCGTTAAAACCGCGGCTAGCATGAAGAAAATTCCGCCCGCCACCACGGCGGCGATCCGGTTGTTGTTCAGCAGATGGCCCATTACCCAACCGAATCCAAGCGACGCCGTGATCTCCGGAATCACGATGAAGAAGTTGAAGATCCCCATGTAGACTCCGGTCTTTCCGTGGGGCAGCGATCCGGCAAGAATGGAGTACGGCATCGACAGTGTGCTGGCCCAGGCGACTCCAACTCCGGTCATCGACAGCAGCAGAAGATATTTGCTGTGAATGACGGCGACCGAAAGCAGCCCCAACCCGCCGCATACCAGGCAAAAGCTGTGGGTTGCCTTACGGCCGAATCGCCTTGCCAGCGTGGGCAGTATGAAGGAAAATCCAAAACACACCATCGAGTACATTCCAAAGCAGATTCCAGCCCACTCCACGCCCGCGGAATACAGCGGGGAACCTGTATCGGGAGCGCCAAAAACATTGCGGGCCACCGCCACCGGAAAATAAAGCCACATGCAGAACAAGGCCAGCCAGGTACAGATCTGAACCCAGGCGAGTTGCCGCATGGTGCGCGGCATCTCGCGGATCGACGCCAGGATTTCGCGGGCTCCGGTGATGAACCCTGAACGCTCTGCCCGCCGCTTCTGAAACTCTGCCAGGTTATCTGGCGGATATTCCTTCGTGGTGAAAATGGTCCAGAGCACCGCACCCAGAAATGCCGCGGCGCCGATGTAAAACGACAGCCGCACGGTGAAAGGGATCGTCCCCGGAGCCGTGGTTCTGGCAGCGTGAAAAACATTTGTCAGCAGATAAGGGAGTGCCGAGGCAATGACCGCACCCAGGCCGATGAACAGACTCTGCATGGCGAAGCCGCGGGTACGCTGAAATTCTGGCAACAAGTCAGCCACGAAGGCGCGAAATGGTTCCATGCTGATGTTGATGCAGGCGTCAAGAACCCAGAGAAGGCCCGCAGCCATCCAGAGTGCGGAACTGCGTGGCATCAGGATGAGCGCCATCGAACTCAGAATTGCCCCCACCAGAAAGTAAGGACGGCGGCGTCCCAGCGGGCCCCACGTGCGGTCGCTGGCGTGGCCGATAATCGGTTGCACGATCAATCCGGTCAGTGGTGCGGCCAGCCAGAGAATCGGAATCTGGTCGGCTCGCGCCCCGAGGTATTCGTAGATGGCACTCATGTTGGCCATCTGCAGTCCCCAGCCAAACTGGATGCCGAGGAAACCGAAGCTCATGTTCCATATCTGCCAGAAAGAGCGTGGCGGCTTGTCCATGAATTCCTTCCAACCAAAACTACCGATCGTACAGCGTAGTCAAAGATCGCAGGCGCGCGCTCAAGTCTTTGGTGAGCGCGCCCGGACGATACCGCCACTTCCAGTTTTCG
>VFSW01008895.1_pt1 | contig 14379 bp, 12 predicted proteins | sample 5358111 | NCBI WGS metagenome assembly VFSW01 (sample SAMN11554181, study PRJNA540505) | mine drainage metagenome | isolation source: sediment from site ElyBrook_90M | place: USA: Ely Copper Mine, Vershire, VT | collected 2017 | reverse complement strand
TATCCCTTTTCAGGCATCGATGTCGCTATTCCATGCGACTGCATCTTTACACTAACCACGGTTAAATAGACTTACCACACCCCGGATTTCTTTATTTTTCAGATGTATACTTAGAACTATCCGAAAAATAGAAATTCACTTTTTTATGTGCAAAAAACCGTAGGTTTTTTGCACATAAAAAAGTGAAACCTTCGAATTTTCGGATAGTACTTAGGAAAGTATTCCTCGAGTGTCGTTACCTTCACCAATGAAAAATAAAAAAGTCCTCTTACCGGTTCTCAGTATATTGGCGGGATTACTCCTTGGCTGTGTTGCCCCTTTCCAGGTTCAACCCACGCAGCCGGGCCTCTCGCAGGTCGACATGGCTGTCACAGCCGCATTAGAGGCATCCCAGACTTCCGTGGCCAGGTCGGCTACTCTCCCTCCACCGGCATCTTCACCCACCTCTACCCTGCAACCATCATTTTCCCCCGTACCGGCGAACCCATCTATATCAGTTACTCAGAGTCCTGCGCCGGCCATAGATAGCCAAACCTTCACTGAAACGCCTGAGGGACTGGTCAGAACCAACGCCAGTGTGGATGCGTCGTTCCTGAACAAGCCGCCTGTACTGGATGGAATCTGGGATGAATGGACGACTAAGGCTTACTCTGTAACCAACCTGGTTTATGGAGCCGACCAGATGACTGACTGGAATGACCTGGGGGGCTCTTTCCGCATCGGCTGGGATGACAAGTACCTGTACCTGGCCGTAAAAGTGGGGGATGATTCTTATGTCCAGAGAGATACCCTGGCAGATATTTACCGCGGCGACAGCATCGAAATATCACTGGACACTGAGTTACAGCCGGATTTTGATTCAAGGGACCTCAACAGTGATGACTACCAGGTGAGGATCTCCCCCGGCAACCCTGACCCCGGCAAACATATGGAGGCTTTCCTGTGGTTTCCCAGGAATATCGGCGGCTCACTCCCCAAAGTCAAAATTGCTGCCGTGGGTGGGGAAAACATATATCGCCTCGAAACGGCCATCCCGTGGAGTGTCTATGGCATCACTCCTCAGCCAGGTATGCATTTTGGCTTTGCCCTGCGTGTCAACGATGATGATGACGTCGATCTGGATATCCAGCAAAGCGCCGTCTCGAATGTACCCCACGCCAGCCCGGCCGATCCGACCACCTGGGGCGACCTGGTTCTAACAAAATAAACCACTTTTTTATATTCAAAAAACCGTAGGTTTTTTGAATATAAAAAAGTGGTTTCCTGATTTTTCGGGGAGGTTCTTAGAAAAGGATCGAGGCTAATTCAGAGCGGTACTGGCGGATATTCAGGTCATCCTCGCCCATGATCTCGAATAATGATAGGGCCACCAGGCGCGCTTTGCCGTTCCTGAATTTTTTATCCTGGCGCAGGATATCGAACAGGCCATCCAATGCTGCCACGAAGTTGCCCCGGCTGGCCAGCCGGATGCTGTTGCCGAAAGCCGCGTCCAGGTCAGTTTCATCGTCCAATTTGTTTTTCTGATAAGCCAATAATGCATTGGCATAAGGCATCAGAACTTCAGCATCGTTGTATTGCCGGCTGGCAGGGAAGTCGTGCAAGATTTGTACGGCTTCGCTGGCTTTACCCAGACCGAGAATAATCTTAGAAAGGCCCAGCAGTGCCGACGGGTTGCCAGGTTCCTGTTCGAGGATCGTGCGGTAAGTTTTTTCACCTTCCGACCACTGGTGTCCTCTTAGCAGGCTTTCGGCTTTTTCAAGCGCCAGGCTCAAAGGGCTTGGCGGAGTGATTTTGCTGATAAACTCACGCAAGCGTGCCTCTGGCTGTGCGCCCACAAACTCGCTGACCACCACGCCGCCGCTGAATGCTTTTACGGTGGGGATATTTCGCACGCTGAAACGCATGGCCAGGTTGGGATTCTGATCAACGTCTACCCGCGCCAACCGGAATGCGCCCTGCGCTTCGATCACCAACCGTTCAAGGATGGGGTCCATGGTTTTACAAGGTTTGCACCAGGTCGCCCAGAAGTCGACGATGACGGGGGTATTTTGCGAGTACGACACTACCTCGTACTCGAAATCAGCATCATTCACATCGATAATATATTCAGAAGTCATCATGCTTGTATTTTACACGATTGTTATAAGAATTGTGTCTAATTATTGATAAGAAGCTGTTAATTATTCATCACCCTCTTCGCCTGAGGTGATCCCGGGTTGGTGAAATTCGATCACCTCGCCATGGATGTTAATCACCACTCGAAACCCCATCATGCCCAGGTAAGCCAGCCCTTCTTGCGGGATCCCGGTCTGCAGGAGCGTATCGAACTGCTGGTCGATCTGTTTCAACTGGTTGATCAACATTGCCCGGGTGAAAATGTCTTCCTGCCCCAGCATCTTGGCCGTTTCTTCAGAGATCAGATCCTCGTGCCCCTTGATTTGCTCTTTCATCAAACCCAACACCTGGCGGTCCACGTATTCGGAAGAAATATGGCGGTGGAACCCGGCATCATTGACCACGTACACGGCCTCACCACCCACAAAAGTAGTTTCTACCGCCTGGTCATTTTCGTCGACAACCAATCCAGGAAAAAGCGCTTTAGCAGCCATCTGACCTCTTTTTACTCTAGACTGATCATTTATATCCTTCAAGCAGCTTCGCGGCTTGAAGGATATAAATGATCTCGTTACTGCTATTATTGCATAACTTGCACAGAAGTGCCAGTATCATCATCGAAAAAAGTTTGGTCAAATGGGACAGCCGGCAGCGTCCACCGGTAGATCCATTTAGCCGCCGTCGGCGAAAGGTTGATGCAGCCATGACTGCGCGGCTTTCCATAATCGTTGTGCCAGTATGTGCCGTGGAAGGAGATACCGCTTTTAGTCAGGTAACACACCCAGGGAATCCCGGGCAGGTCGTAACTGTTGGGGGCTGCCCGGTCGCCGGCTGCCATGTGCCGCGAAGGGCGTTTACGGTTGGTTATATACCTGCCCGTCGGAGTGGTGTAGTCCCCATCGCTGAAATGCGCCCCGGTGGCTGTACGGGTCATAAACACCGGGATGTCGTGTTCGTAGGCGATAACAACCTGTTTTTCGAGCCGGATTTCAATGCGTTTCTCGGTGAGGGGAATTTCAGGTGAGAGGGGTTTTATTTCGTCGGTTGTAATTGGGCGAAAATGGGTGGGTTCAGCGTGATAATACAGGTCCCACTTATCGTCAAAAACCCGGTACCAGTCTTTCCCCTTTTCGTCTTTCACAATGCCGGAAATCCAATGCACTGTACTGTAGTACAACCGGTAGGCGTGCGAATAACTGAGGCGCAGGTTCCAGAGTGTATCGGTGAAGGGTACGGTCACTTCGGCCAGTATGCCGGTGGAAGGGATGGCGCGCAGAGGTACGTTTTGCTTGATATCCACCGGCTGCACCGATCCCGAGTGAACGAAACCTTCGTTATTCATTTTATACCACATACGGTTATAGGATGGCTCGCCATCCCCCACGGTCACCGAAGTGATTGGCATAACCAGGTCACGTTGGAAAGCTTTGATGACTTTCGCCGAAAGGGAAGGCTTATCATAAACGAGAACCCTGTCGGCCAGGATGCGCCCGAGGGAAGGCATCTTGACCGCCTCCGGATTTGCTGCGTATGAGGCTTCATCTCGAAATGGCTGCCAGGCCAGGCCCAAAATGGCCGTCCCGGTCAGCTTCAGGAAATCCCGGCGAGAGAGGTTGCGCAAATCCGATCCAAAAAGTGTATCCATTAATAGTGTACGTTTACCAATGTGCCGACAGAGGCAAAATCATATAACCAGGCTGCATCGGGAATAGAAAAATTCACGCAGCCGTGACTCATCGGGGTGCCAAAGTTGTTATGCCAGTAAGTCCCGTGCAGTCCATAGCCGTCGTAGAAATACATCACATACGGAACGTCCGAGAGATAATAACCAGGCCCTTTCATATCGGCGTAACGATACTTTACATAAATGTGGAACTGCCCGGTAACGGTCGGATGCTGCCAGGTGCCGGTCGAGACCAGGAAAGAGCGCACTACATTATCGCCTTCAAACGCATAGGCAGTCTGGTTGGTTAGATCCACGTCTACCCACCGGCCTCCCTCATCCACATCCGAAGGAGGATTGTAGGTGTTTTCATCCTGTGAGGTGTCCTCTTGAATTACCTCGGTCGGCTCGGGTGTATGCGAGGGTCTTGGGGTGCGTGTAGGTGTGCGAGTCGGTTTGGGGGTGCGCGTGGGTGTGCGTGTTGGCGTCAGCGTGGGAGTCGCGGTGCTGGTCTCGGTGGGAGTCGTGGTGGCAGTGTCCGTTGCTGAGGCGGTCAATGAGGGTTTAAAAAGTGCCCCAACCGGTCTGGCTGCCTCATACACACTCGTGGCGGGGGTATTCAGGCTGGTAGCAAAGGCGGTGATAATAATCCCCACCAGGCATACAATTACCAGCGAAACTGCCCAAGGGAGCACCCTGGCAACCTGCCAACGTTTTCTTGTAACCGGCCGGATGGGTTGAGTATAGTGGATAGGTGCGGTCTCTATCACTGGCCGGGTTGGAAGAGTCAGTACAGTAACAGGTTTTGTCTCTTCAGCCGGTTTTGACAGAGGGATAACCGGGGTGGGTTGGGTGGTAGCGCGCAGGCGCCGGACTGCCCAATGCATGCCTTTACGCGCCCGGCTGCTCTGGGGATTGATTTCCAGCGCACGTCGTAGAAATCTTAGGCTTTCATCTGGCGTCCCCAACGCGGCCAGGATCAGCCAGGCGTCTTCTAAATCAGGGGCCAGCCGTGAGGCCATCACCGCCAGGCGGCGGGCTTCTGGTCTATCCCCGTTTTTGAGGGCCTGATAGGCCCGGGTGATCAGATCGTGAGCAGGTTGAGGGGCAGGTTCATGGTACATTGGTCGGAGTGGGCTGCTTTACGTTCACGCTCTCATTCCGGACGAAGCAAAGAATGCCATCCGAAACACCTTTAGCAACCAGGTCGGTGTGTTCGGTCAAGAACGTCCGGTCCAGGTTCATGAAACCTGTTTCGATGATAGCTGCCGGGGTTTGGTTGTAAATCTCGTCGAACACGTGATATTCAAGCATATCCGGGGTGATTGAGCTGGGCCGGTAAGTCAGCTTGGTATCCGCCTGGTAGCGTTCGATCATGCAGGCTTCCAGCCGGTTGGCGCGCGTCGTCTCAGGATTGGCAGTAGAAACTGCCACTTTAAAGCCGGTCGCCTGGTCATTGATATACTCGCACGAATCATTATGGATCGATACCAGTACCAGTCCGGTATATTCAAACAGGCGCGGGTCATTTTCCTTGAGCAGGTCCACGGCGAATCCATTGTTGAGCAGGATCTGCTGCACCATGGTGGCGATTTTCGTGTTTATTTCCACTTCGGTCAGGCCATCTTTACAGGTAGTGCCAGAATCGTTGCCTGCATGCCCGGCGACGATCCCGATCCGCGGCCGTGGTGAGGGAGTAACCGTGGGATAGTTCGTTTGTGGAGTTGGGTTGGTCTGCAAACCCATTAACATGCGATCCAGCAACTGGTTCGAGAACAAGTTGGCAGGCGTCCACATCGTAAACAGCGTGGCAGAGATGACTGCCACAATGATCACATTCTGCAGTGCGTTCCAGATATTTAGGGTTGGAACAGGTTTTCGGTGTGGGGTCGCAGCGGGGTCAGGTATATCAAAAAAGTTTTCGCTCATAGTTTTATAAATAGTACCTTAAATGTCGTTAAATTTACAAGTAATATTCATCTTACTTTGGTCATCTTCGTCGGAAGACCCCGGTTTTTGATAGGCAAATTTGCCTGGGCAAGTTTGCCTATCAAAAACCGGTAAACCTCGCTGAACTTCGTTATCCATGGCACTTGACTCGCCAGCGGTTGGATTGTATAACCATGTTATATGACCGTTCCGGGTGAAGTTTTGCGTCACGTCATGCGCCGCTGGACCAGCGGAGTTTGTGTGATATCCAGTATTTCCGGAGAATTCCGCCATGGCATGACGGTCAATTCGTTCACTTCGATTTCGGTGAACCCTGCTATGGTCACGGTTACCCTGATGAACATCACCCGTACTTATCACATGGTCATGTCGTCCGGAATTTTTGGAATCACCGTCCTTTCGGTTGACCAGCAGGCCATCGCCGACCGGTTCGCCGGCCGGAGTGGGGATGAAAGCAACCGTTTCGAGGGCATTGATGTGTTTACCCTGGAGACAGGCGCTCCCTTCATCACCGGAGGGTTGGCCCACCTGGACTGCCGCGTCGTTTATACGCACCCAATGCCAGAGTCGACTCTCTTCATCGGCGAGGTGTTGGCAGCGCAGCGTGTAGAAGATGATCGACCGCTGGTTTATTTTAATCGAGAATACCACAGGTTGCTGCAATGATTTCTGAGCCTTTGACAGATGATGAAAAACGGATCCTGCTTAAGCTGGCGCGCCAGTCAGTCGAGCTGGCTGCCAACCATCACCCCCTGCCAATGTTGGTGCTCAGTGAATATTCTGCACCGCTGCAGCAGGAGGGGGCTTCCTTCGTTACCCTTACCGAAAATGGTGAACTGAGAGGGTGCCTTGGCGCCCTGGAGCCCTACCAACCATTGGTGCAAGATGTGTGCGAGCACGCCGCTTCGGCTGCCATGGATGACTATCGTTTTACCCCCGTCCATCCCCGTGAGGTTCCTGCGTTGACTATCGAAATATCGCGTCTGACCGTCCCGCAGCTTCTGGAATATCAGCAGCCATTAGAGCTGCTCACCAGCCTGAAACCGGGTATCGATGGAGTTATCTTGCGCGATGGCCAGCAACGCGCCACTTTCCTGCCGCAGGTGTGGCAAAAGCTTCCCGCTCCAGCAACATTTCTATCCCACCTGTGCCAGAAAATGGGTGCGCCTTCTGACCTGTGGCGGCGAAAAATCTTGCAGGTTTTCACCTACCAGGTGGAAGAATTCGAAGAAGAATAAGAAATTCTCTTTTTTATATGTGAAAGGCGTAGCCTTTCACATATAAAAAAGGCAGCTTTTCGGATCGTTACTGAGCCTGTCTGGCATCCACGTAGGCCTGCCCAATCAGGTGCGACATCATTGCTTCGGCGTACACCGTCGTCACCAGGGCGCCGAAGCCGAACACGACACCGCCCAGCGGGGCGATAATCCCGCCGATGAGCGTTCCCAGGAAAGCCAGGCCATACGCCCCAGGGGCGGCGCGCAGCAGCGCTATGATCCGTTTAAAATGGAAGCCCGCTCCAATGTGTTCCCCTTCTTCCAGATAGACGCTCTGGATTACCGGGGTTGAGAAGGCCAGGATCATGGCATACACAAATATCAGGATGTCGACACAGCATACCCCGAGTATTACAATCGTAGCCGATCCATTGCTGTTGTTCGCTGAAAAACCACCCAGGATGGCTACTACGAACACTACCAATATCGCCGGCAAGGCATATACAAGTTGGATCACCACCCATTTCAAGCCGCGCATGAAATGGCCCCCGAAATCTGTTTCTGGCATGGGATAAGGATCGCCATCGATCACCCGCCGGATGTTCGCCAGGGCCCAGCCCAATAGATAAATTCCCCCAAAGATTGGGATGAGGGAAATCAAGGCTGTGATGAGGATTTTCTCCACCCATTTTGGATCTTGAAATTCATATGAAAAAGCTTTTCCAAAGTCCATAGTAACCTCTGATCCACCCAGGAGTTGATTTCAAAAATTTCACCCGGCAAGAGAAAAAATTTCCGGCCGGCCGGTTCTAAAAGTGGACGAAACGGTCTACTTTTACGACAAAAATGGTGGCGCGCTTGGAATTCGGCTCAGGTGGGGTAGAACAGTTGTTGCGGATGATATCCAGGGCGCCGTCTACCTGTTCGTCGTCCAGGCCGATGAGCAGGGTCGTCTGTCCACGCCGTAAGAACCCACCGGTGGAGGCAATCGAGGTGACCCGTAAATTTGATGAAGTCAGGGCGCGCGATACGTTATCGCAGTCTGAATCGCGGATGATAGCTATGATCAGTTTCATGATCAGATCTCCTCAAAATGTTCTACTTCGACCGAAAATATAGTCGCTCCCCCAACTGTTATCGGTGTGGGTGCTGGCAGCGGTAGGGGGGCGCTTTCGAGAGGAACTGCGATGAATTCTACGCGTTGGCGGCAGCTTTCGTGGAGAGAATCGATTGCGATTTGCTGGCGCGCCGCATCGACTCTGATGAGCAGAGTCGCATTCCGCCTGCCCAGAAAACCTCCCATGCTGGGTAAACGGGTCGCAGTCAATCCCAATTTCGATAAGGCATTCTGAGCCACTTCGACGTCCTGGGCTTGAACTACGGCGATGAATAATAGATTATTCTCTGGGGTGCTGGTTGGTTCGCTCATCGGTCTCCTTTCACTTAGTATCCATCCTGAATCCGAAAGGGTTCACTTTTTTAGATGGTAAAAGCGTAGCTTTTACCATCTAAAAAGTGATTTTCTTATATTTCGGATAGGTTGTTAATCATCCATACCTGATCAGGAAAGGGCCACCCTATGCGGCCCGGGACCATTGACGGTGATCGCCTGGCCACCTGGGAAAGTTACCACCGTATCTTTTGGATGGCGTGTAATTATTATCCCATGATATTTTACCGTAACTGGCCAGGAAAATGGGTTAAATCCGTGCAAAATTACCTGTTCTGCTTGTATGCTTTTGATTCCCAGGATTTGAAGGAAAAGGCCCAGGGGCGGAAGACCGCTCAAGATATTCGTCTCCCCGAAAGGTTGTCCGGTCAGGGCGTTATAGCATTCCCAAAAAGTTCCGTTCTGGCGCAATGAAGGCAGGGTCGCACTCATCAGGCGGGTAAAGATATCAGCCGCTTCGTGGATGTAGCCGTTTTCGACCAACCCTTCGAGAATCAGTTGGTTCCAGGGCAGTGAGACGAAGATCTGATTGCCTGGTTGGGCAGCATCCCCAAGGCCCGGACAACACGGGATGCCAAAGGGCAGCAAATAACGTTTCATCAGGGTCTTCTCGACCATTTTCTTGGTTTGGTCGCTTCCGGGCAGCCCCGCCCAAAGTGGTAATAAAAGGGTCACATCTTCCAGGGTATAGTCAGGGGTCGCCAGCGTCCCTTTTCCTCCTTCGGGCATCCTTATGACGTCAAGGCGGGTCACTTCACTGAAAAAGTTCCGGGTGGTATAGCGCGCCAGGCCATTGTGCCAGGCCAGTTGTTTGGGGATATTTTCTTCGATCAGTTCACCGTTGGCCGATTTACCATAAATGGTCATCCCCACAATCAAGGTTTTCTCCGCCGGGGCAGCCAGGCGCAGCAAAAGGCGCTGCGGCTTTTTGAAGGATTTCTTGAGTTTGAAGTCTCCAACCTGAGAAAATTCGAAAATTGTGTGAGATTGCAGGCTGAGGTGGGTTTGGAAATCACGGTACTGGTAAGTGTTCGCCCGGCCGTTCCAGCAGGCGTTTACCGCCTGCCGCAGGATAACCAACCGCTCATTCAGCCAGGGCAGTGCATCCTCATGCCCAATCGAACGGGCAATCTTGATCAGGCTCTGGCATTCCCGGTACAGAAAAGCGCCCAGGGAAGGGCTTTCCAACCTGGATATATCCATACCCTGCGAGTGCGCATTCCAGCGATCGTAGATGGGCGCATCCTCTGCTCCTGATTGGACGGGATGATCCCATTCCGGAAAACCATCCCCATCCCGGTCGTGGTCGGGTTGGAACCAGACTTTGAAGAAGCGCAGCAGGCCCGGGAAAATTTCCGCCAGCCAGGTGTGCTCGCTCTTGCATCGGTCGATCTGGCATGCCATGGTCGCCAGCAAAGGCTGTGCCAGCAGCCGGCTGCGCTGCCCGGCCAGTCCGGGTTTCCACTCGACGAACCCATTTTCGCCTTGAGTCGATAGAAAATTGCGTAAAATTCCTTCCGCCAGGTCGGCTCCGCCCGGCAGGATCAGGCTGTTGAGGTAATACGCATCCAGGGCGCTTTGCCCGTTCCACTGGTGGGCATAATCGCTGCCATCCCCGCGCGGTGAAAAACCCTGGTCCGGCTGGCGGTTGAGCACGAATGAATGGAAAGGCAGGCGCTGGTTGCCCGGGTAGAACAACGTCCAGGCAATTTTTTGCGAAAGGGCAAAAGCTGCATTCCATTCCGCGTCCCCCGTAATAATTTCGAGCCACTGTGCGTCGTTCAAACGCTCCACCTGGGCAACTTCTGCGTCCCAGGGGCGTGCGGTTGCCGCCCGGGCGGCTTTGAATGATTCTTCTGCGGCGGGCCTGGCAGCCAGGGCCCAGGTAAGCCGGTGCGATTCTCCCGGCGAGGTTTCAACCTCCACTGCCAGGCCGGGGAAAGGGCCTGTTGCTGGCTGCGCTCCGCCGGACAGGTAACATACCAATGCCAGGTCGCCGGTTTTCCCTTCCAGTACGGTATTCATTCCAAACTGCGTGACTGCCATACTGCGCCCTTCTTCCAGGGGAGTCAGCAGGCTTACCCATTCTGCATTTACTTTCTCTGCCCGGCTGCCCTGGTTGGTGAGGGTAATCCGCCCGCACACGGTCAACGACTCGGGCACCCAATATTCGGCCATAACTTCTAAGCCGGCAAAGGGTTTATATAATAGAGAAATGTAATTAGGATAAGCTTTGATCAGGCGCGGTTGAGCGTCGTAAGTCGCTGGATCGATCAGACTGGAATTATTACAGGTAAACCTGGGGAAAAGTCGCATCGAGCGAGCCCGCAATCCCAGCGTGCTTTGCAGCAGCAGGGATACTGGTTCTCCGCCACTCGGAACCAGCTCCCAGATAATATCGTTGGCATAATCAGGTTGGCACAAGCGCGCATCCGCAGCCAACTGCAAGGTTGGAAAAAATCGCTTGTTGGGGCTGCCTGAATCCATTCCATCATTGTAAGAGGAGTCTGCCAGCAGGTCAAATGGAAAGTACCCGGATTTTCGTGGTCAGGTTGTCGCCTGCGGCAACCTGACAATAAAAATTTGGGAAGTCCCGTCAGGGATTGGCCTGCGAATTGTGCTAGAATTCGAATATGAGTAACGATCCACATAATCAGAAACATATTCCCGCTTCAAAAGAAATTCCTACTCAGCCTGGTGAAAGACTGCGCCGCTTGATGAGTGCTGTCCAGGATGAGGATAAAATCGAGCAGTTGAATTCCAGGCAAGAAGCTGCCAGTTCCAGCCAGCCGGCGCAACCTGTGAGCCAGGAACAGGCGGGTGACTCCGACCTGACCAGGCCATCTCAGTCTCAGCCAGGCCCTCAGCCATCCAACCCGCCTGAACCGGCCGTCGATTGGTCCGCCGAAGATGACCTGCTTTTTCCCCCCGAAGAGGCCCCATCGGAACCTGCTCTTCCGCAGAATGTCGGACCTTACTTGCCCGATCTAAATTATCCAACCCCACCCACCTCTCGCCGCGGGCAGGAACTCACTGTCCCCCCTCCGCCCGGGGGCACGGGTGGTACGCCACTACCCAGGCGAGTTGAAGAAGTCGATATCAACGCCACCCGCGTCTCACCGCCAGTTTACACTCCTCCGCCCAGGGCTACCGGGCATATCTTGCCGCGCACCAATCAGCCGGTGCGCTCATCTCCACGTCCGGTTCGACCTCCGGTGGAAAGGTACGTTTATCAGGCCCCCCCCGGGCCACCTCCACCTCCGCTTCAAACCGCCGCGGCGGCCTCCGGCGCGGGGTCGGGCCGCTGGAAGACGCGCTTCGGCTGCCTGTTACGGCTGACCATCACGGCTCTTTTCGTCGCCGCGGTGGTATTGGTGGGAGCAGGTTCATTCCTGGTCTATCAATATTTTTCAATCGCCAGTGCCTTGCCCAGCGTGAGTGATCTGCGCCAGCATGCTTCCCAATTCGAAACGACGCGCATTCTGGACCGCAACAAGAATGTCCTTTACGAAGTCATCGACCCCAATGCCGGGCGGCGCAATTACGTTACTCTCGACAAAATCTCGCCTTACCTGATTGCCACCACCCTGGCCACCGAAGACAAGGAATTCTATACCAATCCTGGCTTTGACCCTGTCGCCATTCTGCGCGCCCTGTGGCAGAACTACACCTCAGGCAACGTGGTATCCGGCGCCTCAACCATCACCCAACAGCTTGCCCGCACCCTGCTCTTATCATCGACCGAGCGCACCGAGCAAACCGTTCAGCGTAAAGCCCGCGAAATTGTGCTGGCTTCAGAAATCACCCGCCGCTACAGCAAGGAAGAGATCCTCGAACTCTATCTGAACGAAAATAACTACAGCAACCTGGCTTACGGCATTGAAGCCGCTTCTGAGACTTATTTCAGCACCACTGCCGATAAGCTGACTCTGGGCCAGGCGGCCTTCCTGGCCGGTCTGCCGCAGGCGCCTTCGGTTTATAATATCTTTTCTAACCGGGATGGTACCCTGGCGCGCCAGAAACAGGTCCTGGTGCTTTCTTATCAGGACAGCCAGGAAAAAAATTGCATTTTTGTCGGCAACGCCATCAAGCCAGTTTGCATCGACGCTTCGGCGGCGACCGCGGCTGCCCAGGAAATTGAACAATATAAGTTCAAAGTGCTTGAGAATAATATGCGCTACCCGCATTGGGTGAATTACATCATTTCCCAATTGGAAGCGCAGTATGGGTCCGACACCATCTATCGCTCCGGTTTCACCGTATACACCACCCTCGACCCGGGTTTACAGGATCAGGCCGAACAGATCGTCAAGGATCAGGTCGATTCCCTGGCCGGACAGAACGTACAGGATGGGGCCCTGGTAGCCATGCGTCCCTCCACCGGTGAAATCCTCGCCATGGTCGGGTCGGCGGATTTCAATAATGATGCCATCTCAGGCCAGATCAACATGGCCATCAGCCCGCGCCAGCCGGGTTCTTCGATCAAGCCGCTGACCTACATGGCGGCTTTCGAGCTTGGTTGGACGCCTTCCACGTTGATTTGGGACGTTCCCAGTGAGTTCCCCCCTTCGGGAAACGCCGATGACCAGCGCGAGCCTTATGTCCCGGTAAATTATGACGGCACTTTCCATGGGCCCGTCACCGTCCGCACCGCTCTGGCGAATTCATACAATATCCCTGCCGTGAAAACCCTGCAGTTTGTCGGCATTTACCCCGATCAGGCCGGCAAGGGCAAGCCGGGTTTGATCAGTTTTGCCCAGCGTATGGGCATTACCACCCTGACCAGGAATGATTACGGCCTTTCGCTGACCCTCGGCGGCGGCGAAGTAACCCTGCTGGAAATGACCGGCGCCTACGGCGTGTTTGCCGACTCCGGGCGCAAGATGCCCCCTGTGTCGATCACCAAAATCGTCGATTACACCGGAAATGTGGTTTATGAATACAAACCGCCGGCTGGCGAACAGGTCATCAGCCCCGAGCACGCTTACCTGATGTCCTCGATCCTGTCGGATAACAATGCCCGCACGCCCGCCTTTGGCTCGAACTCTGTCCTGAACCTGCCCTTTCAAGCCGCGGTCAAGACCGGTACTACCAACGATTTCCGCGACAATTGGACCATCGGGTATACGCCCGACCTGGTGGTAGGCACGTGGATTGGCAACGCCGACTACACGCCCATGGTGCATTCCACCGGCGTGAGCGGCGCCGCCCCCATCTGGGCCGCCTTCTTCACGCAGGCCGAAGAAGACCTGACCGGCGGGCATCCCACGCCTTTCAGCCGTCCCGCCGGAATAGTCGAAAGGGTCGTCTGTGAGATCTCCGGCACCGAGCCTTCTGAATGGTGTCCGACCCAGCGCAATGAGATCTTCGCCAGCAATCAGCTCCCTCCCAAAAAGGAGAATGATCTGTGGCAGAAGATCAAAATCGATACCTGGACGGGGTTGAAAGCCTCTTCTGCCTGTTCGGAATTTACAAAAACCGAAATGGTCGCCAACGTGACGGATCCCTGGGCGATTAAATGGCTCCAGGATTCCGATGTGGGCAGAACTTGGGCCGAAAAAGCCGGTTTCTCTGACCCGATCGTTTTCACCCCCAAACGCGAGTGCACTGCCGACGACCCACATGCCACCGTACAACTGCCTGGCCTGGACGATGGGCAGACCATCACTTCGGTTCCCCTCGATATCTATGCCATGGTGGACGCCACAGATGGCTTCAAACAGTTTTCATTGCAATACGGCAAAGGCAGCAACCCGGGCGATTGGAAAACCATCAAAAGTGGGTTTGATTCGCCGGTCAAGCAGCCTGAACAGATTTATTCCTGGGATATGAAAGGCGTCAAATATACCGACATTTCGCTGCGGATCCATCTGGATGGAGACGGAGGTCGTTTTGCTGAAAAAAAGGTGCACCTGCTTTTGAACCTGCCTACCCCCACGCCTACGCCTACCCGCACCCCCACCAACACGCGTACTCCCAGCAAT
>VFSW01008894.1_pt1 | contig 14382 bp, 29 predicted proteins | sample 5358111 | NCBI WGS metagenome assembly VFSW01 (sample SAMN11554181, study PRJNA540505) | mine drainage metagenome | isolation source: sediment from site ElyBrook_90M | place: USA: Ely Copper Mine, Vershire, VT | collected 2017 | reverse complement strand
CCCTAGGACCTCTGTGATGTGATGCCGACAGGGGCGTGGGCAAGATGTTCTGCTCGGCGGGCGTGAGCCAGCTCGCCATTATCATCCACGTCCCCACGGCGCTCAAGGAGAAGCTCACTGTCAAGGTGGGGGGATAGCGATGCTGGGCCCCTTCCTGCTTACATTCCAAAACATAAGTGTTTTCTGGAACGTGGATCTTTTCTGGATCCTGGATCTCTTCACAGAAAACACTTCAGCTTTAGAAAAAAATGTTTTCCGGTGGCTGAGGCGGGGCGCGCTCCAACGCCCTCGCCCCAATGCGACCTGCACGACAGGAGTGGACCGAATGCATCTCAAAGGCGGTCAAGCCCGACTGGGTCGTGTACCTCGGATCCGAGATTGCGAAGGTCAAGATCCTCGGATCCGAGGCCGAGGGCAAGTTCCCGCTCAAGATGCGTGACTCTGTGATTGAGGTCAGAGGCGGGGGTGGGTGGACGGGGGAATGGCTGGATTCTTTCCTTGCAAGTCGATGCACTTACTGCTGCTCTCTTCCAATTTTGTTACCACAGGCGGCCTTTGCGTTGTTCAGAGAGAAGGTGCGCCGCCGAGATTTGCATGCAATTGAAAGACTGCGGATCCATCAGGGGCCCGAGAGATCTTTACCCTTTTCTCTGCATGTTCCGCGCAGGGCCTCATTCCGTTGGGAGGAGACAGCAGCGACGACGAGAACTACGCTGAGGCTGCTGGCGTCGAGTGGTAGTGTGGGGATGTCGTGGAAGAGGATCGTTGAACATCCGTTTAAATTACATGACCTTGAAACGGATACAAATACAAACTAATCGCTTGATGAACAAAACCACATATGGAAGCAAAATTCACTCTCGCATAGCTCTCAAGTTCAATATAGGGTATTATAACCCGCTAATTCAATCGAAAATTGAAACCTCCAGCATGCAATGATCCGCCAGGCGATGCTGGTCCGTGGCGATAAGCAATCTTGACCAATTGCAGCGATGACTGCAGTCTTTCGTAATACTGGGCCCCTCGACAACTCTCCATCCGGCAGCGCCTTGCCCTCACATGGGGTTGAGTGGGTTCATCTGAGCCCCCTTGAGCCTCTTGATGTTGCCTGAGACGTTGTTGTCCGCGGTTTCCATCTGCCTGTACACGACGTCGTGGACCTGCACACAAGAAAGAGCCCATGACCAATCGGAGGATTGAATACTGAATAATGAAGATGATTTGCATAACACAGAATCGATGAATGGATGGATTCACTCACGAAAGCTTGCATCTTGACTGCATCCATGCAGGGGTCGTGGCAGCACAGCTCAAAGGTGTCGTAGACCATCCCGTCCGCCTTACAGCGAGCAGCAAGGCAACAACGTCAACAAGGGCCACAGTCCGCTATGATTCCCATAGCGTCGACCCCACGCACCTGGGTCATCACGGTGCCCGAGAGGATCTCGATGGGCAGGTCGGTGAGAGCAGCGGTGATGTCGGCCAGCAGCCCGCTGCGGTTGCGGCAGCGAATCTGTTCGAGGCAGCAGAGAACGAATAAGTGGAAACGAATGAAGCACAGATTTTGAGAGAGACCTTCATCCAGTCGTTGTTCTGCTGAACCCGAGATCCGCTCACCTGGAGGTACATTCTTCCGGTCTCGGCCACCGTGTCGACCGTGACTCCAGTGCTCTGCGAATCGATCAGCAGCTGCTGCGGCACACAGCCTGTCAGGGGGCCCGAAGACAGCACGGCGGACTGCAGCCTGGCTGCCGCGACCTCGATCACCGACGAGAGGCTCGGTCCTTGGGCGCCATCTCCGGACTGCGGGCCGCCGCTGTTGCTCTGACCGCAGTTCCTGCCGGCCGAAGGGCTGTGGGCGCCGTTGCCGCCAAAGTCCGAGTTTCCGCGGCTCTGGTTGACGCCGCTGTGCCTGGACCGGCCGGCCGGTGCCACCAGGCCGCTGCCTGGTCTGTTTGCGATGAAGGCGGCCGCCGACATGCCACCGTTGGGGATGAGACTCTGACGGGGTAACTGTCACGAGGCGGTAAGATCGGCAAGATGCAGTGGTTGGATGGAAATCAAGATGTGATCGATCGCAATTCGACAATATCCTTCCTATGTGCATGAGTAGGCCCATCAAGTTCAGAGGTCAAATAACTCACGTTGAGTCTCTTGAGCAGCGCAATCGTGTCTGACAGCACAATGTGCTTCGGGCGCTTGGAGTCTGCCATGGTGTTGCTGTCGAACTTGCCCGTGCCGTCGTTCATCGTTGTGTGCTCCGTGCCCTGGGCCGGCACCAGCTCCCTGAGCTCCTCGATCAGCGCGTTGACCCTGAGTGGTCACGAGGCAGAGTGACAGGAGGTAAGTAAGTGAGGAGGGAGAGTATGGGGCGTGTCTACGAAGGCAACACAGCAACTTCATATTTACAACATTCACCTGTCTCGACGTTGCTTCTCAATGCTGCTGTGAGACCTCTCCTCTGAGACTCATCATGAAGACGAGGAAGGAGCACTTCGTCAATAGGTGCGTGCAAGCAAAAACATGGATTTCTCATGACTCACGTTTGCTGCTCGGACGTTCGTGGTGGGAACTCATCAGCGCAGGTTCAGTGCTGCGAGAGCGGTTCATCATGCTCTCCTGGAGGTGCATGAACAAGGGGCCGCCGCCAAAGGCGTGATTACCGGCCTCGCCGGCGTTGAAGTGGTAGCCCGGGAGCTGAATTCCAGCCACCGCCCGCTTCGGAACAGGCTGCGCAATTTGATGCTGCTGCTGCATCCTAAGAGGGCCTGCTCCGATGACAACGCCGCTGCTGCTACCCCACGAAGGAAACGCAGCGGAGGCGGGGAAAAAGTCCTGCTGCTCCTGCTTCAGGTAGGCCTGGTGCTGCGAAGGCGGGAGTAGAGCGCGGGCGGCCTGGTACTGCTCCAACAGGGAGGGTTCGACGCTCCTGCCAGCGGACGGGGCCGTGACGAACGAAATTGCCGCCGCCTCCTCGATCGAGCTCAGACGGTCGTCTCGGTCCATGTGCTCCGACGCCCAGACGGCTATATCGAGCGATTTTTCGAGCTCCCTGTCGAGCAAATCTTCGGGCAAATCAGGTACGCGGAGCAACGTCGTGTTGCTGTGGCTGTCGCTCCTGCGGGGATCAGAGGGGATCAGGCGCATTGATCGCGGCTCTACGGTCAATGCACACGCAACCCTAATCTAATCCCGTCTCCGTCGCGCTCGATGTAGGCACGTGAGAGAGCACGATGCTTTTCTCCGATGCATGCACGTGATCGGTCGATGTGATCGCATGTGCGCACCTGGAGTCTGACGCCTTCCTCACGCGCAGTGTTGTAGAGTCGAGCGACGAATCGAGAGAGAGCCGAGCGTTCATGACCGCGGGGAATGACATCGCCGCTCTGGATCAGGATGCGCAACGACGACGACACATCCGCGGGCTAGTTCGACGGACCTGATCTTCATACTACTCGTACTCGATGATATCCATACCAGCGATACCATACCGCAATAATGCAGATCTTCGTCGCCACCCAGGGTACACCCAGCGAGGACCCCCCTTCGAGGACTCTCTTCGCGTTGGACGTCGACCCCTCGGACACGATTGAGCGAGTCAGGGCCAAGATCGAATGCATGCAAGGTTTGTTCGTAGCGTCGTGCATGGAGACGAACGAAGCAGATCTCTGTGTTCGGCGGATCGTTATGGTGGCTCTTCACGGTCGCAGGTGCTGCTGCGAACTCGGGCTTCTCTTCAGACCAACAGCGGCTGTGCTTCGGCGGAAAGCAGCTGGAAAGCGATCGCACGCTGGCTGACTATGGCATTGAGACGCAGAGCTCGCTGCGGCTCGCGATGCGTCTGCGCGGGGGTATGATGGTGCGGCATGGGGCGTGACACGACCCGAAAGCCATTCGCCATGCATGTATACAGTCTGCACGCAAAGTGTCTCCATGCTGTCACCCATCGACGTTCCCTCACTGCTCGGGTCGTTGGGCGCAGATCAAGGTCAAGACGCTGACCGGCAAGGAGATCGAGATTGACATTGAGCCGACGGACACGATTGAAAGAATCAAGGAGCGCGTCGAGGAGAAGGAGGGGATCCCGCCCATCCAGCAGCGGTGGGTCGGTCGGATGATGGTTTTTTGCTGCCCCCCGTTATGGGGCATTATGGGGGAGCACATGGTCGCTGCACGCTCCAAGAATAGTGCCCTGTCGACTGTAGTGTAACTGTTGTTTCGTCTGTGGTCACAGGCTCATCTTCTCAGGCAAGCAAATGAGCGACGACAAGACGGCCAAGGACTACAACGTAGAGGGCGGTTCGGTTCTCCATCTAGTGCTCGCCCTCCGCGGAGGAGGGACGAGGGCGTGAAGCCGGTCTTCTCTCCTAGGATGTCAGACATTCTTGCGGGTGCTCTATTCGCTGTGTGACGTGGAAGGCTCGCGAGAATTCGTTCATCCAATGTCGCCGGATAATTCAGGCACTCGTCGGCACTTCAAAACAAATTAAGATGCTAAGACCATTTCTACGCCGCAAGCAGAGATTGCAACTTCGTCTAAGTCTGGGCGACAAAAACGTCCTGGTAACTGTTGTCATAGAACGTGAGAATCGTCGATTGCACCTGATAAGTTTAAGAAACGGCAGGGGTGAGGACGATCGAGATGCGCTTGACCCCATGTCCCCAGCCACCTACCTGCTTGTTGCAGGCGTGATTCGGGTTGCTATCGTCGTCGTTGCAGGTCGGGGCGCCGCCAAAGGCATAAACAAACAGGCCATCGTCGCTCGCCATCCCAAACCTGAAGGAGGGGGATTCAACCCTTGACTCATAGATGTTGTCCCCCTACTCACCTGAACCGGGGCTCCGACATTGCGGCCTTGACCACCCAAGCGTTGACGTCGGGGTGATACACCTCGACCCAGGGCTGAGCCACCTCATGGGCTGCGGTGGTGCCGTTCACGTTGTACCCGTTCTCGCCGCCTGGCAAGGCATGGGGACATGGGGACATGGAAATCGAGGATCTCTTGGACAGAAAAAAAGTCTCTTTCAAGAGAGAGTATCTCTTGCACAGGGGTCGGTTGAACCGACAATCGACGTGGGACCAGGAAGGACTTATCTAATCATTCACCTGCAACGACAATGTCGCCGCTGGCCAGCACACAGGAGGAAAAGTCTCCCCTTGCCCAGTTCATGCTGGCCACGTCCTGCCACTTGCCGGTGGAGGGGTCGAACGCCTGTTGTGGTCGGTCGGCATCAGGTAGCAATATTTCATAAGGGACTCTGATGAGGAAGAAAATGTCACATTACCTCAACAGCTGCGGTCCAGGGATGGCAGGAGTTCCAATCCGGGCAATCGCCGGCTCCCACATTGGTGACTCCGCCCATGGCGTAAATCTTGCCGTTGGTGACGGAAGCTTCGAGATCGCCCCTGAGGGTGAGAGGGGAGGGCGCAGCGAGTCCGTCGGCGGAAGGATTTTTGGGAAGCACCCAACCTGGAGAGGAAAGTTTGGACTCCATTCTCTTCCGCACCACCACACGCCCACCTGGCATGGGCCATGCTCGCGACGTAGGTCCACTTTCCGGTGGCTGGGTCCAGGGCTTCGACCGTGGACACGGCGTTGTAGTTGTCAGAAACGTTGTACCCACCGATCGCATAGACCTGAATAGGGGTAGAGACAGAAAAAGAGCAGATTTTGATTGCTTGTGGGAACTCCTGCACAATCTCCCTCCCTCCCTTGCCGACCTTGCCCGCGACAGCTGCTCCCCACAAGTCCGAGCGCGGAAAGTTCATCTGAGGTGAGTTGGGGCCGAGTGGATCCCAGAGTCCCTGAAGGAAGGGGGAGGGGGTCACGTCACATGGGAGTCGTTGGCTGCGTGTGAGGTGGCCTGTTGCGGTAAGATTGAGCCGCGCATAAACATCCGATCGTTGGCTCACCGTGGTGAAGCTGTAGACCATAGTGTATGGCGCATGAGGCGTAGGCGGCAGGTTGTAGTCGGTGGACTCGATCGTGCTGTATCCGCCAAAGACGTAGAGCTTGTCCCCGACGACGGCGGCTCCGAAACGGTACCTGGCCGCCAGGATCAAGGGCAGGTCTTCATGCAACGCCCGGCAACCACAGTCAACCATCAAGGCCCACCTGCCCTCAGGCATCGGTGCCATCTCGACGGCTGTGTCCAGGTACATGTTGTAGCGCGTGAAGTTGGTCAGGACTTGTGCGCCGGCGGTGCCGTTGACTCCCAGGATGTAGCTCTGGCCGCCTGGAGGGTGGGGTCGGTCGGGGCATCAAGCGATCCCAATCAGCTGCTGCGATCCACAGAAGCCCGCCCACCGATGATGTAGATGTTGCCCTGGTAGGCGATGGCGACGTGGTCGGAGCGTGGGTTGAGCATCGGGGACTGTCGCAGCGCCCAGTACCCGCTCCCTCGGTAGATGCTGCCCAGCGGCACGTACCCCTTGGACGCCGCCTGTGAGCAGGAGGGAGGAGCGATATCAGAGAGTTCGATGCTCAGATTTCTCGCGGGGAGTGACTTGCCTCTGCCGGGCTGCTGACCAGAGCCAGCGACGTCTGCGGCGCTGCGGACGGCGCGCTGACGGCCTGGTTGTTCACCTTTGACACTGCCCACGCGGCCATGATGAGGCCGGCCAGTGCCCTGAGACAGAGGGGTGTGCGTTCAGCAAAATTTGACGCCATTGGAAGATCTCCTCACATCATCGTCGTGACGACCATCCAGGCGATCATCAATCCGTTGGTCTTGGCTGCCGGCTGCGGAGCGAAATGGGCCGAATGGTGCGATGGCGGCGGCGCATCGCGAACGTCGAGGAACGACTCCTCGTTCTTAGGCCGTGGCGAGAGGCAGAGTTCAGACATTCTGATCCTCTGGTCGATTTCTGTAAAGTTGTACACCCTCATCAGGTGCACCCTGCCCCCCATCGCGCAAGGTTACAAATCATTTCGGCGACGGCGTGTCTCTCTGACAAGCTAAATCGGTCCATTCAGTCAGTACTCCCCTGCTGCCAACGAGCATTCTTGCCTCCACGCCAAGCCACGCTGTTAGCCTAGTGGTGAGCGGGCTCGTACGTTACGCCAGCCTTCCATGCCTTGTACATCTCGAGCGCCTTGGCCTTGTCCGGCTCGCACACGAACGTGCCCTTCCAGCCTGCGATAGATGTCGAACGTCAAACATTCATCTCGCTCATGAGATGCCCTTCTGGCCCCAGCGACCCCAACTCCCATGCGCTGCACGCACCGTTGGGGCACATGCCTGCATGCAAACGGGCATAGGGAAAAGGGGCTCAGCAATGTCGCATGGAAGAAGCGTTGAGAGAGTCATCACATCCCTCACCGATTGTGGGAAACGAGGGATTGAAAGGAAAGTTGAAGTTGATGAGTGACATGAGGCCCACTGTCACGTATGTGACGTGCCGCCTGCGCATGCGAGAGGAGGGCATCATCGACGAATTCCTCATGATTCCCCTCTGATCGACTCACAACGCGATGTATTGACCCCTCGAAGAAACGTGCTTGTGGAACACCTGCAATCGCCGAGATTTGAGGCTCATCATCATGCGCCACCGACGCATCGCGATCGACTCCAGCGCCGTGCCACTCACCCGATCATACATCGAGAAGTCGTAGAAATACTTCTCGAACGCCTTTGCCAAAAAGCCCGAGGTCGTCGCCATCTCCGGCTTCTCTTTCGAACGACGAGCAGGATTAGCGGAGCAGTCCTATGCCGCGCAAAGAATCGATGCCGATGTGTGTGGATCTCACTTCATACCTGCGCCGTGCTGCTCTGATCGAGCTAGATCCTCAGCCGGCACCGTATGGGCGACGACCAGTGGCTGCCCGAGGCCGTGGTGGAGTTCCTGCGGGTCGGTCTCTCTCCCGATGCTCCAGAGGATTGCATCTCTCACTAGCACTCAGCTGCCCTGCATGCGTGCATATAGGGCCCCCTCTACATCAATCCGCTGATGGGGTTCATCGACTCTAACTGCATGGTCTTCACGGCAGAGGACGAGAATAAGCTGGAATACACGCCGGTGAGTGAGGCATTCGATGGCGAGCGCCCAATTCGTAAATCGAAATCGATTCCCTCTAGATCTTTGAGGAATTCAAGCGATTCGTCGACCAGCTGCTCACGGACTTCATCGGCGAGCTGGGCTGCACGCCGGAGCAGTTCTACGAAGTCGTCTCGAAGGAGCACGGCAAGGACAGCCTCTCGAGCTTTGTGGTTCAGACCATCCTCACGGTGAGCGCCGCCGTTGCATGGGCGGTTTCGAGACACTCTGATGCTCACGCATGCCCGTAGGTGGACGACTTCCTCCTCTTCAAGGCCATGATGGTCAAGCGCAACATCGACCTCACCAATCAGGTGAGCTGCAGCCGCCATCTCTGACCTGATGGCTGCGCGGTGGCAGACATAAAGCATCAATGACGATGCGATCGCAGGTCCTGGCCGCGGTGGACGCGATGAAGAGGGAGGCCCTGGCCGGCGCCGGCTTCAGCGACGCTCTGAGCTCCGAGGAGGAGACACAGATGCTGATCGAGGTTCGGCCCCTCACCCGTGACTGATGACCTATGAGCAAGAGGCTCAATTGTCGATTCCGTCCTCAGGCATTTTTCTTCCGACAGCAATACCTGTACAAGCACCCTGCACCATTTCCTACCCTCCCAGGTCCCGGATCCACCGCCTGGGCTTCATATCATCCTTCCCGCTTCCCAGGTGCTCCAGCAGTCCAAGAGCCTCAACGCCGAGGAGCAGCAGGCGATCAGGCTGCGCGAGATGATGATGGCGCTGCAGATGGAGGAGGAGGACCCCGCGATGGTCATTGCGCTGGCCAACTCGCTGCGGGACACGACGCGCATGGAGGGGGAGCTGGCGGAGCTCAACCAGGTGTGTGGGCGGGCAGACATATTGCGAATATGCCGGAGTGAAGGAGGATCAATCTGTCTTAGGACTTCAGGGACAAAAGACCTATCCTCCCATCGCTTGCCCTCTGTTATCAGGCCATTGCTCTGTCGGAGGCTCTCGAGGTCGAGAGGCAGCGGCGGCTGCTCGAGCAGGCCAAGGCGGGGGCGGGCAGCGACAAGGCCGGCTCAAGCAACAACGAGGCTAAGGCGGGGACCAGCAAGGGCTTCAGCGCCGCGTCCTCCTCCTCCTCGTCGTCGGTGCCTCATCAGCCGCAGCGTGCCCCTGACTTCAAGCCGACCCAGGTCGACCCGCTGGCGCCGCTCAACATCGGGCCTAACACCGCCGCCGAGCAGATGGCAGCTGTCGCCGCCGCGGCCGAGGCCAACGCGAGGGCGCTCGCCGCCGCCGTCGTCGCCGGCGGCACGATGGGCGGAGGCGCCTCGGCCGCCGGCGGCGGCCGCGCAGCCGCCGCAGGCGACGACGCGCCGTGGCCCCACCTTGCTCCACCCGCGGCCAAGGCCGGCGATGCCTCGGCCGGAGGCATGGGCCGGCTGCCCCCGATGCAGCCCGGCCAGAGCCGCCTCGGCGGCAACCTGCCCCCGCTGGGCAGCCCGGGCAAGAAGCCCTCGGAGGACGTGCCCTCTGACAACCTCATCATGGGCGGCGCGCGCACGTTCAAGACCACTGGCAGCATGGCCAGGAGGCCTGCGGGGTACCGCTCCGACGCGGCGCCGGACCTGGCCGCCATCCGCGAGGCGGCAGAGGTCGCCGCTGCGGCTTCCAAGGTGGGTGTGCATCGGGAAGGATCGGTCTGCGTTGATGCCGCCATCCATTCTGTCAGGAGGACCTTTTGAGTGACCTCTGACCTGTGACTTCTGACTAGAATGTTGGACCGACTTGTGACCGCCTTTTCCTCGATCATCGAACCTCACCACCCAGGGCGCCCTGGCCGCGCACAAGTCCGGCAGCAGCAGCGTCGCGGACGCCACCGCGCAGAAGTGGCTGATGGATCAGAAGGTCAAGCTGGTCGCGCAGAAGAAGATGGAGCGCGACGCCGAGACGGCCGAGTACAAGGCTTCCGGCAAGGTCGATATCTGGGCGGGTATTTCACGATCCTGCCGACGGATGCTCTCTTAGTTGTGTTGCCTGGTGTCCCATAACCTTTTTTATTGTGCTGGTTGTCGCACCGGGCGTCCTCTGAGTGTTCGACTCCCAACCCCCTGCAGAGCTTCAGTGGCGGCTCGAGGCCCTTCGGCGGCGGCGGCAGCTCCGGCGACGCCGAGATGGAGGCCAAGAGGGCGGCGCTGCGCGACAAGCTGGCGCAGAAGTTCAAGGAGGATCTGACCAAGCAGGCAATGGCCTAGCCGTCTGGGGTAGATGATGAGTAGCCAGGAGGTGGTTTTTGTGAGTAGGATGCCTTGGGGCCTCGCAGCTGAAGGCCGTCCCTTGAATTTGGTAAGGCTCGTGAGAATCTCCACTGAGTGCGTGCTGCTGCGGGTAGACAGAGGTCAAAGGCAGCAAGCAAACACGGAGCTCGATATCGTCGGCCACACTCTTGATGACCGCTGTGGCAACATTCGAAAGAGGGGCCCGATGATGCTCACTCAAGTCAAGAGCAGGCAACGAGGTGACCGATTGGCCCTGGAGATCTCTCAAAGATGTGGTCGTTGACACGGTGGTCGATGCCGGCGTGCTTCAGCCTCTGGTCATGTACGCTGCTCTCGGAAGGATCGGAGCATGCTGAGCATGTGCATAGGCGGCGGCGTATGCGCTTTGGAAGCTGGTTGGCAACAGCGAAGATAGCCCGGCGTTCACTGATCTTCAATGCAGGCGCGTTGCACCACCCTCTGGTCTCGCTGCTGAACGAGGGGTCGGAGAACGAAAAGATGCTGGCAGCATATGCCCTGAGGATGCTAGCAGCCAACAGCGGGCGTCGAAAGGCTCAGATCTTGAGGGCAGGTGTACTGGCATCAGTCGAGCTGCTGGCAGAGGAGGAGTCGGAAAAGGTTCGTGTTATGTTGTGTCTGTTGTCGGTGTTACCTCGTTTACGCATCAAACCGGCTCAAGCTCAAGCGAGGGAGGATGAGGCCAAGGCAAAGAAGGCTGCGAAGAAGAAGGCCCCAAAAGTGAGAAAAGAGAACCGTGGATTGTCACTGAATATTGTAATGGCTGATTCAGTGATGCCCCTTCAACGGAGGACAAGACTCAGGCACCTGAGTCGCTCCCAACTATAGTCGGAGGTGGAGCGGGTCCAAGCGGCGGCCCCGAAACACAGCAGATGACCTCGCAGCTGATGATGAGGTCTCGGATGCAGTCGCCGTCCCAGGCTCCACCTGCTGCCTCCACCTCAGAGCACGAGAGGCAGCATCATGAGACGCAGGCCGATGACGCAGGCGGTGCTTCCACACTGCTGCAGCATGTCTCGGCGGGCAGCTCCTCTCTGGCCGCCGCCGCCGTGCCGACTGCGGGGCACGGTGAGTCTGCAGGGCCGGCCATACTGATGATCCCCGACGCCATCCGCCTACCGGTCATGGGGCCAGGAGGGGGCGCTGCTGTCATTCCAACTGTTGCCCAGGCCCAGCAACACATCCGCCCGCCAATGGTCTCTAGTCTTCACGACGAAGCCGCTCATCAGCCTTCTCCGCCCGAGGTGAATGTCGTGCTGAGGGCGAGGCAGATGGTGGAGTCCCGCTAGAGGAAGAAGGAGGTGGAAGAGGGCAACGAGTGCGTGATCTGTCTCCACAAGGCCATAACCACTGTGCTGGAGCCCTGCGGCCACCTTCAGATGTGCAAGAAGTGCTGCAAGGAGCACCTTGCCGTCGCAGAGTCCAAGGGGGTCAAGACCCAGGTGATGACTGTGTGACCTCCTCGTCCTTTCAAGTTGTCCTCACATCTCATGTTTATCCACGCAGTGCCCTGTCTGCCGTGCGGCCGTCGACAGCGTTGTGCCTCGTCCAACCTTTTGCGAGGGCAGCGGGGAGACATGCATGGTGGGGGCCTCAGACGGCAACGCAGCTGTCAGCGAAGAATTCAGGAGCGAGCCCCGTGAAAATGAGCTGGGACTGAATGAAAGGGCCTCACACGATCCCTGGCGAGGATTGAGAAGGTGCCTCAGCCCCATGGTCCTGAACAAGAGGTAGGCTCAATGCCCCGAGGCACTGCGACCCGTGGGCTGGCAGTCATGAGCCACCGGTGGCTCATGCTCTTGACGGGAGTCATCTGGCGGTGGGACAAGGCGGCAATCGGGAGAGTCTGTTGCAACAATCAGGCTGTCGAGTGTTTCACTTGACTGCTGATTTCGCTTGCACCACAACGCTCAGATCCCTGTCGCGGCTCATGCATGGCATTTACGCATCCGCATCGAGGATGCTGGTTGTGCGCACGAGGAGCAAGTGCTGAGCCAACAACGGAGGAGCAGAGCTGGCCACAAGCAGGGGGGTGAAGCGTTTGCGTGCATCAGAGCGCGCCATGCGGGTCGCACTAGAAGATTGCGTGTGACGAGCCGCTGAAAACAAATAGAGGCAGGCCATCTTCATCGCCGCCGCCGCCCAGGTCGGAACAACAACAGGGCTGCAGCCACGTCCCGTTCTCTCCTCCTACTTCCTGCTCAAGCAACACCGGTGAGACCTCTCACCGTCATCCACATGGCGCTTGTCTGACGAGAGCATGTGCGATGAACTCTCGCCGTGCGCGCCGTTCAGGCGGCGAAAGCTAGCTTGAACGTCGTCACTTGAGCTCACAGGACAGCATGGCCCGTCTACCCGTCGATGTCCCATCGCTGATCGCGCTGCTCAGGGAAGGGCCGGATGACAAGAAAGTGGATGTGGCTTTAGTGCTGGGGCAGCTTGCGGCCAGCAGCGATGCAAGGAGCGCCGAGATCTTCAATGCAGGCGCGCTGCAGCCGCTGGTCGCTCTGCTCAAAGAGGGATCCGATGATGCTAAGCAGAAGGCGACATACGCGCTGGGAACCCTGGCTCACAATAGCGAGCAGCGAACCCAGATCATCAAAGCTGGCGCAGTGCAGCCGCTTGTGATTTCGCTCAAGGAGGGGTCGGAGGCCACAAAGGCGCAGGCAGCAAAAACGTTGGGAAATTTGGCGTTCAACTGCGTGCAGTTGAGTGCGCAGATCGTCAAAGCGGGCGCGATTAAGCCACTGGTCGCGCTTTTGAACGAGAGGTCGGAATGGACAAAAACGTGGGCAGCATATGCTCTAGGATGTCTCGCTTACCAAAGCGAGAATCAGAGTGCTCAGATTGTCGAGGCAGGCGCGTTGCAGCCATTGATCATGCTGATGAAGGAGGGGACGGAGGACACCAAACTGTGGGCGACATATGCGCTGGGGGAGCTGGCTTCAAGCAGCGACGCCCTGGCCGCGCAGGCCTTCAATGCCGGCGCGCTGCAGCCGCTGGTCTCACTGCTCAAGGAGGGGTCGGAGGGCGTCAAGAAGAGCGCGGCACACGCGCTTGGAAGCATCGCCTCCAACAGCGAGAAGAGGAGCGCGCTGATTTTCAAGGCAGGCATATTGCAGCCGCTTGTAAATTTGTTAAATGAGGGGTCAGAGGTCGTCGAACAGCAGGCGGCATATGCACTAGGGAAGCTGTCTAACAACAGCGATGAAAGGAGTGCTCATATCGCCAATGCAGGCGCGCTCCAGCCTCTTGTCAAGTTGATCAAGGAGGGGTCGGAGGGCGTCAAGGAGCAGGCGGCATACGCTCTTGGTAATCTGGCTGCCAAATGCAATGAGAGGAGTGTACGGATCGTAAATGCAGGCTCAATTAAGCCGCTGGTTACGCTGCTCAAGGATGGACGACAGCGCGCAAAAGAGATGGCAGCGAGGGCACTAGCAAGCCTTGCCGAAAGCAGTGAGGAGCGGAGTGCACAGATCTTCAAAGAAGATGCACTTCAGCCGCTTGTATCGCTACTGAGGACAGGCAGTGGTGATGCTGCGCTTGCGCTGGGTCAGCTTGCCGCAAAGAGCGAGCAGCGGAGTGCCCATATCTTCAAGGCAGGCGTGCTGCAGCCGCTGGTCTCGCTGCTGCATGGGGGTTCTGACAGAGCAATTGCATGGGCAGCATATGCGCTGGGGTTTCTGGCTTCAAATAGCGAGCAGCGGAGTGCTGAGATTGTCAAGGCAGGTGTGCTGCAGACTCTGGTCTCGCTCATGAAGGAGGGTTCGGAGGAATGCAAGTTGTGGGCGGCATGCGCACTGGGGTACCAGGCTGAAAACAGCGAGGATAGGAGTGCACAGATCGTCAGCGCAGGCGCGCTGAAGCCGCTGGTTATGATGCTCAAGAACGGGTCAGAGGACACAAAAATGGCAGCGTCTGTCGTGTTGGCTTGTTTGAATAAACACAAGGCTTTCAAGGCCCAGATTGAAAAGGTAGGCACGTCGCAGGCTTTTAAATGTCCAACGTCTTGTTTTCATCTTTCTTTGACCGCCCATTGCCTGCAGGCCATGAAGGAGGCCGGAGGTTCTCAGTCAGCCGAGAG
>VFSW01008893.1_pt1 | contig 14383 bp, 12 predicted proteins | sample 5358111 | NCBI WGS metagenome assembly VFSW01 (sample SAMN11554181, study PRJNA540505) | mine drainage metagenome | isolation source: sediment from site ElyBrook_90M | place: USA: Ely Copper Mine, Vershire, VT | collected 2017 | reverse complement strand
CCAGCGGAACCGAGTAGGCGATGGCGATGCGGTGTGTAGCCTGCGCAATCCAGCCCATGAGCGGGGTGAGCACCGCGCCGCCCACGATGGACATGACGATGAGCGAGCCGCCGATCTTGGTGTTGCGGCCCAGGCCCTCGATGCCCAGCGCGAAGATGGTGGGAAACATGACGGACATGAAGAAGCTGGTGAGGAAGATGGCCCAGAGACCGATCCAGCCGGGGAAGAGCACGCCGATGGCGACCAGCGCGACGTTGGCCGCGCTATAGAGCGCCATCAGGCGGTCGGGGCGGAAGGTGCGCATGATGGCCGCAGAGCTGAAGCGGCCGATGCCGAAGGCTGCCAGCGTGCCGGTGAGCAGGTAGCCGGCCATCTTCTCGTGCTGGTGCGTGGAGTCCTGCACGTATTGGATGAAGTAGCTCCACGTGCCCACCTGCGCGCCCACGTACATGAACTGGGCGACGATGGCGAAGAGGAAGCTGGGATAGCCGAGGAGCTCGCGGAAGCGGCCGTGGTTCTCGCCCTCGGCAATGTGCTCGCCGGCCACTTTGGGAAAGCGTGTGACGGCAATGAGCACGGCCCAGGCAAGCGCAATGGCGCCGAGGACCATGTAAGGCGCCACCACGCGCAGGGTTTCCTGGCGCAGATAGGCCGTGTAAGTGTGCGCGGCCTGCATGGCGGAGACCTGGCGATCGGAGAGCTCAACGCCGGAGAAGATGAAGACGGTGCCGATGAGGCCCGCGGTGATGGAGCCGAGCGGATTGAAGGCCTGGGCAAAGTTGAGCCGGCGCGCCGCGCTCTCCGGATCGCCCATCTGCGCGATGAACGGATTGGAGGCGGTCTCGAGAAACGAGAGTCCGCTGGCGATGACAAACAGGTCAGCGAGGAAGTAGCCGTAGCGGTAAAGGTGCGCCGCGGGCCAGAAGAGAAATGCTCCGGCAGCGAGCAACAAGAGGCCGGTAATGAATCCCAGCTTGTAGCCGAATCGGCGCATGAGCAACGCGGCGGGCGTGGCCAGCAGGAAATATCCCAGGTAGAACGCCGACTGCACCAGCCCCGCCTGAAAGCGCGACAGGGCAAACGAGGTCATGAACTGGCGGATGAGAACGTCGTTGAGGTTGTTGGGAATGGCCCACAGGAAAAAGAGGGCCGTGACCAGTACGAATGGGAGCATGAGGGCGCGCGGGACGAGACGCGGGACGGGGCGCGTCTCCGCATGCAGGACCGAATCACTTTCCGGGGAGCCGACCGCCATTGAAACCACCCTTACCGAGGGATTTTGCGCCAGTGGCTATCGTAGCGGCTTGGGGCGCGGGTGCGGCAAAGGAATTCTCAGTGGATCATCTTTGACTTGTGCTGCAAGTAATCCATGAGGAGGTATTGGCCCAGCGTGTCCGGGGTGGTGAAGTAGGCCTTGCCCCGGCACATCTCGGAGACCTTGTGGACGAAGCGGACAAGTTCGAAGTCCTGCGCCAGCATGAAGGTGTTGATCATGATGTTGGAGCGTTTGCAGCGCGCCACCTCTTCCAGCGTCTCGCTGACGACGAGTGGATCGAGGCCGTAGGGGTTCTTGTAGATTCGGCCGTCGGGCAGGGTGAGCGCGGAGGGTTTGCCGTCGGTGATCATCACGATCTGCTTCATGTCCTTGCGCTGGCGGGCGAGCACGCTCTGTGCGACGCGCAGGCCTTCGCGCGTGTTGGTGTGCCAGGGGCCGACCTTGACGCGCGCCAGGTGCGAAATCGGCATCTCCTCGGCCGAGTCGTGGAAGAGCACCAGCGAGAGCGAATCGCCCGGATACTGCGTGCGGATGAGGTGCGAGAGCGCCATGGCCACGCGCTTGGCCGGCGTGAAACGGTCTTCGCCGTAAAGAATCATGGAGTGCGAGCAGTCAAGCATGACCACGGTGGCGCAGGAGCTCTGGTACTCACACTGGTGCACGTGGAGGTCGTCGAATTCAAGGTTCAGCGGCAGGCTGAGGCCTTCGCGCGCGATGGCCGACTTGAGCGTGGCGGTGGCGTCGAGGTTGAGCGTGTCGCCGAACTCGTAACGGCGGGACGCGCCGCTGGTCTCGATGCCGGTGGCCCAGTGGCGCGTGTCGTGGCGGCCGTAGCTTGACTTGCCCAGCGAGCCGAGCAGATCGCGCAGCGTTTTGTAGCCGAGGAAATCTAGGCTCTTGTCCGTCACTTCGAAGCGCGCTTCGCCCGCGGGGCCATTGCGGCCGGCAGCGGGCCCAACTTCTCCCGGCTCGCCTGGTTGCGACGCGGAGATATAGTTATTCTGCTCCAGGCGATCGAGAAGCTTCTGGAGCAGTTCGTCGAGCGCGCCCTCGGCGGACAGGCGGTCGATCGTCTCCTGCATCCGGGGGTCGAGAAAATCGCCCGATTCGAGCACGCGGCGCAGGGCCTCGCGCAGATCGTCGAGTGTGTGGTCGAGGTCTTCAAAAGCGGCGAACGGATCGTAGAAGCCGGAGCTGAGCAAATAATCTGAGAGCGCCTGCAGCAGGTCTTCGAGATCGATCTCGGAGGCCAGGTCGCCGCGATATTTGGTGTAGTGAATCCGCTTCATAGGCGCTCATCCATTGGGGCCGTGCCGGGCACCGTCTCGCGCCGCGCATGGCCAATTTCGCTTTCAGTTCAGTCCACCGCGGCGGGTGCGGCGGGCCTGTTGCCAGTCCTCGTAATCTATCTCCAGGTTCCTGCGTTCCTCCTTGCGGGCGGTGCGCTCCTGGGCGATGAATCCGCGCTCCTCGCTGCGACTGAGCTTGCGATGCGCCACCAGGCCTTCAAGCAGAAACTCGGCTGCGGCCACGAGCAGCGGCGCGGGGTCTGACGACTTCACCTCCAGAGGCGAAAGGCTTTCCATCAGTCCCTGGATCTGCCGCAAATCCGCGAGCGTCGACTTCGCCGGCTGATTGTCGTCGAGCTTGATGGCGCCGCCCAGGTTGAACCACTGCTCGATCTGCGCAGTGTCGACACCCTCGAAGAGGCAGTCGTAGATTTTCCCCACGGCGGTGCGGATCAGGTCCTCGACCACGGTACCGGCGCCACGCATCTCGCCTTCGTACTCCAGCTCGAGCTTGCCGCTAATCCCCGGCGTGGCCGCATGGATATCGCTGACGCGCGGCACCACCAGCGGTTCGCCGTTCATGAGCGCGCGGCGCTCCGCGTTGGAGAGGACCAGCTCCATGGTGGAGATGGGCAGGCGCTGGCTCACGCCGCTGCGCTTGTCCACCTTCTTGTCTTCGCGCGCGGAGAACGCCACCTGCTCGACGATCTCGCGCACATAGCGGGGAATCTCGATGCGCGCGTTGCTGCGCGTCAACCATGCCTCCTGCGCAGTGATGGTCATGCCTTCCTCGAGGGTCTCCGGATAGTGGGTGCGGATCTCCGAGCCGATGCGGTCCTTGAGGGGTGTGACGATTTTGCCGCGCGCAGTGTAGTCCTCTGGATTGGCGCTGAAGACCAGCGCGACGTCGAGCTCCAGGCGCACGGGGTAGCCTTTGATCTGGACGTCGCCCTCCTGCATGATGTTGAAGAGCGCGACTTGAATTTTTCCGGCGAGGTCGGGCAGCTCGTTTACGGCGAAGATGCCGCGGTTGGCGCGCGGCAGCAGGCCGTAGTGCATGGTGAGCTCGCTGGATAGATCTTCCCCGCCGCGGGCCGCCTTGATGGGATCGAGATCGCCGATCAGGTCGGCGACGGTCACATCCGGGGTGGCCAGCTTCTCCACGTAGCGCTCGTGCCGGTCGAGCCAGGCGATGGGCGTGTCGTCGCCGCGCTGGCGGACCAGTTCCCTGCACCGCTTGCACAGGGGCGCGTACGGGTTGTCGCGGATCTCGCATCCGGCGATCATCGGCAGCTTCTCGTCCAGCAGCACGGTGAGCGCGCGCAGGATGCGGCTCTTGGCCTGGCCGCGAAGCCCCAGCAGGATGAAGTTCTGCCTGGACAGGATGGCGTTCACGATCTGCGGAATCACGGTGTCGTCGAAGCCGACAATTCCGGGAAACAGGGTCTCGCGCGCCTTGAGGCGGGCCATCAGGTTGTCGCGCATCTCGTCCTTGATACCGCGGCGTCTGAGGCGCGCCTCGGAGAATGATTCGCTGGTGCGCAGTTCCCCCAGGGTTCGGGGAAGCGGGGCTGCTGCAGGCATCGGGCGGCTCCTGGGGCAAGGGCGCGTGACGCCCTGCCGGTTACGGATTAGACGAAGTATGCGCCTGTTTCGCTGAGTTGCACAATGGCGGCCGTTATCTCACTGAGCGGATGCGCTTTTACCTGCCGCGACGCGCCAGCCCAGCTTGCGGTCCAGGAAGTCCGCGCCGGCTGCGTAGGCGCGCACCCAGCTACGGCGCATCAGAAAGTCGTGAATCTCGTCGGGAAACACCAGTTCCTCGAAGTCCACCTTCTGCCGCCGCAGCGCCTCGGCCAGTTGCACCGTTTCGGCGAAGGGTACGTTGCGATCGTCGTCTCCCTGGATGAGCAGCACCGGCGAGCGCCAGGTCTTGATCGAGGACATGGGCGACGACTCGAACGCCACGCGCGCAATCTCTGCGCGCTCGTGCGGATCGTAGTTGGGGACGAAGGTCGGCATCTCCAGGTTCCAGTCGTGCACGCCGTGCATGTCCACGCCCGCGGCGTAGAGGTCGGAGGCGCGCGACAGAGCCAGCGCCGTCAGGTAGCCGCCGTAGCTTCCTCCCCACGCCGCAATGCGCGCGCCGTCCACGTCCGGGCGGCTGCGCAGGTAAACGCCCGCGCCCATCACATCGTTGAACTCGCTGGCCCCGTCCGCGCCGTAGTTCAGTGCCTCGCGGAAGTTGAGCCCGTAGCCGATGCCGCTGCGATAGTTCACGCTCAGCACCACATAGCCCTTGCTGACAAGGTACTGGTTCATCGCGTACGCGTTCGAGTAGTACTCCATGTAATGCCAGCCCAGCAGCATCTGGCGCTGGCTGCCGCCGTGGAAGAACACCGCAGCCGGCCGCCGCTCGCCGGGCTTCAGATCGCGGGGAAGAAAGAGCTGCCCGTGAATCTGCATCCCGTCCGATGCGGAGAAGATGACCTGCTGCGGCGTGACGAACTGCGCGCTGGGAAAGTCGGCGGGAATGGCTTGCGGGGCAAGATCCGTGAGCTTGCCGCCTTCGACGAGCGCGGGCCGGATGGGGACATGCGCGTCGGAGCGCAACACGGCGACAGTTGTGTTATCGCTGGCCACCACCGGTTGCGTCTCGGTTCCCTCGCCGCTGGTCACAGCCTGTGCCGGGGTAAAACCGCCCTGGCCGTCGAAGGTCACGCGCCACACGTGCCGCCGATCGATATCGCCCTGGTTAGAGTCCAGCACCAGCGTCTTCCTGTCGGCGCTCATCGAAACGTGTTCCACTTCAAAGTCATTCCCCGGCGTTAGCAGCTTGCCCGCTCCGCCCTTCGCCGGCGCGGCCCACAGACGCAGCCATCCGTTCGCCTCCCACGGAAACACGATCCGGTCGCCCGCGGCCCAGTGCAGTTGATCCTCTGAATCTGTCTCCCGGTATGCGCTCCCCACTCCTTCCTCGGTCTTCCAGATCTCGCGGCCCACGCCGGTGGTTACATCGGCAATGCGGATGGACCATGGCAGCGCCGTCCGGTGCGGAACAAACAACAGCGCGTTCTTGTCGCCGGGAACGCGCAGGAAGACGATGCGCTTGGAGTCCGGCGCCCACGCGGGAGCCTGATCGAAATCGGTCGATGGATCGAGGTAGTCGATCGACTTCGCGACGACCGTATAGACCGCAATGAAGCTGTGATCGTCGCGATCGCTCACAAAGGCCAGCCGCGCGCCATCAGGCGACCAGCGCAGCCCGTGCGCCGTGCCTCGCGTCTGCAGCAATTGCTCCGGCTTGACGCTCGCATCGTCCAGGCGCACGGCCCACACCTGGCCTTTGTTCACGTAAGCCACCGTTTTTCCATCGGGCGACACGGCGGGACCGTGGCCCTCGCCCAGAAGCCGCGGGGCCGGATTCGGCTCGGGGCCCGCGATGTTCACAATCCACACCTGCTGTTGCGCGCCATGCGCGAACCAGGACGGGTTGGGCACCGGGTGCGTCTCGCCCTGCACTGGTCCGCCGCGAGAGTAGACGATCGCGCTTGCATCCGGCGTCCATGCGAGGCCGCTCAACTCCTGTCCGTCGTCATCGCTGTAGTGCGTCACCTGCCGCGACGTAAATCCGCCTGACGTGGCCGGCTCCGCCACCCATATGTTGCGCTTGCCGTCGAGGTTCGCCACCCACGCCAGCCGTTTTCCAGCCGGCGCCGCATGCAGTTCCGAGCTGAACGGTGCGCTCAGCGCCTGCTCGATGGTGAACGGCGCGGCCTGCGCAAACCCCGCGCGCGCGCCCATTGCCAGGCCCGCGAGCACCGCTGCCGCAACGGCGCCGCGCGCGACGCGCACACCTCTCATGCATGGGTAATTCAATGGAACCTCCCGGAGAAGCCATTGTGCCACACGCCCTCTGGCGTATGCTGTTTCGGGAAAACGTTACCACCGCTGGCTGCATCGAACGGCGAACTCGCGCCGCAACCAAACCAAATGGGGACTGGACATGAAACGGATGCAACTCACATTCGTGCTTCTGAGCTTTGCCGGGACTCTGGCCGCCTCAACAGCGCTTGCCGCCGACGCGCCCTACACTGCAACCCGCGACGAGGCCGGCATGGTTGTCCGCAACGGCGTCGAAACGGTCCGCATCGGCGTTTGCGCTGCGGGCGTATTGCACATTGTTGCGGGACCCGGCGACCCAAAGTCCGCCTCGCCGGCAACGCCCTGGCTGGTCCACCCCTGCACGCCCAGCTCGTTTGAGTTTGCGCAAACCGATAGGCAGGCCACGCTGCGCACACCTCAGCTTCAAGTCAGGGTCGAGTTGCGCAGCGGACTTCTTTCGTTCCGCAATGCCGCCGGCGACATGCTGCTCACGGAGATGAACCGCCGTCCGCGCGTATACATGCCCGACGTGGTCAACGGCGAAAAGGTCTATCGCACAACCAACCGCTTCTTCCTCGGTCCCGTGGAAGGCTTTTATGGGTTGGGCCAGCACCAGAGCGGGGCCTTCAACTATCGCGGCAACGTGGTGGAGCTGGCACAGGCAAACACCGACGTCGCCCTGCCCCTGCTCGTCTCCACCAACGGCTACGGCATCCTGTGGAACACTGCCTCCCACTCCTGGTTCGACAACCGCTTCCCCACCGAGATGACGCTGAGCGCGCAGGCCGCCGACGCCATCGACTACTACTTCATCTACGGCCCGGAGTTCGATCAGATCATCCATCAGTACCGCGAGCTGACCGGCCACGCGCCGCTCTTTGGCGAGTGGGCGTATGGCTTTGTGCAGTCCAAGGACCGCTATCGTTCGGCGAAGGAACTGCTCGACGTGGCCACCGAGTATCGCGCGCAGCATGTTCCTCTCGACTTCATCGTGCAGGATTGGTTCTGGTGGAAGCTGCAGGGCGACCCGGTTTACTCGGATGAATATCTGAAGCCGTATCCCGACGTTCCCGGCGCGCTCAACAAGCTGCACGACGAGCACCTGCACGCGATGATCTCCGTCTGGGCGGTGCTGGACGAGAAGTCCGATACGTATCAAAAGATGAAGGCGCAGGGCCTCATCATCCCCGGCACCACCGACTACGACCCCACCAATCCCAAGGCCCGCGACGCATTCTGGAACCTTCTCGCGGGCAAAATGTTCGCGCAGGGGTGGGATGGCTTCTGGCTGGACAGTTCCGAGCCCGAGTGCTGCAACGGCTACAGCGACGCGACGCTCGACAATTTCCAGCTCTCGATCGGCAACGGCGCCCGCTACACCAATGTCTTCCCGCTCATGCATACAGGCGGCGTCTATGACCATTGGCGCGCCACGACCGACCGCAAGCGCGTCTTCATCCTTACCCGCTCGGCGTTCGCCGGTCAGCAGCGCTACGCCACCACCGTCTGGTCCGGCGACGTGACCGGCACCTTCCGCACCCTCCAGAAGCAGATTCCCGCCGGCCTCAACTTCGAGCTCTCCGGCATTCCCTACTGGACCACCGACATCGCCGGCTACGGCTGGCCCTACGAGCGCGACACGCGCGATCCCGCCTACCAGGAGCTCTACACGCGCTGGGTCGAGTTCGGTGTCTTTTGCCCCATCTTCCGCCCCCCCGGCCCCCGCTCCAACAACACCAACGAGATCTTCTCCTACGGCCCGCAGACGCCCACCCTCACTGCCTACGATAAGCTCCGCTATCGCATGCTGCCCTATCTCTACTCGCTGGCATGGATGGTCACCAACTCCGATTACACGCTGATGCGCCCTCTGGTGATGGATTGGCGCACCAATGAGAATGTCCGCGACATCGGCGACGAGTATCTCTTCGGCCCCTCCATTCTCGTCAGCCCGGTCGATGAGCAGGGCGCCACCAGCCGCCGCGTATACCTGCCGCCCGCTCCGGCCTGGTACGACTTCTGGACCGGCGAAAAGCTGGACGGCGGCAAGCACATCGTGGCCGACGCGCCGCTCGACCGCATCCCGCTCTACGTCAAGGCCGGCTCCATCCTGCCCCTCGGCCCTGAAGTGGAATATGCCACGCAGTCGCCGGACGCGCCCCTTACTCTTCGCGTCTATCGGGGCGCCAATGGCGATTTCAATCTTTATGAGGATGAAGGCGACACCTACGATTACGAAAAGGGCGCGCACGCCGTCATTCCGCTGCACTGGGACGACGCCTCCGCGACGCTGAGCATCGGCGCGCGCCAGGGCAGCTATCCCGGCATGCCGGCGGCACGCACCTTCCGCGTGGTGATGGTGCGGCCGGGCGCGGGCGCAGGCCCGCAGATGGAGCCCGCCGCAGACAAGGAGATCCAGTACAACGGCAGTGCGGTCGAAGCGGCGTTTCCGTAATTGCCCCCTCGGCGCCCTGAATGCCGGCCATCGCCGTCAGTCCTAACATGGAACCATGCCCAAACGCAGCGCAGGCCTGTTGATGTTCCGTCGCCGCAGCCCCCTCGAGGTGTTCCTCGTTCACCCCGGCGGTCCCTTCTGGACGAAGAAGGACCTGGGCGCGTGGACCGTGCCCAAGGGCGAATACGAAGCGGGCGAAGAGCCGTTGTCCGCGGCTCGCCGCGAGTTTCATGAGGAGACAGGCTTTACCGCCGAGGGCGATTTTCTGCCCCTTGGCGAGATCACGCAGGCGTCCGGCAAGATCGTCACCGCCTGGGCCGTCGAGGGCGACTGCGACCCCGCGCGCCTGGTCAGCAATACCTGCATGGTAGAGTGGCCGCCGCGCACCGGCCACACGATCGAGGTTCCAGAAGTCGACCGCGGCGGTTGGTTTCCCGCGGCCAGGGCACGCGAGAAGATCTTCCCCGCGCAGCGCCCGTTCCTCGACCGCCTGGAGAAGTCGCTGGGCGCAAACCAATGAAGATCGTCTTCGCCATTCTGGCCGTCCTCGTCGTTGCCGGCTCGCTCCTTGCCGACTTGTATTGGCGCCGCTGGATGGCCGGACGGCGCCGGGACCGCGATGACAACCGGCATTTTTGACCGCGGATTCGTTACAATCGGAAGGAGGGAGCCGTCCAACCACCATGTTTCATGCCTACGCCCGTGCCTTGCGCACCCGCATCGTAACCGCCTTCTCGGTCCTGGCCGTGGCCGCCGTGCTGGCGCCCGCCGCCGCCCGCGCTCAGTTCGGGCCGCCCGCCAACAGCACCCAGGTCCGCGATCCAGCGGCCCTTCGGCCGCCCGCCGGCGCGCGCGTGGCCATCGTAGAGTTCGCTGACATGGAGTGCCCCGCCTGCGCCAACGCCAACCCGCTGCTGAAGGAAGCGTCGGAAAAGTACCACATCCCCTGGGTGCGCCACGACTTCCCGCTCTCCTTCCATGCCTGGAGCTTCCAGGCAGCGGTGAACGCGCGCTGGTTCGATATCAAGAGCAAGAAGCTGGGCGAAGAGTATCGCGACGCCATCTTCGCCAATCAGCGGATGTTCGGCGACGAGTCCGCCCGCATGGATAGTTTCACTCAGAAGTGGGCCCAGGATCATGGCATCGCCTTTCCGTTCAACGTGGATCCGCAGGGCAAGCTGACCGCGGAGGTGAAGGCCGACTATGCGCTGGGGCAGCGGATCGGCATCGAGCACACGCCGACGATCTGGGTGGTGACGGATCACTCGAAGGGTGCGCCGTTCGTGGAAGTAGTGGACCGGAGCAAGCTGTACCAGATGATCGACCAGGCGCTCGAAGACACCAAGGAATCGGCAACCGGCCCGCGCCACTCCGGAAAGTAAACGACCGGCTCGGTCTCAGAACCCCATGATGTTGTAGCCGCAGTCGACGTAGATGGTTTCGCCGGTGATGGCGCTGGAGAGGTCGCTGGCGAGGAAGAGCGCGAGGCCGCCTACTTCAAGCTGATCGACGTTGCGATGCAGCGGGGCGCGTTCGGCATGCGCCCGCAGCATCTCGCTCAAGTCGCCGACGCCGCGCGCGGCCAGCGTCTTGATGGGTCCAGCGGAGATGGCGTTGACGCGGATGTTTTTCGGCCCCAGGCTGGCGGCCAGGTAGCGGGTGGCGCACTCCAGGCCGGCCTTGGCGATCGCCATGAGGTTGTAGTTGGGCACCACTTTTTCCGACGCAAAGTAGGTGAGGCACATGATGCTGCCGCCCTCGGTCATAAGCGCGGACGCCGGCCGGCTCACCGCAATCAGCGAGTAGACGCTCACGTCCATGGCCACGCGGAAGCCGTCGCGGCTGGTGTTGACGAAGTCGCCTTTCAGGTCCGCGGCCGGCGCGTAGGCCACGGCATGCACCAGGATGTCCAGCTTGCCGTACTTCTCCTTGAGCCCGGCAAACAGGGTCTCGATCTCCTGGTCGTTGGAGACATCGCACTGGAATCCGGAGGCGCCGGGGAGATCGGCGATGAGGCCTTCAGCCTCGAGTTTCATGCGCTCATTCTGATAACAGATGGCCAGGGTGGCGCCGGCCGCATGCAGCTTTTGCGCGATGCCCCAGGCGATGGAGCGCTTGTTCGCCAGTCCGAAGACAACGGCAGTCTTGCCTGCCAGATCGATCATTTTTGTAGGATAGCAGCCCGCTGAACGAGTGAAGAAGTGATGGAGTGGAAGAAGTGAAGTTGGTTCAGCCGCCCAGGTCCACCAGTTCCACCGCGCCTGTGGGCCGGCCGAGGAAGCGGGAGCCGAGGCGCTCGAACTTGTCCACCGAATCGGTGGCGAAGCAGCGAACCTGAGTCTCGGGAGAGTCCCACGCTTGAGACGGTGAGGCTGTCTCGATGATGGGGTGCCCGGCTTGTTGAAGGAGGCGCACGGCGGCATCGGCGGTGGCTTCAGCGGAATCGATGACCTGGACGCCGGGGCTTACGGCCTGCTCCAGCAGCGGGCGCAGTAGCGGATAGTGGGTGCAGCCGAGCACAAGGGTGTCGGCGTGCAGGCCTTCCTGGCGAGCGTGGGCGCGCAACTCCTGGAGATAGACTTCGATGACCTGCGCGGTGACGGGATGGCTGGTCCAGCCTTCCTCGACCAGCGGCACCAGCAGGGGACAGGCTTTTTCCAGCACACGCAGTCCCTGGGCGCGGCAGGCGGCGGCATAGGCATGGCTCTGCACGGTGGCATCCGTTGCAATCACCAGAACGTCTCCCTAACGCTATGCTGCCCGAGCAGCGGCGGCGCCCGGCTCGATCACTCCCAGCACCGGCACCGGCACGGCGGCCTGGATGGCGTCGAAGGCCAGCGCGCTGGCGGTGTTGCACGCCACGACCAGGAACTGAGCACCCTGCCGGTTGACCAGGAATTCGGCGCCTTCTGCCGCATAGTGGGCGATGGTGCGGCGAGACTTGGAGCCGTAGGGCAGGCGGGCAGTATCGCCGAGGAAGACGTAGCGGGCGTAGGGAATGCGCTCAAGCAGCGCGCGCAGCACCGTGAGGCCGCCGAAGCCGGAGTCGAAAACGCCGATGGTGGGAGTCATTGCTCTCAAATCGCAAGTTTAGTATCGGGGGCGACAATGCGCAGAGGCTTCTGAATCCTTCGTCGTAGGGAATGTTCAGAAAACTGCGTTCGGGTCAGGCGGCGGAGGCACTCTTGCGCCTCTTTTGCGATCCGATCGGGCTTGCCGTTGGTTATTCCCGATTGGAAAATCTGGCCAGGAACTCGTCCACAAGTACCTGCAACGCTTTCTCACGGGCCTTGGAGATGGGCAGGCGCTTCGCCATTTCCTCACGGGTGGGCCGGGGAGCCGTGATGTGGATTGCCCTTCGCATTGGCTCCACGTTACCACAATGCAAATTGCGCGAGATCGGACCGGTATTGGGCTGCCGCAGGGGGTCAAGGTTGATCGCCCCCGATGGAGATGGCATCGGAGGTGAGATAGGTTCGGGTGAGGTCGGCGTGGCCGGCCAGGGAGTCGCGCTGCTGACCATCCACAAGGAAGCGGACCTGGGTGACGCGCGGGAGGTTGGCGTGGAGGGTTCCGCAGATGGAGAGCACGGTGAGGGTCTCTGTTTCGAGGCCTGAGGGATGGGAGGCCGCAAAGCTGCCTTTGAGAGTGATGACGGCGAGCTGTGGTCCTGAGTCAGCGGCGGAGGGCGCAGGCTGCCTGGCGCCGGCCGGGTTCTGCGCGGCGGCATCATCCTGGGCGGGCAGCAGGAAGACCTGCTCCACCGATTGTGCGCCGCCAGGTGCGGGATGGGCCGATTCCGGCGCAGCGTAGAGATCCAGCAGCTTTCCCAGCACGGCCCTGGCGCGCGCGCCGGGATCGGCCGGCAGGGGAAGCATGAGGGTTTGCGCGCGAAGCGAGTTGTCCGCGTCGTCCGCGACCAGGAGGGTGGCCTGCACCGGAGGCGCGACCTCGGGCGCCCTGGTGGGGGCCGAGTCCTCACCCGTGAGCATGCGCTGATGCTGCTTTTCGAGGGTACGGAAGAGCGCGACGCCCATGATGAGCGAGGCGAGTACGAGCACGGAGAAGGCGATGGCGAGATGGCGCGGAATCATGGCTGATGGGCCTCCGCGCGCCACTCCAGCAGGGCCGCGGCGAGAATGCCTGCGACGCGCGCCTGGTAGGCCGCATCATCCGGCTCGGCAGTGGTCTTTCGATCGGCATCGCGCTCCGGCGCCAGTTCCACGGCGACCGCGGGGCAGGTCATGCTGTCCATGCCGGGCAGCGCGGTGCGCCCCAGGGTTACGGTGACCCCGCCCTGCTGCAGCGCGGAGTTGACGGCCCCCATGAGGGCGAGGCTGCGCGTGACCCACGCCGCCTGCGCGGTCTTCCACGGCAGGAACTGGGCAGCCGCGGCGGCGCTTACGTTTGAGGCGTAAAGGTGGACGCCGCTGCCGGTCTCCGCCACGTGCAGGCTGAGGCAAGCCAGCGCGCGCGCATGGTTGGCAATCTCGGCGCGCCGGGTCGCGTCCAGGCTCTGGTCGGATTCGCGCGTGGTGACGCCCTGGATGCCGCGCGCCGCAAGGAGGGAGCGGAGCCGGACGCTGAGGGCGAGCGTGGCCGATTTTTCGAACTGGCCGTCGTTGAGGTGGCCGCCGGAATCGTCGCCGCCGTGGGCAGCGTCGAGCACAACGACGAAGCGGGCGTTGGGGGCCGGCGGCGCCTGCTGTCCGCATGCTGAGCCGGAGAGAGCGAGCGCTGCGCCCGCGGTCCAGGCCCAGAGGCGAACCCCGTCAATCCAGCGCATAGATAGTGAGGCCGCTGAGCAGCTTGGTATAGAAATCGGTCGATTTCTGCGGCATGACTTCGCCGGCGAAGGCCACTTCTTTCAGTTGCTCCATGGTGACCGGGTTGGTGAGGAAGGCGACGTCGGCCTCGCCTCGGCGCACCTGGTCGACGGCCTCGCCCGCATCGCGGAGGTAGCGCAGGTTGGTTTGTTCGCGGACTTTCTCGGCATCGAGGCCGAGGAGCCGGTCGAGCACGATGCCGTGGAGCTGGCTCAGGTCGAGGCGCCGCTGGCGCTCGGGCAGGTGCGCGAGCGCGGTATTGACGGCGGCGGATTTCGACCGCAGCAGGAGCGCGCCGCTGCGGGTGACGGCGACAAAGGCTGTCCCTTCCTGCGCCTCGAGCATGTGCAGGTAGTCTGCCGGTTCCTGCGAGGGGAGCGTGGCGACGGTGAAAAACTCTTCCGCCGCGCGGGCAAACGAGGCGGGATCAAATCCCGCGAGGCTATGGACGACGCGATGGGTGGGCAGGATGAGCAGGCCGCCGGAGTCCATGTTGACAAAGGTCATCATCACCGCGGCTTCGGGATAGGCGGGATGGGGAAGCTGGCTGGTGTTCGATTCGCGCCGCTCCGCGACCGCCGGAGCGTGCTCCCTGGCGTAACCGAGGGCGGTTTCGTAGCGGTGATGACCGTCGGCGATGATCAGCTTCTTG
>VFSW01008892.1_pt1 | contig 14383 bp, 10 predicted proteins | sample 5358111 | NCBI WGS metagenome assembly VFSW01 (sample SAMN11554181, study PRJNA540505) | mine drainage metagenome | isolation source: sediment from site ElyBrook_90M | place: USA: Ely Copper Mine, Vershire, VT | collected 2017 | reverse complement strand
CCGCGGGGCTGGGCGCGGCGCCAGCGGCGGTAGGAGATCTAAACCATCATGATGATCGCAAATGTGATTGCGGCTGCGGCAGCGCTGGCTTTGGGCCTGGCAAGCGTGGCGGGAGGGCAGGGAAAACAAGCGGTGGAACCGGTGGCCGCTCCGCCGAAATTGCTCGTATTGGTGTACCAGAGATTTTCGTTCGACAAAGGAAGCGAGCGCGACAAATGGGAAATCGAGATTGCCCGCGCCTGCCGGAAACTCGACGTCCCGAATTCGTGGATTGTGATGGAATCGGTGACCGGCGAGCCGGAATTGCTTTCGTTCGATCCTTTCGATTCCTTTGCGCAAATGGAGAAGCCGCTGGCGGAGTGGGGGCCCATCTACGCGGCACATCCTGAGCTCGGGCGGTTGCAAGCGGAGATAAACGCCGCGCTGACCAGCCAGCGGACGGTGATCGCCGTGCGGCGAGACGATTTGAGCCATCGCGCGAAAGCCATGGACCTATCGAAGGCCCGGTACATGCGCGTCGTCGAACTGCGGCTGCATCCTGGCCGCGAAAATGAGGTCGCCGCGGCGATCCGGAAGCTCAGCCCGGCTATCGGAACGACGGAATCGGATTTGCCCTGGGTGGTCTATCAGGTGGAGATGGGCATGCCCGCACCCGCCTATTTGGTTTTCGCGCCAATGAGCTCGCTGGGACAGAACGACGAATTGCTGAAGCTGCGTGAAACCGCGCATGCCGCGGAAAGCGAAGCCGCGGAAGGCACGTCACGGGGGGAACGCGAAGCCTGCGCCAGGATGGAAAGCAACCTCTACTCGATCCACCCGGAGAAGTCACACGTATCCAAAGAGTTTGCCGCGGGCGATCCGGAGTTCTGGACGCCAAAGCCGCAAGCGCCTGCCAAGCCCGTGCAATCGAAGGCGGGGAATGCGAAGGGCAGGGATACCAAGCCCAAAGAGTAGAGGCAAACGGCGGAGGGCTCGCCTAAGCCTTGCCGGAGCGTTGCGGGGCTGAAGGGCGGCGCGCGGAAGCAAGTTTTTTCAGCAGGAGAATCTGGCCGGCGTGATAGACGTCGTGCATGGCCGCGCCGCGCCACATGTGGTCGAGCGCAGCGCGCCGCCGGCGTGCCGCGGCCGCGCGGGGGAGGGCCTCGAGCAGCGAGCGGTGTTCGCCGGCCAGGATGCGAAGTGCCGCTTTCCATTCCTTTTCGTTTCCGGCGCTGCGCGGAAACCAATTGCTGCCAGGCAAGGGGAAGCGCAAGCGAATTGATGCCAGCGTGCGCCGGCGGACCATGTATTTCCAATAGGCACAGTGGAGAGTGAGCTCCCAAATATTGTGGCGTCCTCTGGCGGGGCGCCAAAGAGCTATGGCCGCGGATACCCCGCGCAGCGCCTGGAGGAGATTTGGGCCATGCCAGGCGCGAGCACGGAAGCCTTCTTCGAGCAGCATGATCCCTGCGTGGTTGGAAGCGCGCTCGCCGGTGCGTGCTCCTGCCATTTTATTGTTTTACGGCCGGAGGGCTGGAAGGCTGGGCCGCGGGGCGAGTGAGAGTGAGGCTGGCGAATTCGATCCACTGGCCGGAAGACGTTTTCGTTCGCATGGTCCATTGCCAGGCGCTGGTTTCGGGAATCCAGCGAAAGGTGGTGTGGAATGGGCCGGTGGGATATTCGAAGACGAATTCGATGGCCTGGCCATTGCGCTGGCCGAAACCGAGGGTTTCCGAGGAGCGGCCGCCATAGATATCGAGCCAGTGGCAAACGTAGTGCTCGCTCATGTTGTTATAGCCGACATAGACCATGGCTTCGTAGGGAGTATCGCTGGGCGGGCGGGCCGTGGAGGCGAGCATATGGATGCGAAGGAACTGGTGGTGAAGAGCCCATTGGGCATCGACGGCCTGCGAAGCGGGCTGGCCCACGATGGTCCCTTCGGCCTTCCAGGAGCCGGCGAGTTTGTCAAGCAGCTCGTCGGAGACGGGATGTTTGGGGCCGTCGAGGGCCGGGTGCTGGTCCTGTGCGAAGGCAGGCGCGGTGAGAAAGAGGCAAAGGCCGGAAAAAAGAAGCAGCCATCGGGAATTCATAGAAGGCCTCCCTGGGCCCCATACTGCGGGCACAAGGCGGGAGCTTAGCACAGCGGGAGGGCCGTGGCGGAGGAAGATCAGGAGTGATTGCCGCCGGCGAGCTCGCGAACGATGGAGCCGACAAAGGCCTTGGCATCTCCGAAGAGCATGAGCGTGCCATCCAGATAATAGAGTGGATTATCAATCCCGGCGAAGCCCGGGCTCATGCCGCGCTTGATGACCATCACGGTGCGGGCCTTATCCACATCGAGGATGGGCATGCCGAAGATGGGGCTGCCCGGGTCGGTGCGTGCGGCGGGGTTGGTGACGTCGTTGGCGCCAATGACCAGGGCGACATCGGTCTGGGAAAATTCGCCATTGATTTCGTCCATGTCGAGCAATTTGTCGTAGGGGATATCGGCTTCCGCCAGAAGCACATTCATGTGGCCGGGCATGCGGCCGGCGACGGGATGGATGCCGAATTTGACGTCGACGCCGCGTTTGGAGAGGGCATCGTAAAGTTCACGAACCTTATGCTGGGCCTGTGCCACGGCCATCCCGTAGCCGGGCACAATGACCACTTTGCTGGCGGCGGAAAGAATGGCGGCGGCCTCTTCCGCGGTGGCGCTGCGGACGGTGCGCGTATCGTCGCCGGCGGCCGGGCCGGAGGATTGTTCCTGCCCGAAAGCTCCGAAGAGGACGTTGGTGAAGGAGCGATTCATGGCTTTGGACATGTTGATGGAGAGGATCAGGCCCGAAGCGCCATCGAGGGCGCCCGCAACAATCAGGAGTTTGCTCTGGAGCACGAAGCCCATGGCGGCGGCGGAAAGCCCGGCATAGGAATTGAGCAGGGAGATGACGGTGGGCATGTCCGCGCCGCCGATGGGGATGATCATGAGCACGCCAAAGAGGAGAGAGATGGCGACCATCAGAGGAATTACGTGAAGCTGGGAGGGGTGAAGGATGAAGTGGAGGGCGAGGACGACGGCGAGGGCCAGCACGGCGAGGTTGACGAGGTTCTGCCCCTTATAGGTGATGGGCCGCTGAGGAAGCAGTTCCTGAAGTTTGCCGGCGGCCATGAGGCTGCCTGTGAAGGTGAGCGAGCCGAGGATGACCTCGAGAGATAAGACGGAGAGCAGGAAAACGGGGGCGGTGGCGGAGCGCAGATAGAATTCCGAAACGCCGACCAGTGTGACGCAGAGAGCGCCAAAGGCGTGGCTGAGCGCGGTTCGCTGGGGCACGGCGGTCATGTGGACCATGCCCAGTGGTACGCCGATGATCGAGCCGAGGACCAGAGCGATGGCGATCCACTTGTAATCGACGATGCCGTGGCTGAGCAGCGTGCCGGCGATGGCCAGCAGCATGCCCAGCTCGCCGGCCCAGACGCCGTGGCGCGCGGTGCGCGGGGAATTCATCAGCTTGAGGGAGACGATGAAAAGCGCGGTGGCGATCAGATAGACGACTTCGATGATGACGCCGGAATGTAGCAGGGAACTCACCGCTTTTCCGTGCGGCTGGATTTAAACATCTTGAGCATGCGATCGGTGATCATGAAGCCGCCCACGACGTTGCTGGTGGCGGCGACGATGGCGATGGTGCCCAGCACGAGCGAGAGAGTGCTCTTGCGTTCGCCCACCAGCAGGATGGCGCCCACCACGGCGATGGCATCGAGGGCGTTGGTGAGGGACATGAGCGGAGTGTGGAGCAGGGGCGAGATGCGGCGGATGACCTCGAAGCCGATGAATCCGGCGAGCATGAAGACGTAGAGGCTGGTAATCAGGTCCATTTTCATGATGGCTTCGCCTCCTGGGGGGACTGGGGGAGCGGCGGCAAAGAGAAAAATTCGCGGACGCGCGTGCTGACGATATTGCCATCGCGGGTGACCATGGTGCTGTGCACGATTTCGTCCTGCGGATTAAGGCGCAGGGCGCCCTTCTCGCAGAGGTGCTGGAGGAAAGCGCTGAGGTTGCGGCTATAGAGCTGGCTGGCGTGGTAGGGGACGCTGCTGGCGAGATTGAAGGAGCCAATGATAGTGACGCCATGCTGGTGGAGGATTTCACCGGTTTGGGTGAGCTCGCAATTGCCGCCGCGTTCTGCGGCGAGGTCCATGATCACGGAGCCGGGGGCCATGCGCTGGACCATATCGCGGGTGATGAGGACGGGAGATTTCGAGCCGGGAATGACGGCGGCGGTGATGACCACGTCGCTTTCGGCGACGACGTTGCCCAGCAGCTCGCGCTGGCGGCGGTAGAATTCCTCGCCCTGGGCGCGCGCATAGCCTCCGGCATCCTGGGCGTCGGTGGCTTCGATGGGCAGCTCGACGAACCTGCCGCCCAGGCTCTGCACCTGCTCCTTGGCGGCCGGGCGCATGTCGTAGGCGGAGGTGACCGCGCCGAGGCGCCGGGCGGTGGCGATGGCCTGCAATCCGGCCACGCCGGCGCCAATGACGAAAACGCGGCCGGGCGTGAGCGTTCCCGCGGCGGTGGTCAGCATGGGGAAAATCCGCGGCAGCATGTTTGCCGCGATGAGCACGGCCTTGTAGCCGCAGATGGTTCCCATCGAGGAGAGCGCATCCATGCTTTGGGCGCGCGTGGTCCGCGGCATCAATTCCACGGAGAAGGAAGTCACGCCGGCATCGGCGATGGCCTGCACCGTGGCCAGTGCTCCGAGCGGCCGCAGAAATCCCATGAGCAACTGGCCGCGATGGAAAAGAGGAAGATCGGATTCCCCGGTCAGGTCATTGGAGCCGTAGCAGAGCACCTGGAGGATTACATCCGCTGAGGAAAACACTTCGGCGCGCTGCGCAAGCACTTTCGCGCCTTTAGCGGTGAATTCGGCATCCGGATAACCGGCCTCGATTCCCGCGCCCGCCTCCACCACCACTTCGATGCCGGCTTTTGCCAGGGTGGGAATTGTGCCGGGAACCAGCGCCACACGCCTTTCGCCGGGATATATTTCCCGGGGCACTCCGACAATCATGTGTTTGCCCCCCCAAGCGCTGCAGCCCCCATAGTACATGCTGTGGCGCGCGGAGAACAATGCCGGCTGAGGCAGCATCCCCCGTGCGAGATTGAATGCTGGCTTGAAAGCAGGGCGAAGCCCTCGCGTGCCGCACCCAGCGGCTTCGCTCGAGCGCCCGGGGGAAAGCGATGCGCGGCACGGGAGCTGAAGTGCGGACAAAAGGATCGCCGCGCTGGAAGGAAAGCCGGCGGCGAGGCTTTGTCGGAGAAGGGAAATGCGCTTGCCAGGGGTTTCGGGTGTATGCTTGACCGCGTCAGCCGGATGCGGCGCTTCCCGCGAAACGGGTTTCCTCTTTCGTCCTTAAAAGCGTTGCGGAAGCATTCCGGCGAGCGGTTGGGGCGGAGGCAAAGACCATGGGCCACACCAGGCGCTTCAAAGCCAGCGCAGCTTTCCTCACATTAGCTATTACGTTGCTGGCCTATGTTCCCACCACGGCGGAATCCCCTTCGACGGGGTTTGCGAATTTCGAAGCGGCGCAGACCAATCCCCTGAGGCTCTCGGCAGACGCCACGCGGCTCTACGCCACCAATCCCGCGAATGGATCGGTTTCCGTATTTGACGTGACGCGCCCGGGCACACCCGTGCTGCTTGCCGAGATTCCAGTGGGCGTGGGGCCAGCGTCGGTGAATCCGCGGACGGACGATGAAGTGTGGGTGGCGAACCAGATTTCCAACAGCGTGAGCGTGGCCTCGGTGAGCAAAGGCATCGTGACCGATACAATCTATACGGGGGCGGGAACGGAGCCCGCCGACGTGGTGTTTGCCGGAACGAATCAGGCCTACGTGAGCCTTTCGCGCTCGAATACCATCGCCGTCTACGATACCAATACGCATGCGCTGATCGCCAGCCTGCCCGTCTTTGGCGGAAATCCTCGCGCGCTGGCTGTGAGTCCCGATGGCAGCACGGTGTATGCGGCCTTCGCCATCGCCGGAAATGCCACCACGATTATTCCCTCGAGCCTGGCGCCTCCGCAGCCTCCGCCGACGAACAAGAACCTGCCGCCGCCTCCGCAGGTGGCCTTGATTGTGGCGGCCAGCGATCCGAAATGGAGCAGCTACATCACGTTTACCATGCCAGACAATGGCGTGGTGAAAATCGCAACGGGAATCGTGCCGGCCATATCCGGCTATTACACGAAGGTGGGAACCATCAATCTGGGCCTGGCGGTGAATCCGACCACAGGAGATCTCTTCGTGGCGAATACGGATTCTCTGAACCTGACGAACTTCGAGCCATCGTTGCGCGGCCACTGGGTGAATAACCGGATTACGAGGATACAGGTGGCCACGGGATTGGTGACGCCCTTCGACCTGAATCCGAATATCAATTATTCGATCCTGCCCAATCCGCAGGCGCTCAGCACGGCGCTGGCGCAGCCGACGGGGGTGGTGTTTGATCCCGGGGGAACGGTGATGTACGTGGCGGCCTTCGGCACCGACCGTGTGGCGCAGGTGGATACGAACGGGAACGTGCTGTCGTTTGTCGAAGTATCCGGTGCGGCGGGCTCCGGCTCAAATGCGGATCCGAAGCACAAGGCCGGGCCGCGGGGGCTGGCGCTGAACGCGGTGGCTCAGAAACTCTATTGCCTGAACAGGATTTCGAACACGATCGCGGTGATCGATACGGCGAAAATGAAGAAGGCGGGCGAAGTGGCCGTGGGGACCGATCCGACGCCGACGGAAATCAAAGAAGGGCGGGGATTCCTATACGACGCGAAGCTAAGCGGAAACGGCACGGGCGCGTGCGCCTCCTGCCACGTGGATGGTGACATGGACCACCTGGCGTGGAACCTGGGAGACCGGGGAGGAAATCTGACCGAGGTGGTGCAGAACGGAGTGACCTATACGTTCCACCCGATGAAAGGCCCGATGGTGACGCGCAGCCTGCGGGGACTGCAGAATCTTTCGCCCTACCACTGGCGCGGGGATTTTACGAACTTTGCGGCCTTCAACGTGGTCTTTGACAAGCTGATGGGAAACGTGGAGCTGACGAGCTCGGACCTGGCGGTCTACCAGACGTTTGTGAACAGCCTGCTGGTGCTGCCGAACCCGAATGAGAATCTGGACCGCACACTGCCGGGAACCATCGCGGGGGGCAATCCGACCGCGGGGCAGAATGACTACTTGACAATCCACGCCACCGGAGCGCTGAATAAGACCTGCAACGATTGCCACACGGCCGATCCCGGGCCGGGCTCGAACCGCATGATCACCAACTGCTGCCTGCCGCAATCGCTGAAAGTGCCCGACCTGCGCAACATTTACCAGAAGCTGCTCTATACCCGGCACACGGCCCAGAGCATCGATGGCTTCGGGCTGGAGCACGATGGCACATTTTCCACGGCGTCGGACCTGCTGGCGCTATCCTTCTTTAAATATACGGCGCAGGAAAAGACCGACATCATCGCCTACCTGCTGTGCTTCGATACCGGAACGGCGCCCGCGGTGGGCTACACCATCACGCTTACGGCGGCGAACGTGGGCAACCAACAGGAGCTGACCGATTGGGACACGCTGCAGAGCCAGGCAGCGGCCTCGAGCATTGACCTGACCGGCCGCGGCACCATTCAGGGAAAGGTGCACGGGCTGCTTTATCAGCCCGCGCAGGCCACCTACCTGAGCGACGCGAATATCAGCTATACGCAGGCGCAACTGCAGGCCTTCATCGAAGCAGGGGACACGCTGAGCTTTGAGGGCGTCTATCCCGGCACAGGCACGAACTGAGCCGGGGCGGCCAGGCTAGTAAGCCAGGCGAAACGCCAGCAGGTGGCCGGCCAAAACGATCCATGCATATCCGGTGAAGGCCAGCGCCAGGATGATTTCGCCCAGCGCCCCCCATCGCCAGAGCGCGCGGCTCTGCCAGGCGCGCAGCGCGTAGACCCAGGAGAAGACCACCCCCAGCATTCCCGCCGCCGTGAAAACCTGCACCAAATGGAATAGCGGATCGAAGCGCGTGCTGAGAAGGTTCAGGTGTTGGAAGCCGTAGACAATCAGGCCGCTCCAGGCGGCAAGCACCAGCACGTCCACCAGCAGGAAGAAGCGAACCAGCAGGCGAAGCCTCCGGAAGGGAGCGTCGAGCGCCAGAGGCTGCCGGTAGTGGCGGCGCAGGAGCGCGGCCACGGGCCAGAGGAGAAGCGCGAGCAGCAGGACCGAGGCGGTGAAAACGAGCAGTGTATTGCAGAACGGGGAGGAGCGATACCAGGCCAAACGCTCGAATACGAAGATGGGGAGATTAATGACCATCATGGAGCCGCCCAAAGGGTCTGGCTGGAAGGAGATTGCCATCTGGCCATCCACCTGGCGATAGAAGCGCGGAGCAACCTCGCGAAACTTCATGGGCTGGCCGTTATTGCGGCTGAAGCCGGTGATCTCGAGCGTGCCTTTGCGATTGGAGGAAACGGAAAGTTGTGAGATCAGGTTGAGAACTGTGAGGAAGCTGGTCTGCGAGCGGCGGCTGCTGAGGTAGGAGCCGGTGACGGCCCGTGCGTCTTCGGCGGCGGAGGGAAGTGCGGGCGGGGAAGGCGGGCTCCAGGGAAAGTAACGGTCGAGAAACTTTCGCCAGACCTCGGCGCGCAGGTCGGAATCCCCGCGTCCCGCCGAGTTCATAGACATAAAAAAGCCCACGCCCGCCGAAGGAATCATTCGGAGCCGGCTGTGAAAATAGACCGTATCTCCATCATGGCCGATGATGCGCTGGCCGTTCAGCGAGGCTTCATAGAATCCCAGGCACATGCCATCGAGCGAGGGGTTCAGGGCAAACTGGCGTGCATGCATCTGCCGCGCGGATTCCGGGGAGAGGATGCGTCCGCTGCCGAACGCGCCCTCCTGCAGGTGGGCCATCAGGAAATTCGCCATATCGTCGCCGGAGGCGGAAAGCGCGCCGGCCGGTGACTCCGCAATAATTTCGAATGGTTTGGTGCCACCTGAGCCCAGCTCGTAACCCGAGGACATAAGCGAAGCAAGAGGCGCGGGGAGGGGCTGGACGAATGTGGAGTGTTGCATGCCCAGAGGCTGGAAGATGTGATGGCGGATGTAGGCGGCGAAAGGCTCCCCGGATACGCGCTGGACAATATAGCCGGCCAGCGCCGCTCCGTAATTGGAATACGCGGGAATTGTGCCGGGAGGGAAAATGCGCGCGGGAAGATGCGTCTTCAAGGCCACATCGAGAGCAGAGATGTGCGCGGGGTCGGTGGTGATGAGGTCTTTATTGGATTCCTCGAAGCCGGGCGTGTGGGTCATCAGGTCGCGGAGGGTGATGGGCCTGGAGAAGGTGTGCGGGATGGTGAAATCGAGATAGGTGTTGACGTCGCGATCGAGATCGAGCTTGCCTTGCTCGGCAAGTTGCATCACGGCGGTCCATGTAAAAAGCTTTGAGATGGAGCCGGGGCGAAAGAGCGTGCTGGAGGCGGAAACCAGGATTTTCTTTGCCTCGTCGGCATAGCCGTAGCCTTTCGAGAAAAGTATTTTTCCGTCCTTTACCACCACTAGGACCACCCCGGCGATATCCTGCTGTTCAATCTCGAGTGGTACCAGCCCATCCAGGAAAGTGCCGAGGTCCGCTGCATCCAGAGAAGGTGGGGCGGCCGAAACGGCAGGGGAAGCCGCAGGGGCCTGCGGCAGCGGGGGCGACTGGAGGGAATCACCGGCGCCAGCCAGAGTTGCCAGCGTGGCCGCGAGCACGGGCAACGCCAAAGCTCCGCAGCGCAGCGACCAGGACGTGATGCTTCCAGCAAAGCTTCGAATGCTCATCAGCACACCTCCGGAGTAGCCACGCCGCGACATCCAGAATCGCGGGAAGCGGCGATTGCCGTGTGGCCAAGGGTGAGAGTCTACCTCACGCGGGCACGCGAACCTATGGAAATGAGGCAGCGAGGAAGGGGAGCGCCGTGCGCAGACAAACCTGCGCGCGGTGGCGGCCGAAGCCGGGAGCGGATACGTCTATTCGAAGCGCAGAATATCCACCGGCACGGTGCTTGCGGCGCTGTGGGCCGGGAAAAGTGTGGCGGCGGCGCTGATGAGCAGTGCCGCCGCGGCGATCCAGATGGCATCGCGTGCGTTGGAATGGAAAGGGACGAAAGGGATGGCATAGATTTCGGGGTTGAGGGGAATCAGGCGCCAGTGATTGGCGATGGCGGCCGCCGAATAGCCAAGCGCCAAGCCCAGGGAAGTGCCGATGGCGCCGACGACGATGCCTTGCAGGATGAAAATGGAGCGAATCTGGGAGCGGCGCGCGCCCATGCTCATCAGGATGGCGATGTCGCGCATGCGTTCGGCCACCGTCATGGTGAGCACCACCAGGATGTTGAGCCCGGCGACAAACGTAATCAGGCCGATGAAGATGGCGGTGACGAGTTTTTCCAGGCTGAGCGCGCGGAAGAGCGCGCGGTTTTCGTCCATCCAGGTGGAAGCGGTGAAAGGATTGCCGGCGCGAGCCAGCAGCGTGGCGGCCACCGCGCGGGCATCATCCAGATGGTCAATGCGGACCTCGAGCAGCCCCGCCACGTCCCCCACGCCTGCCAGATCCTGCGCGCAGTGCATGGTGACGAAGGCCCAATTGGCATCGTAATCATAAAAGCCCGAATCGAATATGCCCGTGACACGGAAACGCTTCGAGCGCGGAATCATGCCGAAGGGCGTGAGGCTGCCCTGAGGGCTGGTGAGCGTAAGGTAATCGCCCTGGTGGATGTGAAGCTGCTCGGCAAGGATCTTGCCGATCAGGACGGCGGGAATGCCATTTCGATCGGCGGAAAAATCCAGGCTGCCCGCCGTGAGCTGCTGCAAGGCGCGGTTGGAGGAGCGCTCGAGCCGCGGGTCCACACCCTTCAGGACGATGCCGCGCGCCTGCGCTCCGGAGGAGAGCAGGACGGTATCATAGAGAGCGGGAGCCACGGAGCGCACGCCGGGAGTGGAGGCGAGCTGGGCCGCGAGCGCGCGGTAGTGCGGAATGCCTTCGGGGCTGACCGGTTTGATATTGATGTGGGCCGTGACGCCGAGCAGGCGATCGCGGATGGCGGTGCGAAAGCCGTTGTTCATCGCCAGTGCGATCACCAGCGTGCCCACTCCCGCGGCCACGCCGGCCATTGAAAGGTAGGTGACCAGCCGCAAAAGGAAGGGCCTGTTCTCCGAGCGCAGGTAGCGCAAGGCAACCATCCATTCGAATTGGCTCATGGCCGCCGCACGGTGCGGGTGTGGGCCGGCGGATGCTGCTGCGCGCTCATGTGGCAGCGGGGGGAACGGGGGCCGCGGGCTCGGGAGCGTCGGCAGGAGCCGCGCGGCGAAGCTGCGGGAAAAGAATCACTTCGCGCAGCGAATGCGAATTTGTGAAAAGCATCGCCAGACGATCCACGCCGACTCCTTCGCCCGCGGTGGGAGGCATGCCGTGCGCCAGCGCGCGAACGTAATCCTCATCCACTTCCCGGGGTGCATCCTCACCGCCGGCCTCCACCTGCTGGCGGAAGAGCCGCTCCTGCTCTTCGGGATCGTTCATTTCAGAATAGCCGTTGGCGATTTCGAAGCCCGCGGCAAATATTTCGAAGCGTTCGGCGATGGAAGGGTCGTCTTGCCTGCGCTTGGAGAGAGGAGAGAGCGCGGCCGGGAAATCGTAGATGATGGTGGGCTGGACGAGGTGAGGTTCGGCGAGGGCTTCGAAGAGCAGGCCGGTGAGCTCACCCTCCGATTTTGCGCCGATGTCGATGGCCTCGCGCGCGGAAGAAAGCGCCCATTGGTTGTATTGCCGGGCGGCGGCCAAAGTGCCGCCGGGGGAGGCGAGGGCGGCAAGCTCGGGCAGGGGGGCCGCGGCGCCGGGCCAGTGTGCGAGGATGGCCTCACGCATGGAGAGGCGGGTGAAAGTGCCGAAATCCAGCGTGTGTTTGCCGAAGGGCACGGTGGTGCTGCCGGTGATGCGGCGGGCGAGGCCCGTGAGGAGCTCTTCGCTGAGGGCCATCAGGTCGTGGTAATCGCTATAGGCCTGGTAGAATTCGAGCATGGTGAATTCCGGATTGTGCTTGAAGCTGATGCCCTCGTTGCGGAAATTGCGATTGATTTCATAGACGCGGTCGAGGCCGCCCACCACCAGGCGCTTCAGGTAGAGCTCGGGAGCGATGCGCAGATAGAGGTCCATGTCAAGCGTATTGTGGTGGGTGATGAAGGGGCGCGCGGAGGCGCCCCCGGCGATGGGATGCATCATCGGGGTTTCCACCTCGATGTAGCCCAGCTCGTCGAAAAAGCGGCGCAGCTCGCGGATCAGCAGGGCGCGCTTCTCAAAGATCGGCCGCACGTGTTCGTTCGCCGCCAGATCCAGATACCGCTGGCGGTAGCGAATCTCGGTATCCGCCAGGCCGTGCCACTTTTCCGGCAGCGGCAGCAGGGCTTTCGAGAGCAGCACCAGACTTTCGGTCCATACCGTCAGCTCGCCGGTGCGCGTGCGGAACAGATGGCCGGTGACGCCGATGTGGTCGCCCAGATCGAGCAGCCGGAAAAGCTCGAAAAGCTTTTCGCCCACCACATCGAGCTTCACGTAGACCTGCACGCGCCGCCCGCCCCCAGCCACATGCACGAAGCCCGCTTTCCCATGCAGTCGCTGGTTGACCACGCGCCCGGCCACGCGAACCGGAATCCGCGCGCCCTCCAGCTCTTCGGCGGATTGCCCGCTGTATTGCTCGAGGATCTGCGCCGGAGTATGCGACCAGGCAAAGCGATGCGGCCAGGCGGGAAATCCCAGAGCCTGGATCTGGGCGAGATTCTTGCGGCGCTGGAGATACTGGTCGGACGGCTCAAACACCGGGCCACACTCCTTAGAAACTTTCCGGAAAAGGGCAGTATAGCGGCGCGGTCGAGGGGTGGTCAAGGATGGCCGGAGCGCGGAGGCGCGGAATTCCGTGGCAGGCGGCGCCCGCGCCGGCATGGGAGTTGACGTGCCGGGAGCGCCGCGGGGATACTTGTGGGGCGGGTGTTGGAGTTCACCCTGTGGAACCGCCCGGTACGGGCAGATGACTCCTACAAGGATTCGCTTGTGGGAAGGATTCTGCCTCGTGTTACCTTCCTTGCAGGAAAATCCCGAAAGTATGAATGAAGGAGGAAAGCGTGGTGCGCGAAGCGCGCGGCGAAAACGAGGGCAGGCTGGTGGAGGGTCTAAGCGAGAACCAGCAAAGACGCCTGCGCGTGACCTGCGAATATATTGACCGTCTGTTGACCGAGGTGGAATCCGCGCTTGATGCCCGCAAATCCCTGGCGGCGTTTCCCAGGTATGGCGGAGAGCTTCTGCCGCAGGAAAGGGTGGAAATAGATGAATATTTTGCGAGGGTGAGGGGCCAGCTGAAAGAGCTGTTGCGGCGGCACGGAATCGAGGCGCAGGCAGGGAGCATCCCGGCGCGGCGTGCGCTGCGCGTGGCGCTCACCTATGCGGCGATTGCCATCGAAGATCTGGAGCCGCGGCGCATGAAGGGTTACGGGGAGATGGGCGAAGCCGCGGCGGAGGACTTAAGCCGGTTCACCGGCGAGATGCAAGTGCTGCTGGCGGAGATGAACCGGATTGTGAAGGAGAGCGATGAAGGAAGAGGGACGGAGGCGGAAGCAGCCAGTGGCCAGACGCGGAACGAAGGAGGTGGCGCCGGAAGAGGGGACGAGGCGCTTCTGGCGCTGGCGGATATGGCGCGGAAATTTGGCGCCAGCCAGATTGAGCAGACGGCACGAAAGATCGCGGAACGCGTAAGGGAAGAAAGATTTTATGTGGCCTGCATAGGGCAATTCAAGAGAGGCAAATCCACGCTGCTGAACGCGCTGGTGGGGCGGCGCGTGCTGCCGGCCGGTGTGGCGCCGGTGACCGCGGTGCCCACCGTGCTGCAATTTGGCAGCGCCGAGGGCGCGCGCGTCTGGCGCGAGGGAGAAGGCTGGAAGGAGATTGCGGTGGAGGACGTGGAGGAATACGTCTCGGAAGAAAAGAACGCGGGGAATTGGAGGGGCGTTTCCAAAGTGGAGATTTTGGTGCCCAGCCGGTTGCTTGAAGAGGGCATGTGTCTGGTGGATACGCCGGGGCTGGGGTCGGTGCATGAAAAAAATACCGCGACCACAGAGGGCTTCCTCCCTCACATGGACGTGGCGATGGTGGTCCTGGGAGCTGATCCGCCGCTGGCGGGAGAAGAGCTCAAATTGGTGGAACGCGTGGCGGAGGAAGTGAAGGATCTGGTGTTCGTAATGAATAAGGCGGACCGGACCAGTCGCGAAGACCGGGAGGAAGCGGAAAGATTTGCGCGGAAATTGCTGAGGCAGAGGCTGGGCAGGGAAGTGGGGAAAATCCATGAGGTGAGCGCCCTCGAT
>VFSW01008890.1_pt1 | contig 14384 bp, 15 predicted proteins | sample 5358111 | NCBI WGS metagenome assembly VFSW01 (sample SAMN11554181, study PRJNA540505) | mine drainage metagenome | isolation source: sediment from site ElyBrook_90M | place: USA: Ely Copper Mine, Vershire, VT | collected 2017 | reverse complement strand
GGTGTGGGTGGAGGCGGAGGGCCTTCTGGACCGAACATCACAAAGACCTCCACCGGTTACACTGTGTCGAACCTGGCGCAGCTCAATACATTCATGCTTACGATGTGCGGCACAATAAACGGGGTGGAGAACTTCATTAACCCATCAAGCGCTGGAATCACGACAAATGGCGCCAAGTATACGCTGCAGCTCAATCAGCCGGTGCTGGTCGCGGCCAACGGCACCAGCAAATGCTACACCGAACTTGCCCAGGTGTCGTATCTTCCGATACAAAAAACGATAACGCTGGACTTCTATTACCAGAGCAATGCGCCGCCGCAGCAGAAGAAGGCCGAATCAAACACCATCGCTGTGGATACCGTATCGGCCGGAGCTGTCTACCCGGCATCGCCTACAGTGGCTGGCGGCCAGTCGGTAACACTATGGGCCAACTCAACGTTCGGGACCAAGCCGTACTATTACCAGTGGTATTCCGGTACGAATGCATCTTGCGAACTGGACGGTGCAATAGCCGGCCAGCATGGCGTATCGTACTCGGCAGCCCCAACGAATAGCACGTACTACTGCTACAGGGTAACCGACGCGGCGGGCGCATCGAGCATGTCAGCGACAGACCTGGTCGCAGTGCAGGCCTCCACGCTGGCCCCAACACGAAAGATCAACGGCCTCGTGATACCCATAACCATCGCGGCCGCCATAGCTGCAGCCCTGCTGATACTATTTTTCGCCTACCGCGATAGGACAAGCCTGAAGATACCCAGGGTAAAATGGTAACCTGATAGTAATATAAAGTCTTGGCGACCCATAAACGTTTACTTAGGCGATGTAGTATGTTGACCCTGACTACGCTCTTTCACTCTATACTTATCGGCATAGTGCAGGGCGTATCTGAGTGGCTGCCTATCAGCAGCAAGACGCAGGTAATCCTCGCGTCGACCTACCTGCTCAACCTCAATTTCCAGCAGGCGTACACCTTTGGCATGTTCATGGAGGTAGGAACTATCCTAGCAGCCGTGATATACTTCAGGAGGGACCTGCTCTCGCTGATAAAGGCGCTCTTCGGAAGAGGAGACACAACAGCGAAAAAGATGCTTGTGTATGTAGTCATAGCTACCGTAATCACCGCCATAATAGCAACACCGCTTTACCTCATATCTGATTCAATAACCGGAGTATCGGTCGGCATACCGATGCTGATAATAGGCGCGGTGCTCATAGGCGACGCCATATTCATAAGATACTCGAGGAAGAGGATTGTTGCATCGAACATCAAAAAGTTCAAAGATCTGAAGGTCAGGGATTACCTGATAGTGGGAATAGCGCAGGGCATCGCCGCCCTCCCCGGAGTCAGCAGGTCCGGGATAACGACCAGCGCACTGCTGCTGATGAAGGTCGAGCCAGATGAAGCGTTCAGGCTCTCTTTTATAATAGGCATCTTCGCAAGTGCAGGTGCGTTCCTCTTGACGGTTGTGGCAAGCCACCAGAATGTTGTGGCGTCCCTGGTGGGCATAGGCCTGGAGGGACTGGTCGTAGCTATAGCGGTCGCAACGATAATCAGCCTCTTCCTGATAGATTTCTTGATAAAGGTAGCGGGCAAGGCGCAGATAGTATACGTAACAGCGGGGTTGGGCATACTAGCGATAGCGGCCGGGCTTCTTTATCTGGTATTCGGACTCTGATTCAGCCTCAGCCTCCGAGGAGCGATCTGAGTAACAGCTTCATGTTGCTGACCTCCTTCAGCCGCCTGTAGGCATATGCCATCCACTTCTCGCCAAACGGTACATATATGTAGACGTCAAGGCCCCCGGCAGCAAGCGAGGCTGCATACCCGTTTCTTATCCCCATGAGCATCGCATAGGTTACCTTCCTGTGATATCTTTTATTCAGCAACAGGGCTTCCTCTATCATGTCAGCGTCATGGGTGGCGATCGTGAACCTCTCGCACTTCCTGAAAAGATAATTCATGAGCTTTGAGTAGTTGGCGGTCGCCTCGCTGTCACTGTAGAACTCGTTACCCTCAACCCTGTGCGCTCCCTTCACTAGCCTTACAACCGCGCCGTATTTGGCAAGCCTTGTCAGGTCTGTATGGCTCCTTCTCAGGTATGATTGGATGCATATGCCGACGTTACCACTCTTTACTGATCTGATATAGACGTCTATTGTATCGTCGACAAACTGCCACTCTTCCATATCAAGCCAAACAAATACTTTGTTCTTCAAAGCAAATTTCACAATGTTCTTATAATTCCTTTCAAATACCTTTTTATCAATCACGAGGCCTATCTGCGTAGCCTTCATCGTTATGTCGGCTTTGAGTTTGGCCCCTTTTACTGCCTTAATCAGCTCAAGGTACTTTGTTACTGTTGCATCAACCTCCCCCTTCTTGTCTAGCTGCTCCCCAAGGTAATTTATTATCACGCCCATGCCAAGCCTATTCGCTCTCAGGCTCACCCTAATGGCATCTGATGTGCTGGGTCCGGCAAGCCACCTTTCCGCAAAAAGCCTTGCTGCCACAGCGCTAAAGCCCATAAGATCACAATTTCTATCCAAGTGTAACTATAAATATCTGAAAATACATGATATATCTGGATAATTATGACGCAAGAGCCAGAGCGAATTGTATACGTATTTGTTATTTTGGAAGACGGGAAAATCGCGCTTTTACAGAGGGCGCTGACAAGGAAGACAGAGCCGGGCAACTACGGCGCAACAGCAGCAGGCCACATAGAGGGCAAAGAATCACCATCCGATGCTGGCGTGCGAGAACTTGAAGAGGAGACAGGAATCAAAGTCAGCAAAAGGGAGTTATACCGCGGCTATCTCGGCACAATGCCGGTACACGCATACAGCAGAGGAAACACAAAGGCGAGGCCTCTTGAGGCATACGTCTTCTTGGTAAACCATATTGGAACATCTGCAACTCAGATAAAGCTGAGTCCAGAGCACATCGCAATACTTACAGTAGGCGAAGAAAGGTTATCTCTACTGATTGAAGCGATGAGGGCGGAAAGGAAGACCTTCGGCCACAGTCGTCTTCTCAGGGACAATGTCAGGCAAGGCGGGCACCACAGCCCTCCGTTGCAGGACATACCTCTGACCAACCCAACAAAAGAGATTCTATTATCACCCATAGGAAAGAGGATCAGCGAGGCGGTGCATGAGCTACATGAAAAAGTAGCCAAATCACACCAACGGAGCACTAGCTAACGTTGCTATCTACTCTTACGCCTACGTTATCCGCACTTAGATCGATAAGTTTTAGTCCATCGACCGAAGTCAAGTAATTCACCAACCTCTGCCTGTCACTCTGCTTGATAGTAAGCGCTACCAGCGAGTCCTTTCCTCCAGAGCCAGGCAGCTTTGCCACGAACGCGCCGTTCTCCATGCTTTTGTTTATGAGACTGGAGCACCCGTCCGACTCTATCTCTACCCCTGCAAGCATTCCAAGCTCTTTTGTAAGGTGCCTGCCAGTCTCGAAAGCGTCCTTGAATCTGCCAAGTTCGTTTTCGTCAAATGAAACCTTAAGTCTTTTTAGGGATTCTAGGGCTTCGGAGTCCGCTCCGTTGAGCTTTAACATAAGATCCTTGAAGCCATCGGAGTCTTTTGCCTTAAATTCATTTACTTTTGTGACAAATGCTGCAGTAGAGGTTGATTCATTAACAAAGTTGGCGAAAACAATGCCGAACTTTTCAGGAAACCCGAAACTTTCAACCGTATAGTCCCATTTCGCCCTGGCAACCTTGATTATGTCATCGTTGGTATAATCTTTTGGCAGTCCTTTTATTAAGGAAGGGGAATACCTCGTATAGATGAGACTACCGTAGGTCGCTGCGGCAATGTCGTATCCACTGCCTATTCTTCCTGTGGCAATGCCGTGCGAAAGCTGCGCGAGCTTGTGGACAAGGTCCTTGTCCACCATTGCGGCCTCGCTTCCATGTTTTGAGACTGCCAATGCCGCAGCTATGCCTGCAACGGTTACCCCGGCGCTGCTGCCTAAGCCGCTTTTCGTTGTACTGGACCTGTCGGACGCAAAACCCGAGTCATTATAAGCTTCAAGATGGAATCCTGGTATATCGGCTCCGATACCTATCAAGTACTTTATTGGAATCTCAACTGCGTCCTTCAGCACTGTCATCTCTTTCGGAAGCGCAAAGTCGAGGTTGCCGGTTTTAGGGTCTATGGAGCCGCTCCCGGAAACCCCGAACTGCGGAGCGGAGACCTTCACCTGGCGATTTTCCAAATATCTTACCCTTACGTGGACCCTGGAGTTTACCGTTATCGCATAGCCGATGTTTGGCCTTTCAACTACCGCGTAGCCTCCCAGAAGGAGGATCTTGCCCGGAGCGCTAGTTTGTATGTCAAATCCGGCCATTAATCCGCGCCCAACGGAACCATCCGTCTCTTATCGATAAGGGATTCTTTCTCTGGCAGCAGCCTGGGCCCGTCGCCCATCTTCAGCTCGAGCATGCTCTTTACCGAGTCCATTCCTTCAAAGACCTTTCGTACCTTGCCCACATACTTGCTCAGCGTTATTATATTTGCGTTCGAGCCTGCATCGAAGGTGTAGGCAGCCACAATCTTGCCCTCTGACTGGTTTAATTCATGAATCTTGTATATCGCCTGCTTGGAGTTGTCATCAAGGTACATTATCGGTGGCCAGGTGTCGAGCATCACCGCGTGCATGTTCATCGCATCCCTCATGATTATCTGCCCGAGCGTCTCGAAGTCTTTCTTCTTGACAGCTTCCTCAAGCCTTTTCACTGCGCCCTCGATGTAATCCAGCCTGCTCTTGTATAGTATCCCTGTCTGGACGGTCTGCTTCATCCCGGCCCTGGACGATATCTTCTTCTTCGCTTCGGTAAATATTACGACGACATCCCTGAGCTCAGGCCAGTGTTCGGGTGGCGCAACCTGTTCTGCATACGAGTCGCTCCCATCCGCCTTTGCCCCCCTGGTCCACTTCACGATTCCGCCCATCAGGCTCCTTGATGCGCTCCCGCTTCCCCTCCTGGCAATCATGGACAGCCCTTTCGGCGAAAGGTCGAGGCCAAGCGCCTTTGACGATGCATAAACCAACGTCGCAAGCCCGGATGCGCTGGAAGCAAGTCCGCTCGATGTGGGGAAGGAGTTCTTCGATACTACAAGCGCCTTTCTGTTATCCTTTGCAATATCCCTCACGAGATTGAGAACGATCAGCCGCTCCCCAATCTCGCTGTTGTTCAGGTCCTGGAGTGTACCGTTTATATAAATCTTATCTTCCTTCAGCTTCTTGGAGAATAGCACGCTCGTCTTGGTGTTAAGCTGCTCATTGAGCGTCATGCTGACGGAAGAGTTGGTTGGAAGTATAAGTCTGTCATCGCGCTTTCCCCAGTATTTGATTAAGGCCATGTTTGGGGTTCCAACCGCCGTCACTACTTTATCATCCATATAATCACGAAGCGCTCTTAGATTTAAGATAGGCCATTGCTCCATCCTTTGCGACCGTGGTTCCTGCCACCCTAAATCCCTCCATCCTCAATGCCGCCATTACAGGTTCGGGATTATCTACCAAGGCTATCGCGACGCCCCCGCCCCCTCCGCCGCTCAGCTTTGCTCCGTACGCCCCGCTCTCTCTTGCGACCCTTGTTGCCGTGTCTAGGCCCGGCGTCGAGAGGTCTAGCTGCGCAAGAAGTTCCTGGTCTCTGTTCATCATCGTTCCAAGCCCTTTTATATCGCCTTTCTTCAGGCACTCGAGTCCTTCTACACTGCAAGAATCTATATTATCTAGTATCTTTTTCGTCGCTTCTGGTTTTGTCGTGACCAAATCTCTGACGTGCCCCACCGTTTCCGCGGTGCTCTTCTTCGGGCCAGTGTCTATGAGTACAAGCCCGAACTTTACCGGTACCTCCTCTGTATGGGGCCCATCGGCCTTCCTGAAGCTTACCACACCTCCATAATATGCAGTGCTGATATCTATCGCCCCTGCATTCGGGTTCTGGTGTATCACCCTGTCGCCGTCCCTCGCAATGTCTATTACAACGCTGTCGCTTAGCTGCAGTCTCCGCTTTTTGCTCAGGGCCACAGCAAATGCAGTTGAGCACGCCGCGCTGCTGGCGTACCCTTTCTGTACCGGTATGTCTGATGTGACGACCGCAGTCAGTCCAGAAGCATTAAGCCCCTCCTCCGCAGCAAGCCTCGCCGCTATTGCGGCATACGGGAGTATCCTCTTGTCGATATCGGAGTTCTTCGCTATAAAATCTGCAATGTTGTTCTCTCTGTATGATTTGTAGAGCTGACCGAGCCTTTCTGCTGTAAAACCCGCGGCTACGCCCATGTCCGAAAGCGTTATCTCCATAGTACTGGATTTTACGTCTTCAAGCCTTACTTTGGCCTTGATGTCTATCGCCGCAGCTACCGCAAGTTTATCATATACTACGGCGTGCTCCCCCAACAGCTTCACTACACCTGGTGCGCAGACTTCCATTATCTTCACTACGCATTAAGATTTAATTAGGTGACGCCTCCATCACATTATCTTTTCGACGACGGCCCTCATCTCGATGCTTCCAATCTCACCAGAGCAGTTCGCGAGCAGCCTCTTCGCAGCAAGCGAGTCTTCAATAACTTTGTCGATATCTGGAGCAGCGTTCTTGCCGCATTCTGTAAGGTTACGCTTCATCCCGGTATCCTTTATTATCGAGTGAACTTTTTCTATAGCCTCTTCAGCGGAAGGCCTGGTGCCCATTGCAATACCTATCTTCTCGAGCTTTTGCCTGGAGCTGCCCTTCAACGCAGCCATCGAGTGAGGGAGCACCATGCCAACGGAAAGCCCGTGCGGCAGCCCGTACCTCGCGCCTGTTGCAAGGCCCACGGCGTGGGTTATGCTCGCCCCCGCGATCGGGCATCCATCAACCTCTATACCGCTGTTTGTCATCGCAACTCCTGCGAGATGCGCGCCCAGCGCCATGTCGTGCCTCGCAGCAGCGTCCTTCGGGTTGGTCGCCACAACAGAAAGCGCATCTGAGAGCAGGCCGATTGCAGACAGTGCTGTCGCCTCGCTAGCCTTGCTCGAGTTAATCGACAGGCAAGCCTCAACCGCGTGGCACATCGCGTCCATACCGGAATGCACAGTCACGTCCTTTGGCATCGTGTGCGTAAGAAGCGGATCTATTATAGCCGAGCTAGGAAGCAGGTGCGGACTGTATATCACGAACTTCTTGCCCTGCGCGTCAATGAGCACAGATACTGTTGTTGCTTCTGACCCTGTGCCTGCTGTAGTGGGCGCAAGTATCAATGGCAATGTAGGGTTCTTCACTGAGTTAACGCCAGCGCACGCTGCGAGGCCTCCATTCGTCGCGGCCGCGGCGACCGCCTTGCTGACGTCAAGCACGCTGCCTCCGCCTATCCCTATTACCCCATCGGCGCCCCTCTCTTTCGCGAACGAAAATGCCCTCTCCGCGGTTGCCACAGACGGCTCAGGCTCTATCTCTATAAAGAAGTTTGTAGATACTCCTGCCCTATTCAGCGAGTCCCTCATGCTAGCAGCAAACTCGCCGTTGATTACGCTATTTGTTGTAAAGACGACCGCATTCTTTATGCCGAACCTGCGCGCCTCTGGTCCTAAATACGAAATGTACCCTGAGCCAAATAGCGTCCTTGGGCTCAAAAAGCTGCGTTCCTTGCTCATATCAATCATGCGTCGGTTTTAGGCCTTAACAATGCAGCCCTCTTCTTCATATCGACTCCGAATGAGGCCTGGCCACTGGTTATTCCAAAGCTTGCAAGCATCCTCAAAGCAGATATGTTCTGCGCCAGTCCTACGGCAGCGCATACCTCGGCGAGTTCCCTCGCGCTTTTCACTCCCAGGATTTCTATGAATGCTTTCACAGCCCTGTTTGTCTCTACTGCGCCGCCAATCAGGCCTACTGCAATTGGCATCTCTAGCCTACCAACAAGGTCTCCGGTCTCGTTAAGTCTAAAGGTGCTCAGTGGCGCGTAACCCGAACCGGTTTTGCGTCCTTGATACGCTGCATACGCGTGCACACCGGCTTCTATTGCCCTTGTATCCTGCAGTAGGGCCGCAGCCACAGCGTCCACACCGTTCATAATTCCTTTGTTGTGTGTTACCGCCCTAAACAAATCGGCTTCTGACCATGCACTTAAGTGCACTATCCTCTTTGCCACTTCCTCCCCGCTCATGGGAACCTTTTCCCCATTAACGGGCCTCCATGATGCAAGAGCCTCCGTGTCTAATGTAGCCTCGCAGACTACCACCCTGCCTAGCGGAAGGTTGGATAATATCGCAACAGAAGCGTCGCATCCAGTTATCTCTTTCAGTTTTGGGCGCATTACCTCTCCGATAAAGCTTACCGCAGCGGCTCCCATGGCTTCGCCACAATCCGCTTCATAGTCTACAATTATCTGCGTGCCAGTCCTTGTCTCAATAACCTTTGGCATTATTGCAAGAACCTTTGTATGCTCCCTTACAGAGTTAGCTATGCTCATGAGCGCAGGTATCGCCTCCCTTATCCTCCCTACCAAGAGCTCAGCCTGATCCTGTGGAACGTCAATAATCTGCACCTGACCAGCCGTGGTTAGGCGCGATGTTGTTGATTTGAAACCACCGTGCTTCTCCGCAATCTTGGCGCCTCCGGAAACTCCGGCAATTACGGATGGTTCTTCGGTCATCATAGGTATGGCCCTAGGAACTCCGTTGACAGTTATCTGCGGCAATATGCCGCAAGACATCATCAAGTATGTCGCATGGTTCTCAAGGTCAACTCCGTGTCCTGTTCCTGCCTTCAGCTTCTCCTCCAATGCAGCTCTGCCCTCTTTGGATAGCCCTCTCTTCTCAAGCCAGTCAAATCTCTCCGATGTTGATAGCTCCCTGAAACGGCGTTCCCTTGCTGGTTCCTCTTGTTGCGCAGCAACTATCGCTGCGGAGCCAGAAGACACATTCGCGTGGAATTTAGATCCGGTCATGCTAACACCTCTTTGAACGACTGATCGATAACGTCTATGGCCTCATCAACATACTCTCTCGGTATGTTGAGCGCAGGCGCTATTCTGATTACATTGCTGTCGCTGCCTGTAACAGATGTTATAACGCCCCTCCTCCAAGCAGCCATCTTTATTTTTCCTGCTTCATCTTTCGCAGGCTTCTTTGGGTCCTGATCTTTTACGAGCTCCATAGCAATGAGCATGCCCGCTCCCCTTACATCGCCGATAATCGGATATCTATCGGCCAACTCCCTGAAGCGGCTTTGTATGTACGCTCCCTCGGAAGCAGCGCGCTCGACAAGCCCCTCCTCCTTTATTACGTTGATCGTCTCAACGCCCATTGCGCACGCCACAGGGTTGCCCCCGAATGTTGAGGCGTGGCTGCCTTTTGGCCACCTAGAATCCACTTTATCATTGATTAGTACTCCACCAAGGGGCAATCCGCCACCAACGGCCTTGCCTAGCGTCATTATGTCTGGAGAGACGCCGCTGTGGTCTACACCAAACCACTTCCCCGTCCTGCCAAGGCCGTTCTGAACCTCGTCCGCAATGAGCAGCAGTCCGTTGTCATCGGCGAACTTTCTCAGGTCCCTCAGCCAGGTGGGGTGGAGCGCCCCAGGTATAACGCCCGGTTCTCCAGCTATCGGCTCAAAAATAATGGCAGCGACTTCCTCTTTGCGCACCTCGTATTTGAGGATCTTTTCTACGCTCTCCAGCGACATCTCCGCTGTGACGCCGTGATATTCATAAGGATAATCTGCCATCTTGGCGCCGACCATCAATCCTGCAAGGTTTATTCTGCCAGCGGGCCCAGATGTGAAATGGAGCGCGCCCATGGGCCTTCCATGGAAGGCCGGCCTGAACCCTATCACAATTGGTTTGCCAGAGCTCTGACGCGCGGCTTTGAGCGCCGCCTCTACAGCCTCTCCTCCAGAATTCCCCCAAAATCCTTTTCCGTTTCTTAAGCCTTCCGGCGCTACAGACCTAACCGCCTCTGTAATATCAGAATATGCGGGTATGTGGGCTACATGATCATTTCCGTGTATTAGCCTCTTCAGTTGCGCGGTGCCCGCATCAACAATCCTTGGGTGGCAGACACCTAGATGGTTTACTCCAACCCCAGTCAGCATGTCTATAAAGTGATTACCGTCAGCATCATATAGGATTGAACCGCTGCCACTTTCATCCTCCCAATCTGGGAACATCTGATAGACTACCTGAGCGTTGTTCTTTTTAGCCCGTTCTACCTCTGCCTTTGTTTTCGGGCCAGGTAGTTCTGTAACAAGCCGTATCCCCTTCTCTTTCTCCTCAGTTTTCGGGGTGCTAGCACCCCTTCCCTCATTTGCGCTTGCCTTCATGTTATACACCATATAATCACAATCTCATTCATTGAGTATAAGCTTTAAGCTCGATATTTCAGTCGCATTGATTCTAGATTTTACATACTTATATATTGCCGATAATACGTCTAACGTCGTATCCTTCCCGCATCCCAGATAATTGTTCATCTCGGCCCACTCTTTTGTTTATCGCGCTCTATTTTTCTGTTGTTCAGTTGTTCTGCAACCTGCCCGCCCTTTTCAGTTAGGCCAGCCGTCCAAAGACCATCGAAATCACATCCTCTATCTATTATTAGGTCGAGTTTTATCAGCATACTAATTGTTTCAAGCCTTCTGCCCTCAGGAGGCCGCTCTGTTATGTATCCATCGGGAAGCACGTCCAAAAGCGTGTCCTTCATGTCTTGGTCAAATGCCTCTTCTGGATCAAGCTGCATGTCCAAAAGTACGGCGCTTAGCGTCTTGCCATGCTTGTCTAGAGCAAGCGAGCGGGTAACCCCGCCATCAAGCGCATTGCGCAATACAAACTTCAATGCAGCCAGCTGTGGCAATTCGTACCTGGTGACTTCACCTCTCACGAATTCTTTCAGGTGGTCACTTACAGACTGCGGCGTGGCCGACCTACGTAGCATGTCGTAGCCTTCCGGTGTCCGTGCAACAACGGTTATGTCTAGAATATCCCCCTTGTCACCAGACCTTGCAAATGCGATATCCCCGAGTCTCATTATATCATCTCATACTTCACACGCGAAGGAACGTCCTTTCGCGGCACCAATATCGATGCAACTTCGATGTTCCTTTCTGTGTGCTTTCGCGCCCCACCCCCTCCTGCCGGTCCATTCGTGTACAATGACTCCACTTCGTTTCCGATCTGCTCTGCAGCTTCGAGCGTGCTGGTCCTCGCGGCTACTCGCAGTCTGACCCCTCTCAGCAGGCGGTAATGACCACTATCCTTTCTCTTATCGGATGGCACCGTGTTTGGAACGTCTGAAACATCACCGATTATCTCTACAAACGGTTTTCCTATAACTGGTACCTCCAGCCGTTCCAGCCTTTTCAGTATAATGTCGGCCGCCGCCAACGCCCTCTCCCTAGCTCGATAGCCGTTATACCCAATCTCGCCTTCCCCGATGTATGACCCTATGTAGCCTATACTGACCTTCAACGTTTCCGTGCGCACGGTTGCAGTTGCCTCATCAACGCGTACACGGTTAGGTCCAATTTCGGTGAAAGTGATGCCAGAGAAGTCGGCAACAGCGTCAGGCGTTAGGTACCTGCTAGGGTCGTGTATTTCATATAGCAGCTGGGCCGTGCATGTTTCTTTCGTTACCATACCCCCAGAACCTTCAGATTTTGTTATCACAAGGCCACCATCGCTGGATATCTCTGCGATTGGGAATCCCACCCGCCAAAGGTTTGGTACGTCCGTGGCACTGTATCCGTCGCTGAAGTAGCCGCCAGTCACCTGCGCGCCGCATTCCAACAGGTGTCCTGCGGCAAGCCCGCATCCCAGAAGCTTGTAATCCATGTTGCGCCATCCAAACTCAAACATCGGTATCGCAAGGAAAAGAGAAGGGTCGGAGACGCGTCCTGCTATCACTATGTCGGAGCCACCTTCAAGCGCATTAACTATCCCCTCAGCGCCTAGGTAAGCGTTTGCGGAAATCTTACCATGGAGATCCCTTACCGTTTGTTTTCTTTCTCCGGGTGCGGGACCGTCGAGCAGCTGCACGTCTGCGTATCTGTCCATCTTGTCAAGAATATCATCGCCAAGCACAACGCCGACCTTAAAGCCATGCGTGCCCACCTCCGCTGCTACCTTTCTTACCGCCTCTGCAGCGCCGGCTGGATTCGCCGCTCCCATGTTAGTGATTATCTTTATTCCCTTTTCTTTGCATATTGGAAGAACCGCAGCCATTCTACGTTTCAGCAACGGGTCGTACCCTAATTCCGGATTCTTCAGTTTCTGCTGTTGCGCAAGCGCGATTGTCCTCTCGGCCAAGCACTCAAATACCCCGTAGTTTACATTCCCTTTACGGAGCACCTCAGCAGCTGGGTCTATCCTGTCTCCGGAGAAACCAGCAAGCGCAGCTATCCTAACGGTACTGGATCCTGATTTAGCTACTTTCGCTCCTGTCATAAACACACCTCTAAAAACAAACAATTTATATGCTTTGAAAAACAACAGTTTGCGTGCAAATCTTCGTTATTTTGGTGATGCGGTGGGCGACCCTCTAGAGTACGATTTCCACAGCGAGTTCAACGACGAGTACAGCGTACCTACCAGGAGGATGTTAAGGATACTCTCTGAGGACTCGAGGACCTCCATAACTAAGCTGGCATCCGATCTTGGGTTGTCAAGACAGACAGCCAAGAACAGACTCTCGAGCGTAGAGAAGGCGCTTGATGTAAGATACACGCTCGAGCTCAATGAGAAAGTCCTAGGTAACCTTGTGCCGCACGTGGTTGTGATGGAGTTCGCGAAGGAGCCCGATTACAGCTACATAACAAAGCTGCTCAGCAAGTCGTACATACCGCAGCTGGCGTTCACTGTTAAGGGTAAGAACAGGATGATAATCTATGCAATAGCGACCTCTCTGACTCAGTACGCGTATTGGAACAGCACTATGTCCATATTCCTGTCGAAGTACGGCGTCAACAGTTACTCCTCGGAGGTGGTGCACAAGCAGCTAGGCTTTGTCCCGCTCCGCAACGAGCTGATAGAGCGTCTCGGCATCGATTCCAATACTAAGGCGCTGATAAAGCTGCTCAACGAGAACAGCAGAGAGTCCATACAAAAGCTCTCGAAAGCCCTTGGCAGACACTTCAACACAGTCACATATACATTTGAAAAGCTGGTCAAGGACGGCTACATCAAAAGGTTCACGCTCACAGTCGCAGCACAGAAGGGCATGACGCCCTCCTGTTTCCTTATAAAGTACATGGTGAAGGAGCACAGAGAGAAAGACTCCTCCAGGGCGAGGAAGGGGGTCACCTACGACGATCCTGACTCAATAGCCAACCGCTACATATTCAACTCATCTATGGTCGGCAGCTGGGATCTCTTCGGCATGGGCGTCTTCGACAGCTATGATGCAGGGCACGAACACTGCGAGATGTTCTACAAGCGGACTATGGGCAGGCACATAGTCAGGATGGACTTCAACGCCATAGACAGAGTGCTGGTCGGCAGGCTGCCGCTCAGGAGCATAGACGTAAAGGCAGGGTACGAAACCCTTGACTGGACGGAGGACATCGAGAGGCTCTAAGGGTTGAAAAATAATAGCACGCTCAAGTGGCTTGCTTCATCAGAAACTCTCTGCAGTTTAATACAGATATACCATACTCTACGCTGATCTTGTTTCTGAGCGTGTGGATCTTTGCGTCTTCGGTGATTAGATCCTCCCCCAGCACCGCCGCAGTGGCAAGTATAAGGCAGTCTACATAATCGGGCAGCATTTTAGATAGCTCTGCAGCAACCTCCACTATCCTTTCACCGTGTATTTGTTCCACCCTGAAGAAACCTAAAATATCTTTTACTGCCTCTACTGTATACTTTGCCGAAACGCCAAGCTTTGCGGCCTTCGCCTGCAGCTCAAATATCGATATCGAACTTATGCAAAATCCGCCGATGCCGACCTTTCTATCCTTTAGCGATCTTAGCAGATCGGTGTCTATATATATGCGGGAAAACGGCAGCAAATAGGTGGTATCGAGTATTACCGCGATATCACCGATTCAGAGAGGTCATGCCTAAACTTCTCAAATTCCTTTGCTGTGGTGTAAGCGACCTTCTTCGAATACAGGAGCTTTGTCAGTCTCGCCTCGCTTGTAAGCGCCCTCTTCAATATCTTGTTCATGACCTTGGATATCGATTTTGCATTCTTGTATTCTTGGAGGCTCTCTCTGACCAGGGCGTTATATACCTCACCCTCCAGCAGCACAGTTGTTCTTTTCATCATAATATCACTAATAAGTTTGTATCCTTAAACATATAAATACCTTCCAATGCCCGCAGCCTTATTTCGTTCTTTGAAATGATTTACTCGGACTACAGCGACCTGACTC
>VFSW01008889.1_pt1 | contig 14384 bp, 11 predicted proteins | sample 5358111 | NCBI WGS metagenome assembly VFSW01 (sample SAMN11554181, study PRJNA540505) | mine drainage metagenome | isolation source: sediment from site ElyBrook_90M | place: USA: Ely Copper Mine, Vershire, VT | collected 2017 | reverse complement strand
CTTCATACCCTGCTGACTACCCCAGCACTGCCGTGGTTCTATCTGACCGTCCGTAACGGCAATCTGGTTGACAACCAGGCCGTCCAGGTCTGGCTATCTGAGATTCAAGCCCGCATCAACGCGGTGTTCAACGACCCGGGCTCGCGCTTTCAGTCCCAGATTCACGAAGTTTACACCGACCTGGGTGCCTTCGGAAGCGCGGTCTTGGATGTGCAGTCCACGCCCAAGGGCGTGCGGTTTGCCAACCGCTTCCTCGGGGAGTGCTATTTTGCGCAGACCGCGACCGGCGAAGTGGACACGCTGTACCGCGCGTTCGTGCTGCCTTATCATCGCATTGTAGAGACTTTTGGCGAAGATAAGTTGCCGCCTGAGATGCAAAAGGCAGGCGGAAAGGACCAGTTTCACACCTTCAAGCTGCTGCACGCAACCTATCCAGACCAAAACGCAAAAAAATGGGAATCGCGCTACTACACGGTAGATTATCCCACCCTAATCAAGGAAGGCCAGTTCAAGCAGTTTCCCTACATCACTCCGAGATGGGCGCAGTCCCACGTCGAGACATACGGGCGCGGCCCCGCCATCGAGGCGCTGGGCGACATTTTGATGGTCAACGAGATGAAGCGGACGCTCTTGCGCTACGCGCACAAAGCAACCGATCCGCCACTCTTGCTGCCCGATTCCGGCTTTATGCAGGCCATTAACCTGAACGCAGGCGGCCAGAACTACTATGACGCATCAAGTCCGGGCGAGATAAAGTATTTGGAATCGCACGGCGCGTTCCCGGTCGGCGAGGCCATGCTATCCATGACGCAGCAGGATATTATCCGGGCGTTCTTCGTGGACATGCTTCAGCTTCCGGGCGGCTTGATGCCGGGCGCCAAGAATCAGAACACTTACATGACGGCGACAGAAGCCACCATCCGTCGCGAGAACGCAATGCGCGTGATGGGGCCGCAGGTATCGCGTCTGCAAAACGAGCTGCTGTCCCCGCTCATTTCGAAGGTCTTTGCCATTCTGCTGCAAAAGCGGGCGTTACCGCCGCCGCCCGACACGTTGCTTGGGGCGGATTTGGATATAGTGTATGTATCACCGCTCTCCATCGCGCAGGCGGGCGCCGAGGTAGACAACTGGGCACGGTTTATGGCGCAAATGACCCCGTTGGCGTCTCTCGATCCCACCATCATGGATAGCGTGAATACGGAGGCCGTCGCGCCGTTTCTGGCTACTAAGTACCATGTCCCGGCCGCGTTGGTGCGCACCCAGGCCCAAGTACAGGCCATTCAGCAACAGAGGCAGCAGGCCGCACAGGCGCAGCAAGCCAGTATTGCGGAAAATACCAACCTCGTGGCCGCCAAGCGCAACATGGTCTATGCGAACACAGTGCAGAAAGTGGCTGGCCAGAATCAGGCGCAATAATCCCGTTTGGGATAAAACCGGCAACGTTGTTGCTTTAATGGTCAATTATTCCCGGATGGGACAATGAATCCATTTCAATTCATCAAAGCGGAAGCCGAGTCGCTGAAACAGCGCCTCAAGCTCCACCAGTCCTATCAAGCCGTATTCGCGCAGCCGCAAGGCCGCGAAGTATTGCACGACCTGCTGCGAGAGGCCGGCATGTTCTCAACCTCGCAGACCACCGATCCCTATCAGACGGCATTTAACGAGGGAAAGCGCTACATCGCTCTTTTTGTCTTGAATCGCCTCAGAATGGATAACCTTGACCACGTCCAGCAACTTCTCATGGAGAAAGCCCGTGACAACCGAGACCCAGACGACCACCAGCACTACGACGACGCTGCCCCCTTACTCACCTGACCTGCTCCCAGAAGCCTATCGGCAGTCTGAGACTTTCAAGAATTTCAAGTCCTGGGACGACGTGTTCAAGTCCCATGAGGAAGCACGCCGACTGATCGGCGCCAACAAGGCAACCGTCTTCCGCATCCCGGATGGCGAGGATGTCCCGGCCGAAGTGTGGAAAAAGCTCGGCAAACCCGACAAGTACGAGATACCTGCCGGCATGCTCGACACGTTTACACCCGACGCCAAGTCCGCTCTCCTGGATAGTGCCAACCGTGGCAACCTGACCGCCAACCAGTTCAATGAGCTGCTGACGAGTCTGGATAAACAAGGGAAGGCCGATTTCGGCGCAGCCCAGTCGAAACTACAGACGGACCGCCAAGCCGCAGAGGCGCAAGCGCGCCTTGCGCTTGGGGACGCCTACGATCAGAACGTCAATCTAGCGAAAGACGTGCTGGTAGCTTTCGAGCACCCCGAGTTATGGGACACGATTGACCAGTCCGGTCTTACCCGCAACCCAGGCTTCCTTAACTTGATGGCCGAGATGGGCAAGTTGCTGGGAGATGACAAAATCATAGAAGGCCAAGCGGCCTCTTTCAGTCTAACGCCCGACCAAGCCGGCAATGAGATTATTGCCAAGCGGTCGGATGCAAACTTTATGAAACGCTACACCGATGCAAACGCTCCCGGTCACAAGGAAGCGGTTGCGGAATTGCAGCGTCTCTATCAAGCCAAGTATGGCGGAAAAGCGTAAGCCCCGCCGAGAGCCTGACCAATGTCGGAAAACTCGCTTAGCTACACACTCTCTATTTTTCAGTGTTTGAATGAGGAATTCTAAATGAGTTTCGACATTACCAACGCATTTGTCCAGCAATACAGTGAGAACGTGCTAGTTCTGAGCCAGCAAAAAGGCTCAAAGCTGCGCGGGTCTGTCACGGTAGAGTCTGGCGTGCGCGGTCAGTTCGCGTTCAAAGATCAGGTTGGCGCGACGACCTATAACACTGTCATCAATCGTAACGGCGACAGCCCGTTGAATCAGACTCCGTTCTCACGGCGTCGGGTGCAGCTGGTGGGCCGTGACGTGGGCGACCTTGTTGATACCCTCGACAAGGTACAGATGTTGATTGATCCGACATCCGCAACCGCTCTCGTGTTCGGCTTCTCAATGGGCCGTGCGCTGGATGACTTACTCGTTGCCTCTGCGTTTGCCACTTCTTATACCGACTCCGGTATTGACGGTGTCACACCTACCCAAGTAGCCTTCCCGTCTGCCAATATAGTCGCCGTAAACGACCGTACCATGCAGGACGAAGGTAACACGGGAACAGGCAACAGCAACCTGACTGTCTCCAAACTGCTCGTCGCGCGTAAACTGCTCGAACAGGGCAACGTTGATATTGACATGGAAGCCCCGCAGATTGCGGCGGATGCCGCGTCTATCGGCGGTTTGATGACGGCCACTCCCGTAACTTCAATCTGGTACAACGACGTTAAGCCGCTGGTATCAGGGCAAGTGGACAAGTATCTCGGCATTGACTTCCACCGTACCGAACTGGTTAAGACCAGCGGCCTCGGCGTGTCGTTGCAGTCCGGAGGCAACACGCTCCTGCCGTTCTATGTGCCGTCTGGCATGTATCTCGCGATTGGCGAGGACATCAAGGCGCGCATTACAGAGCGTGCGGACAAGCGGTTCAGCTTCTATGTGTACTTCCAAATGCTCATGGGTGCTACCCGTCTTGAAGAGGCCAAAGTGATCCAGATTGTCTGCGATCCGGCGGCCAATGGCTACTAAGAGGTAAACACAATGGCAAACCATAACGGTACACAAGACACCACTATCGCGAACCTGCAAGAGCCGGATGTAGCTTTTGTCGGAGGTCGCGTTCGGGCGTTCGTGGAAAATATCGTGTATGCCGCGCAAGCGGCAGGTAGCACACTAACGATGGCGCAGCTTCCGGCCGGCGCGTTGGTTCTCGGCTTCGAGCTGATTACTGACACGTCTACCAGCACTGCCACCCTCGCGGTGGGCGATGGCGTGACTGCGGCAAAATACGCCGCGGCAGCCGCTTACACGACTGTCGGCACACCAGTCCAAGTGGGTAATACGGCAGGTCCGCTTGCGGGACGGCTGAGCGCGGCAGGCGAGATCGTACTCACGATTGGCACACTGGCGTTGCCTGCTTCAGGCAACCTGGTGTTCATCACCTACTACACGGTAGACTAACTGTAGTCTGGGTGCCCAAGGACGGGCACCCTATTTTTTGGAGCCGCCATGCCGACCTTCCCGGTTGATGTTTTGAATCAGGCGCTCGTCCTTTTCGGCGAGCCGCAAGTCACGAAGTCGGTCTATTCCGTAACCGCCGGCACCGAGGCGTCCGGGACGGTGACGTTGACGGTTGGTACGCATCTTTTCGCAGTCGGAAACACCTTTTACGTTTCCGGCAGCTCGGTTTCCGCCTGGAACGGTTATCAGACCGTCACGTCTGTCACCTCGACCACTATTTCTTTCGCGAATACCACCTCGGGAACCATCGCGTCCGCGACGGTGACGGCCTTGTTTCCGCTCGATGGTCGTAAGGCCAGTACCTCATTCAACACGGTCTGGCAGCAATCCATTCTCGCCTATACACTGGCGCTTGCGCCGTGGAAGGACTTGATTCAGCGGACAGCCCTGTCCGCGCCCAGTCTTACGGTTACTGCCGGAACGGAGAGTTCCGGGACTATCACATTAACGGTCGGTACCCACAATCTTGAAGTGGGGCAGACTGTCTATTTGACCGGGACGGTTACGTCCGGCGGAACGTGGGATGGCACCTACCTTCTGACCGCCGTTACGCCGACCACAATCTCCTTTGCGGCCGGACTGAGCGGGACCTGGACCAGCGGCGGCACGGTCACGTGGGCGCCGCTCATGGACTGGTCCTATCTCTTCACGCTGCCTCCGGATTGCCTGCGCGTTCTGGCCATCAACAAATTCACTGTCTCGAATTACTACGAGTACACGTTCGGCGGCATGTGGAGCCTGATCGGCACCTCGATGCCGCCGTTTGCGGTCGAGAGCGGCAATCTGCTGCTGAACGAGAGTCTGTGCGACCTGAAATATCTGAGCTGGGATTACCAGTTCTTCATGCCCCCGCAATACGCGGACCTCATCAATCTGCTCGCGTACAAGACAGCCGCCGTGCTGTCTTTCCCGATCACCCGCGACGCGAACCTGATGAAGCTCACGGGCGGCAATTTCCAGCGCGAATTCATCCGGCAGAAGCTCATCAATTCGCAGCAAGGGACGCCGGAGCAGTTCCAGGAATCCGAATGGATCACGAGCCGGATGTAGGCGCATGCTGCCCAACAATCTTCAAAGTAATTTCAGCCTTGGTGAGGTGTCCCCGCAGATGCAGGGCTTCGTGGACCTGCCTGCCTTCAAGCGAAGTGTGCTGGAGGCTGAGAATTTTACCATAGGCCCATCAGGGGGATTGATCTTCCGACAAGGCACCTACTACGCAGCCGATACGCGCAATGATTCGGCTTGTGTGTTGGTGCCTTTTGTTTATAACACGGCCTTCCAAGAATACGTGCTGGAATTTACCGATGGCTGCGTCCGGTTCTACACCCAGGACGGTCAGCTCGATGTGGGCTTTACTGTCACGGGCGCAGCCTGGGCGACGAATGTCGCCACGCTCACCTTCAACACGTCCCATTGCTGGGCAGTCGGCGACACCATCGCCGTCGCCGGTATTTTGCCGAGCGGCTACAACGGAACATTCGCCATCACGGCGGTAACCAGCACGACGGTTTCCTACGCGCTAGCCACCGACCCGGGCGCGTACAGTTCGGGCGGAACGGGGACCGGGCCGTATCAAGTCCTGAACGACTATTTCACAACCACGCTACCTGTGTCGTGGACACAAGATGACGACATCTTGTACCTGACTAACGGGGTGAGCCCGATCTGTGTGCTGACCCGGTTCGGTAACATTGACTGGACGCTTACGCAGATTTCGCCGGACGCCGGTCCCTTCCTGAACATTAACACGACCAGTTCCCTCACGCTTACGCCGTCCGGTACGGATGGCACGACATTGACCGCCTCGTCCGCGCTATTCGCAAGTACGGATGTAGGCCGTTCCGTCTTGCTCGTGGATTCCAAGGACTCTTGGAACGGCACGGTGGGTTGCTACAAGTGGGCTCGTATCGCCACCTACGTCAGCGCGACGGAAGTAACAGTCACGCAATGGTACACCACGGCGGCCAACGTCACCGCCACGACCACCATGCTAATGACGACCGCTGAGTCCCAGTTCGCGCTCGGGATGTGGTCGGATACGACCGGCTATCCGGCCGTCCTGGTCATCCATCAGGACCGGCTGATTGCAGCCGGGGGCGCAGGCAGTCCAACCTCCCTGGTCGGCAGCGTGGTCGGAAATTTCACGACTTTCGCCGCTATGGACCCGGATGGGACGGTCAACCCAGACAACGCCTTCGTGCTCCCGATCAACGCGGGGCGTGCGGATGCCGTGATCTGGATGATGTCGAGCCATTTTCTTGTGGTAGGCACGAACGGGCAGGAATACGCTGTCACGAGCTCGGGGCCGGCCTTATCACCGACGGATGCCCAGGCGACCGTACAGACGACGCTCGGCGGCGTTAGCTCGATGATGCCGGTCCAGCTCAGCTACCGCATTATGATGATGCAACGAGGCGGCTTGAACCTCCAAGAATGGGCGTATGCTTACTTCGTGCAAGGTTATATGGCGACGTGGCAGAATCAGATGTCGAGCCATATCACCTACCCCTCTATAATCTGGCTGGACGCCGTCAAGACGCCCAGCCTACGCCTTTACATGCTGCGCAGCGACGGCCAGCTTGTCGTAGCGACCGACAGCCACGAGGCCAAGGGGGGCTTTGCGAGCGCCCCCGGTGGGATGCTCGGGTTTACCCGCTACGTGGCCGGGGGTGGGTACGACGGTGGCCACGCCGTAATCGAGAACATTTGCGTGGTTCCAACCTCCGGGTACGATCAGACGTGGCTCTGCGTCCGCCGAACGGTCAACGGCGTGACTGTCCGCCATATCGAGTTTCTGACTGGCGACTTCAACACCAACCCGGCGGCGACGATGGCAAACGCCATCTTCGTGGATGCCGCGCAGTCCTACTCGGGAGTTGCGACGACCACCTTGACCGGGTTGTCTTATTTACAAGGACAATCTGTTGTAGGATGGGATGCCACGAACAACGTGGCAATTTCCGGGACAGTCTCCGCGACCGGCACGCTGACGCTCCCGCAGGCCACGAAGGCATGCGTAGTGGGACTGGCTTACACCGGCACCGTCAAGACATTGCAGGTACCGGATGTGGCCGTCCAGGGCAAGATGCAATACCCCACCCGCGCCTACCTGCGTCTTTATCAGACCTACAACGGCACCCTCTTGTCCGGCGTGGATTACACAAGTCCGATTGCCATTTCCGAGTCGCAGGGCACTCTCTATTCCGGCATGATTCGACACGACTTGACACATGGGTCGGACGTGGATCAATACATTATCTGGAAGCAGGTGTCACCTTACCCGATGACGGTTCTGAATGTGAGCCTTGACTTCACGGTGGGAGATAGCTAATGGGCAGCCTGCTTGCAGAAAAGGGTGTATTTAGTAATGTGATTGGTCTGCGCGAGAGCACGCCGATGCGCTCGCCCTGGAAAGAAAAAGTAGCCTTGGTTGGACGCAGGCTTAGTGAGTTTCCACAAACGGAGATGCCGCTGAAACATTATTTCGCTCCGCACGTGTACATTCGTGAGATATTCATGCCGGCGCGCACAATCGTCATCGGCAAGATACATAAAACCGAACACTTCAATATAATCCAGAAAGGAAAGGTCACGCTAGTGTCTGAGGATGGGTCAAGAACCACACTGGAAGGACCTTGTACTTTCGTCTCCAAACCCGGCGTGCAAAAGGTTTTGTATATCCACGAAGACACAGTGTGGAGTACGGTACATAGTACGGATACCAGAGAGCCGGCCGAGCTGGAACTTGAGTTAGTCGAACCAGACGCGGCTTATACACTGCTCGGGCCGCTGTTCCTCGCGGCACCGTCCGCGCGTTTGCTAGACAAAGGAGCATCGTCATGACAATGGCTTGGATAGGTGTGGGTGTGGCGGCTGTTGGTGTTGTTGGAGGGATTGTCGAGTCAAACGCGGCAAGCAACGCGGCCAGCGCCGCGGCTTCAAATCAGGCGTATCAAGATCAGGTAACAAAAGCCGAGAGTGAGATACGGGCCGAGACGAATCTGACGGAGCAAGAAAAGGCCAACCGTGCGACGGAAGGCGAACAAAGATTGGCAGAGGCGGGGTCTGGCTTCGATGTATCGGCTGGTTCCCCGCTCGATGCGCAGTTCGCTCAATTCGCGACCGATCAATTCAAGGACCAAGTGGCCGTGTTTAACGGTCTTGTAAACGCCTCTGCCGATCAAGCAGCCGCCATTAACGCTGAAAATCAGGGCAGTATAGCGGTTGCCAATATCCACGCGCAGGAATTTCAATCTACTGCGTCCGGCATGGCAGCCGCCGCAACGGCCGCTTATACCGCGATGCACGGCTAGGAACAGACACCACTATGGCACGCTTTACGCCGCAACTTCCACGCCCAGGCCTCAACACCGAGACTGCCGTCCGCAATGTACGGACCGTCTCTCCGCAAGAAGCCGCGCAGCCTGCCGAGAGGTTAGGCAGCGATATTGAGCGCGCGGGCGAAACTGCCGATAAATTCCTTGGAATGTACGCGCACTCCATTCAAACTACACAGTACGTCAAAGGTAGTTTAGGGGTAAAGACGACACTCGATAATGCAGAGGCCGCTGTAACCTCCAATCTCGGGGATTATGGCAATGCGATGACTAAGTATAATGCCGCCAAAACTCAGGCTGCTCTGCAAATCGCGAATTCGGGTTACGACCCTGTCGTACAGAAAGACCTTCAACAGGTTTTAGCGCAGCGCTATCTGGCCGGCTCCTTGCGCGTCAAGTATTTTGCTACCAAGGCGGCTGAGGCTGACGGCAAGGCCGCTGCCGGCACATTGGTCCGTAATTTAACAACTTCGGCGGCTAGTTCCGGAGTGGGGACTTATGCGTACGATTATGCAGCCCAGCACATCGCAGGGCTGACGGACAAGATGGTGGCGTCTGGTTGGTATACCCCAGGCCAAGCCAAGGCGCTTGAGCAACAGAACCTCAACACGCTTGATGCGCAGACCGTCGAGGCCGGAATTGACGGCGGCCACGCTGCGCAAACGCTCAGCGATCTTGAAGCCGGCAAGTATAAATATCTGCAAGGCGCCGCACGCGAGAAGTACATGAAGGCGGCTCAGGATGCCGTCCATGCGCAGCAGATACAAAACAGCGCTGGCGTCACAAACATGGCTGACAACATGGTCGCCAATTATGAGACGACTGGCGGCGTGACGGGACAGGAAATCGCGGCCTTCAACGCGACGGCTACCCCAGCGCAGCGCGCTAAATATACGCCCATCTTCGCGGCCGCGAGAACGGCTTACACCACGAATCAATCCCTCCAACAACTCCCCCTTGCTGCGCAGGAGGCCAAGGTCGTTAAACTTCAGCAGACCTTGAAAGTGCCGTCCAACAATCAGGACGCCAAGATTCGACTCGTAAACATGGTATCGCGCGAGGTTGGGGCGCGCATCAAGGCGTTTCACGCCGATCCCGTCTCCTACGCATGGTCCACTCCGTTCGGGCAACAGCAATCTAGCCTCCGAGGCGGTCAGGTCAATACGCAGACCCGCGCCGGTTTCTTGCTTCAGCAAAAAGTCGTGGACGCTATGTACGACCAGGAGCAGGGGATTGATCCGGCCAAAGGACAGTCCCCTACACCGCAGCAGCAGGCACAGCGGGTTTATCTATCCAAGACCGATCTTGCTAACCTGCGGACGGGTTACTTGGGCGCCAATCCGGCCTCAGCGGCCGAGTGGTTGGACTCCTTCGATTCCCATCTTCCGGCTGCCATCCGCCTCAACGTAGAGAAGCAGCTTTTCGGACCGAAGGGACTGCCTGCGTCTGCCCTGATCTACTCGTCCGGGATGCCGGTACAGGATTTCGCGGATTTGAAGGCCGTGGACAACCTCACACTGCCGGGGCTGAAAGACTCTATCAAGGCGCAGACCGGCGGGGTGCTTCCCGCCAAAGCTCCCGGCGATATTTCCCAGTACTGGAATCAGGCCGCGCCTGCACTCGGAATGGCGGCCCTGACGCTGCCTTATCGTGAGACATTCGAGAAGCTCACCTATTACAACATCGCGAAAGGCATGGATTCTGCGCAGGCTGCGCAAGATGCCTTCAAAACCATGTTCGGTAACTACACGTTTAAGGGACACTGGATGTTCCCGGCGAACACCAGCACGAGCACGCAGGCGCAGATTCAAGCCTACGGCGCACAGTTGATTGAAAAGACTCCGCTGTACGGGTACGAAGGTCAAGACGCCGCCATGCGCCAGGAACAGGCTGTGCTGGCGAAAGACAATACGTGGCAGTATATCCCGGCCAGCAATTCCTACGTGCTGTTGGACGGCGATGGTGTAACAAGCGGAACCGGCAACTTGGTGCGTGGCGCCGACGGCAAGCCGATCTCGTTCACGTATGTGATGGGCGCGACGGATACAGCCGACACTCCTAAGCCACTAACCTTTGAACAAAAGATAACAACGCTAGAGAAGGGGCCTATACTGGCCGCCGGGACGGGACCTTAATGTATCTTTATGCCCCTGTGGGCGAGGACGTGGCGGACGCGCAAGCGCCCGCGCCGTCTGCGCTGGATACGTTTGCCACCAATGCGATGAGTGCTATTGAGCACACATCGGAAATGAAGGCTGCTACATGGCTCGTCGGCGTGGGTGGCGGCAAACAGCCCTTTAACCCCCTTGAGCCTCAAGCGGAGCAGTCGGTACGAATGTCCGAGTCGGACTACAAGAATTCGGATTGGTACGTTCCGGGCAAGTACTTTAACGGGATGACCAATATCCAGGCGGAGTCCATTCACGAGGCTCACGTCGAAAGCGTAAAAGCGGCCGAAGGTGCGGAAGCTCATCCGATTGCCGCATTTGCTGGAGGGTCGGTTGGTTCGGCCACAGACGGCTTGTACTATATTCCCTTCCTGGACGCGCTGGACGGGGTTGGCGTGTTGGGTAAGTCTGTCGTAAACCTTGGCAAGTTCGCCGAAGGGACTGCCAAGATCGGCGTCCAGTTCGGCGGCATAGCGGCGGCGCAACAAGGCTACAAGCAAGCCAAGGCCGACGTGGAGGGCCATCCGACCCAGGGGGGGTCCGCACTCGCCATCCTGGAAGGCTTTGCTGGGGGCCTACTGGGCGGTGCAGTGGGCGAATTCGCCCAGCGCTTCCATGTTCCCTATCAAGCTCGGGTACAGGCCGTTCAGAAAGCGCTGGATCAGATTGAGGCCGGTGAGCCGGTTGATGTGTCCGACGTGATCCACATCAAGCCGGTAGAGCCGCTGCCGGAAACGAAAACTCTCTACAACTCGGGAACAGGTGCCGAAGGGGTGTGGACCTCTGATCCTGAACGTGCGTTTGACTACGCCCCCGAAGGACGCCCTATAAAGACGGTCGAAGTGCCGGTAGATGATGCCGAAATGTTGCGCGCGGTACCCGGTACGGCTGCACATACGGCGGCCACGCAGGCCGGAAATACACCGGTACCTTCCAAGGATTACTGGCTAGGCGACCGACGCGATTTGATAGAAAAAGCGCACCCGATCACGCGAGAAGAGATAACGGCAGATAAGGCGCTCTCCGAACCGAAAATACCGGCCGCGCCCTCTTTCGCACCGGTTGGTCCTCCCATGTTGTCGGAAGAAGAGGAATTGGCCGATCCCTTTAAGCCGGGTGCGCCGATCTCGACGGACCAGGTTGCGCCCGCTGCGCCGAAGGGCACCAAATTCAGCCCCACCAACCAGCGCGTGTTTGAGCATGAATCCGAGTCGGCTTCCCACGACGGCGAGCTTGGAAACGCCTACCTGGAAGCTCTCAAGTGCCGGAGTGCTACATGAGTGACCCTTGTTTTGATAAACTGAAATCGCTTGGGACGCTGACCGACGCGGAAGTCAAGGATGTGTTGGAGTACGTGGACGGTCTCCGGTCCGATCCCGCGGGGACTGACAAAATTCGCGCTAAGGCAGCCCACTACGCCGAAGCCGCTAAAATCAAACAATTCCAGGCGCGAAAGACCGCCGAAGCGTGGCACCGAACCGAAGAGCGCCGCCTGAGACCGGCGCTTAATGCCATCAAAGACGGCAAACTCAAAGACATTTATAAGGCTGCATCCGGGTGGCTTGTCGGCAAGTTGCATGACACGTTTGGCAATCAGTGGAGCGTGGATGCCGAGATGCGCGGAAACGGGGCCGCCATAACCAACTTCCTGCAAAAGGAATTCTATAGACGGTTTGGCAAGGGCTGGATGCGGCTCTCCAAAGACCCGGCGTTTGTGACTGACCTCGTGCGCGAAATGTCCGGTACGGCGACCCAGAACCCGCTCGCGAAAGAAATGGCGGACGTATTCAACCGTATCTTCAGCTCCGGCATACGGCGTCTCAATGCGGCCGGGGCGCACATCGCAGAGCTGGATAAATACGGCTTCACGCAATCCCATTCGCCATACAAGCTGGCAATCGCCGGCGAGGGGCGCTGGGCCGAGCTTGTGCGCCCGGGCCTGGATGAACGGCGCACATTCGGGGGCGACGATCCAGACCGCGTGTTGCACGAGATATGGCTGAATATACGCCACGGGGAGTATGTTGATCCGGACTCTGTTGGCCAAGGTGCCAACATCGCGGAATCGCTGAGCGCGCACCGTCGCCTGTTCTTCAAGGACGCCGAGTCGGCGATTGAGTATCACAAGAACTTCGGCAACGGTAATGTGATGAGCGCGCTATTCGACCATGCTGCGCGGCAGCGCTCACGGGCTGTTCTGATGGAACACATGGGCCCCGACCCGCAAGCCTTTTTTGACCGCCTCGTCAAGACTCTCAAGAATGTCAGCCGCGAGCATCCCAACCCGCTCTCGAAAGGCCAGGAGCTGGCCCTGCGCAAGCAGTTTGACGCGGTGACGGGCAGGCTAAGCGAAATCGTCCATCCCAAGGTAGCGGCGCTAGGCGACTTCCTTACCACCTTCGCCGGTTCCTTACCTAAGCTGGGTTTCTCCGCTATTTCCAGTTTTTCCGATACCATAAACATGCGCACGCAGTTGGAGGCAATGGGCTACTCGACGTGGGAATCGTATGCGAAGAGCGCGGCGCGCTTCCTCAAGTTTCTGACCTTCCAGCACGCGATGACAGACGAAGAACGGCAGGCGTTGTGGGCAGCCGGGGCTGGTATGCACGCGATGAATATGCACGTGGCCTCGCGTTGGAGCGAAGCGGCTCCTATGCAGGATTGGGTACGCCGCGCGCAATCCATCATGTTCATGCTGAACCGCCAGACCGCGTGGGACAACCATTTCATGTTTGCCACGTCGGCGAGCTGGATGCACATGCTCGCGCGTAACGCAGATACCGCGTTTGACGACTTGCATCCCCACACCCGTGCCATGCTTCTACGAACTGGCTTCGACAAACCCGAATGGGACGCGCTGCGCGCGACCGAGCAGGTGGAATCGGACGGCTACAAATATCTAACCCCGGACAAGGTGAAGAATAAGGAGCTGGCTTCGCGCTACATCGGCGCACTCTATGACCTGTCCGGCCGGACGGTCCCCCTCCCGGGCGCACAGCAGATTTCCACGATGAGGCTGGCGCCGCGTGGGACGCCGATGGGAGAGCTGGGTCATTTCATCGCGCAATTCAAGACCTTCCCGTTGGGTATCATGCAGCGCGTCTGGCCGATGGCCGCCAAACTCCACGGCAATCCTGCGCTCGGATTGGGCGAGTACGCGCTGGGCGCCACCGTCCTGGGTTACGTCAGTCTTGCCCTCAAGAATGTATTGTCCGGCCAGGAGCCACCCGACCCGGCGGACTGGCATACCTGGACCGCTTCTGCCGCCCAAGGCGGCTCCGGTTCCATTTTCGCCGACCTGCTGCTGCCGGGCCACACCCAAGGGCACGAGCTGAGTGGCGTGTTCAGCGGGCCTGTCGTCGAAGAGGCGCAGGATTTCCTGACCGCGGCCAAGGCCGGCTTCGGGCCCGGTCGCGCAAGCGCTGAGCACAAGATGGCTGAAGCGGCTGTTCCCATCCTGCGCTCCGACGTACCTTTTGCGAATTTGTGGTTCTCGAAGCTGGCGTGGCAGTACGGGATTGTCTATCCGACAATGGAATCGCTACACCCGGGCGCATTGCACCGGATGCAGGAAACGGCGCAGAACGAATACAATGAGAAGTTTTGGATGAAGCCCGGAGGCGGTCAGTAATGTACCCGTTTCGCGTTATCGGCAACAACATCAATCGCAAGTTGATTGGTGTTTCGTTACCGTATGTCAACGCCCAGCAGCTTGTCTCCAAGGCCGTTCCCGGCGTAGCGAATAATTACCGGGGGATATGGTCAACCACGTCCGCCGTTAACGACGGTGACATGTTC